>Ga0068713_1000434_pt1 | contig 78264 bp, 77 predicted proteins | sample MTBAKSrepl2MetaG_FD_62223 | JGI IMG/M metagenome (GOLD analysis project Ga0068713, IMG submission 62223) | Enrichment culture microbial communities om Arthur Kill intertidal strait, New Jersey, USA, that are MTBE-degrading - MTBE-AKS2 (Arthur... | ecosystem: Environmental > Aquatic > Marine >... | reverse complement strand
AATCGACGGCATCGTCGATATGAACCCCTTCCCAGTAGGGGAGCATGTGGACCGCCAGGTAATCCACGTGATCAGCGATCTCAGGATGCTTGATCCAAACATGCCAGGGTTCCGCCGTGCTGACGGGTAGGTGGGACCGGCGCCGCGCCCGGTCCAGATACCCCGTCAACCGGCTCAGCGGAATATCGCCGCGAAGGAGCACCTCGTTTCCCACCACCAGGCGGACGACGTTGGGGTTGGAACCGGAGATTTTCAGGAGGGTTTTCATCTCCCTTTCGTTCTTCGCAAGGTCGGCATCGATCCAGGCGCCGAGGGCCACGTTGATGTCATGCCGGTCGGCGAGGGAGGAGATGCGCCCGAGGACATCCTCCACCGTGTAGGTCCGGATGGCATGGGTGGTGCCGGCCAGAAGCGCCAGGTCCGCATCGATTTCCGTCTCGGCGGGGTATTCCGACACCAGCGGGCTTTCTCCGGCCCGGTAAGGGGAAAAGGACATCCCCTGAATCCGTTTCGGCCAGGGCGGCTCCTCTTCGGGCCGGTTGAGGAATGCCCAGAGGGCGATGGTCAGGACAGCGACCGAAATACCAATGATCACATTCGAGCGGTTCATAGAAGGAATCGATCTTTTCTTTAGAAGTTGAAGGGAAAGGCGGTCTTGGGCGGCTCAACCGGTGGTAAATAACACCGGCGCGGCGGGGTCGTCGATGGGTTTGAACAGAGGGGAATTAAACGGCTGGGGAACGCCCGATACCCTTTCTTCCATTCCGGAAATGCCTTGCGTTAAAAACCGTTTACCTTTTGACCGGCGGCGGTCCTCAACCCGTCAAATACGCGGTGGAACGCGGCGGTGCCTTCGAGGCACCGGCGGCTCCTCCGAGGGATCCCTTTTCGACCATAAAAAAGAGGGCCACCGCAATCGTGCCGCAACCCTATTTATTCCTTGTGGCTGAGGGACCAGGATTCGAACCTGGATTAACGGGGCCAGAACCCGTCGTCCTGCCGTTAGACGATCCCCCAGTAATAATCTTTTATATTAATACACCTTACCGACCGTCGTCAAGTCGATTCTGTCTCGGCAAATCCGGAGGATCGGGCTTCGATGAATTCAACGGCGCGGTTCAATCGGTCGACGGCGCGGGCCTTGCCCAGCACGTGCAGGATTTCGAAGATGCCGGGACTCGCCGTCTTTCCCGTGAGGGCCACCCGGACCGGTTGGGCGATCTTGCCCAGTTTCAGCCCGGTGGCCTCCATGACGGTGCGGAAAGCGTCTTCCAGTGCCTTTTCCCCGAAATCCGGCGACGCCTCAAGTTGCTGGATCACCCTGCGGAGGACCGGCGCCGATTCGGCGGTGAGAAATTTTTCGGCCGCCGCTTCTTCGTAATCCACGGTTTCCGTAAAATAAAACCGGGCGGCATCCGCCATTTCAGAAAGGGTCTTGCTCCGTTCTTTCAGGGTGGAAACGACGGCTTCAAGGTTCGGGCCCTCATTCACCGAAAGTCCTTTTTGTTCAAAAAACGGCCGGAGCGCTTCGGCAAGCGCCCGGTCAGGGCCGCGCTTGATGTGCTCCGCATTGACCGCCAAGAGCTTTTCCGGGTTGAAGATGCCGGGCGATTTTCCAAGCCTTTCCATGGAAAACTTATCGATCAGTTCTTCCCGGGTAAATATTTCCTGATCCCCGTAGGACCATCCCAGGCGGACCAGGTAATTGATGAGGGCGTCGGGAAGGTAGCCCATGTCCCGGTAGGCCAAAACCGACAGGGCACCGTGCCGCTTGCTCAGCCGGGAACGATCATGACCCAGCACCATGGGAACGTGGGCGAAGACGGGGAGCTCCGCGCCCAGGGCCTTGTAGATCAGAATCTGTTTGGGGGTGTTCATGACATGATCGTCCCCCCGGAGGATCACGTTGATCCCCATGGTGACGTCGTCCACCACCACCACGAAATTATAGGTGGGGGTCCCGTCTTTCCGGACGATGATGAAATCATCCAGCTCGGTGTTGTCAAAGGCAATGCGGCCTTTGACCGCATCGTTTAAAACCGTGGCACCGATGAGGGGCGCCTTGAACCGGACCACGGTATCTTGGGACGCCTTCAGTCCCCGCTCCCGGCATTTTCCGTCATACTTGGGCTTTCCACCGGACGCCATGGCCCTTTTGCGGATCGCCTCGAGCCGCTCGGGCGGACAATCGCAATAATAGGCATGGCCGGAATCCAGGAGCTTTTGCATGTATTCCCGGTAAATGGAAAACCGCCGGGACTGAAAATAAGGCCCCTCGTCCCAGTCAATACCCAGCCACCTGAGAGACTCCAGGATGGATTCCACAAATTCCGGGGTGGACCGCGCCGTATCCGTATCTTCGATCCGTAAAATGAATTTTCCTTTCATATGACGGGCATACAACCAGTTGAACAGGGCCGTGCGGGCGCCCCCCAGATGAAGATGCCCGGTGGGACTGGGTGGAAATCGCGTGATAATCATTGCTTATACTTTCCTGTGAAATACATTCGAACGATTCATGACCTTTGCAACCATTTGATATTTAAAAAGATTATTACAGCTTGATCCCTGGGATGCGCTTCCGGCCGCATTTTAATGAAAACTAGTCATAAAGCAGAATCCACGGGCGTTTCCCTGCCGCTGCGGTCATCGTCTCCCGACACCGGGAATCATATGATTTTAAAAAGGGACTTACGCATGGATCCGCTTTGCATTCGATATGATCTTAAATTCAATTTTATCAATATTTTAAATTTAATTTGCGGTTTATTTCCGCCGGCGGCCTGTTTCTTATCACATGCGGACACCGGGTACAAGGGAATCATTTTAAAGATCCGGCGGAAAAGTCCTTGACAACGGTTCGCTTTTCAATTACTAGGGTCCAAACCTTTTAATCGTCGCCCCACGTATTAAATAGTTTAATAATATTAAATAGTTAGGAGATTACTTATGCCACTTCCAAAACGCAAGAAATCCAAATCGAAGCGTGACATGCGGCGGGCGCACTACAAGACCGCCCTTCCCAACCTTTCACCATGCCCCCAATGCGGGGAGGCCAGACCGCCGCACCGGGCGTGTCCCCACTGCGGCGCGTATAAAGGCCGCACAGTGGTCAAAACCGAAGAATAACCCCGAGGAAAGTTTTTAAACGATGGAAACGTTATCTTCCGCCCCTCAAAAAGCCGCCCCCGAGGGTCTGGATCCGGAAACCCGGCAGATGGTCCTCGAGACGGTGCGACAGCTGAAAAACCGGCTTTTGACCCCGGAAACGATCCTCGAACTGGATAAAGACGCGTCCTTTCCGGAAGGGATCATCCGTCAAATGCTGGGCCCCGAAATCGGCTTACAGCTGTTGTTCATTCCGGAAGCTTACGGCGGCATGGGGGGCGGCGCCATGGACTGTTGCGAGGTCACCCGGGAAATGGCCAAGATCTGCCTGGGGGTGGCCACGGCCTTTTTCGCCATTCAACTGGGATCGGACCCGTTAAGAGTGGGCGGCACCGAGGCGCAAAAGAAAAAATGGCTGGGTGCCATCGCGGAGGGGAACGCCCTGGTCGCCTACGCCGTCACGGAACCGGAGGCCGGAAGCAACCTGGCCGCGTTGAAAACCAAGGCCGATCCGGTGGCGGACGCATCCGGGAAAATCATCGGTTACCGCATCAATGGGAACAAGCAATTTATCTCCACCGGCGGGTATGCCGATTTCATCACGGTCCTGGCCCGGGCGCCGGAAGGACCCACCTTTTTCATCGTGGAAAAAGAGACCCAAGGCTTTATACAGGGAAAAGGGGAAGAAAAACACGGTATCCGCGCCTCCAACACCTCACCGTTGACCTTCACCGACGTCTTTGTTCCGGCGGAAAATCTCATCGGCGATATTCCGGGGGTCGGCCTCAAGCAAGCCAACGCGGTCTTCGGATACACGCGCCTGATGGTGGCGGCCATGGCCCTGGGCGCCGGAGAAGCCGCCCTCGACATCGTTATTCCTTACGCCAAGGAGCGGGTCCAGTTCGGATCCCCCCTTTCCGAAAAGCAGGGATATACCCACAAGCTCGTCGTCCCCCATGCCGTGCGCATGGAAGCCGCGGCCGCCTATCTCGAGGAAACGGCCAAACGGCTCGATGAAACCGAGGAAGACCTTCAGGTGGAAGGCTCCATCGCCAAATATTTCGCCACCGAAGCCGCCAACAGGGCCGCCGACGACGCCATGCAAGCCCTGGGAGGATACGGGTACATCCGGGAATTCATGGTGGAAAAGATCAAACGGGACGTGAAAATCACCTGCATTTATGAAGGCACCAGCGAGATCCAGCAAAACATCATCAGCACCTTTCGATGGAAAAAGTCCCGAAAAACCAAAGGCGCGTTTTACGCAGACATGGCCGCCCAAATGGACCAAATCGAAGCGGCCGGTTCGGATCTGGGGGCAGGCCTGGTGGGGACGGCCACCCGGGCGCTCAACGAGACCCTCACGCTGGCCCACGACCACAAGCTGACACGGCAGCAGTTCGTCATGTTCGCCCTTGCCGACATGATGACGGCAGCGGAAATTGCGGCCGGTTTCGTGAAAAAGGCCCGGCGCCTGGCGGAAAACCGCCTCCCTGAATCCGAAAAAATCAAGGTCTTTTGCAGGATCTTCGCCCGGGAAGCGGCACAGATCGCGGCGGAAAACGCCGCGAAGATCGTGATGGGGTGCGGTCTTTTCGAATCGAAAGACGCTTTTTCCTTCCTGGAACGCATCGCCTTTTCCTCCCTTAAAGCCGGCTATGAACAGCTCATGGCCGACATGGATCGGGCCGCGGATTTTATCTTCGAGAGGGGATCATGAAAACGGATGAAACGCAAGTGGTGGTGGTTACCGGCGGATCCCGGGGCATCGGCCGGGCCATCTGTCTTGAATTTGCAGCACCGGGTACCCGAATCTTTTTCAATTACTTTAACCCCGCTGATCCGCAAGGAGAACAGGCCCAAGCGGAAAAAACCGAAACCCTCGTCAACGGGCCCGGCGGCTGGGCGAAAAGCCAAAGCGTCAATGTAGCGTCGGAGGACTCGGTAAAGGCCTTCTTTGACACGGTGATGCACGAGGCCGGCCGCATCGACGTCCTCGTCAACAACGCCGGGATCACCCGGGACAAACTGCTCATGCGGATGACCGAAGCGGACTGGGACGCCGTGATGGACGTCAACCTGAAGGGGGCGTTTCACTGTACCCGGTTTGCGGGCCGCGCCATGGTGAACCAGCGATCCGGGCGCATCATCAACATCGCTTCCATCGTGGGGGTCATCGGAAACCCGGGCCAGGCCAATTATGTGGCCTCCAAGGCCGGGATCATCGGGCTGACCAAGACCGCGGCCCGGGAATTCGCCCAGCGGGGCGTCACCGTAAACGCGGTGGCCCCGGGATTCATCGAAACAGACATGACCGCCGTGCTTTCCGAAAAGGTAAAAACGGAGATGATGGCCCAAATCCCCCTGGGTCGTGCCGGACAGCCGGAAGACGTGGCGCACGCCGTGGCCTTTCTGGCATCCGAACAGGCGGCCTATATCACCGGCCAGGTCATCCATGTCAGCGGCGGCATGTATATTTAAGCGCATAAAAAATCATTATTTTATTCTTTACGGCCATCAAGGAGGAAACGACCATGTCACTTGAGGATAAAGTCAAGAAGATCATTGCGGAAAAACTGAGCGTAGATATCAACGACATCGTACCGGAGGCGTCCTTCGTGGATGATCTGGGCGCCGATTCCCTGGATCTGGTGGAACTCATCATGTCCATGGAAGAAGAATTCGACATCGAAATTTCGGACGAAGAAGCGGAAACGCTCGTCACCGTAAAAGACGTTCTGGAGTATATCGCCAAGCATTCCTGATGCACCGGCATCCACAGGGATCCCGCGAATTCTTTTTGCCGGGCGCGCATGCCCGATCATAACCGTCAAAAGGAGGAAATCTTGAGCATAAAACGGGTCGTGATCACCGGCGTGGGGCTGGTGACGCCCCTGGGTGTGGGGGTGTCGGAGAGTTGGGACGCTCTTTGCGCCGGAAAGTCCGGCATCGGGCCCATCACCCGGTTCGACGCCGCCCCTTATGCCACAAAGATCGCAGGGGAAGTCAAAGACTTCAACCCCGCCGATTTCATGTCCGTGAAGGACGCCAACCGAGCCACCCCTTTCATCGCCTATGCCGTGGCCGCCAGCCGGATGGCCATGGAAGATTCGGGTTTGACCGTCAATGGCGGAAACGCCCACCGAATCGGGGTGTTCACGGGTTGCGGCCTGGGAGGACTGTCGTTTCTGGAAGAAACGACCCGCACCATCGAGCATAAAGGCCCGAAACGGGTGAGCCCCTTTTTCATTCCCATGATGATCGGGAACATGGCCGCCGGCATGATTTCCATCCTGTTCGGGGCCAAGGGCCCCAATGCCTCCATGGCCACCGCCTGTGCCGCCGGAACCCACGCCGCCGGAGAAGCCTTCAAGATCATTCAAAGCGGGAGGGCCGAGGCCATGATCACCGGGGGCGTGGAGTCTGTCGTCACCCCCACCTCCGTGGCCGGTTTCAACGCCATGAAAGCCCTTTCCACCCGGAACGACGCGCCCGAAAAGGCCTCCAGGCCCTTTGACCGGGACCGGGATGGATTCGTCATCGGAGAAGGTGCCGGCATTTTGATCTTCGAAAGCCTGGAAAGCGCGCAAAAGCGCGGGGCGCAGATCTACGCCGAAGTGGTGGGATACGGAATGAGCGGGGACGCCTTTCATATCAGTGCACCATCCCCGGACGGGGAAGGGATGGCCCGCTGCATGGCCGCCGCCATTGAAGATGCGGGCATCGCTCCGGAAGCGGTGGAATATATCAATGCCCACGGGACCTCCACACCCCTCAACGACCTGTACGAAACCCGGGCCATCAAGACCGTATTCAAGGATTGTGTCCGAACCCTTGCCGTGAGCTCCACCAAATCCATGACCGGGCACCTTTTGGGCGGGGCAGGGGGTGTCGAAACCGTCTTTACGGCCCTGACCCTGCACCAGGACATCCTTCCCCCCACCATCAACTTTGAAAATCCCGGAGAGGAATGCGACCTCGACTACGTTCCCAACACGGCCCGTAAAAAAGCCGTCGAGTACGCCATGACCAACTCCTTCGGCTTCGGCGGGACCAACGCCTGCCTGGTTCTTAAAAAATTCCGTCCATAAGGCATTAACGGGTCCCCCTTTTTTCCTTGCCCCGGCTCAAGGGGCGGGATATAAAGGGATTTCCGGGTTTTTCCGCAGGATCAACAGAAAGGAGCTGGATATGAACAACGCGACCGGTTCCATCGCCATCGGCTGCGACCACGCCGCCTTTGGGCTGAAAGAAACCATTAAGAAATTTTTACAACAAGCGGGACTCGACGTGGTGGATGTGGGGACCGACGGGGCGGCTTCCGTGGATTATCCCGATTTCGGCACCAGAGTGGCGAAAATGGTGGCTTCGGGAAAAGTGGCCCGGGGCATCCTCATTTGCGGCACCGGCATCGGTATGTCCATGGTGGCCAACCGGTTCCCCGGCGTCCGGGCGGCCCTGTGTTCGGAGACCTATTCCGCGGCCATGAGCCGGCGGCATAACAATGCCAATATTCTGGCCATGGGCGCCCGGGTGATCGGAGAAGGGCTGGCCATGGAAATCGTCCGGGTATGGCTCGACACCCCCTTTGAAGGGGGGCGGCACGAAGCCCGGGTACGGAAAATCGAAGCGGCCGGATCCCTCGAATCGGAAATGCCGGAGGCTTCCTGTTGACTCCGACAGCCGACCCATCGCCCCAAGAAGATCGGTAAGGAGTAAAGACCGACAGTGGACTGGATCCAACGGATTGATCCCGACGTCGCATCGGCCATACGGGCCGAGCTGGCCCGCCAGCGGGATACCCTTGAACTCATTGCATCCGAAAACATCGCGGGCCGGGCGGTCATGGAAACGCAAGGGAGCTGTCTGACAAACAAATACGCTGAAGGGTACCCTGGAAGACGCTATTACGGCGGATGTATGCACATGGATCTGGTCGAACGCCTGGCCATCGACCGTGCAAAAGCCTTGTTTCACGCGGAGTATGTCAACGTGCAGCCCCATTCGGGTTCCCAGGCCAACATGGCCGTCTATTTCGGGCTCCTTCAACCCGGGGATTCCATTTTAGGCATGCGCCTGGCCCACGGGGGACACCTGACGCATGGGAGCCCGGCCAGTTTTTCCGGCCGCCTCTTCCGGTTTTCCCACTACGGCGTGGATCCCTCCACTGGCCGGATCGATTACGACGAGGTGGAAAAAATCGCCCGGCGCGTGCGGCCGAAAATGATCGTCGCCGGCGCCAGCGCCTATCCCCGCATCATCGACTTCGACGCCTTTTCCACCATCGCCCGATCGATGGAGGCCCTGTTGATGGTGGACATGGCACACATTGCAGGGCTGGTGGCCGCCGGGATGCACCCCTCCCCCGTCCCCGTTGCCGACGCCGTCACGTCCACCACCCACAAGACCCTCCGGGGACCCAGGGGGGGGTTGATTCTCGCCCGGCCGGTTTATCAAAAAACACTCGACAGGGAGATTTTCCCCGGAATCCAGGGCGGACCCCTCATGCATGTCATCGCCGCCAAGGCGGTAGCGTTCAAGGAGGCCATGGAAACCGGATTCAACATTTATCAGAAACAGGTCGTCGACAACGCCAGGGCGTTGGCGGCGGGGCTGATGGGGGAAGGGGTGGACCTGGTCTCCGGAGGGACGGACAATCACATGCTCCTGCTTGACCTGAGAAACCTGAACATCACCGGAAAAACCGCCCAGGAAACCCTGGAGCGGGCAGGGATCACCACCAACAAAAACGCCGTCCCCTTTGATCCTTTGGGCCCGGCGGTCACCAGCGGGCTCCGCATCGGCACGCCGGCGCTCACCTCCCGGGGGATGGGGGTTTCCGAAATGGCCTGCATCGCGCGTCTCATGGTCCGGGTCCTGAAAGACCCCTCAAGCGAAAACACCCTGAAAGACGTGCGAAAGGCGGCCCTGGATCTTTGCCGGGCGTTTCCCTTGTATCCGCATTTATACCCTGACGCGCCGAATTGAATGGATGCCGTGGACGATCGACCTCCCTGGGAAATTTATTTCATGGATATCGCCTCCCTGGTGGCGAGGCGGTCCACGTGTCTCAGGCGATCCGTGGGTGCGGTCATCGTCAAAGACAAACGCATTTTGAGCACCGGGTATAACGGTGCGCCTTCGGGGATCCGGCACTGCCTGGAGACGGGCTGCCTCCGGGAACAGATGGGGTTGGCTTCGGGAGAACGGCATGAACTGTGCCGGGGGATTCACGCGGAGCAAAACGCCATCATCCAGGCCGCCCTTCACGGGGTCTCCATCAAAGACGCGGACCTGTATTGCACGAATCTGCCCTGTGCCATCTGCACCAAGATGCTCATCAACGCCGGTATCCGGAAAATCTACTACCGATCCGGTTATGCGGACCATATGTCCACACAGATGTTCGAGGAGGCGGGGATCGTCGTGGTTCACTTGGAAAACCTTAAACAGGGAAATCCGATATGAAGTGTCCATTCTGCTCGGAACTCGACAACAAGGTCATCGATTCCAGGCTCGGCAAAGACGGGGAAGTGATCCGGCGTCGTCGGGAATGCACGGGATGCGGCAGGCGGTTCACCACTTACGAACACGTGGAGGAAATCCCTCTGACCATTATCAAAAAAGACGGGCGGCGGGAGGTTTTTTCCCGGGAAAAAGTCCTGGCAGGGATGAAGCGGGCCTGCGAGAAGCGCAACATCAGCGTGCACGCCATCGAATCCTTTGCCGACGATCTGGAACGGGACCTGCGGGAAATCGGAGAAAAGGAAATCCCATCCCATATCGTCGGTGAAAAGGTGATGGCCAAGCTCCATGATCTCGACGACGTGGCCTATGTCCGGTTCGCCTCCGTCTACCGGGAATTCAAAGATGTCAACGACTTCTTCGATGAGCTCAAAATTCTCTTGAACAAACAATAGCCTCCCCGCAATCCTTACAACCTCCATGGATGATCGACGTTTCATGAAAATGGCGCTCACCCTGGCCCGGAAGGGCACAGGGGCGACCTCACCCAATCCCATGGTGGGCGCCGTCGTTGTGAAAGACGGAAAAATAGAAGGAAAAGGGTTTCATCGGAAGGCGGGTGCCCCCCATGCAGAGGTGGAAGCCCTCCGGGATGCGGGTCCCCGCGCCCGCGGAGCAACCCTCTTTGTCACCCTGGAACCGTGCAATCATTTCGGCCGGACCCCCCCTTGTACCCGGGCCATTCTCGATGCCGGAATCCGGCGCGTGGTGACGGCCATGGCGGACCCCAACCCGGATGTCACCGGCGGGGGAATGGACTTTCTCAAGAAAAACGGGGTGGAAACCGCCATGGGCCTCTTGGAAGACGACGCCAGGGTCCTGAATGAAGCCTATATCCAGTTCGTGTCCACCCGCCGGCCCTTTGTCATTGCCAAATGCGCCGCCACCCTGGACGGCCGGATCGCCACCCGCACCGGGGATGCCCGGTGGGTTACCGGAGAGTCCTCCAGGCGGCATGTCCACCGGATGCGGCACGCCGCGGACGCCATCATGGTGGGTGTGGGCACCGTCAAGCGGGATGACCCTCGATTGACCACCCGGATTCCCCGAAAGAAGGGCTGTCATCCCATCCGGGTGATCCTGGACACCCGGCTGTCGATCCCGGAACAGGCAAAGGTGTTGCGGCACGGCACCGACTCTGATACACTCCTTGTGATCGGTGAAGGGTTCGAAAACGCCCCCGAGGTGATGGCCAAAAAGCGCCGGATCGAAAAGCCGGGGGTCAAAATCATCACGGCGCCCCTTAAAGACGACCGGATCGACTTGGATCGGCTCATGGACCGTCTGGGCGCGATGGATATCACTCACCTGCTCATCGAAGGCGGGAGCCGCACACTGGGGACCGCCTTTTCCTCCGGCATCGTGGACAAGATCGCCTTTTTTTTCGCGCCCAAAATCCTGGCCGGAGACGACGGATACCCGGTTTGCCGGGGAAGCGGACCGGAACGGATGGAAGAAAGCCTCCGGGTGTATCGAATCCGGCATCGACGCTTCGGAGACGATGTGATGATCGAAGGGTATCTCAAGCCCGAATCACGGGCTGCACGGCGTTAAAAAAGGTAAAGGGGCATGTTTACGGGAATCATTGAGGGCCGGGGAACCATTGCGGCGATTTCGGCCGCCCAACAGGGGCGCCGGTTTACCTTTGCCGCGGAATTTCCCCTGGCGGACACTCGGATCGGGGACAGCATCGCCGTCAACGGGGTCTGCCTGACGGCGGTGACGCTTTCCGGAAACCGGTTCTCCGCGGATGTATCGCCGGAAACCCTCAATAAAACGACTCTCGGAAACGCCCGCATCGGGGATCGGGTCAACATGGAGCGGGCCATGCGGTTTTCCGGCCGGATCGGCGGGCACCTGGTATCCGGCCACATCGACGGGATCGGGCGGATCCGGGAAAAGACGCGGGCGGGAAACGCGCTTCGGGTGGTGATTCAGGCCCCGGAGGCCGTCATGGAATACACGATACCGAAAGGTTCGGTGGCGGTGGACGGGGTGAGTCTTACGGTCAACGAATGCCACGGGGACGCATTTGACGTCAGCATCATTCCCCATACGGCGGCCGTTACCACCGTGGGCGCCAAAAAAGCAAACGATCCGGTGAACCTTGAAGCAGATATGATCGGAAAATATGTGGCCCATTTCCTATCCCGGCGGAAACGTATCCCGGGAGAAGCGCCGCCCGAAAGAGGGTCTTTGGACCCGGCATTTTTGGAAAAAACCGGCTTTTTATAGTTTGAAACCGTGACAAGATCGTAAAAAAGATTATTTTGACCGCGTCACACGTGGACAAGAACAATGGCATCTTGAGAAATCAAAAAACAAGGAGCAAAAGGATCCAATGCCCAAAATTTCCATTGAAAAGGCCATCGAAGAGATTCGACAAGGAAAGATGGTGATCCTGGTGGACGACGAAGACCGGGAGAACGAAGGGGATCTCACCATGGCCGCTGAAAAGGTGACGCCGGAGGCCATCAATTTCATGGCCAAATACGCCCGGGGTCTGATTTGTCTTTCCATGACCGGGGAAAAGACCGACTCCCTGGACCTCCCCCCCATGGTCAACAACAACACCTCGCGGTTCCAGACCGGATTCACGGTGTCCATCGAAGCCCGATGCGGGGTGACCACGGGCATCTCCGCCTTTGACCGCGCCACCACCATCCTCACCGCCATCGCCGATAACGCCAAGCCCCAGGATCTGGTCCGGCCGGGACATATTTTTCCGTTACGTGCAAGAAACGGCGGGGTCATGGTCCGGGCCGGACAGACGGAAGGCTCCGTGGATCTCGCACGGCTGGCCGGACTCAAACCCGCCGGCGTGATCTGCGAAATCATGGATGAAGACGGCACCATGGCCCGGATGCCGGCCCTCCAGGAATTCAGCGAACGCCACGGCATCGGGATCTGCACCATCGCCGACCTCATCGAGTACCGGATGCGGACCGAGTCCTTTGTCTCCCGGGCCGCGGAAACCGTCATCCCCACGGCCTTCGCCGGAACCTTCAAGGCCGTCGTCTTTGAAAACCGTATCGACGACCTGCTGCACATCGCCATGATCAAAGGAGAGATTGATCCGGCGGAGCCCACCCTGGTCCGGGTCCATTCCGAATGCCTCACCGGAGACATCTTCGGATCCCTGCGCTGTGACTGCGGGGAACAGCTCCGGCAGGCCATGCGGATGATGGAACAGGAAGGAAAGGGCATTTTGTTGTACATCCGTCAGGAAGGCCGCGGCATCGGCCTGGTCAACAAGCTGAAGGCGTACGCCCTCCAGGACCAGGGGATGGACACCGTGGAGGCCAATCAGGCCCTGGGGTTCAAACCGGACCTGAGGAACTACGGGATCGGCGCCCAGATCCTGGCCAATCTCGGGGTCCGGAAGATGCGGATCATGACCAACAATCCCAAAAAGATCGTGGGCCTGGAAGGGTACGGCCTGAGCATCGTGGAGCAGGTCCCCATCGCCGTGGAGCCCAATGAATACAATCGGTGCTACCTGAAGTGCAAGGAGTTGAAAATGGGGCACCTGCTCAATATCGACGCCAACCCGTGAATCAAAACCGGCGTCATGGGGAATCCGCTTGGACGAAAAACGCCAAATGAAGGGGGCGCACATGCCGAAAATTCTAGAAGGGAAACTGAATGCAAAGGGAAAACGCTTCGCCCTGGTGGTGAGCCGTTTCAACGATTTCATCACGGAAAAACTGTTGTCCGGAGCCCTTGACGCCTTGCTTCGCTGCGGCGCCCGCGAAGAGGATCTTGAAATCGTCAAGGTGCCGGGATCCTTTGAAATACCGCTGGCGGCCAAAACATTGGCCGAAAACCAAAAACATCATGCGGTCATCTGCCTGGGAGCGGTCATCCGCGGGGCCACCCCGCATTTCGATTACGTCAGCGCCGAAGTTTCGAAAGGGATCGCCCAGGTGGGCCTGGAATCCCGGGTGCCAGTCATCTTCGGCGTTGTCACCACGGACACACTCGAACAGGCCATCGAACGGGCCGGGACCAAGGCGGGGAACAAGGGATGGCATGCCGCCATCACCGCCGTGGAAATGGCCGACCTGATGGAGGCCCTGGTCCGGAAATAATTCATGGGGAGCCGCCGCCGATCCAGGGAACTCGCCATGCAGGCCCTGTTTTTCATGGACCTGGCCCAATGCGTGAACGAAGACGCCTTGAAACTGTACCTGAAGCATTTCCCGCCGCCGGAACATGCACGCGTCTTTTTTCAGGACCTGGTTCACGGCGTCATGAAGGCCTTGCCGGAAATCGATGCATTGATCGAAAACGCCTCGGACAACTGGAAACTCGGCCGTATGTCCGGCGTGGACCGCAACGTCATGCGGGTGGCGATCTATGAACTGTTATACCGGGAAGATATCCCACCGAAGGTGGCCATCAATGAAGCCATCGACGTGGGGAAAAAATACGGGAATCAAGAATCCGGTGCGTTCATCAACGGGATTCTGGACACCATCCACTTGAAACTGGAAAAAGAGCAGGCATATGAAGCATAGACAAGATTCTCTGGTCCTACATAAACTGACGGTGGGCCCCATCATGGCCAATTGTTTCATCGTGGGGTGCCAAGAGACCAAGGCGGCGTCGGTCATCGATCCGGGGGACGAAACCGATAAAATATTGCTCGCCTTGGCCCGATCCAACCTGACATTGAAGTACATCATCAATACCCACGGTCACTTCGATCACGTGGGAGGCAATAAAAGGCTCAAAGGCGCCACCGGCGCCGAAATTCTCATCCACCCCCTGGATGCCCCGATGCTGGGGCAACTCGCCGCCAGTGCATCCCGCTGGGGCCTTTCCGCCGATGACTCTCCGGCCCCGGATCGGACCGTGAATGAAGGGGATATCATCACCTTCGGAGAGGTAAACCTCAAGGTCCTCCATACCCCTGGCCACACCCCGGGCGGAATTTCCCTTTACACCGACGGCGTGGTTTTCGTGGGCGACACCCTCTTTGCCGGGTCCATCGGCCGTACCGACTTTCCCGGGGGGGATTACGGCACCCTCATCTCCGCCATTCAGACCAAGCTGTTTCAGCTCCCGGACCCCGTCCAGGTCATGTGCGGGCACGGACCGGAAACCACTATCGGTGTCGAAAAGCGAACGAATCCCTTCGCCGCCCTCCGATAGTCTTCCCGTGGCGTTAAACGCCTTTCCGGCCGCAGTGGAGCCCTCCCGCCCTGAAGGGCGGGGCTCCCCGGTAAGGAAATGACCTGTTTTTTGGCAGCTTCCCTCGACCCCGCCTTAAAAGGCGGGGCTTTCGGGAAGCGTTCCGGTCAAAGGTCGGTGGAAGGCTCCACTTCATATTCCAGGGCGGTGCGTTTCAAAATGTCATAATAAATCATGACCCGCTGCACGTACTGAACGGTTTCACTGCCACGGCAGTAGCCGTACCGGGCATCCCGGTAGTATTTCTGGTAGCTCAACAGGGGGAGTGTCCGCATCAATGCGCTCCAGCGGTCGGGGTTGAGGCCCATCCGCTTGGCCAGGTATCTGCCGTCCTGGATGTGCCCGGCGCCGGCGTTGTAGGCCGCAAGGGCCATTCGGATCCGGTCCGGCGCATCGGCATCCGGGTATCGTTGATAAAGCTCCTTTAACAGCTTCACCCCGGCATGGATATTCTCTTTGGGATTCAAGAGGTCCTCGACCCCGTAACGCTTTGCGGAAGCCGGAATCAGTTGCATCAGTCCGTGGGCATCCTGGGGGCTGCGGGCTTCCGGCTCAAAGCGCGACTCCTGGTACACCTGGGCGGCGATCAACCGCCAATCCAACCCATGCGTTTGCGCCGCCGTTTCAATGATTTCCTGATACTGCGGGAGATGGGTTTTCATGCGGCGATGGAAATCTCCCAGATCCATGTAATCGAAGGCATCCACGTCCGCATAATATCGATTGTAAATCTGCTGAAAGCGGCCGTTTTTGAAAACGACGGCGAAAAAAGCGTTGATCCGTTCCAGCAGGTCATGGGCATCCGGATGGACCGCCCAGCCCAGATATTCTTTGTGGCTGATGGGTCCGGAAATAACGGCCTTCGGATAATACCGCCGGTTCAACTTGGCGATGTGGCTGTCCGCGATGGTGACCGGAATGGCGCCTTCCGCCACCCGGCGGATCAATTCTTCGGTGGGAATATCTTCGATAAGACGGATATCCACGTTGATTCCCTTTGCGCGAAGGGCTTCCAGTCGTTCCTGGTAGGAAGTCCCTTTCCGGACAACCACCGTTTGCCCCGAAAGGTCGTATTCCAGGTGAATCGAGCGGTTGGTGTGATGGACAATGAGGCGCTGGCGGATTTCCATATAGGGTTCGGAAAACGCCACCGTGCGCTTCCGGGAGGGCGTGACGGTCAGACTGGCCGCAATGAGATCTCCTCGGCCTTTCAAAAGGTCCGGGATCATCTGCTCCCACCGATGGGCCACTTCCACCTTCAGTTTCACACCTAAAAAATCGGCAAAGGCCCGGGACAGTTCGTATTCGAAACCCATGGGTTGGTCCCGGTAAAAATAATAACAGTGGGCGTTGTTCCGGGTGATCACCGTAATTTCGCCCTTTTGAAGAATCCGCTGCAAGGGGGTGCCGGGACCCTGGGGGGTGCACGAAAAAAGAAAAAGGAGCAGCCCCCAAAGAAAGGGGAGCCCCTTTTCCATCCGGCGTTTCCGCATCCCGGGGATGCCCGGGGGGGGACTTTTCGGCCGAATCTTTAAAATGCCCCGAGTTGGCATGCGGTGATCTTGATGTTCATGGCTTCGCAGGCGGCGCTGACCGCCATTTTCGAAACCCCGAGGGTATCGGCGATCCGCCAGGCCGATTCACAGGAAAGTCTGCCCCTGGTCAGCGCCCGGGTAATCGCCTCGTTCAGGGAAGGTTCGATTCCTTCCGCCGGTTGAACAATTTTCTTTTCGGGGGAATACCCGAACAGCCCCAGTTGGCATTTCGACAATCGGATTCCCATGAGATCCGCCGTTTGTCCCACTTCTTTCGGGAATCGCGCCGTCTCCTTGACCACGGCAAAGGCCACGGCGCAGGGGAGTTGATCTTTTCCCTTGAGTCGTTTTTCGATTTCGGCTTTGATGGACGCATCCGGAATCGTGTTTTCAGGGTGCTTGGCGGCAAAACCCTTTTTTTCTTGCGTGGCCATATTCTCCTCCTGTTTCAGTCTGTTATGCGCGTGTGGGGCAAGCGGCCCAATTGTTAAGGGTTTATCAGAATTGTGCGTCGGCTTCAAGGATGTTGAACGCGCAAAGCGTTTTTATGGATTTATCCTGCGCGGTGAAATAGAAACCGTTGGAGGAATTGCGTGTTGTATTTCAGACTGAATTCCATTATAAATTAAAAGAAAAGGATCCTTTCGGCCTCAGCGCCGACGTTGAAGAGAAAGCGTAAGCCAGATTGAAAGCCTTTCAACCTTCCCGGAAACCGACTCGACAGATCGCGGTGGGGAATGTCAAAATCGGGGGAAGTGCACCGATTTCGGTGCAATCCATGACCAACACCCCCACCCATGACATCCGTGCCACGGTATCCCAGATCCGACGCCTCGAAAAGGCGGGATGCGAAATCGTCCGCCTCGCCGTCCCCGACATGGCGGCGGCCGCCGCCCTTCGCATCATCAAAAAAAAAACCACCATCCCCTTGATTGCGGACATCCATTTCGATTTCCGGCTGGCCCTGGCGGCCGCCGAAGCCGGGGCCGACGGGCTGCGGATCAATCCGGGGAATATCGGGGGCAAAAAAAGGGTCAAGACGGTGGTGGATTGCGCCCGGGAGCGGGGAATCCCCATCCGCATCGGCATCAACGCGGGATCCCTGGAAAAAGAGATCCTCAAGAAATATCAGGGGGCCACCCCGGAGGGAATGGTGGAAAGCGCCTTACGGCACGTCCGGATGCTCGAGGATTTGGGTTTCGAACAGATTAAAATCTCCCTGAAGGCCTCGGATGTCCCCCGGACCCTTGCCGCCTATCGTCTTCTTTCCGCGCAAACCGATCACCCGTTGCACGTGGGTGTCACGGAGGCGGGGTCGCTCTTTTCGGGGATCGTCAAATCCGCCCTGGGGATCGGGATGCTCCTGGCCGAAGGCATCGGCGACACCCTGCGGGTCTCCCTGACCCGGGATCCGGTGGAAGAAGTCCGGGTGGGGTATGAAATCCTGAAGGCACTGCATATCCGCCGGTACGGTCCGGAAATTATTTCCTGCCCCACCTGCGGGCGTTGCGACATCGATCTGTTCGGCATCGTGGAGCGTGTGGAAAAAGCCCTGTGGAAAAACCCGGTCCCCGTCAAGCTGGCGGTGATGGGGTGTGTGGTCAACGGTCCGGGGGAAGCCCGGGAAGCGGATATCGGTGTTGCGGGGGGCAAAGGCACGGGCGTTTTATTCCGAAAAGGCAAAGTCGTTAAAAAATTCCCCCAGGAACGCCTGGTGGCGGTATTGATGGAAGAAATACAACGGTTCGAAAAGGAACGGAAGGAAGCGACTCTATGAAAAAGCGTGGAGAGACGGCGATTTCTCCCACCCGAGAAGAAGACTACCCGGAATGGTATCAGCAGGTGATCAAGGCCTCCGATCTGGCCGAGCGGTCGGCGGTCCGGGGATGCATGGTCATCCGCCCCTGGGGATATGCCCTGTGGGAGAACATCATGGGCGCCCTGGATGCCATGTTCAAGGCCACCGGCGTCCAAAACGCCTATTTCCCCTTGTTCATCCCCTTGTCCTTCCTTGAAAAAGAAGCCGAGCACGTGGAAGGGTTCGCCAAGGAATGCGCCGTGGTGACGCACCATCGCCTGGAGAAGGGACCGGACGGCGGTCTGGTCCCGGCAGGGTTGCTTCAGGAACCCCTGGTGGTTCGCCCCACGTCGGAGACGATCATCGGAGACTCCTTTTCCCGGTGGATTTCCAGCTACCGGGATCTCCCGATCCTGATCAACCAGTGGGCCAATGTGGTTCGATGGGAGCTGAGAACCCGCATCTTTTTGAGGACCAGTGAGTTTTTATGGCAGGAAGGGCACACCGCCCACGCCTCGGCGGAAGAAGCCATCGAGCGGACCCTCTTGATGCTCGATATTTACGCCCGTCTGGCCGAAGAATACCTGGCCATGCCGGTGATCAAGGGCCGGAAGAGCGCCTCGGAGCGCTTTCCCGGGGCCGTGGACACCTTTTCCATCGAATCGATGATGCAGGATCGCAAAGCCCTTCAGGCCGGCACCTCCCACTTTCTGGGGCAAAACTTCGCCCGGGCGTCCGGTATTACCTTCCAAAGCGACGAAGAAAAAGAAGAATATGCCTGGACCACCTCGTGGGGGTCTTCCACCCGGATGATCGGCGGGCTCATCATGACCCACGGCGACGACAACGGCATCATCCTCCCCCCCCGGGTGGCCTCGGCCCATGCGGTACTCCTTCCCATCTACCGGTCCGACAAGGAAAAAGCCGAGGTCATGACCTATGCCGGAAACCTGGCCCGGGAGCTTCAAGGCGTCCGATACCATGATGCTCCTTTGCGCATCCAAATCGATGCGCGGGACACGGGCGGGGCCCGGAATTGGGACTGGATCAAGAAAGGCATTCCGTTAAGGGTGGAGATCGGGCCCCGGGACATCGCCCAGAACGCTGTATACCTGGGCCGGCGGGACAAGGGGAATACGGATAAAGTCTCCCTCAAGCGGGAAGCCTTCATCGGCGAAGTCCCCCGGATTTTAGACGAGATTCAAAAGAATCTCTATGACCGGGCCCTGGCCTACCGGAAAGCCCATACCATCACGCTGGATGACCGCGACGGCTTTTATGCGTTTTTCACATCCAAGAATGCAGACCCGCCGGAGATTCACGGGGGATTCGCATTTTCCCATTGGTGCGGTTCCCAGGACTGTGAAACGAAAATCAAAGAAGACCTGGGGGTCACCATCCGGTGTATCCCCCTTGACGCCGGGCCCGAAAACGGTTCCTGCATCTGCTGCGGCAATGCCAGCACCGAACGGGTGGTCTTCGCTAAGGCCTATTAAACTCCAAAGTTGCATTAAAAACATGGCGAATAATGTTGAAGAAGAAGGCGGCACGTCCATCTCCACATAGGTGTTGTTCTCTGGTATGATCCGAATCAACGATATCATCGACAGGGCCCTCGACGTCAATCCCGATGCCGATATCGAGATCATCAACCGCGCCTACATTTACTCCGCCCGGGTCCACCAGGGCCAGGTGCGGCTGTCCGGCGAACCCTACTTGAGCCACCCCCTGGAAGTCGCCAAGATTCTGGCGGACATGAATCTCGACAGCACCAGCATCGCAGCCGGCCTCCTCCACGATGTCATCGAAGATGCAGAAGCCACCCAGGTCACCCCGGAAGATTTAAAATCCATGTTCGGGAAAGAAGTGGCCCACATCGTATCGGGGGTCACCAAGCTCAGCGTACTCCCCTTCAGCAGCGCCCAGGCCCGGCAGGCGGAAAGCATCCGGAAAATGATATTGGCCATGGCCGACGATATCCGGGTCATTTTGATCAAGCTGGCCGACCGCCTTCACAACATGCGGACCCTCCAGTATCACAAATCCGCCAAGCGGAAGGAAATCGCCCAGGAGACCCTCGATATATATGCCCCTATCGCCGGGCGCCTGGGCATCTATTGGGTCAAGAAGGAACTGGAGGATATCGCCTTCATGAACCTGAATTACGGGGAGTACTCCAAGATCCTCAGCCGCCTGAACAAAGGGCGCCAGGAATCCGAGAAATACATCGAGACGGTGAAAACCCTCATTCAGAAAAAAATGGAGGTGTCCCAATTGAAAGGCGAGGTCCTGGGAAGGTACAAACACATCTACAGCATCTATCAGAAGATGATCAGCCAGGACCTTTCTTTCGAAGAGATTTACGACGTCATCGCCTTTCGGATCATCCTTTCCACCATTCCCCAATGTTATGAAGCCCTGGGGATCCTGCACTCCATGTGGAAACCCATCGCCGCCAAGTTCAAGGATTACATCGCCGTTCCCAAGCCCAACATGTACCAGTCCCTGCACACCACCGTCATCGGTCCTTACGGCGAACGCGTGGAAATCCAGATCCGGACATGGGAAATGGACAGGGTGGCCAAGTCCGGCATCGCGGCGCACTGGGGGTATAAAGAAGGGAAAAAGATGGATGAAACCATCCTCAAGCGCTTTTCCTGGATACAAAACCTGGTGGAAAATCAGGAAAATTTCAGGGACCCCAGTGAATTTTTGGAAAATGTCCGCATCGATCTCTTCCCGGATGAAATCTATGTCTTCACCCCGCGGGGGGAGATCAAGTCCCTTCCCAAAGGCGCCACCCCCATCGATTTCGCCTACCTGATCCACACCGAGGTGGGGAATCAGTGCACGGGAGCCAAAGTCAACGGCCGCATGGTCTCCTTGAAACATGAATTGGAAACCGGAAACATCGTGGAGATCATCACCACCAAGGGGCATCACCCCAGCAAGGACTGGCTCAGTTACGCCAAAACCGTGAAGGCCCGGACCAAAATCCGCCAATGGATCAAGGCCCAGGAAAAGGAACGCAGTCTTTCCCTGGGCCGCGAGATGTGTGAAAAAGCCTTTCGAAAATATCGTCTTAATTTTTCCGAGAAAAGCAAATCCCCGGCCATGGAAACGGTGGTGGGGGAGTTCGGACTGAAATCCCTGGAAGATTTAATCGCCAGTGTGGGATACGGAAAGATCACGCCGCTTCAGGTGGTACGGAAATTCTTACCGAAACCCGAAGCAGAGGAAGATGCCCTTTTGACCAAGGGCGCCGAGAAAAGGGAGAGAAAGAAACCCAAGGGGGGTGTGGTCGTCAAGGGCGTGGACGACATCCTGGTCCGGTTTGCAAAGTGCTGCCGGCCCGTGCGCGGGGATGCCGTCACCGGTTATATTACGCGGGGATACGGGGTCACAATCCATCGTACCCAGTGTATCAACGCCCTCAAAATGACTCCGGAACGTCAGATTGAAGTGGAGTGGGCGCCGGAAATCATCGAAACATTTCCGGTAAAGATCCGGGTGCGCGCACTCGATCGAGTGGGTCTTTTGGCGGATCTTGCCGCCAATATCAGCAAGAACGCCGCCAATATCTTAAGCGCAAGAACCGATAATCGGAATGCCGATGAAACGGTCATCAGTTTCTTCACCATCAGTGTGGAAAACACCACGCACCTGGACCGGGTGCTCGCGGACATTCGGAGAATTAAAAACGTTCAGGAAGTGGTCCGCATCGGCCGCTAGGCGACCTTCACCACGCGGCCCGATTTAATGCACTGGGTGCAGACCGTCAGGCGCTTCACCGTCCCGTCTTTCAGGGTGCGGACCCGTTGAAGGTTGGGATTAAACCGCCGCTTGGTAACATTGTGCGCATGGCTGATATGATTTCCCACCATGGGACGCTTGCCGCATATTTCACAAATCCGTGACATCGTATCTCTCCTTCAGAGGGCGAAACGCCCCTTGGTACAAACCTTTTTAATTTATCCGATTCTTTTTTAAAAGTAAAGGCATTCGTTGGGGGAAACTCAATTTTCGGCCATTTGCGCTTCACATCGTTTAATGTACGCGATGGCCTTCTGGTGAACCCCGACGTCGGGATGATTTTCCAATATGCTTAAGAAGCGGTGTTTGGCCGCTTCGTAATGCCGGGTCTTGAAGTAGAAAAGACCGACTTGGAATTCATGTTCCGCCACGCTGCGGTGACACGCCTTGATGTGGGTCCGGGCTTTTTGGGCGTACGGATCTTCGGGAAACTGCCGCAGAAGTCTCTGGAACGTTTCCAAGGCCTTTCTTGCCGGGACTTGGTCCCGATCGACGCTATCCATCTGATCATAGTAGCATCGTCCGATTTGATAGATCACGTAAGGTACCGCTTCATTTTGGGGATGAAGGGCTTCAAACTCTTCGTAGGCAAATATGGCCTCTTCATATTCCTTCAGCGCATAATGGGCGTCCGCCTTTTTCAGTTCCGCCAGAATCGCATACTTGGAAAACGGGTACCAGCTTTTCAGCTTGTCGAAAAGTTCGATGCTCGTTTTATAATTTCCCCGGGAGAAGGCGTCCATCCCTTCGCTGGCCAGTTCCGGGGCGGTTTTCTCCTCCTTGGACTGAAAATAGGAACACCCGGATATCAGCAGGAAAAGGGAAATGAGCATAAAAATGAGCCCGCGTCTCATTTTCATCGGTCGGTACACCCTTCTAAACCCCGGCGGCGAGCCTGGAGACCCGCCGCCGATATTTCAATGAAAACCGTGGTTGTGCTGAACGTAACGGCTAAGACAAGACCTTGCTGATGGTATCTTCGAGTTTGGATTTGGCCACCATTCCGGTGACTTGTTCCACGACGGTCCCTTCTTTGAAAAAAATCAGGGTGGGGATCGCCCGGATGCCGTACTTTCCCGGGGTCACCGGGTTATCATCCACATTGCACTTGGCAAACTTGATCCGATCCCCGAATGCACCGGCCAATTCCTCCACGATGGGGGATATGGCCCGGCAGGGACCGCACCAGGGTGCCCAGAAATCCACCAATACGGGTTGATCCGCCTGCAGCACTTCATCTTCAAAACTGGTGTCGCTGACTTCCATCACGACTTGCGCCATGTCCGTTCATCCTTTCTGAAAAATCAAAATTTATGTAAACATAGGCAATTTGCCCTGTTTTGTCAACTCCGTTTCGCCGAATGGGTCCGTCCTTGACCCGGATGCGCATCGCTTGTAAAATCGACGCGCATCCCGGGGGCATCAAAAAAAGCGTGGCCCGGCGTTGCGATGCACATGAAAAGCGCGTCAATGGGAAACCTGCAAAGGGAAAAGATCCATGGGAGAAAAAACGGAAAAGAATCTGGCAATGGCCTTTGCGGCCGAATCCAAAGCCTCCGCCCGCAATGCGGTGTTCGCCCTGAAAGCGGACCAGGAAGGATTCCCGCAGATCGCCCGGCTGTTTCGAGCCGTGGCCGAAGCCGAGGCGGTGCATGCAAGGCGGTTTTTACGGCTGATGCGGGGAAAGGTGGGCAGTACGGAGGAAAACCTTGAAACCGCCTTCCAGAAGGAGATCCGGGCCAACGTGGAGGAATATCCTCCCCTGATCCGGGAGGCGTCCGAGGAGAAAATGGACGTCGTCCAAAAGGCGTTCAGCGAAGCCCGGGATGTGGAAAGCCGGCATGCGGAACTTTACAAGAACGCCATGAAGGATCTCCTTGCCGATCACCTCACCGCGTATTTCGTCTGCCAGTTGTGCGGTTACGTGGCCGAAGATGCGGCGCCGCAACGGTGCCCCGTTTGCGGCGCCGTCCGGGAAAAGTTCAAACCCATCGACGGATGAAACCGTAAAGCGCGCCCTATCGGGATCCGGTCCCCCTCCCGAAGACGTCTCTCCCGGCCAATGGGTTATAAAGCTTCGTGATGGCAAACTTCATCACATCCAGGCTTTTTATTTCCGTTATGATCTTCCAGAGGAGTTCTTCGGCCTGTTCAGGCAGCACACAGGCTTGTGCGGCATCAAAGGTCAGCCCGGGGTACCCTTTAACCAGCTTTTTTTGATCCTTTTTGGTCATCTCCACCTGGATCGCCTTTTTTCCGTCAACCTCCTTGATCCGATCGGCCAAACCCATTTCTTGAAGTTTTTGAATCCGTTCGTCGTTTAAAAAGACATTGATGTACGCATCGGCCATTCGACTCCCTCCCGTTTTTCGGTTGACAACATCCGGCATTCCGCGTTGTTTCGGAACGCCTCCTTCCGGCTTTAAATTTGAGTAGATACCACGGACCCATATCCGTATCAAGCGGCAAAATACCGTTTGGTCGTCTCTTTTTCCTTTTTCACAAACGGGTCCGCCGGTTCACGCGAAACAGCAATACGGCGGCCATGGCGGAAGAAAGGAGAAAACAGCCGCCCATGGCATAAAATACCGAGCGGAGCCCGAAATGATCCGCTAAATAGCCGGATACCGCCGCGGCGGTGGACCCGACGCCGAAGGTGATGAAAAAGTGGATCCCGTACCCCAACCCGTGACGATGCCGGGGAAGATACGTGGAAAGGAGATAATTCTGCATGGGCTGCGTGGAAAAATAAAAAAACGCGTACATCACCGCGGAAAGGACGAGGATCAGGTTGCTGGCGGCCGCCATCAGAAACACAAAGACCGTACCGAGAAGGATCGCCCCCAGGTAGAGGCGTTCCGCCTGGATGCGGTCCACCCCCCTTCCTGCCACGTATTGCCCCAAAGCCCCCGATAAGAGGGCGATGGTGGCCACGGTCCCGCCCAGGGCCACCTTGTCGAGCTTGAGCCCCGCCACATGGATGCTTTCCCCCATATACGCCGGAAGGAAGGTCATGATCCCTTTATAGGTCAGCCCCAGGGCCATGGCGGAAAGAAAAAAAACGATCAAGTTCATATAAGAAATGGAAAACGGGGGTTTTTCTGTCTTTTCTGCATCGCTTTTTTCCCTTGCCGCCGGATATCGGGGAATGGTCAGGGAATACATTCCCGCCAGGATGCCGATGACCCCGTAGACGACATGGGGCGTACGCCACCCCAGGGTCGACCCGATCCAGGCCGAAAGCAAAGGGACCGAGGCGACCCCCAGGCTGCCGGCGATCCCGTGGATGCCGAAGGCTTTCCCCTTTTCCCGGATGGCCAGGGAGATGAGGGTGTTGGAAGCCGGATGATACGTACTGCAAAAAAGGCCGATCCCGCCCATGAGGATGCCGTAATGGATCAGCGCGCCGGTGGGCCACACACCCAGCGCCAGGATACCCGCCCCGAAAAGAAAGAAGGTGATAAGTCTCCTGGGCCCGATCCTGTCCGCCAGGTATCCGGAAGGGAGCGAGCCGATCCCGAACGCATAGGAAAAGACCGTCACCACGAGGCCCAAATGGAAATAGTCCGTGGAAAATTCCATGATGAGAAGGGGAATCAAAGGCGGCAACACCCCTTCGAAAAGATGCACCAGAAAATGGGAGGTGGTGGTCAGTTTGATGATGCGCTTTTCGTCTTTGTCCAATCCGTGCTCCTTGGAATCATCCACCCGTACCGCATCCGATACGCATACGGATTAAAAAAGGGGGCGGTAGTTTAAAAGCTTTGAGTATCGGCAATGGATACGCGTGTCAATTTATAAATCCTGCGGAATCGGGTTCCCTTTACCGGGGAGTCCCGGCCTTCAGGGCGGGTGGGCGCCATTCATTAGAGGTTGACGGGGCATGCCGGACAAGAGTAGCTTGTCCCTATTCCGAAACATCTCGTTTTACACATTGGCCAGCCTAAGGGAAAACCAACGGATGGGGACCTGCACCGTCTGCGAAACAAAAGGAAACCATGTTTCCGACGGCCTCGGCGTATGCGCTTTGTGCCTTCGAAGCGGCTCCACGGACGCCCGGCGTCAAGCCGAAAAAGCCCACGCCGAGAGCCGAAAACGGTTCGGCCTCCCCGCGCGCCCGCCTTCCGATCCGTCCGGAATCCGTTGCGGCGGCTGTATCAATGACTGCCGGATTCCGGATGGCGGAACAGGGTATTGCGGAATCAAAAAGAATCTGGGGGGTTCCCTTTCCGGTGTTTCTTCCACCCGGGGGAAGCTTTCCCGGTATCACGACCCGCTTCCCACCAACTGCGTCGGCGACTGGGTCTGTCCGGCAGGCACCGGGGCCGGTTATCCCCACTATGCCTTCTGCAACGGTCCCGAATACGGATACAAGAACCTGGCGGTTTTCTTTCACGCCTGCACCTTCAACTGTCTCTATTGCCAGAACTGGCAATTCAAGGAACAGACGCATCTGCCGCAGACAACGGATGTCTTCTCGTTGATCTCCGCCGTGGATGCAAAAACCGCCTGCATCTGCTATTTCGGGGGAGACCCTTCCCCCCAGGCGGCCTTTTCGATCCAGGCCTCCCGGTTGGCGCTGAAAAAAAACAATGACACCCGCTTGAGGATCTGCTGGGAGACCAACGGCTCCGTGAACCCCGGACTTCTCGCCGAAATGCTCGAAATCGCCCTTTATTCAGGAGGATGCATCAAGTTTGATCTCAAGGCCTTCGACGATGGACTCCACCAGGGACTCACCGGCGCCTCCAATCGGTATACTCTTGAAAATTTTCGCCGGGCGGGAAAATGGATCTCGAAACGACCGGTTCCGCCCCTGGTCATCGCCAGCACCCTCTTGGTACCAGGATACATCGATGCCGCCGAAATCGGCGCCGTCGCCCGATTCATCGCCTCGGTGGACCCGGAAATCCCCTATGCCCTGCTGGCGTTCCACCCCCAGTTTTTCATGTCCGATCTCTCCACCACTCCCCGGCGCCTGGCCTACCAGTGCGAGGACGCGGCCCGACGGGCCGGATTGAAAAACGTGCGCATCGGAAACCGGCATTTGCTCTCCTGAACCCCCGAGGATAAAGCGCCCCATGTTGCCCTTTGACCAGTTTCCCGAAGATCGAAAAAAGGACATCGGCTTTGTACTGACCGATATCGACGACACCCTGACCCATAAAGGGCGGCTCATCCCCGTCGCGTATGCCGCCATGGAACGGCTGCAACAAAACCGGATCCGGGTCGTTCCCATCACGGGCCGGCCGGCCGGATGGTGCGATCACATGGCCCGCATGTGGCCCATCGACGGTATCGTGGGCGAAAACGGCGCTTTTTATTTTCGCTATGACCGAAACGCTAAAAAGATGATCCGCCGATACGCAAAGGAAACGGCCGAGCAGGAGGCGGACCGCGAACAGCTTCAAAAAATTGCAGAAAAAATCCTGGCAACGGTTCCCGGATGCCGTGTTTCGGCGGATCAGGCCTTCCGCGTGGCGGATCTGGCCATCGACTTTTGCGAGGACGTGCCCCCCTTGCCGGAAAAAGAGATGGATCGGATCGTCCAAATTTTCAAGGCGGCCGGGGCACAGGTCAAGATCAGCTCCATCCACATCAACGGCTGGTTCGGCGATTACGACAAGCGCACCATGACGGCGCTTTTTTTCAAAGAAATTTTTGGCGTTGAACTCGAAAAAGTGAAAGACCGGGCCCTTTTTTCCGGAGACTCCCCCAATGACACCCCCATGTTCGCGTATTTTCCGGAATCCGTGGGAATGGCCAACATCGTCGCCTTTCAAAACCGATTGACGTCACTCCCGGCATGGGTCACGTCAAGACAGGGGGGATACGGTTTCGCCGAGATGGTGGACATCCTCTTGACCCGCCGCCGGCATTGAGCGGCTCGCCACCAGGTGGACCCCTTTTTCCCCCATGAAATCCGCCTCGAGTATCTGGCCGATGGTCACGGGCGCCTCTACCCGAATCCGATGGATCCGGCGGGCCGCATCCAGGACTTTGTCTTTCGGGATCGGTCCGGTCAACCGCACCGGAAGCCGGGGCCACAGGGCGTTTGACACGGCCACGGTGGTGCTTAAGTCCCGGCGCGGATCCAGAAACTCTTGGCGGGCGTACTTGGCGCCCCGGTCACATTCGTTTCCGGAGATCTCCTTGATCTCGCTGCCTTCATGCTCCAGTTGGAGGGGGCACCCCACGGGGCATCCGATGCAGGTCAAATGGACGGTTTCAGTCACTGGATTCTCCTCCCGGCAACGGCCGTATATCGATTCTCAGGGTGTCGCCGTGGAAGCGTTCCAACAAATCGGGCTTGATTTTCAGCATAATCATCTCTGCGGGAACAACGAATTTGAGCTTTTTTTGCAGAAGGTCCCCCACCCGGACAATGCACGGCTTCATGGGGACCTTACATCGAAGATAGATGGTGTGCGCCCGCTCCGGACTCAGGGAGTGGGGCACGCAATACCGCACGTTGTCCCCCGGAACCAGGAGGATATTATCCCGGGGCCGCTGGATTCCCCGGGCATACTCCCCGGCGAATCCCCCGGCCAAAAGCGCTTCCGCCGTAACGAAATCCACCAGGTCGTGCACGTGCAAGACGTTTCCGCAGGCGAATACCCCCGGCATGCTCGTCTCGAGGGTACTGGAAACGCGCGGCCCTCCGGTCACCACGTCCAACTGAATGCCCAGGGCCTGGGAAAGCTCGTTTTCCGGGATCAGGCCGACGGAAATCAGAAGGGTGTCGCAGACAACATCCCGGCTTTGCCGCATGTCGGGCATGAAATCGGGTCCCACCGGCGCCACGGTGACCTTCTCCACCCGATCCCGGCCGTGAATATATGCCACGGTGGTGGAAAGATGAAGGGGGATGCCGAAATCCTCCAGGCACTGGACCACATTCCGTGTCAACCCGTTGGAATAAGGCATGAGCTCAAAAACCCCCACCACCCGGCACCCTTCCAAGGTCAGGCGCCGGGCCATGATCAGGCCGATGTCCCCGGAACCCAACACGGCGATCCGTCTGCCGGGCAAGTATCCTTTCATGTTGACGAATTTTTGTGCCAGCCCGGCGGTCAGGACGCCCGAAGGCCGGGTCCCCGGAATCCGGACGGCCCCCCGGGTCCGCTCCCGGCAGCCCATGGCCAGCACCACCGCTTTCGCCGTGACCCGGGCCATCCCGAAGGCCGGATTCATGACGCGTACCGTCTTGATCCCGTCCGAATCCAGGGCCACGCCCGCCGCATAACTTCCCGGAACCACATCCACGTCCTGTTCGATGACGTTTTCCAGGAAGCGCTGGGCGTACTCGGGCCCGGTGAGATTCTCCTTGAAGTAATGGAGGCCGAAACCGGCATGAATACACTGGAGGAGGATCCCCCCGGCTTCGGGCTCCCGGTCCACGATCAGAATTCGTTCGGCGCCGGCATCCCGGGCCCCCAGGGCCGCCCCCATCCCCGCGGGCCCGCCGCCGACCACCACCACATCATATGCTTTTTTCATTCTTCCGAGCACGACGGCACCCTCCTTGTGGAGAAGGCCGGCAGGGCATCCTCCCTGGGCACAACGATCCATGACCCGCCGCCGCGTTTGGTGATCCGTTCAAAGGGCTGCCCCGTGCGGGCGGCCAGGATGTCCATGCAGCGTGTGGTACAAAAACCACCCTGGCATCGCCCCATTCCGGCCCGGCTCCGGAACTTGATGCCGTCCAGGGTGCGGGCGCCGTGGTCGATGGCATGATGGATCTCCGCCTCGGTCACCATTTCGCAACGGCACACCACCCGGGCAAAGAGCGGGTTTCGGCGGATGAGCGCTTCCCGGCTTTCCGCGGGCAGGGTGGCGAAACGCGGCGGCGCTTCCACGCGGGGGTTGAAATCCTTTTTTTCCTTTAGATGAAGCCCCTCGGCCTTCAGGATGTCCCGGACATATTCGGCGATGGCCGGAGCGGCGGTGAGTCCCGGGGACTGGATCCCCGCCACGTTGATGAAGCCTTTCACCTTCGACGCGCCGATGATGAAATCGTTGGTATTGCTGACGGCCCGAAGACCGGCGAACTCCGTGATGGTGTCCTTTTCGGTGATGGACGGGCAAAGGTCTTTGATGAAACCGAAAACCGCCGCCGCCCCTTCATAGGTGGTGGAAAGATCCCATCGATCCAAGGTGTCCGAGGCGGTGGGTCCCACCATGATGGTTCCATTGTAGGTGGGGATGATCAATATTCCCTTTGTATGTTTTCGGGGGACCGGGAAAATGAGATGCCGGACGATCCCCATGAGACGCCTGTCCAGCATGTATTCCTCTCCCTTCCGGGGATGGATGCTGAAGTCGTCCAGACCCACCATGCGGGCCACGCGGTCGGCAAAAATACCGGCGCAGTTGATCACAAAGCGGGCCTTCACGGATCCCCGGGGCAGGTGCAGCACCAGTCCCGACGGTGCTTGTTCGATATGGTCCACGGGGCTTTCGGTTTTCAGCGTGACGCCGTTTGCCGTGGCGTTTTCCACGAGGGAAAAACAAAACTCATACGGATTGATGACGCCGGCCGACGGGGCGTAAAGGGCGGCCGTCAGATCCCTGGACAGATTCGGTTCTTCGCTTTTCAGGCGGTCCCGTTCCCAAATTTCAAGTCCCGGAACCCCTTTTGCATCCCCCTGGCGTTTCAAGTGGTGGAGGACACCCACTTCTTCATCGGTTTTGGCCACGACCAGTTCCCCGATCCGGCGAAACCCGAAATTCAAATCCCGGCAAAGGGTGTCGAAGAGCGCATTCCCCCGGACCACGAGCCGGCCCTTCAGCGTATCGGGCGAGCTGTGATGTCCGGCATGGATGATGCCGCTGTTGGTCTTGCTGGTGCCGAACCCCACTTCGGTATGGGCTTCCAGCAAAAGGACATCGATGCGATAGCGGGAAAGCTCCCTGGCAATGGCACAACCGATCACCCCGCCGCCGACGATGGCCACGTCAAACATGGGTTCTCCTTTCCATTTGGACCGCCTTTTTCGATTCGAATGTTCCAATAAAAGAAATAGCATAATTTGCCGGCCGGATAAATGCGGTTTATGGGGAGCCCTCCAATACGCTCCGCGTTTTTCGCGGCCCAATGCACGGGTTCTTTGAAAAGAAAAAAGGTGTGGCACCCGTCAACGGGATATGGTATCCATTTTTTAACCGGCGCCCCCGGCGCACAAAAAATTCATTCCATCGTAACCGCTTCCTGACAATGGAGGTATAGACGCTTCTCAAAATCGAATCAACCGATCCACACGATTCGGAAAAAGTCGTTTCATCGGCTGGTCATTCACCCGGAAAAAAGAAAGGAGGATTGTCATGAGAACGCAGGCCCTTACCAAAATGCTTTTCATGGTGTTTATGGCGGCGTTTTGCCTTTTTGCCTTTCAGGGGCAGGCAATCGCCGCGGACAAGATCGGATGGGTCGGTCCCGTCTACAAGGAACTGGCGGAAAGCCTGACCAAAGGGTTCAAACAATATTATGAAAAAACCCACGGGAAGGAAGTGGAAGTGACCTTCATCCATCCGGGCGGGTGGCCCGTTTGCCTCGACAAGGTGCGGACATGGGGCGACAAACCGGATGCAGACATCTTTTTGGGGGCGGGGGCCCCGGCCCATGAGGTGTTGAAAAAAGAAGGCCGGATTGTGCCTTACAAGCCCAAGGGGTGGGACATGGTTCCCCTTGATTCCCACGGCATGAAGGTAAAGGACGCAGAGGGATACTGGACCTGTTTCGCGCCGTGGATCGTCACCAATCTTTACAATGAAAAGGTGTTGAAAAAGCTGCGATTGCCCCCTCCGAAAACCTGGCAAGACCTGCTGAATCCCATTTATCGGGGAAACATCATCACGACACTCCCTTATGCGTCGGGGACCATGCATGAAACCGTTGAAATCATCCTGCAGGCCTTCGGGGAGGAAGAAGGATGGGCTTACCTCAGGTCCCTCGCCGCCCAGTTTGCGCGCTTTTCCACCGGCAGTACGGACACCACCCACATCGTCAGCCGCGGGGAGGTCCCCATCGGCCTGGCCCAACCCCAGATGAACGCCATGGTGGCCCGGCGGGACGGGTATCCGGTGCGGGACCTGCTTCCGGATAAGACCATTCTGGTTCCCGAGGCCGTGGCCCTCTTGAAAGGGGCCCCCAATGAAGCCTTAGGAAAAATCTTCCTCGACTGGCTGTTCAGCATGGAAGGCCAGAAATACGTCCTTGAAGGCGGATACTTCGCCGCACGCACGGATATCCAATTCAGCGTATGGGAAAAAGAAGGCGTGGCCATGGCCACCCATGCCAAAAAAGCGCTCGGCGTGGACTCCTTCTGGGATTTGAAGGTGGATTTCATCGAGTATGACCTGGATCTCGCCGCCAAGCGATGGGACGATGTGAATAAGCACTACGAGTATGAAATCTACCGAAAATGGGGGAAATTGAAGGACAGCCTCTTTTTGATCGAGGAAGTGGAAGAGGAAATCCAGGCGGCCAAGGCCGCAAATGTGGATACCGCAAAAGCCGAAGAGAAGATCAAGGAAGCCCGAACGCTTTTCGGAAAAGAAGGGAATTACGCCGCCGCCCGGCTGGCCGCGGCCAAGGCCCGGGCCCTCCTTGTCGGTCCCTGAGCCTTCCGGGCAATTCGGCATTTCGGCATTTCGGCAATGATCGTGGACAGCGCGGGCGGGCCGGTGTCCGCCCGCGCTGATCCATAGAGCCCTCATCGAGGAAATCCCATGACGCGCGGCGGCAATGTTCTTGCGTTGGTCCTCTGGTCGATCATCGTCTTTTTCGTGATTTACCCCCTGTCGATCCTGATCTTTGAAAGTTTTAAAATCGTCGAAACGGGAAGCCTGGGACTTCAGAATTATCTGGGCTTTTTTCAAGACGGGTATTACCTGAAGACGTTCGGAAACACGCTTTTTCTGAGCACCCTTGTCCTTTTGACCAGCACCGTTTTCGGGATCCCCCTGGCGTACATTTTGGCCCGCTACCGGCAATACGGAAAAACGGTCTTTACGGCGCTGATCCTCCTGCCCATCGTGCTTCCGGCATACGCCGGGATTTTCGCCTTCATCATCTTTTTCGGAAAATACGGCACCGTCAATCTCCTCCTGATGGATTTCGGGTTCATCGAAACCCCCATCAATTTCATCTACGGCATCCACGGGCTGGTGTTCATCCAGGCCCTGCACATGCTTCCATTCATCGTCTTGAGCCTTTCGGCCGGTTTCACCAATATCGATCCGGCGTTCGAAGAGGCAGCGGAAGTGGAAGGGGCCAGCGGATTCAGGCGTTTCATCACGGTGACGCTCCCCTTGTGCACCCCGAGCTACCTGGCGGGTGCCGTCATCGTTTTTTTGTGGCCGTTCACGGACTGGCTGACCCCCTTGATTTTGGGGCAGGTGGACTATCTTCCCTCGGTGGCCTATATCAACATCGCCTATCACTTCACGGACATGCACCGGAAATACATGGGGATCGTGGCCGTGGTGGTTTCTTCCACCGTCTGCATCGCACTCTTTTTGGTCGCCCGGTGGTGGGTGGAAAGGAAAAAATACACCGGCCTTTCCAAGGGAACCACCTCCGAAGGACGGGTCATCGAGCCCGGCCTTTTGATCAAATCTGGATCCTATCTATACATGATCTTCATTGCGGGGCTGGTCCTTTTGATCCCCATCGTCCTGGGACTCTCCGCCTTTTCGCGGCGCTGGGTCTTCGAAGCGTTTCCCACCCATTGGACGCTCGAAAATTTCCGGGTCATTCTGCTGGAAACGCCACTGTTGATCAAGAACTCCTTTGTTTTCAGTACCATCGCCCTTGTTTTCGGTATCCTTTTCGGCCTTCCCGCCGCCTATATCATCGTCCGGACCCGCGTTCCGGGCAAAAACGCCCTCGATTTTGTCATCACCCTGATGCTGGCATTCCCGGGAATGGCCGTGGGCGTGAGCTATCTTTTGGCGTTCTGGGAAGGCATCCCCTTGGCCACCCACTGGATCATCATGCCGTTGGCGCTTTTTGCCCGGCGCCTGCCGTATTTCTTGCGCATGGCCCATTCGAGTTATCTGCAACTCGATGTTTCTCTGGAAGAGGCCTCCGAAGTCTCCGGGGTGGGGAAATTCAGGACCTTTTTGAGCATCTCGCTGCCCCTTTTGCTTAAGGGGGTCCTCGTGGGCGTGGTGATGTTTTTCATCATGGCGTTTCAGGAGATCTCCACCGCCATATTTCTTTATCGCGGGGGATGGGAAACGCTGCCCATCGGCATTTTTTTAAACTGGCACCGGGGAATGGAATTCGGCATCGCCGCCGCCATGGCGTTTTTGATGATCGTCATCACCTTCATCCTGTTGCTGATTATCGCCAGGATCGGCGGCGGGATTCTCAAGGCGGCCTGGGGTCCCGGCGGGAGTTGATCCGGAAACCCTCTGGAATCGATACGAATCAAAGGAGAACCGTTTGAATGGCCTTTATTGAAATCCATGATCTCTTCAAGCGCTATAAAAACGTGGTGGCCGTAAACCGCATCCACCTGGAAGTGGAACAGGGGGAGATGCTGACCCTTCTGGGGCCCAGCGGATGCGGGAAGACCACCACCCTTCGATGCATCGCCGGACTGGAAAAGCCCGAAGGAGGGGACATCGTCATCGACGGCAAATCCATGCTCAAAGAAGGGTTTGTCCCGCCTTCCAAACGGGGCATCGGCATGGTCTTTCAAAATTACGCCGTATGGCCCCATATGCGGGTTTTCCAAAATGTTGTCTACGGTCTTAAGTTTCAAAAGATTCCCAAAAAAGAGATCGACGCGCGCGTCCGGGCCGTCCTCGAACTGGTGGGGCTCGGCGGCCTGGAAAACCGCTATCCGGGACAGCTGAGCGGCGGCCAGCAGCAACGGGTGGCCCTGGCGAGGGCCCTGGTGAGAAATCCCAAGGTGCTTCTGCTGGATGAACCCCTGAGCAACCTGGATGCCAAACTGCGGGAAAAAATGCGTTTTGAGATCAAGAGCCTGGTTCGACGGATGGAGATCACGGCCGTCTACGTCACCCACGACCAGGCCGAAGCCATGGTCATTTCAGACCGCATCGCCGTCATGGAATCGGGGAATATCGCACAAATCGGGACTCCGGTGGAAATCTATGAAACCCCCGCCAACCGCTTCGTGGCCGATTTTATCGGCACGACCAACTTCATTTCAGGAGAAATTCTCGACACGCCGCCGGTTCCGGGCACGATCTTTGTGCAAACCGGCTTCTGCGAACGCCTGCGATGCCGCGCAAACGAACAGGCGGAATTGTCACCGGGCACCCGTGCATATGTTTCCATCCGCCCTGAAGACGTGGAGGTCCGTCCCGAACCCACGGGCGTCTCCGAAAACCTTTTCAAAGGGACCATCGCTCACAAGGCGTATCTGGGCAATTTCATGGTCCTTTTCGTCGATATGGGGGATACGGAGGTCCGGGTACAGGTCGCCTACCATATCGTACAGGAGGAAGGGGACTCGGTCTTTTTGTATCTGAATCCCGAAAAATGCGTCATTTTGCCGTGACACACGGGGGATCTTTAAAAATCGCGAATTCGATTTCTTTCCTTCCTCGACATCCATGAACGTTCCACTGATACGCTTTACCCGATTGATCTCATCGAGGTTTTTCTTTAAAGAGAACCAAAGAGACCCATTTGGAAACAGAAGGGGGTATCCATGGTTCAAAAAGGCTATGACGTGATTATTCTGGGAACCGGTCCGGCCGGCCTTCAGGCCGCCATCCATGCCGCCCGGAAAAAGGTGTCGGTCCTGGCGGTGGGAAAATCCGAAAAAAGCAGTCTCTTTCATGCCCACGTGGAAAACTTTTGCTGCATCTTCGATCTGTCGGGTGAGGCGATGCTCCAAACCGGAAGGGAGCAGGCCCAGGGCTTCGGCGCCGAATTTTTGGATGAAGATGTCCTTGGCATCGAGTCCAAAGATGCCGTTTTTGAAGTGGAAACGGAAAGCGGGACGGTCCTTTCCGGAAAAGCCCTCATCATCGCCACGGGGACCCAAAGAAACCGCCTTAATGTTCCGGGCGAAAAAGAATTTTTAGGCCGCGGCGTGAGCTACTGCGTGGAATGCGATGCCAACTTCTTCAAAGGAGAAGACGTGGCCGTCGTGGGCGGGGAAAGCGCCGCGGCCGGCGGGGTTTTGACCCTTTTGCCCGATGCCGGGTCGGTGCACATGATCTTCAACACCTTGAATGTCACCCCGGCGCTGAAGGAACGCCTCATTCAAAGCAAGGCCATCCTCCATGAAGGAACCGGGGTCAAAGAGATCTTCGGCAAAACCCAGGTGGAAGGGATCACCTTGAAAGACGGCTCCCGAATCGCCGTTTCGGGGGTTTTCATCGAACTGGGCGCCAAGGGGGTCATGGACCTGGCCACGTCCCTCGGTATCCGCCTGGATGACTCCATGCGGTATATCGAAACCAACAAGAAGATGGAAACCAACATTCCCGGGGTATTCGCCGCCGGGGACGTGTGCGGCCCGCCGTGGCAAATGGCCAAGGCGGTCGGAGAAGGATGCGTGGCCGGTATCATGGCGGCCGATTACGCCAAAGGAGTGCGGGCCTCCGGGTCGCGGGAATAATCTCTGGAAAGGATCCGCGTATACGAACGGATCCTTTTTGCTTCCCGAAACACCCGAACATACACAATTGACAAGATGAAAATTCTCATTTGCGGTGCCGGCCGGATCACCGATGAACTCCTCAAGCGCATCGGCGAGAACTGGCAGATCACCTTAATCGATAAAACCGCAGACAAACTCACGCCCTTTTCCAACCGGTTTCCCAGCGTGGTGCGTCTTTTGGCCGAAGACGCCTCCAGCCCCGTGGTGCTGGAAAAAGCCGGATTGTCCGAACAGGACTGCGTCCTGGCACTGACCAATGAAGACCCCGTAAACCTGGCCATTGTCCGGTTTGCCCAGCAAACGGACGTCAAAAACGTCCTTTCCGTGGTGCGGAACCCGGAAATGCTCCCGGAGTTCCAGGAGTTGGGTATCTGGACCGTCTCTTTGGCCACCGACATGGCCCGAAAAATCTACCAGTTCCTGAAGGATCCGCGGATCCGGATCATCCCTTTGGGGGAAGGAGAAGGGGAGCTCATGGAGCTGGCGGCGGGAAAACCGGATTTGCCCCCCCTGCAGGATCTTTTCGCCCAAACGCATCCGGAACGGATCCCGGTTGAGCCTGATCATCGTGGCCGCCACCATCGGACTGGAATTCGGGTTTATTACCGAAGCCTTCAAGGATTCCATCATTCTCCTGGCCGTGGCCACCTGTTTGATGGGACCCAGCCTCTTCAAGGCCTTGCATCGTCCGGGAGTCTTCTTTCGGATCGGCGGGGTTGAAATCGAAAAAAAGAAACTGCTCGCCGGCTGGATGCGGTGAACCCGGAATGACCGCACGTTGAGACGGTTCGTGATGTGCGGTATCTTTGTTATTCTTGCATGGGGTCTATTCAAAGGTTTCCCCCAGAAGTTTTTTCGCGGGAAAAAAGATCTCGTTGTCGTCGTAACTCATGAATCGCCCCGAAAAGACCTTGGGAGCGGCCAGGACCAGCCATGCGATGCTGCGGCCGGGGATTTCAGGAGGCTCGAGGGCCTTTTGCGTTTTTAACGAGAGGTAATACCCCGCTTCATCGGACGGCATTACGGCGGGGCCTTCCTGCCGAATCTTTTCCTGCATGGAAGTGTCCACCACCCCCGGCCGTACGGCGACACATGTCATATCCGGCTCTTCCTTTGCCAGCACGCTGGTCAACTGGTTCAAGGCGGCCTTGGAGGCACAATATGCGCTTCCCCCGTAGATGGGGTGATACGCCGCGCCGCTGCTCACGCTGACGATCCGGCCTTGTTGTTTCCGTAAATAGGGGATCGCTTCTTTCATCAGGTAAAAAGGCCCCAGCACGTTCACCTCCAGGTTGCGCCGCCACCGGGCCGGGTCGGCCTCCGCCACCGTGGACAGCGGATCCAGGATGCCGGCGTTGTTCACCAGGCCGTCGAGCCTCCCAAAATGTTTCACGGTCTCGGCCACGCAGGCCGCGCACTGGCCCGGATCCGCCACATCGGCGGGAAACAGTTGAGCCGTTCCGCCCAAACCGGTCACGCGGGACGCAGTCCTTTTCAGCGCGGCTTCGGAGCGGGCCGTGAGCACCACGGTCGCCCCCGCCTTCCCCAGCCAGCAGGCCACCGCCGCTCCCACGCCCCGGGAAGCGCCGGTGACGATAATCACGGGGTTTTCTTTCATCGCCGTTCATCTCCTTTCTTTCATGTTATTTCAATGGATTGTCAATCGTAGGAAAGATTGATACAAAGTCAAGAAAGGAAAAATGGGAAAGAGGCGTCATGCCATGACCGATGATCGACGTTTGACTGCAGGGGCGCCGGACGCCGGCGGCGCCTATCCCCCGTATCCGCGGGTGGCGGTGGGTGCCGTCGTTTTTCACGAGAACCGGGTCCTTTTGGTCAAGCGGGGAAAGCCCCCGGCCAAAGGCGTATGGGCCATCCCCGGGGGAACGGTGCACCTGGGGGAATCCCTCCAGGAAGCGGCCCGCCGGGAGATCCTGGAAGAAACCGGGATTTTCATTGAGGCCAAAGATCCCGTTTATATATTCGACAAGGTGGAGCGCGATGCACAGGGGTGCGTGCGGTTCCATTACGTGATCATCGACTTGTCGGCCGAATATCTGGGCGGCACGCTGCGCCCCGGAGACGACGCGGAAGACGCCTGCTGGGCCGCTTCGGAAGATCTTGCCCGTCTTGCGCTCAGTGATCAAACGCGGCGACTCCTGAGGCAGCGATTCGGCTTTGAACATCGGATTCCTGCTCCCGGCGGCGTTGAAAGCGTCTGAAGGGAAGGTGATGCCTAATGCTTGAAAAGGGAACACAAAAAAAACTGAAAATCGGCGTCCTGGTGTCCGGGGGCGGCACCAACCTGCAGGCCATTTTGGATGCCACCCGGAACGGATCCCTTCCGGGAGAAATCGTCTTCGTGGGATCGGATAACCCCGGCGCCTACGGCCTGACACGGGCGGCGAAATACGGGATACCGACCTTCAATGTGGACTACGATTCACTTTTGAAAACCTTTGGCAAACGGCCTGATGGCCGGATGCTTCCGCCCGACTGGGACCGGGAGGATGTGTTAAAGAAGCAATCCCTGTTCCGTCCGGAAACACCATTGGAAAAAGTCGACGCGTTTTTTAAACGCCGCGCCGTCGCCGAAGCCGCGCTCCTGGATCAGGTGGTCCCTTACCCTTTTGAACTTCTGGTGCTGGCCGGGTTCATGCGGATTCTGTCCCCGTATTTCATCGACCGGATCAACACCGAGCCGGAAACGCCCCGGATCATGAACATCCACCCGGCCCTGCTCCCGGCCTTTCCGGGGACGGACGGATACGGCGACACCTTTCGATACGGGTGCAAGGTGGCCGGATGCACCGTGCATTTCGTGGATTACGGGGAGGATTCGGGCCCCATCATCGCCCAGCGGGCGTTTCCCATCGAAGAAGAAGACACGGAAGCCGACGTCCGCAAGAAAGGCCTTGCCGTGGAATGGGCGCTCTATCCTTACTGCATCACCCTTTTCGCCCAAAACCGGCTCCGGGTGGTCCGGAAAAAATATACCCGCTCCGACGGAAAAGAAATGGAAAAAGCGGTGGTGCAGGTTTTGCCTTCAAAAGCGTAGTTTTTACGGGAACCGGCCGGGCGGCGTCACGGCCGATCTCATGCGGTGCGCCATTTTCGAAAAGGAGGAACCGGGTGCGATCCATTGGGCCGTACAAAAGGCCGAAAAGAGACAGGAGAAGATAACGAGGCCGTTTTTCTCTCAAAAACGATAGGCGCCCAGGGTAGTGAGATAGACCCCGGAGGAAACCAGGATCGCACCGATGAGAAGCGAGAGGGTGAGCGGTTCACCGAGGATGAAAAAAGACAGGACCACCGCGCTGATGGGAACGAAATTGATGAACAGTCCGGCGCGGACCGGCCCGATGCGCCGGATCCCCTCATAGTACCACAAAAACCCCAGCACGGTGCCGAATACGCCCAGATAGAAGATGCTGGCCCACGCCTGAAAGGAATACGGCCGGCCGCCGAAAAGGCCTTCCCGTACGGCTGGCGGGAACAGGCACAACGCCCCCGCCAGCGCACTGTAGGTGACGGCCGCCAAAGGGGACAGCGCCGCCATCACGGCCTTTCCGAGCAGGGAGTAGGTCACCCAGCTGGCCACACATCCGAAAATAAAAATCTCCCCCCAGCCGAATCCGCCCCCCAGCCCTTCCAATATCCGACTCCGGGTGATCACGATGACCGCCCCGCTCACCGAGACCAGAATACCCGCGATCTTCAAGACATTGAGCCGTTCCCTGAAGATCACGGCGGACATCAACGCGATGAAGATCGGATTGTTGGCGATGATGATGGAGGCCCTTCCCGCTTCGATCAGCTTGAGTCCTTTCAAAAAGAACACATTGTAAAGGAAAACCCCGGTCATACCCATTACGAACAGGGGAAAAAGGTGTTTCTTTCCGGGGAAGGACAAAGGGCGTTCCAGGCGGAAAAGGAGGATCGTCAAAAAAGCGGATGCCACGAAAAAACGGAGAAAGGCGCCGCAAAAGGGTCCCACTTCCGCCGCCAGGATGCGACCCGCGATAAAGGTCCCGCCCCAGAAGAACGCCATGAACAACAGCTTGATATAGGTGGCCGTCATTTCGGATGCCGACCCGGCTTCAGCCTCGGTTTTGAGTGCTTTTGAAAAGAGGATGAGTGTCCTGCAGAAGAACGTCCGGTTCAAAAAAAGCGTCTTTGACAAGAACCCATTCGACGGGCAACGATCCGGGCGTAACGGCGGCCACGTGACCTTTAAAGAAATGGTGTTCCACCTTCCAGGGCGTGCCTTTATAGGTAACCGTCAGGCGGTTTTCGTCGTACACGTCGTGAATCCGGCATCCCGAAAGGCCCGAAAGACCGTCTCCCGCGGCTTTTAATACGGCTTCCTTGGCGGTCCAGCATCGAAAAAAGCAGCGGGCGTCCTTTGTACCCAAAAGCGACCGTTCCCGGTCATCGGCGATCCGTGCAAAAAGGGCGGCGGACCGCGGCCGGATGGCCTCCAGGTCGATACCCACGGGTTCCGGCGCCGCTACGGCGCCCACAAACGCGTCCTTGTGGGTAAGGGACCAGTGGACGCCCCTTGACGGAACCGGTGCACCGTTTTCTTTTTTTTCAAGATTCTCCAGCACAGCGCCGCTTTTTTGGGCGGAAAGGGCCAGGGCCCGGCGGGCATGGGCCCTCAAAAAGCGGACCGTTTCCGCTCCCCTGCGGTGTTGATACGCTTCCGGCACCGGGAGGATCACCGGATACAATCGATCCTCAAAGGCCATTTTTGATCCGCAGGGCGTCTTCATATACCGCCCGCCGGGAAAGACCATGGCGCCTGGCCGTTTCTTTGGCGATTTCGGAAAGGGGACGGTTGCCTTCGGTGATCGCTTCCCGGAGTTCTTCCATGAGATTTTTTTCGGAAACCGCCGGCGCATCCGGGGCCCCCGCCACAAGGAGGGTACATTCCCCCTTGATTTCCGTACGCCTTTCCAGTTGGAGGGACAGCAGCGAGAGGGAGCCCCGCAGAATCTCTTCATGGCGCTTTGTCATCTCCCGGCATATCACGGCGAAGCGATCCCCCATGACGCCTTGGATCTCTTTTACCAGCGCCCGGATCCGGCGGGGGGATTCATAGAAAATGAGTGTTTTTTTCAAACCGGACAAGGCCGCCAACTGCCGTTGGCGGTCCCCTTTTTTCTTGGGCAAAAACCCGACAAATACAAAAGCATCCGTGGGAAGCCCCGATACGGAGAGGGCGCAGACGGCGGCGCAGGCGCCCGGGACCGGGACCACATCCACACCCGCCTCTATGGCCGCCCGGACCAGGCGGAACCCGGGATCCGATACGGCAGGGGTGCCGGCTTCGGAAACCAAAGCGATGGCGGCACCGCCTTTCAGTCTTTTGATCAGCTCCGGGGTCCGTTTTGCTTCGTTGTGTTCATGGTAGGAAACAAACCGGCCGGAAACACCATGGTATCGAAGAAAACGGCGGGTGTGCCGGGTATCTTCCGCGACAATGAGGTCCACCTCCCGGAAGACGCGCAGGGCCCTCAACGTAATATCTTCCCGGTTCCCGATGGGGGTGGCCACCACGTAGAGCGTCCCCGGCGTCCGAACGGCGCCCCTCGAGTTATGGATAGGCGAGGTCGAAGGCATTCTTGATCAGCTCGATCTCCGGCGGATCCGACCCGGAGATCAGGGTCACCACGTCGAACCGGGCCCGGGTCCCGGCCTGCCGCGTGGCCTTGAGATAAAAAAGGGCGGCCATGGAGATCTTTTTTTGTTTCTGCCGGTTCACGGCATATTTCGGATGGAGATGGCCGGCGCTTTTTTTGGCCTTGACCTCCACGAAGGCCAGGGTGTCCCCATCCTTGGCAATGATGTCGATTTCCCCCAGCCGGTTCCGGTGGTTCAATTCCAGGATCCGGTAGCCCCGGCGCCGGAGAAAATCCGCTGCGGCCGCTTCCCCTTTTTTACCGAATTCCTGGCGTTCACTGGGCATGGACCGGCGCCTTTTTTCTCCCGAAAAAAAGGTTCTTTTTCATTTTGACGGTTTCACGGGAGGTATTCCCGGACCCCTTTGAAGGTTTTGCGGTGAATGGGCGTACAGCCGAAGCACCGGATGGCTTCCTTGTGATCCTTGGTGGGATACCCCTTGTGCCGGGAAAAATCAAACTCCGGATACCAGAGGGCGTATCGGTCCATCAATCGGTCCCGGGTGACCTTGGCCACGATGGACGCGGCGGCGATGGAAAGGCTCAACGTGTCTCCCTTGGGGATGGGTCTCTGGGGGATCGGGATCGGGATGCACTGGTTTCCGTCGATCAAAAGACAGTCCGGGGGCGGGGAGAGGTTCCCTGCGGCCACGGCCATGGAAAAAAGGGCGGCCCTGAGAATATTGATCCGGTCGATTTCCACGGCATCCACGATCCCGATACCAATGGCAAGGGCCTGGGTGTAAATCGTATCATAAAGCCGGTCCCGCACGGCCGGCGAAAGCTTTTTCGAATCGGTCACCCCGGGAAGAACCGCATCCGCGGGCAACACCACCGCCGCGGCCACCACAGGCCCTGCCAGGGGTCCCCTTCCGGCTTCGTCGACACCGGCGACCCGGAAAAAGCCGTCTTTTCGAGATGCCTTCTCGAAAACCCGTTGGTCCCTTGCCATGGACACGGACTCCCCGATGGGATTTCGGATTCCAGGCCCGGTAATCCCGGCATGGAGGGAAATGCGCTCCCCGGAAAATAAAAGCGTCTTCCGGGCGGCGTCCCCCGACACCTCCTTAAATTGCAGGGCTTTCCGGAAACGTGGAAATTAAGAGACGTTTCTTTCTTTGATCCTGGCGGCTTTGCCCCTGAGTTTCCGCAGGTAGTAAATCTTGGCACGGCGGACCCGTCCCTTGGAAACGACCTCGATACGCTCGATGGCCGGGGAGTGCAGCGGAAAGATGCGCTCCACCCCCACCCCGTAAGAGACTTTCCGAACGGTGAAGGTGCCGGTGGTGTTGAGGGGCCCTTTGCGTTTGCTGATCACGACGCCTTGGAACGCCTGGAGGCGCTCCTTCTCCCCCTCCTTGATTTTGACATGGACCTTCACCGTATCCCCCGGTGAAAAGGAGGGGTGATCGAGTCGCATGTTCTCTTTTTCAATTTGACTGATGATTTCCATGTTTCCGATCCTTTATATCATGTATTTGCATCTTCGCCGTTCATTTGTCGTCTCTTCCCAGCAACCGATCCAGGATGATGGCCGCCGCCGAGCGAACCGAGAGATGATTGTAGTTTCCGTTTCCGGCAATCGGTTCCAGGAGATGGTCTGCCGCCGCCGTCACCGGCGGTGCCAACCCCCACGCCGTCCCGAACAAAAGCAACCACGGTCCGCTGTCTCTATCTCGAAGATGCCGCCGAAGATCCGTACAGCAAAGCCGTTTCGTCTTTACGGCGGCATCGATCCGCGCACCCGTGGCCACGGTTTGGGGCGCTGTCCCCTCCCGGCCTTCGATTTCCTTCTTGACGGCCTTCAGGGACGCCTGGATCCGGATCAGGCCCAGGGCGTCTTTCCGATCCGAATTGAACGTCGCCCCCCATCCGTTTGTCCAGTGGCGGACGATGCGCCGGCACAGATCCTGTTGATCCTGCAACGGGGTCACGACGTACAGGGCCTGGGCGCCGAAGGTCCGCGCCGCCCGTGAAATATCGTGAAGATCCAGATTGGTGACGGCCGATGCGATGGTTTCACGGTGCTTATTGAGCACCGGATGATGGATCAGCGCCAGGTAAAGGCGGGGCGTCGAGGAGTTGTTCAATGTCCCGGACCCATTTTTTGAGTATCTTTCTTTCTTCGGGTCGTAACCCCCTTTTTTCCAGTAAATCTTTCCGCTTCAACAGTGTCCGAATCAAGGCGTCTTCCCGGCGCCAATCGTCGATGGCCTTGTGATTTCCGGAAAAGAGCACCTCCGGCGCCCCGCGGCCTTCAAAAACCCGGGGCCGGGTATATTGGGCATGTTCCAATAACCCGTCGGAAAAGGAATCCTTTTCCGCCGATGCCTCACCGCCGAGGATCCCGGGGATCAAGCGGGTCACCGCATCCATGAGGATCATGGCGGGGAGTTCCCCCCCGGTAAGCACATAATCCCCCACCGACACCTCCATGTCGATGAGGGCATCCCCCACCCGCTCATCCGCCCCTTCGTACCGCCCGCACACCAGGATCAACGCGTTTTGCCCGGCCAATTGAAGGGCCGTTTCCTGGTCAAAAGGCCGGCCCTGGGGCGTCAGAAGGAGCGTCAAGGCGTCGGGACAACGGCTCCTGGCGGAGCGGACGGCGCCGGCCAGCGGCCCGGGCGTCATCACCATGCCGGCACCCCCGCCGAAGGGCCGGTCATCCGTGGTTCGATGCCTGTCGTTCGTAAACTCCCGCGGGTTCACGGCTCCGACCGCGATTTTTCCCGCCGCAATCGCCTTCCCGATGATGCCGTACTCCCAAAACGGCGCAAACATCTCCGGGAAAATCGTCACCACGATATAATTCATGGGTCGGCGCCGGTTATAATCCCTCCGGGAGGATCACCTGCATGACGCCCCTTTCGATATCCACCGATTTGACCACGGACGCCACCGCCGGAATCAGGGTTTCTTTCTTTTGGTCTTTTCCGGAATCCTTGACCACGTATACATCATTGCTCCCGGTGGGGATGATGGTATCGATGCGGCCGATGAACGCCGCTGCTTCCGTGTACACCTCCATACCGATCAAATCACACCAGTAATATGTCCCTTCCTCTGTTGCCGGAAGGGCGTTCCGTTCAATAAAAAGCGAGGCCCCCACCAAATCACCCGCGGATTTTCGATTTGTCACCCCTTCGAAAAAAATCCGCAACCGCTTCCCATGGGCGTGGGCGCCGACGATTTTTCTGAAATATACCGAGTCGTTGCCATCTTTCAGGCGAAGCGTCCGACCCGCCGAAAAAAGCGCATCGGATTCCGCATAAGAATAAACGTTAACCGCCCCTTTGATCCCATGGGTTCCGACAATCTTGCCCACCAGGAGATGCTCTTGTCTTGCCACGGGTCTTATTCGATGATTTCGAGTACCATCCGTTTTTTCACCTTTGCGGACGCCGCGCTGAGGATGGTCCGCATGGCGCGGGCGGTCCGACCCTGCTTTCCGATCACTTTTCCGAGGTCTTCTTTCGCCACTTTGAGTTCGAGTACGGAAGTCTGGTTCCCTTCCACCTCGGCCACCGAAACCTGATCCGGATGATCCACCAATGCCTGCGCAATGTACTTGATCAGATCTTTCATGGCTTCCTCTCCTTTGAAGGCGGTTGCGCGGTCCGGTGCCGCTGTCGGCTGCTATGTCGAATTAGCAAAAATTCCTTCTTTTTTCAAAAGGCTTTTTACGGTTTGGGTGGGGACGGCGCCCCGGCCCAACCAGTGTTTGACGCGATCCGACTTCAACGAGACTTCCGCCGGATCGGGCAGGGGGTTATACGTTCCCAACGTTTCGATGAATTTTCCATCCCGGGGGCTTTCCGAGTTCGCCACCACAATCCGATAGAAGGGGCGTTTCTTGGCACCGTGTCGGGCCAACCTGATTTTCACTGCCATAATTTCATCTCCCTTAGAACGGCAATCCCGCACGACCCATGTCGCGCAGGCCGCCTTTATTGATCTTTTTCATCATTTTTAGAATTTGCGTGTAATTTTTCAATAGCCTGTTGACATCTTGTACACTAGTGCCGCTTCCCTTGGCAATCCTTTTCCTGCGGCTCCCGTTGATAATGGTGAATTGACGCCGCTCCCGGGGGGTCATGGAATTGATGATGGCTTCCACCCGGGCCAGCTCATTTTCATCCACGCTCAAGTGCTTCATGTGCTTGTTGACGCCCATCCCCGGAATCATCCCGAGGATGTCGGTCAAAGAGCCCATTTTCCGGACCTGGCGCAACTGGTCCCGGAAGTCTTCGAGGGTAAACGTGTTTTTTCTCAGTTTCTTTTCGAGTTCGGCGGCCTGTTTTTCGTCGATTGCGGCCTGGGCCTTTTCGATCATCGTGAGGACGTCCCCCATCCCGAGGATCCGGGAGGCCATGCGATCCGGATGAAAGGGCTCCAGGGCGTTCAGCTTTTCCCCCACGCCGATGAACTTGATGGGCTTTTCTGCCACGGCCTTGATGGAAATGGCGGCGCCGCCCCGGGCATCCCCGTCCATCTTGGTCAAAATGACGCCGGTGATGTCGATGGACTCGTTGAAGGACTTGGCGATATTGACGGCGTCCTGTCCGGTCATGGCATCCGCCACCAGCAGGATCTCGGAAGGCTGTAAGGCATCTTTGATCCGCTGCAACTCCGCCATGAGGGGGGTGTCGATATGGAGTCTCCCCGCCGTGTCGAGAACCAATACGTCGCATCCTTCTTTCAGGGCCGCCGTCCGGGCTTCCCGGCAGATATGTACCGGATCGATATCCGTCGCGGAGGGAAAGACCGGAACACCAAGCTGCTGGCCGAGCTTGAAAAGCTGGTCGATGGCGGCGGGCCGGTATACGTCGGCCGGGACCAGATACGGTTTTTTCCCTTTTTTCCTCAATAACACCGAAAGTTTTCCTGCGGTGGTGGTCTTTCCTGAACCCTGCAGGCCCACCAGCATGAGGGGGATCGGACTCGGTCCGGCAAGACGCAGGTCCTCATGGGTTTCTCCCATGAGGGATGTCAGTTCTTCGTTGACGATTTTGATGAGCTGCTGTCCCGGGGTAAGGCTGGCCATGACTTCCTGCCCCACGGCCCGGGATTTGATGTCCGCAATCAGCTGCTTGACCACCTTGTAATGCACATCGGCCTCCAGAAGCGCCATGCGCACTTCTTTAAGGCCTTCTTCAATATTTTTCTCCGTGAGCTTGCCGTGGCCCTTGAGTTTCTTGAATACGCTGTTGAGCTTTTCGCTTAAATGATTGAACATCCTCACTCCGATCTGTTATGATCCCGGATATTCGCTGAAAACCCCGCATCCCAAGCGCCCCGCATCCATTTGGAAACCGGCGGCGGTTTCTTTCGTTTTCGGCCCCAATCCGAGGCCTCCCGTGGTTCCGGCGAAAGTATCATGGATTAAAACTTTTAGTTTATGAATATGCTTAAAATCTGTCAAGAAAAAATCGTGTCTTCCGGGGATCGCCCCGACATCAAAAACCTGACGCAGGAGCAGCTGGCCGCGTGGTTGCAGGACAACGGGGTGGATGCGTATCGCGCCAGGCAGATCTTCAAGTGGGTTTATATCCGCAATGCGGATCGGTTCGAAGACATGACGGACCTGGGAAAAGACTTAAGGGCGCGCCTTGCCGCCGCCTTTTCCATCCGCCGCCTGGCGGTGCGGAAGGTGGAAACGGCCGGCGACGGCACGTCCAAGTTCCTTTTCCGGCTTTCCGACGGCGCCCATATCGAAAGCGTCCTCATTCCGGAGCGGGACCATGACACCCTGTGTATTTCCAGCCAGGTGGGATGCGCCATGGGGTGCGCCTTTTGCCGGACCGCCCAGGGAGGGTTCATTCGCAACCTCACCGCAGGAGAAATCCTTTCCCAGGTGCGAGACATTTCCCGATTGGCGCCGGATCGCCGCCTCACCAATGTCGTCTTCATGGGGATGGGGGAACCCCTGGCCAACTACGAAAACGTGGTCAATGCCCTGAAGATGATGACGGAAAACGATTGCGGCATGAAATTTTCCAGCCGGAAAGTCACCGTCTCCACGGCGGGATGGGTTCCGAAGATGACCGACTTGGGCCGTGACACCCGGGTGAGCCTGGCGGTTTCCCTGAACGCCACCCAAAACGAGACCCGGGATCTTTTGATGCCCGTCAACCGACGATACCCACTGGAAACGCTCCTGGAGGCCTGCCGGCGGTATCCGCTTCCTCCCACCCGGCGCATCACCTTCGAATATGTGCTGTTGGCGGGGATCAACGATACACCGGAGGACGCCCGCCGGCTTTTAAAGCTTCTGGCGCCGCTCCGGGCCAAGGTCAACCTGATCCCCTTCAACCCCTTCGAGGGAACCTCCTTCCGGCCTCCCGAGGAAGCGCGCGTCCTGGAGTTTCAAAACGTTTTACTGGAAAAAAACCTCACCGCCATGATCCGCTCCGGGAAGGGAAGAGACATCTCGGCAGCCTGCGGGCAGCTGGCCGCCAACGCGATGCCGCGTCAGGCGGAATGCCGTTCAAAGGGCTTCCAGTAAAACGCCCGGATTTTCAAGACGATTTCCGCCGTGCGTTTTTTCAGGGAGGCGAACAACGCATACAGGACAGGGACGACCACGAGGGTGAGGACCGTGGCGATCCCAAGGCCGAAAATCACCACGATGGCCATGGACCGCCACCACTGGGTCGATTCGCTGACATAGGTCATGCGGAAGGTGTGAAAATCAAAGGAGACCCCGGTCACCATGGGCAACAGCCCGAGGATGGTGGTGACGGCGGTCAGAAGCACCGGCCGCAGGCGGGTGGCGCCGGCGGCGACCACCGCATCCTTCAGCGCCATGCCCCGCTCCCGAAGCTTGTTGGTGTAATCGATGAGGACGATGGCGTTGTTCACCACCACGCCGGCCAGGGAGATCACACCCACCCCCGACATGATGATCCCGAAGGGCAATTTCAAAAAGGTCAGGCCCAAAAACGCTCCGCCCAGGGAAAGGACCACGGAGGTCAGGATGATGGCCGGCTGGATCACGGAGTTAAACAGGGTCACCAGGATTAAAAAGATCAAAAACACCGCCACGACAAAGGCTTTGGACAGAAAGGCCTCGGCTTCTTTTTGAAACTCGAATTCCCCGGTGAATTCGAGCGTATATCCCGCCGGCAGGGGAAAGTTTGCCAACAGCCCTTCCGCCTGCTGCCGGGCCACGGGTCCGGGAATGCGGGTGGTGTCCACGTCCGCTTTCACCGTGACGACCCGGTCGTGGTCGATCCGCGTGATATCCCCGATGCTCCCAGACACATCGATTTGGGCCAGCGTCGTCAGGGGAACCAGCTGTCCCGACGGCGTGGGCACCATCAGCTTGAAAAGGACATCCAGGACCGTCCGGTTTTTCCGGTCCAGGATCACGGAGATATCGTAGTCTTCATCTTTTTCCCGGAACGTGGAGACGGTCAGACCGTTGTAGGCCGTCTTGAGGGCGAATCCCAGAGTTTCGGTGGTCAACCCGAAAAGGGCCGCCTTCTGCTTGTCGATCCGGACCCGGACCGTGGGGATCCCTTCCGTGAAATCGTCCCGCACGTCTTTTACATGGGGAATCTGGGAAACAACGGTTCGCACCTTCTTGGCCAACTCCCCCAGGACCCGGAAGTCATCCCCCGAGATCTCGATGTTGATGGGGGCGCCGGTGGGAGGACCTTCTTCCGCCTTGGCCACGGTAATCTTGGCCCCTGGAATCCCCTGGACGCGCCTTCGGATCTCTTCAACGCTTTCGCTGGTGGGTGTGTTCCGATCCTTGAAATCCAAAAACTGCACCCCGATATGGTTGGGGAGGTTGGGGCTGAAGGCGGCGCCGGCCTCGGCCACTTCCACCGCACGGGCATATACATGGTCCACGTTTTCGAGATCCCCGGGACCGAAAAACATCCGGCCGTCGGCCCTGTGGTGCTCCCTGGATGCATAGGCGTTTTTGTAAGCCTCCGGAGAAGGCGGTGAAAACGACGTCTCATTGGAATCCCACGCTCCGATCACGGCCATCTCCGCCTGCTTGACGATCCGGTCGATGTATTCCAGGTCCGCCCCCTCGGGGGGATCGATATTCACGTACACGCTCTTGGGGTCCACGTCCGGAAAAAACTCCACGGGCTTTTCCAGACCCACCGTTAACAGCCAGACCTGAAAAAACAGGATCAATACCGCAAACGATATCAAGGCCACGCTGAATGGATGATTCAACGCCCCTTTCAAGAGACGGGAATACCCGTTGAGTATCCGGCCCCGAACGGCCACCGGCTGTTCCCCCGACGCAAGGACACGGTCGGCATCCGCGGCGGGTTGCGAGGATTTTCCTTTCACCCGGATGAAGATGGAGGTCAGCGCCGGGTTGATCACCAGCGCCACGAAAAGGCTCGAAGAAAGGGTGACCACCAGGGTGATGGGAAGGTATTTCATGAACTCCCCCATGATCCCGGGCCAAAAGATCATGGGGAAAAAGGCCGCCAGGGTGGTCAGCGTGGAGCCGATGACCGGATACGCCACTTCACCGGTGGCGCGCATGGCCGCCTCGATTCGGGGAACTCCTTGTTCCATATACCGGTAGATATTTTCGATGATGACAATGGCGTTGTCCACCAGCATTCCAAGCGCCAGGGTCAACGAGAAAAGCACCACCATATTCAAGGTGATCCCCAGGGCGTACAGGATGATGAAGGAAAGGAGCATGGAAAAGGGGATGGCCAGACTCACCAGCACGGCGTTTCGGAATCCCAGGGCCAAAAACAGGACGGCAATGACCAGGATCAGCCCGGACAGGATGTTGTTCTCCAGGTCCGCCACCATCAGCCGGATGTCCTTGGCCTGGTCCATGAGCTTGGTGATCCGGGTCCCTTCGGGCCATGTGCGCTGCTGCTTTTGGATGAGGGCTTCGATCTGATCCGTAATGGCGATGATGTTTTCGCCCACCCGCTTTTTCACCGTGATGCTCACCGCTTCGACACCGTCCAGCCGGGAGCGGCTGTTTTCATCCTTAAATCCGTCCCGGACCCGGGCTAAGTCCTTGAGATAGATTGGCCGCCCGTCCGGGGCGTTGATGACCAGCCCCAGGATTTCTTCCGGCTGGGTGAACTCCCCGGGAACCCGCAACTGGTAGCGGCCGTCTCCCAGGGTGATGGCGCCCCCGGAGGTGTTCTGATTTTCCCGGGGGACCACGCTCTGGAACACGGTGATGGGAATGCGGTAGTAGGCCAGCCGGTCCGGGTCCACCTCGATCTTGATCTCCCGTTCCCGCCCCCCTGTGACTTCGGCCTCCAAAACCCCGGGGATCGATTCGATGTCGTCTTCCAGGTCGTCGGCGATTTTTTTCAGACACGCCAGACCACACGTCCCGGAGAGGGAATACACGATGATGGGCATTTCAGAAAAATTGACTTCGAAGACGGCGGGGTCGTCTTCCAGGTCCGTGGGCAGATCCCGCTTGGCTTCGTCCACTTTGTCTTTGACTTTTTGGAGGACTTCGTCGATGTCGGTTCCGGGGATGAATTCCACGTTGATCATGGAGCGGCCTTCGGCGCTGATGGAGTGAATCTTTTTCACCCGGTCGAGGCCCTTGAGCTTCTTTTCAATGGGAATGGTGATGGACGTTTCGATATCCGAAGAAGAAACCCCCTTGTAGTCCGTGGAGACGAAGACGTTGGGGATGGTGATATCCGGAGTGGACTCCCGGGGGAGTTCAAAATAGCAATACACCCCGAAGACCAGAAGGATCACCGACAAAACCACCACGCTGATCCGGTTCTTGATGGCGGTATCCGATACGATCACGACGACAGGTCCTCGATGCGCTCCACGGTTTTCACCACGGTCACCCGTTGTCCCGGGTTCACGTCCCGGTGCCCCACGACGATCACCCGGTCCCCCGGTTCCAGACCCGATTGGATCTGGATCTTCCAGCCCTCCATGAGACCGAGTGCGACTTTACGGGCATGGACCTGGTCGTCGTTCACCACGTACACCACGTTTTCTTCGTTCCGGTTGATGACCGCGTACAGGGGGACCGAAACGGCGTTTGGAACCTCCTTCCGGATGATCTCCACCTTGGCGAACATATCCGGGAAGATTTCGTGCGTGGGGTTATCCAGGATCAGGTTCAGGTTATACAGTCGCGCCATGGGGTCCGCGGTCTTGGACAAGAAATCTTTTCTCGCCGTAAATGTCTTCCCGCCCAATGCATCGATGGTCACGGTAAAGGTGTCCCGCTGCCGCACGGCCTCCACGTCCGATTCCGGGATCCCCACCTGGATTTTTATGGGGTCGATCTGGATGATCTCGGCCACCGGATCTCCTACCCCCACGAAATCCCCTTCTTCCACATAAATCCGGTTCACCACCCCGGAAAGGGGGGCGCTCAGGGTGCACCGCTGATACGCCAGGGCCGCGTTATCGCGGTTGGCCTTCAGGCTTTGAACCCGGGCGGCGGCATCGTCGAGTTGCGCTTTGGCCACGGCCTTTTGCCGAAAAAGGGATTCGATCCGTTTCAGGTCGGCTTGGGCCGCCGCGTAGGAAGCCTCGGCCGCAGACAGGGCGTTTTCATAGTCCCGGGCATCGAGGGCGGCGATCATGTCTCCCTTCTTGATGTCAGACCCTTCCTCCACGGCTTTTCGGACCACTTTTCCTTTCACTTCGGCAAGGAGTCTTACCTGCTTGGAGGCTGTCGTGACCCCCGGAAACCGGATGCGGTCTCGAATCGGCTTCGGGACGATCTTTAATGCCACCACATGGGCCCGGGTTTCTTCCTGCTGAAGCTCGGAAACGGCCTTTTCCTTCAGGTGCGCCTGCTTGGCCTCGATTCTTGAAAAAAGCACCCAGATGCCGAAAATCATCAGCACCAGCGCCGCAAACGGGAGCAACCCCCAGATCCGCTTCAGCCATGGGGTCGCCTTCTTTTTATCCGGTGTTTTTTTTAACGTGTTTTCCATGATGTTCCCGCTCTATGTCTATATACTAACTAATGGGCGCGTTTTCCCGCGGTCCTCCCGCGGAGGGACCCGAAATGGAATGGATGAGAGTATTGATGTAAAACGCCACATGATCCTTGAGATCGAAATCCCTTTTTGTCACCACGGCATGAAGCAGGATTCCGTCCAGGTACCCGAGCAGGTTGACGGCGATCTTTCCCACATGCCGGGCGGTTTCCGGGGTGAACATGCCCTTGGAGATGCCGTCAAGGAGAATCTGTTCCACCATCTTCCGGGTGCCGGCCATCATTTCCCGTATTTCATGGGGGCGGTGAAAGAGGACCCCGTCTTCCAGGATCCCCTGCTGAATGACCTCCACGGACATCCGGGCGTCCATGGGGTCCAGGGGGTCCACCAGTTCCACGAACGCCTGGGCAAGGGCCGCCAATTTTTGGGCCGGATCGTCGATCCCCTCCAGCCGGGAGAAAAAACGGGTTTCAAATTGATCCAACCAGCATTTGACGGCGGCCAGAAAGATATCGGCTTTGGTCCGGAAATATTCGTACAGGGTGCCTTTCCCCACTCCCGCGACCGCGGCGATTTCACGGACGCTGGTGGCGGCATACCCTTTTTTGGAAAAGGCATTCAGGGCCGCCTGAGCGATCTGTTGACTTTTGGCGTTTCTGTCCACCACCACCGGACTCATGGGCCGACTCCTTTGGCTTTTTCGAAGGCACGCCGGTTGTTTTTCCGCCACGTGAATCCGGCATTTAATCTTCGAAACCGTTTTCCGACCGATCGGTACTTATAATGCCTTCTTTCATGCGTGTCAACAGCGAGACGAAAAATTAATTAAATAAAATGTTTAGAAAATAAAATGATGTTTAGAAAATAAAATGATTGACCGACCGGTCGGTCATAGTAGGCGGGTTTCGCTTTTCCAAACGGGTGAACAGGGTTTCTTTTTGACCGGAAGTTTTTGACAGGAACGCAACCTTTTTTTAGAATCCCCCATCATCGGAACTGCGAGGAAATGCTTTAAATCCTTTTTCAACCTTCCGGAACCCAACGGATGAAAACACCCCTTTTCAAACTTTATCCGCGAAAGGCCGTGGATGCCTTCGCGGAAGATCTTGAAAAAATCGTGGCGCGTCTTTCCGGATTCCGTTCGGATGGACGTCCCCAAAAAACAGCTGCACCCGACTCCAGGGAGCGGGGCATCCATGAAGCGGCTCTGATCTGTTACGCGGACACCGTCGTGGATCGCACCTCCGGCAAAAAGCCGCTTGTCCTTCTGAGGGATTTTTTACATCGATACCGGATACCGGATCGGCTCAATATCGTGCACATCCTCCCCTTTTTTCCCTGGGATACGGACCGGGGGTTTTCCGTGACGGATTATTATCGGGTCCACCCGGATTACGGATCCTGGACGGACATCGCCGATCTGGGTGCACACGTATCCTTGATGTTCGATTTTGTGATCAACCATGCCTCTATTCAAAACCCGCTGGTGCAGTCCGCCCTGATCGAACGGCACCTGGCGCCGGATGATCCGCGGTACGTCCGGTTTGCACCCTTCAAGGATTTCGTCCTCGCCTTTTCGGATGAAGAAAAGCCCTCGGACGAAAGCCTGAAAAAGCTTGTCCGGCCCCGGGCGACGCCGGTGCTGACCCCCTACACCGTATTCGAAAAAGCGGACGGAACCCTTTTTGCGACACTGGGCGTCCCTGAAAAACCACCCCCCGGAAAAGACGCTGGAAAACGCGGTACAGGATGGGTCTGGACCACCTTTTCCCGCCCTCCCCATCCAGACGGATCCATGGCCACCCGGCAGGTGGATCTCAATTTCAGGAATCCCGCTTTCCTTCTGGAGGCCGTCAAAATCCTGTTCCATTATGTGGGCAAGGGTGCCTTGCTTATCCGCCTGGATGCCGTGGCTTATATCTGGAAGAATATCGCCTCCACGTCCATCCACGAGCCCGAGACGCATATCCTCGTCCGGGCCCTCCGGCGGATTCTAAAACGCGTTTTTCCGGAAACGCGCCTGGTGGCCGAAGTCAACGAACCCCAGGATCAAATCCTTCCGTACCTGGGAACCAAAGGTCGCCGGGAATGCGACCTGGTCTACCAGTTCTCCCATTTTCCCCTGGCCCTCTACAGCGTGCTGACCAGCGATGGACGCCCCTATATCCGCTGGTTGAAGTCCCTGGGACCCTTCGGGGGCCGCCAATTCATCACCGTTTTAGGAAGCCACGACGGTATGGGGCTCAAACCGGCACACGGATGGCTCACCCCGGATCAGGTGGATGCCCTCGTGGACATTCTCGTGCGCGAACACGGGGCACTCCCCAACTATGCGGTGCTTCCCGGGGGAAAAAAGATCGTCTATGAAGTCTGCGCCACCCCGTGGCATCTCATCAACAACCCAAGGGACAAGGATCCGGAGACGCTTTGCCGTTCCCGGTATCTTGCCGTGGTGGCGCTGGGGTTCCTCGTGCGGGGGGTTCCGGCATTTTACATCAACGGATTGATCGGTGCCGAAAACGCCCCGGTCGACACCCTGGATGAAAACCGCTCCATCAACCGCCAGCACTTCGATGCGGGCTGGCTTTTTGAACAGCTGGACGGCGGGTCCAGGCGGATGAAAGGCGTGATGGAAGGGATTTTGCGTCTTCTGAAAATCCGGGAAAAAGAACCGGCCTTCGATCCCCGGGCGCCTGCGGCGGCGCCGGTTTCTACAAGAAATCCGGGGGTGGTCTGTGCCTGGATGTATACGCGGTCGAAACGAAGCGGTATCCTGGCCTGCATCAGCGTTTCCAAGAGAATCGAGTCGGTGCGGCTCCCGCAGGATGTCGTTGCCGCCGGAACCCGCTGGAAAGACCTTCTGGGCGGCAAGACGTTTTCCGTGAATGAAAAAGGGAGGCTCCTGTTGGAACTGGACCCCTACCAGGTCCTGTGGCTCAAGCCCCTTCGAATGCGGATCTAAATCAGGAGGTGCTGAATTTTTTTCGGGGAAACCGGGGCCGCCCGGAGGGTAAATTCTTTTTCGGGTGTGGTGACCCGGACGGCCACCTCTGAAAGGGTGCCTTTACAGTACCCCGCGCAAACAGCGGCGGCGCTCAATACCGCCTCCTCGGACCCGCCGCGGGGGATCAGGACGATGGGTCCGGGAAGGCCCGGCTTTAAAAGAATATCCCTTTCAGGGGCGTAATAATCAAGAATTTGTTCATTGTCTTTCCGGGTGCGGCCCACGATGATCTTCGTCCGGGGGTCCAGCCGGATATGCCGCCCAAATTTTAACAGATGAAACTCCCGGATTTCGTGGATGTTCTGATGGTCGAACAGGTCCTTCAGGCGCCGGGAGTATCCCACGTCGGTGAGAAGACACCCGCCGGCGGGCGCCGGGTATTCGGAGATGCCGAAGTCTGCGGCCAGTTCCATTTGCCGCTTCCGGGATCGCCCGGAGATGTCCAGAAGCCGGGACCGATCCACCCGCCCCTCTTTTTCAGGCACGGTTTCCGGAAGCTTCCGGGCGCTCAACGGCCGGAGAATGAAACCGTCGAACCCGGAATGCTTTTCCACGTATCGAAGGGAAGGTTTGGACTGGGACATGGGGCGCTGCCCCAGGACTTCTCCGGAAAATAAAAAATCAAACCCGTCTTTTTTCATCTTCCGGCCCGCGATCCGAAACATCATGGCATGGCAGTCCAGGCAGGGATTCATGTACCGGCCGTATCCGCACGGGGGGTTTTTGAGGATCTCCAGGTATTCTTTCGTGATATCCTGGATCGTCAGAGGAATCCCCGTGATACGGGACGCCTTTTCGGCCTTGGCGGCGGAAAAAAAGGGGGTGACGAAGGTGATCCATTCCACATGGATCCCCTGGCGTTTCAGGACCATGCCCGAAAGCATGCTGTCCAGCCCGCCCGAACAAATCCCCAGGGCGCGGACGTCTTTTCTTGGTTCTTCCATGAAATCGGTTTTCCCGGTTGACGGTTCTCCGCCGACCCGCTAAAAAGGGCCGATTTAAAACTTTTCAACAATGAAAGCCGAACATGAACCCACTCCGATTACGCGCCGAAAAGATCTTTAAAAGCCTAAGAACCACCTATCCGGATGTCAAGACGCAGCTGCATTTCCACACCCCCTTCGAGCTCCTCGTGGCCACGATGTTATCGGCCCAATGCACCGACAAACAGGTCAACACGGTCACCCGGACGCTGTTTCAAAAACTCAACACCCCCAAAGATTTCGTCAACGTCCCCCAGGAAACCCTGGAAGCCCTGATCCGCCCCACCGGGTATTTCCGAAACAAGGCCAAAAGCATCAAAAAATGCGCCCAGGCCCTGTTGGACAAATACGACGGCCGGGTGCCGGAGACCCTCGATGAACTGGTGGCCCTTCCGGGCGTGGGGCGCAAGACCGCCAACGTGGTGCTGGGAGCGGCGTTCGGGATCCCGGGGATCGTGGTGGACACCCACGTGGCGAGAATCGCCCGGAGACTGGCCTTGACGGCACACAAGGATCCCATGAAGATCGAATTCGACCTCATGGAGGTCCTTCCCGAATCGAAATGGAGCGATTTTTCCCTGCTGTTGATTTACCTGGGAAGGCAGTTCTGCACGGCCCGGAAACCGGATTGCCCCGGTTGCCCTGTGAACCGGCATTGCCCCTGGCCGGAAAAGACGACCATCAAAACGTGAGGACATAAAAAAGCGCTTCCGAGAATCTCGAAAGCGCCTTTTGAATTGCTCGGGTCGTCGATTAAGCGACGGTCACGTTGACGGCGGCCGGGCCCTTTTGTCCCTGCTCTACGTCGAAAGTCACTTTGTCGCCTTCATTCAGGGATTTGAACCCGGAAGCATTGATTCCCGAATGATGAACAAAAACATCCGGCCCGTCTTCCTGAGAAATGAAGCCGTAACCTTTGCTGCTGTTAAACCATTTAACGGTTCCACTTGCCATCGTAGCATCCTCCTTTCATAAAATAATGGTGTTCGGCTAAAGGATGCTTTTTTTGACAGGCAAATGGGCTTTCCTTCAGAACGAAACCGGCCCGCCCATGTGCAGCGGGCCATTTAATTATAGTGATAATAAATCCTCGAATCAGAAAAGTCAAGGAAAAACGTCATCAACCGTAAATTCATCTCATGACAGATTCACCTTCCCCTTGACCTTGTCCCTGATGACGGGATCCCGGTTGAGGTAGCAGGTTTTTAAAAACTGGAGGTTGTCGCCGCAGACGATGAGGTTGCGCCAGGATGGGTCCGGGGCCTTTTCGTCTTTTTCAAAAAGATCGAGCTGGGTGGCATAGGGGTTGAGTTTTCCGGCCTCAAAACAGCGTTCCACCTGCAAGTGGGATCCGCCCCCGAAAAAAGCGGCTTCGTGGACGGCCGCCTCGGAACGCTTGCCCACATACTCGATGGTGGGAATCCGGCTGTCTTTTAACGCCTTGAAATCGAATCGGGCATAGAGGCTGGGAAAAAGCTTTTATGCAAGCTCCGGCGGCGGTCGATGCCGTCGTTGAGACCCTGATTTGTTCATATTCATTTCCACGACAACCCATCGATGAGGTTCACTGCCTTTGTTGCGGATGCCAGGTGCCGACAAGTATTTCACGCCCTTCCATCGTTCTCACCGTGTTCGTTTCCGTCAGGATCCTAAAGAAAATCTTGCTTCGAAAACGGGAAACAGGCTTCATCCCCTGCCCCGTGGCTGCGTATAAATTGTTCTCCTCCAGAAGCCGGGTCAGCAGATCCGCCCCTGTCCTGGCTCTTTTGTTTTCCCCCGCAAATTGAAGCGCTTCTTTCAAAGGCAGCCCGTTTTTGTCAGGGCGCAGTCCTTTGATGAAGTTGAGCATCCTTGCCGCGATAAAGAGCGTGTACAAATCATCCCGCGAAAAGTGGGAACTTTCTATTGCCATGGCCGTGGACCGGGCCTTGAAACAGTCCACCTCCCGCGGTGCCCCAACTTCCCGTGCCATGGGAGAACCGGGGGCCAGATAGAAGATCGATGCACCGATGAGCACCGGAAGACGGGCCAGGGTCGCCAGGGTTTGGATCATTTTCTCCAGCGTTTCAAACGGCAGGCCGATGATCTGGTAGGCGACGATCCGAAATCCGAGCCTGTGGGCCTGTTTGACGACGGCTTCAAACTTCTCCGGCGTGTGGGGCCGGTTCACCTTCGCCAGGCTTTCCTTGTCGGAACTCACCAAGGACAGGTTCAGATCGGAAAAGCCGGCCTGCCGCATGAGAGACAGCACCTGCCCGTCCAGGCTCAGATAAGAGACGCCGTTCATGGCCAGGAGACGGATCTGGCCGGGGGCCCATCTGCCGATGACGAGGGTCAACAGCCGTACAAAGTCTTTTTTGTGAAACGTGAGATTGTCGTCTTCGAAGTCAAAGACCCGGTATCCTTGTTCGAACCGCTTTTCCATTTCCCGGTAGACGGCTTCCGGCGTTCGCCTTTGAAACCCTCCCGTAAACGTCCGGTGCACCGAGCAAAACGAGCACCGATGCGGGCAGCCCCTGGTTGCGGTGATAAAACACATGGGCTGCCCGCTGATTTTGTACTGCTGCGGGCTTATATCCGAAAGATCGGCAATGGGCAGACGGGTCAACTCATAATTTTCTCCTGGTGGGTTCAAAAAGATGCCACCGTCCTTCTTGAACCCGAGCCCGGCGATGGTTTCATAGGCCTTGCCGGACAAAAGCGAACCGACGAAATCGACGAATGCCTTTTCCGCCTCCCCCTGGATAATAAAATCCACGTTCGAATCGGAAAGCACTTCTTTCGGGCAGGCGGACACGTGCGGTCCGCCCATGACGATCGGCGCTTCGATCTTTTTTTTGATTTCCCGAGCGCATGCGGCCGCCTCCCGGTGATACGGGGAAAAAAGGGAAGAGATGCCGACCAGGTCCGGAGATTCGGCCGCCACTTCCCGGGCAATCTCTTCAAACGGTGCACCGAAGTGGATGTAGCGGTGAAACGTGGAAAAAGGCCCTGAATCGGGAAAGGCGTAATACTCCTTCAGATATGAAAACTCGGCAGGCAGGGGGATCCGGCGTTTTCCTCTCCCGTGGTGAAAATCAAGCACCCTGGTCGTAACCTCCGGAAACGCCCGGCGGACCACTGCCTTGAGCATGCACAGACCCAGCGGCTTAAGCCGGACGTCCGTGTCGTAAAAATCCTGGATGGGGGGTTGGAGAAGGATGATTTTCATTTGTCGCAATGCTGCGGCAATCGCCGGTTGAACTGCAGTGATTCCTTGTCAGGCCTTTTTTCTGATCCACTTGAACACCTCCATTACCACCAGAAGCCCCAACGCCAGCGCCAGCAGCAAAAGCCAGTGCCTGACCCCTACCGGTTCGGTCCCCAGGACAGCCTGCATAAAAGGCAGATGCATGCACAGAATATGGATGCCCTGGGCCGCCGCCACCCCGAAAATCAGGATGATATTCCTGCGGATGGGAACCTTCAGGGCGGAAGTCGATTCCGACCGGCAGTTGAACACATGAACATTCTGAAGCACAACCATGAACAGCAGGACAAGGTTGCGGGCGGCGGCTTCGTCCACCATTTCCACGCCCACCATCCAGGACCAGAACCCGAAGGCCAAGGCGCCGATGGTCACCCCCGAAACCGTCGTCTGCCAGACCATCTGGGGATTAAAAATCGTCTCATCGGGTCTCCGGGGGTTTCGCTTCATCGCCCCCGGCTCGCCGCCTTCAAAGGCCAGGGCGACATCTTGAATACCATTCGTTACCAGGTTGAGCCAGAGCAATTGTACGGCCAATAGCGGAATGGGCAGACCCGCCAAAATCGCCGCGATAAACATCAACACTTCCGCCGCGCCGGTGGAGATGAGCAGGTAGATCACCTTGCGCACATTGTCGTAAGCAAACCTTCCCTCTTCTACGCCGGCAACGATGGAAGCAAAGTTGTCGTCGGCTACGATCATCGACCCGACCTCCTTGGCCACGTCCGTGCCCGAACCCATGGCCACGCCGATGTTGGCCCGCCGAAGGGCCGGCGCGTCGTTGACCCCGTCGCCGGTGACGGCCACAAATTCTCCGCGACGGATCAGTACGTCGACGATTTCCAGCTTTTGGGTGGGAGACACCCTGGCAAATACATGGGTGGATGAAACCAGTTTTTCAAAGGCCGGGCTGTCCGGGGTGCCGGCCTCGCTCAATTGCTTGCCGGTGACCACGGGCTCATCGCGATCGGACAGGCCCAGTTCCCCCGCAATGGCCCCGGCGGTTGTGGGATGATCTCCGGTGATCATCAGAACCTGAATGCCGGCGGTCTTGCATGTCTTCACCGATTCGACGGCTTCCGGGCGAAGGGGATCGATGAATCCGACCAATCCGTAAAAAGCCAACCCGGAAAACGCTTCTCCCTGGCTTGGATGATCATGCCGTGCCGCCTCGGTTTCACCGCCGGCCACGGCAAGCACACGCAGGCCTTTTTCCGCCATGATTTCGGCCTGCCGCTCGATGCCCTCCCGGTCGAGGCCCGCCGATTTTCCATTTCCAGCCATGCGGCTGCAAAAATCCAGAACGGTTTCCACGGCGCCCTTGACCGCCACATGTCCGCCTCCGTCTTTTTCAAAGAAAACCGCCGAATATTTAAGATCGGATTCGTAGGGGATTTCCCGGGTGATCCGGACCTGCCGGCGGATTTTTTCCGGGCGGAGGCCCAGCTTGTAACCCATGGCCAGAAACGCCACATCCATGGCATCGCCGCGATGCTTCCATTTTCCATCTTCATAAACAAGCGAGCCCTCGTTGGCCAGGATCGCCCGTTCCGCCAGCTGCGACAGCCATTGCCGATCGGTTTGGGAAATCTTTTCTCCATTTCCGGCCGCCGAGACGTCTCCTGCGCCGTTATAGCCCTCTCCGGAAAGGTTGAACGTTTGGCCGCCGGGCAGCGCAATCGTGCGGGCCGTCTGCTGGTTGACCGTCAATGTTCCGGTCTTGTCGCTGGCAATTACCGTGCAGCTTCCCAGGCTTTCCACGGCGGTGAGCTTGCGCACGATGACGTTGCGGTTGGACATTCGCTTGGTGGCAATGGAAAGGGCCACGGTCAAGGCGACGGGAAGTCCTTCGGGGATGGCCGAAACGGCCAGGGCCACGACGAAAAAGAAGATCGCCGCCAGGCTCTCGCCCTGGGTCCATAGGAGAAGCGCCAGGCCGGCGCTGATCACTAGAACCAGGATGCTGATATGCTTGACGAACCGTTCCATCCGCAGCACCAGAGGGGGTTTCCCGCCTTCCGATTCGGTTACGGTCTGGGCGATGAGTCCCACCTGGGTTTCGGTGCCGGTGCCGACGGTGAGCCCGACCCCTCGGCCTGAGGTGATGGTCGATCCTGCAAATGCCATGTTTTTGCGGTCACTCACCCTGGTGTCCTCGGACAGGGGCGCGGTCGACTTTTCAGAAGCCATGGATTCGCCGGTGAGAAAGCTTTCATCGGCGGTGAGATTGTTTACCTGCACCAGGCGCAAATCGGCCGGAACCTTGTTGCCCGACTCCAGAACCACGATGTCGCCGGGAACGACCTCCTCGGCCGGAATATCCTCCTCCTTGCCGCCGCGGCGAACCCGCGTCGTGATCTTGAGAAGGCGCTGCAAACCGGCCGCGCTTTTTTCGGCCTGATACTCCTGGTAGGCTCCCAGGCCGCTGTTCAGGACGATGACGATCAGAATGAACACCGCGTCAGCGGCTTCACCGATGGCCACCGATGCCGCGGCCGCAGCGAGCAGGATAAAGATCAGGGGGTTTTTCACCTGGTGGATTAAAATGGCCCAGATCGTCGGTGGTTCTTTGACGGGCAGCGTGTTGGGTCCGTAATATCCGAGCCGCCTCTCCGCCTCCTCGTTCCCGAGCCCGTCGGGTTTGGACTGAAGCTTCTCGTACACTTCATTCGCTTCGAGGGCGCACCATTTTTCTTCGCTCAACCGGTGGGCTTGCGGCATTTGTTTCATCGACCCCTCCCAATTATGAATCAGCTGCCCGGATTTCTAAAAAAATGGTTCATCACACGGGATATTCCCGGAGCCTTTCATGGATGCCTTTGTGCATTTCGTACCAGAACTCGTATGCGGCGGCATGCTTGTCCCGTGTGAAAAACTCGATCCAGCGGGCCAGTTCAGGGTGGCTGACCCCGTCGATCTGTTTTTTGTTTTTCAGGAATTCGAACACCATGTCCATGTTGCGTGTGGACTCCCAGAACACCGATGCATTCCGACTGGTGTTGCGGCTAGCGGTCAGGGTTATCGAACGCAGAAATGCATCCTTTTCCCCAAAGATGTTTTCCACGATGTCGGGAAGCAGGGTTTCCGCCCAGGTGCGGTGGAAACGGCAAAACCCGAGATCGTCCAGAATCAGCTCGTTAAGCATGCGACTGGCATTTTTTCTTCCCAACTCACGGGGCGGCAGGAAGTCCCGGCCATAGTGCATGTAATATTTACCCGTAATGGCCATGGGCGCATAAGCACCGGGTGTCCAGTACTGGTTGGGAACCATCCAGCCCTGGCGGGCAAAGGCATTGTATACAAACCGGTCCAGCACCGGCCGGCCCTTTTCCCGCGATAGCCGGCGCGCAAATTTCCGGGCTCCGAATTGCAGCGGTATTTTCCCATCGGGCAGGATCATCTGGTTCAGGAGCGCCAGGCCCAGTTCGGCATTGTGCACGGAATCGCCCACCACATCAAAGGTCGCCATATCCCACCTGGGCGCTTGATCCACACCCAGCCCCTGGGGCGTCATCAGGCCGTCATCCAGGCAATCCATGAGCCAGGCAAGGATTCCGCCCACGGAGATGGCATCGAAGCCCAGTTGGTCGGCACGGTGGTTGAGTTGTTCGGCGGCCCGCTGGTCGAAAATGCCGCACAAGGGTCCCATGGTCTGGTAGGGTTCATAGTCTTTCTTGAAGATGCCGTGCATTTTTTTGCAAACCGCCGCGCAAGGCTCTCCGCAATTGCGCTGCTGTTTGGTTTCTATGGTCTCTTCGTTGAATTGCTTCAGGTAGTGATTCAGGATAAACCTTTCGTGAAGATCCCGGCGCGCCTCCTGGGTCCAGTACACGGTGCGGTAATTGAACGCCAGGATATCGCCGTCCATGGTGGCGTAATTGACCCCGAACGTCCCGCCCGTATTGAACTGAGGATCATAGCGGTATTTGGTGGTGACCTCCATGTCTTTGGCCGCCATCCGCTGGTTGAATTTATCCTGAAACCATTCGTCCGCCACGGAGCGATCGCGGAAATCCTCGTCGATGTGGGTCCCGCCGTAAATGATGCCCAAAAGGCCGTGCTCCTGAAACAACTTGCTGCAGAACCCTCCCCGGCCGGCCCAGGTATCCACATGGGTCAGCATGCCCTTCTTCACCGGAGCGGAGCCAATGGCGCCGAAATCGGTGAACCGGGAGGCAGGCCCCACGGCCAGCACCCGGGGATCCTTTTCATACCGGCTGCCGAACAACCGGATGGCGTGCTCCATCACGGCATACACCCCTTGGCGGCCGGATTCCCAGACCTGCTCGGAGACGACTTGAATCAGCTCCACTTCGATCTCTTCGCCGTGGTCACGGTTCAGGTACAAAAGCGAAGGATGCAGGGCTTTGCCGACCAGGCTGAGCATGTTGATGCCGAGATTGTCAAAAACCAGGGCCGCACCGCCCATGGAGGAGACATAAAAACCGTGCCAGCAGGGAGAGATGCCCGCGAATATCAGTCGGTTGGATCCGGGAAAAACAGAGCCGGCCAAAAGCCCGGCCCCGATGGTCAGGGCGTTGTGCTTGTAGGCCAGATGAATTCCCAAGTCCACGGGGCCGAAAAAATCGCCGACCCGGTAGCGTTGCATGCGGTAAAATCCGGTGCCGGCATCCAGCATCAGCACTTTGAGTTCATGTTTGTTGTCTTGCATGTGAAATACCTCTTTCAAAAGACGCCAATGGGATGACCAGTTCGAATTCTCGGGCATCAGGGCCTGGTTTCATCTGAAACCCCAGTTTTTTCCCAGCGCGAGCATGCTTCGGTTTTCTCGCAAAACAAGGCCGTGCACCTTCCCTTTGTCCTGACAATCCGGTGCAGATACGTTTTCTCAGCGATTAAAATAGGCGTTGAGCACATACTCCTGCACCATCCTCTGGGTATTGAAAAAGGAGCCGTTGATGGCGATGGAATAGGCCATCATGTCCATGAAGCGGTGCCGATCGTGATAGAAAAGGGGGACAACGGCATGCTCCAGCTTGTCGTAGAAGGATGCGGCATCAAGGGAGTGATTTCGCTCGTCTCCCTTTCCGTGAACCGGATCACCGATGGACCAGCCGGTCAGCCCCTCGATATGGCCCTCGATCCACCAGCCGTCCAGCACGCTCAGATTCGGGACCCCGTTCAAGGCCGCCTTCATTCCGCTGGTCCCGGAAGCCTCCATGGGCGGTTCCGGCGTGTTGAGCCAGACGTCGACTCCGGAGGTGATCATCGCCCCCAGCGTCATATTGTAGTTTTCCAGATAGGCCACCTTGATGTGGTGCTGCAGCTCGTTCCTGGCCAAAAAAATCCTCTTGATGAGCTCCTTTCCCTCATGGTCCCTGGGGTGGGCCTTGCCGCCATAAATGATCTGGATCTTGCCCACTTCATTGGATATCCGTTTGAGCCGCTCCATGTCCCTGAAAAGAATATCGGCCCGCTTGTAAGTGGCGGCGCGCCGGGCAAAGCCGATGGTCAGTATGTTTTCATCCATGCCCGCCCCGGTTTCCCGGTTAACCAGCCCCATGAGCTGCTTTTTGCACTGCACATGGGCGCCCCACAGTTCCTCCCTGGGAATGCTCAAGGCATAGCGCAGGCTGAAATTGTCCTGCCGCCACGGGGGAATCGTTCGGTCGAAAATCTCCCGGAAAGGCGCCGACACCCAAGTGGCGGCGTGGACCCCGTTGGTGATGGCGTCAATGGTGTAGCCCCCGAACATGAGCCTGGAAACCTCTCCGTGTTTTCGGGCCACCCCGTTGACATAACGACTGAGGTTGAGGCCGAGATAGGTCATGTTCAGGGTGTTCCCTTCGTAGAGAACGCCTTCGAGTCCAAAGAAATCATCCCGCTCTCCGATCACCTTTCGCGCAAGCTCCAGGGAAAACCTGTCATGTCCGGCCGGGACAGGGGTGTGGGTGGTAAAAACACATCGGTTTCGGACCGATTTCATATCCTGCTGAACCACCGATTCCCTGCCGGCCTGTTTCGCCGTCTCATCCAGAAGTGCCAGGGTCAGAAGGGCGGCATGCCCTTCATTGAGATGGAAGGGGCTGATGTCCTGATAACCCAGGGCCCGGAGCATCCTGACGCCTCCGATCCCCAGAATCACCTCCTGTGAAATCCGGTAATGATCATCCCCGCCGTACAAAGACTGGGTCAGACCACGGTCCCACTCCGAGTTTTCGGGAAGGTCCGCGTCCAGAAAGTAGATCGGGAGCGTGTAGCCGCCCACGCCCTTGACATCGTAGCGCCAGGCCCGAAGGTAAACGGTTCTTCCTTCCACCAGCACCGACGTTCTTGGAGGTTCTTCTTGAAGCAACTCCTCGAAAGCCCAGGAAGTTGGCTCCTCCCGCTGCCACCCGTCGGCTTCCAGCCGCTGCCGGAAATACCCCTTACGGTAGAGAAGCGTAACCGCCACCATCGGCACCCTGAGATCGGCAGCCGAACGGATCGTGTCTCCGGCCAGGACCCCCAGGCCCCCGCTGTACGTGCATATTTTTTCATCAATCCCTATCTCCATGGAAAAATAAGCCACCGAGCGCCGTTTGTTCGTGTTTTGTTCCATAGGGTCCCCCTCGTGCATTGATCATTTCAGGTTTTAATGATTTTGATCGATAAGGATATCATGGTCTTCTCCCCTCGCTGTTCATTTCTGCTGTTCTTCAAGTCCCTGAAATGATGCTTCCATACAACCGCTCTGCATCCTCCCTGCGGCACAATTCTGTTCCCGGCGTCATGACGGCTGCGGAGCCGGCCGCCACGCCGAAAAGAACGGATTCCCTGAGCTCCTTGCCCCGGGCAAGGCCCAAGACGATACCGGCCACCATGCTGTCCCCGGCCCCTACCTTGCTGACAACCGGCACGGTGGGCGGCAGGATGTGTTCGGCAAACTCCTCCGAAACCAACAGGGCGCCTGCCGCGCCAAGGGAGATCACCAGCACCTCGCACCGGCCGCTTTTGACCATCTTTTGGGCCTCGGCCTTGATCTGCGATTCTTCTTTAATATCCTCCCCAGCCAGATCCCTGAATTCACGGATATTGGGCTTGATCAGATACACGCCCTCCTTGAGAGCCTGTTCCAGGGCTTCACCCGAAACGTCGATGATTACTTTTGCTCCGATCTCCTTTCCGACACGCGCAACCCGCGCATAGAAATCACCGGGTACACCCGGAGGAAGGCTTCCGCTTGCCACCACATAATTGGTTGGGGGATCGATGACCGCCAGTTCCTGAAGAAATGGCTCCCATTCCTTTTGCTGAAGCTCAGGTCCGGGCATCCCAAAACGATACTGCTGACCGGTGGATTCCTCCAGAATGACCAGACTCTCACGGATCATTCCCTCGATGGGGAACGACCGATGGTTCAGGCCTTCTTCGTCCAGGAGTTCTTGAAGTCTCTTCCCTGTCAGGCCGCCCGCGGGATAAAGAAGCAGGGATTTGCCTCCCAGTTTTTTTATGGCCCGGCAGACATTCACCCCGCCCCCTCCGGGCTCGAAAAGAGGGGGCTTGCAGTAGAGCTTTCGCTCGGGCACGACATGGTCAACACTCGAACTCTTGTCGATGGCCGGGTTCAAGGTTATGGTCACGATGGTTTTCATGGCCAGACCTCCTCGTCATAATCCTTTTTTTTCCAGCCACATGAAGGTAAACATTCACAGGGGTGACCTGGTAAAGGGTCACTTAAGCCAGCCCAGATTGGGCGGTTGTTCTTTGAAACAGAATAGTCTTGGGGCCGGAAGATGCCAGCTTATCGCCTAACTGAGATCCCATGGGTGGATCTGAACCTCTCTATTTATTGCTTGCAGCAAGACTGCTCAACAGAGTGGACCGAATACCCGAAGCTCATCGCACTTGATTGGCGGCAACTCCCGGTCCCAACCCAATATACCGATCCCTTGAAATGAGAAGATCGCGTTCTGCCCCTTGTCCGAGTGACGCCCTAACTGGATGCTCCGCCCACTGCGGACAAGCCGATTCACTTTGAGTGCGCCCCGCCTGTGGCGGGATAAACCTCCATAAGGGTACCGAAATATATTCTGTCCGTAAGGGAAAACCCATTTTTTCAGGTTTTTTAACCTGCCCAATGGCAGTACGCTGATTGTGGAGCCCCCCCGCTCTGAAGAGCGGAGCTCCCCGGTAAGGAAAGTGTCTATTTTAAGATCGCTTCCCTCGACCCCGCCTTAAAAGGCGGGGCTTGCGGGAAGCGTTCCGGTCAAAGAACGCTTTGGTGGATCAGTTAATCCCGATAGATGTTTGGTGCAGACGCGTTATGAAATCGCCCTGACGCCCACGTTCGACCGGAAAAAGCGAGTGAATCATAAATGATCATTTCCTTACCGGGAACGGTTCCGTGAACTTGTTCACGGAACCGTTCAACCCAAAAGCCAGAACCAGTGGATCGCTCATCAAGGAATCTGATTCGAAGATGGAAGATTTATTCTCTATTTTTGTCTTCCCGATCTTTTAAGGAATTTTTTTCTTGACATCCGAAGACCATATAGAGGTTAGGTTGCTTGTTGCGACTTATCATGTTCGATTTTTCTCAGCACAACATGAATAGTTGCAAGATAGAAATAGAACATCCAACTCAGCTAAATAGCTGCATCGTATGAAGTCTTTTGCTTGTCATTGTGATAGCGAATCCCGAAATTGTTTGCGATGTTGAATAAATCGCTTTCGTCTTTACTTGTTAATAAGGCCTGAACCTTTGGCCTCAGATACTCTAGAACGTCCGCGAGGTCTCTGACAGCCTGCCGCCGATCATCAATACTTGACCCATGTCTTCTAAACTTGAGCGTTGCCGCATTAATGCGCTCGACTACATTGGTGTCCTTTGAAGGAACGTCTGCGTTAAATATTGGTTCAAAGCCCTCTTCGGGACGATGCAAGACCTCGCCTTTTTCTGACAGTACGAATCTCTTCTCGTAGTGTTGAATAACTTGATTGAGTTTCTCCCGGTACTCACGGCGACCTTCCATTTGATAAAATGTTTCCCAATGCATTCCGCATTCATTGTATGAATGCATAGTTCCGTCGATTGGCTTTGAACATGTTGGTACAAGAACTCGATAACATCAAAGAGATCATCTTCGGAGTAGTTTTGAGCGTGCTGGTCTATCGGCCAGAGGTTCTTCTTTCGAATAGCCAACAACATCTCCAGCTCCACGTCTTTGACTTTTCCCGCAATATCTCCGGCATCGACGCAATAAAAACCAAATGCTTCATCGAAATAACCGTCTTGGCGGAGGAGACCATAGACTTTTACGAACAAAACAATGATGTCGGCAAGGGGAAGCCCCTTGAGATTTGGATTTGAGCCGGTTCGTTGAGAAAAGTATTTGTGTACCACGATATTGTCCAAGCAACCTAACGGCGCTCTTCAGCGGGCGCGGCCTTTTTGCGATCCATTGCAAGAGCATTGTTAGAAAACTGACCTATGATAATTGCAGCGGGAGTCTGAACTCCAAACGTCATATTTCACGTTTCCCTACTTAGATAATGCAGTCACAAAGTCCTGTATAATTGAATACTCAGCTGCTTGAAGGTTTTCGGGGATAGCAATGGGACCTACCTCCAACTGCTGGCACCGGGTTAAGAGGTTTTGGTCCTCAATAATGGCGGCCGCCTGGAAGTATATGAGGCAGGCTATCATTTTGATGTTCAGCGTTTTTATCCAGTACTGACGGTTTCGCTCAACAAAATCACTCGTAATTCTAACCAATTCGTTTTGTATATCACTGGCAGTTTTAACCCTAAGAATTTTGCCATCCTTTCCAGTCAACTTATCGATTGCAAGGCAAATCAAGCCCTTAGCCTGACTAGCATCGTTCATCCTCTTTGCAGCTTGTTCAAGAGCCTTTCCAACGTTTTCCTCTACCATTTTCGGGCTATGAATTCTCTTACACTGGGCATTAAATTTGTGCCCTTTAAATAGAAAATCTATGTCATCAAAGCCTAAAATCTCAATTCCCGCGTTTCTTATCTTGGCAGCAATCTGAAGCTCGAAGAGAGTGTTTCTGGCATGGATGTTCTGAATCAGTGGGTCCTCGTCTCTTGGCAGGAAAGGGCCTCGAAGTATATCTCTAAGTTTGCCTCGCGGAACTAAACGGCTCTCGATATCATGAAAAGCTCTGTGTATATCTAGAAACGCACCCGATTCTAGGGTGGCATACCACAGTATTTCGTTGTCGTAGCTCTCAACAAGTTTCTCGACATTATTCTTCTTGTGGTGCTCGCAAATAATCTCCATGTATTTTGTGATTTCTAAAAGTCGGCTATTCCTTGTTTCAATATTGAGCTCTCTCAACCAGTGATTTATATCATTGAGTCGATCCAGAATAGTATCGTAGGTCACCTTATGAAAGCCCGCCACCATAGTGTCTGATCTCCTTTTCTAACAGTTTTAATAGGCCAACTTTGATGGCGGGTTGACTTGATCTAGAATTCACATCATTTTATACTGAGCTGAAAAGTTTTGTCAAGATTCATATTTCGAAGCATTTAAAGTAGATAATCAAGAAATTGCTACTTGTTTTACGCGTTTTGCTTTAGAGAAAAAAATTGTTTGAAAGGGTGAAAAGTCAAAAACCAATGTCAAGTCGTCCTCCCATACCCCTGTTTCCTTTTCGCGGTGGCGTGAGGTGCTGCGGGCGGAATGTTCCGATCCGGTCGAGATGAAGAGGCGGGAACGGGATATCTTCGGCTAGCAGGGGCGCCCCATTGAGGAGGCGGGAGGCGACGACATCCGCGGATTTCTGGACTATCTGGCGATTGACGGCGCGGTGTCGGCAAGCACGCAACGGCAGGCCCTTAACGCCCTCGTTTTTCTCGTGCAAAACGCCCTCGGCCGCGAACTCGGCGATTTTTCCGATTTTCGTCCGGCACGGGCGAGCAGACGGGTGCCGACAGTCCTTACCCGAAGCGAATGCCAGGCCCTGTTCGACCGGCTTCCCGAGACAAGCCGGCTCATGGCCCGATTCATGTACGGCGCCGGGCTGCGCCTCATGGAGCTTTTTCGGCTGAGGATTCAGGACGTGGACTTTGAGAGGCGCATCGTGCTGGTGCGGAGCGGCAAGGGCAACAAGGACCGTGTGACCGTCCTGCCCGAGAGTCTGCGGTTTCCCTTGCTCGAACATCGCCAACGGCTGCGTCTCCTCTACGAAGAGGACCGGGTGGCGGGGCCTCCCGGGGTCTGGCTGCCGCCGGCGGTGGAAAACAAGATCCCCACGGCGGGCCTCCTCTGGGCCTGGCAGTGGTTCTTTCCTTCGCGACAGCTCTCGGTGGATCCGCGAACCGGCATCAGGAGGCGGCACCACGTGCAGGATGCGGCCTCTCAGAACGCGATCCGCAAGGCGGCCCGTGAGGCCAACCTCTCGAAACGGGAGACACCTCACACCCTGCGCCACTCGTTCGCCACCCATCTTCTCGCCGACGGGGCCGGCATTCGTACCGTACAGGAACTGCCGGGCCACGCGGATGTGGCCACCACCATGATCTACACCCATGTACTCAACCGGCCCGGCGTTTCGGTGCGAAGCCCCCTCGACCGGGAGCCGGGCTGAAACGGCGCACCAGCGTGGTTGAAACGGGACGTCGTTTAATTCGTTGAGGGTCAGATTATTCCTGCACGTGCTTGACCAGGTGGGGCAGCTCCGGAAAGATGAGGGCCTTGCAGGCGAGCCGGCAGGCATTGAGGCTTCCCGGCATGCAGAAAATCACGGTCTTTTGATACACCCCGGCGCAGGCCCGGGAAAGAATGGCGGCCGAGTCGATCTCCTCGAAGCTCAAGTAGGCGAAAAGAGAGCCAAACGCCGTCAGTTCCTTGTCGAACAAGGGCCGGAGCGTCTCGATGGTGACATCTTTTTCGGTAATACCGGTGCCGCCGGTCACCAGGACCGCCTGGGCGCCGTGCTCGGTGATCCCTTCGTGGACCGCCGCCAGGATCGCCTCCGGTTCATCGGGCACCACCCGGTGATCCACCACCTCGTGTTTTTCCTTTTTGCTCCGTTTCACGATCCAGTGGCCGCTTTTGTCTTCGGCCAGGGTTCGGGTGGAGGAAACCGAGATCACGGCGAGTTTCACCTGAAGGGGGGCGCCTTGTTTATGCTCCCGTGTACCCATGATTTTCCTTACTGGATCACGACCCGGTCCACGCCGTCTTGTTCCGTCAAAAGGACGTTGACCGTTTCCGACCGCCGGGTTTCCACGGTTTTGCCCACATAGTTGGCCAGGATGGGAAGCTCCCGGTGGCCCCGGTCGATGAGGACCGCCAGTTCGATCCGGTCGGGCCGCCCAAAATCGATGAGGGCGTCCATGGCGGCCCGGGTGGTCCGGCCCGTAAACAGCACATCGTCCACTAAAATGATTTGCCGGCTGTCCACGGAAAACGGAATCTCCGTGGCCTGAACCACGGGATTGACGCTGGCGCGGGTCCAGTCGTCCCGGTACAGGGTGATGTCGATGATGCCGGTGGGCACGTCCATTCCCTCGATCTTTCGAATATTGTGCCGGATCCGCTCGGAAAGATGCACCCCGCGGGTTTGTATCCCCACCAGCCCCAGGTCCTGGGCGCCTTTGTGGACTTCCAGAATTTTATGGGTCATGCGCAAAAGGATGCGCTTTATGTCTTCGGCATCCAGGATCGTTTCCGGGCGATTCATAACGCCTTCCCATTACGATTTCATCTGTTGCGTTTTTATTCATCCATGTCCGTGAACGGATGAAACGAAATGTTGATTCTAGCCGATGTCTATTTTATAGTAAAGGAAAAACTGATGGCTTTTACGACGTCATCAAAACCGGATCGCCACCCGATCCCCGAGGATGTTCAAGAAACGACGCGATATGAAATATCCCTGCACCGGCGTCGTCCTGGCGGGCGGCCGAAATACCCGTTTCGGCGGTAAAAACAAGGCCTTTATCCCCGTTTGCGGAAAAACGGTATTGGCCCGTATTCTTGAGGCCTTTTCCGGTTTTTTTGAAGACATCCTTTTGGTGACCAAGTCGCCGCTGGATTATCTGGACTATGATGTCGCCGTTGCCGCCGACGTCTTTCCGGCGCCCGGTTCCCTGGCAGGGGTGCATGCGGGGCTGTTCTATTCGGAAACGCCCTATGTCTTTTTTGCCGCCTGCGACACCCCCTTTTTAAAAAAGGAAATCATTCGACTGATACTGGATTCCATTGAAGACGGATGTGACGCCGTCATCCCGGAAACGGAAGCCGGGATGGAACCCTTGTGCGCGGTCTATTCCAAGGCGTGCCTTTCCCATGTGGAGCAGCATCTTCATCAGAATCGCCTTAAAATCACGCGGGTGTTTCAAAAAAAGCGTGTCGTCCGGATTCCCGAAGGGACTTTGCGGGAAAAGGATCCGGATCTGATTTCATTCATGAATATCAACACGCCCGACGACCTGAAGCGGGCGGCAATCGCCATGGGACTAAAACCACCGGATTCTACGGATTTTTTATGAGCCGGTCAGGAGGAATCGTGGATCTTTCTCGGCTGATGCAACAAATCAAAGGCCATCCCCGCTATTCGGAAGCCGGCATGATTCTGATCCACAACGGGGTGGTCCGAAATACCGCCCGGGACGGACGCCCCGTGAAGGGATTGCGCGTGGATGTGGACCATGCCCGTCTCCGGGAGATCATCGGCCGCCACAAAACATGCCCCGGTATCATCGAGATCCTGGTGGAAATCGCCGAAGACCGGGACCTTTCCGTGGGAGAGGATGTGATGCTCCTGGTGGTCGCCGGGGATATCCGGGAAAACGTCATCCAAACCCTTTCCGACACCCTCAACGCCATTAAGTCCTCCGTTACCCGGAAAACAGAATTTTTCGCGGATTCGGGTGCAGTCCATTCTTAACCCCAAAGTTGCATTTTGAAACGGCAGGTAAGATAAAAGTGAAATCGTTTTTTCAAGTCACGCCGCTGGAACACGTCTTTGCATACGCGACCCGATTTAAACGGGTCGAAACCGAAACGGTCCCCCTGGCCGAGGCCCTGGACCGGGTGACGGCCGGGACCGTGGCGGCACCGGAAAATCTGCCGGAATTTGACCGGTCCATCGTGGACGGCTACGCCGTCAAGGCGTCTTCCACCTTCGGCGCCACGGAATCGAATCCCGGATATCTTACGGTCAAAGGGGAGGTGCTCATGGGCCGTCCCCCGGAATTTACGGTGGGCGCCGGCGAGACCGCCTACATTCCCACGGGAGGAATGCTCCCGAAAGGAACCGACAGCGTAGTGATGATCGAACACACGGAAAAACTCGACGACCACGCCGTGGAAATATACAAGAGCGTGGCCCCCGGCCAAAACGTCATTTTGACCGGGGAAGATTTTAAGAAAGACGATGTCCTTTTCACCGCCGGAATCCGGATCCGCCCCCAGGAAGCGGGCCTGATGGCCGCCTTCGGCATTCGTTTCGTACCGGTGTATCGAAAACCGCGGGTGGGGATCCTTTCCACCGGGGACGAAATCGTCTCCGTCGAAGAAACACCCGCCTTCGGACAGCTTCGGGACATCAACAGCCATACCCTCGCGGGGCTCGTCGCCAAAAGCGGCGGGATCCCCGTGGTGTTCGGGATCGTCAAGGATGATTTCGCGTCGCTTTTCCGCCGGTGTGAAGAGGCGCTGCAAAACGCCGACGCGGTCCTGCTTTCGGGGGGAAGCTCCGTGGGGACCCGGGATCTTGCCGTGGAGGTCCTTTCCCGCCTTCCGGATTCCCGGATCCTGGTGCACGGTATCCCCATCAGCCCCGGGAAACCCACCATTTTGGCCCGTGTGGGGGGGAAAATGTTTTGGGGACTCCCGGGCCACGTGGTTTCCGCCATGGTCGTTTTTGCCGCAGTGGTCCGCCCCTTTCTGGAGACTTTGGCCGGCCTTTCGCAAGCCCGGCCCCAATTCGGGATTCCGGCGCGTTTGACCCGGGATCTGGCGTCCGCCCAGGGGCGCATCGATTACGTCCGGGTCCGGCTCATCCAAAAGGAAGAGGGCCTGTGGGCCGATCCCATCCTGGGAAAATCCGGGTTGATCCATACCATGGTCAGCGCCGACGGGTTGATCCGCGTCCCCATGAACTCGGAAGGAATCGAGGCCGGGGCGCCGGTGGATGTCTTTCCCGTATAATCGAAAGGGCCGAAAAACCCTTGTTGGATTGCTTCTGGAGTCGTCGATGAAAAAAGATCGAAACGTCTATCTTCAGATGAAAACATTGCAAGAGGCCAAAGAAATCCTCTTTGGAATGCTCACTTTGCCGAAAACACCCCGGCAGGAAGCGGCGGCGACCCCGGAGGCAGTGGGAAGGGTCCTGGCCGAGGCGGTCTTTGCCCGGATTTCCTCCCCGGATGCGCACCTGGCCGCCATGGACGGGGTGGCCGTGGAGGCAGAAAAGACCTACGGGGCCAGCGAGACCGCCCCCAGGGAGCTGATCGTCGGAAAAGAGGCCTTTTACGTGAATACCGGGCATATCCTGCCGCCCGGCACCAACGCCGTCATCATGATCGAGCGGGTCCGGGAGGTGGGCCAAGACCGGATCGTCATCGAGTCTCCCGCCTTTCCCTTCCAGCACGTGAGAAAAGTGGGGGAAGACATCGTGGCCACGGAGCTGCTATTCCCCCAAAACCACGTTGTCACGCCTTACTGCGTGGGGGCGCTCCTTTCCGGAGGCGTCTTTTGGGTTCCGGTAAAGCCCAGGCCCAAGGTGCTGATCATTCCCACGGGCTCTGAACTCGTGGATTGGCGGACCACACCCCTTGAATCGATCCGCCCCGGCCAGGTCCTGGAAACCAATTCCTATGTCCTGGGAAGCCTCATCGAACACTGGGGGGGAACGTTTGTCCGTCACGAAATGCTCAAAGACGACGTGGAGGCCATCCGGCAGGCCGTGGCCGAGGGAACCCGGGGGGATTTCGACATGGTCCTGATCGGGGGAGGGTCGTCCGCCGGATCCGAGGATTTCTCGCGGCGCGTCATCGCCGACCTCGGAGACGTTCGGGTGCACGGGGTCACCATCATGCCGGGAAAACCCGTCGTGATCGGGACGGTCAACGAAACGCCCGTCTTCGGGGTTCCGGGGTACCCGGTTTCGGCCATCATCGCCTTCGAGGAATTCATCGGTCCGGTGATCTCCCGGATGCTGGGCCAAGAAGCGCGGCAACGGGAAAAGACCGTCGTGAAACCCACCCGGAAAATCCCCTCAAAGCTGGGCCTGGAAGAATTCGTACGGGTCAAGATCGGAAAGGTCAAAGACACCCTGGTGGCCACGCCGTTGCCCCGGGGGGCGGGATGCATCACCTCTTTGACCGAAGCCGACGGGATCATCCGCATCCCCAACCACGTGGAAGGGATAAACGAGCAGGAGCCGGTGGAGGCGGAACTCTTGAAACCCATACCGGCCCTGGAGAGCACCATCGTGGCGGTGGGAAGCCACGACAACACCCTCGATGTGCTGGCTGACCAGATCAAGGCGTCCTATCCCGCCTTTTCCCTGTCTTCCAGTCACGTGGGAAGCATGGGCGGCTTGATGGCCGTCAAGCGGGGGGTCTGCCATGTGGCCGGCGCCCATCTTCTCGATCCCGAAGACGGCTCTTACAACCTTTCCTACATCCGCCGCCTCCTGCCGGAGATTCCGGTGAAGGTGGTGCAGCTCGTCTTTAGGGATCAGGGGTTCATCCTTCCCCGGGGAAACCCCAAAAAGATTAAAGGGGTCGAGGACTTGACCCGAAAAGACGTGATCTTCATCAACCGGCAATCGGGTTCCGGAACCCGGATCCTGCTCGATTATAAGCTGCGGGAACACGGCATCGAACCCGACGCCATCCAGGGGTATGCCGTGGAAGAATACACCCACATGGCTGTGGCCGTGGCCGTGCAAAGCGGGGCCGCCGACACGGGATTGGGCATTTTTTCAGCGGCAAAAGCCCTGGGGCTGGATTTCATTCCCGTGGTGACCGAACAGTATGACCTGATCATTCCTGAAACGGATTTCGAATCGGACCGGATCCAGGCGCTGTTGGCGGTGATCCGTTCCCCCGAATTCAAAACGCGCGTGGAGGGTCTGGGCGGGTATTCGACAACACGGACCGGGGAGATTATTTTATGAGAAACCCCGCGGCGACAAGATCGGGGTACCGCCTCCTGGATCACACCGCCGATATGGGCATCGTTGTCTTCGGGCCCACGGTTAAGGGCCTTTACGAAGCCGCGGCAAAGGCTCTTGCGGAGCTTTTGATCGAAGGACCCGCCCCGGAAGAAGTGCAGCGCCTGTCCCTTGAAATCGAAGGGGAAGACCGCGCCGATCTGATGGTCAACTGGTTGCGGGAGATTCTGTATCTTTGGGCGGCGAAAAGTCTTTGGCTCCTGGAGACAAACGTCGAACACATCACTTCGAAGCGCCTTTCGGCAACGGTTCGGATGGCGCCCTATGATCCGACACGCCAGGGGATCAAGACCGATATCAAGGCCGTGACCTATCACCGAATCCAGGTCCGCCGGACAACGGCCGGGTGGGAGGCCACCGTCATCTTCGACGTGTAACGCGCCTGCCGGACATCAAAAAGGAGGACCCCATGGAGATAACGCTGAAACGAATCGATGCCTATCGCTGGGAAATCCCTGCCACAGGGAAGATGCGGGTGCCGGGAATCGTCTACGCCGACGACAGCATCCTGGAAGGCAAGGAACAAAACGAACCGCTGCAGCAGGTGGCCAACGTGGCCACCCTGCCCGGGATCGTGAAGGCCTCCCTGGCCATGCCGGACATCCACTGGGGATA
>Ga0068713_1000430_pt1 | contig 79059 bp, 83 predicted proteins | sample MTBAKSrepl2MetaG_FD_62223 | JGI IMG/M metagenome (GOLD analysis project Ga0068713, IMG submission 62223) | Enrichment culture microbial communities om Arthur Kill intertidal strait, New Jersey, USA, that are MTBE-degrading - MTBE-AKS2 (Arthur... | ecosystem: Environmental > Aquatic > Marine >... | reverse complement strand
AACGTGACGATCAATGCGGAGTTGATCACGCCGATTGCGATGGAAAAGGAGTTGCGGTTTGCGGTTCGGGAAGGGGGCCGCACCGTGGGCGCCGGCGTCGTCAGTGAAATTCTGGAATAGCGCGGAAAGAAGACGGACATGACGGGTACCAAGATTCGGATCAGGCTGCGGGCGTACGACCACAAGCTTTTGGACCAGGCGACGCTGGATATCGTGGATACGGCCAACAAGACGGGGGCCAAAGTGGTGGGACCGATTCCGCTGCCCACACAGATCAACAAGTACTGTGTCCTGCGGTCTCCCCATATCGATAAAAAATCGAGGGAACAATTCGAGGTGCGGACGCACAAGCGTCTGTTGGATATTGTGGAACCCACGCAGCAAACTGTGGATGCGTTGATGAAACTGGATCTGTCACCCGGCGTGGACGTGGAGATCAAGCTCTAAAGACGCCGAATACCGGCAATGACTGCAGGCCGGTCCATCGATAGGAAACGAGCCATGAGCAAAGGGGTATTGGGGAAAAAGCTGGGAATGACGAGCCTGTTCACTTCCGATGGGACCCTGGTGCCGATTACCGTCATCCAGGCCGGGCCGTGTGTGGTCACCCAGATCAAGACCGAGGCCAAAGACGGATATGACGCCGTCCAGGTGGGTTTCGGCCCCAAGAAGGACGCAAAAGTCAACCGGCCGGAAAAGGGGCATTTTCAAAAAAGCGGGGGGCATGGATTCTCCCATTTGAAAGAATTCCGGGTGGAAGATCCTGATGCCTATACACTCGGACAGGAGATCCGGCTGGATCTTTTCCAGGTGGGGGAGCGGGTGACCGTCACCGGAATCACCAAGGGCCGTGGGTTTTCCGGAACCATCAAGCGGCACGGCTTCCACCGGGGGCCCAAGACCCACGGGAGCCACAACGAGCGTCCGCCTGGATCCATCGGTTGCAGTGCATGGCCTTCCCGGGTCGTCAAGGGAAAAAAGCTTCCGGGCCGTTTCGGGAAAGAGCGCAGGACCCTCCATAACCTGGAAGTGGTGGATATCCGGATCGAAGAGCATCTTCTCTTGTTGAAGGGGGCGGTTCCCGGACCCGCATCCGGACTCGTGGAGATCCATAAAAGACATGCGGGATGATTTCTTTGCCAAATTGGAAACCATCGATTTAAGGAAACGGGCGGTTTTAATACGAGGGCGCATATGGCGGTTTTAGACGTGAAAAATATCAAAGGGGAGGCCGTATCCACGGTGGAGCTCCCGGATGCCATCTTCAACGTGCCGGTGAAGGCCGAGGTCCTGCATCAGGTGGTGACCATGCAGCTGGCCAACAAGCGTTCCCAAACGGCATCGGTGAAGCATCGCAGCGACGTGCGGGGGAGCACCCGAAAACTCTATCGCCAGAAAGGGACGGGGCGGGCCCGGCGCGGGGACATCAAGTCCCCCCTTTTACGGGGCGGCGGCGTGATCTTCGGGCCGGATAACCGGAACTACCGGTTTACGGTGCCCAAAAAGATTCGGAAACTGGCCCTGAAGATGGCCCTGAGCAGCAAGCTGACCGACGACGCCCTCGTGGTCCTGGACGCTTTTGCCCTGTCCCGGATCAAAACCCGGGATTTTGTGCAGGCCTTAAAGGAACTGCGCGTGAAAAACGCCCTCATCGTGACGGACCAAAAGGATGAAACCCTTGAGCGGTCCTCCAGAAACGTGCCGGAAATCAAAGTGCTGCGGGTGGAAGGGCTGAACGTTTACGACGTCATGAAGCACCAGACGCTGATTCTTCTGGAAGCGTCCATCCCGGGAATCCAAGGGAGGCTCTCGTCATGATTGCCTATGACATTATTAAAAGACCCGTGGTGAGTGAAAAGACCACGCTCCAGAAAGAAAAGGCCAATCAGGTCACCTTTGAAGTGCGTCCGGATGCCAACCGCATTGAAATCCGGCGCGCCGTGGAAAAGATTTTCAAGGTAAAGGTGATCGGTGTCAGCACCGCCCACGTGGAAGGAAAGATCAAGCGCCGGGGCCGGGTCCTAGGGAAACGCAGGAACTGGAAAAAGGCCATCATCACACTGGCCCCCGGAGAACGGATCGACATTTTCGAAGGGGCGTAATAACGCCCCCTGGGGACAATTTGACGAAGCCATCAAATTTGATCATATGGATTCCGGCATGAACGCCGGCGAGGAAGACACATGGCGCTGAAAAAGAAAAATCCGACATCCCCCGGCCGACGGTTTCAGACCTATTCGGATTTTCAGGAGATTTCAAAAGAAACCCCTGAAAAGGGGCTCACGAAAGCCTTGAAGAAAAGCGGCGGGCGGAACGTTTACGGGAGGATCACCAGCCGACATCGGGGTGCGGGCCACAAGCGGCGATACCGGGTCATCGATTTCAAGCGGGATAAAATCGGAATTCCGGCGAAAGTCGCGGCCATTGAATATGACCCGAACCGAAGCGCCAGGATCGCATTGCTCCATTATGTGGACGGGGAAAAACGGTATATTCTGGCGCCTCAGCATCTGGCCGTCAACGACAGGGTCGTATCGGGTCCGGATGCGGACATCAAGCCGGGAAACACCCTCCCCTTGAAAAACATCCCTTTGGGCACCCAAATCCACAATATCGAGCTGCGGTTGGGGAAGGGAGGCCAGATCGTGCGCAGCGCCGGCACCTATGCCCAGGTCATGGCCAAGGAGTCGCCGTATGCCCTGATCAAGCTCCCTTCCGGCGAACTGCGGATGGTCCTCTTGGAGTGCAAGGCCACCGTCGGGCAGTTGGGGAACGTGGAACACAGTAATTTGGATCTGGGAAAGGCGGGCCGCAAGCGATGGCTTGGCCGGCGGCCCCGGGTTCGGGGCGTGGCCATGAATCCCGTGGATCATCCCATGGGCGGCGGTGAAGGGAGATCCTCGGGCGGACGGCATCCGTGTACTCCCTGGGGAAAGCCCACCAAGGGGTATAATACCCGGAAAAATAAAAAGAGCGATCGCTACATCGTAAAAAGCAGGAAGAAGAAATAACCCTCAAACAACCATACGGTGCTTAAACCACGTATCGGTTCCGGGGTTGAAATGCAGGAGACAGTATGCCGCGTTCCGTAAAAAAGGGTCCGTTTGTGGATCCCCATCTGTTTAAAAAGGTGATGCAGGCCCAGGAAACCCGAAGCAGCCGGGTGATCAAGACGTGGTCCAGGCGATCGACGATCATCCCGGAGATGGTCGGTATCACGCTGGCGGTCCACAACGGGAAGAAGTTTGTCCCTGTTTTCATATCCGAAAACATGGTGGGGCATAAGTTGGGGGAGTTTTCCCCCACTCGAATCTTCTTCGGGCATGCCGGGGACAAGAAATCGACCGTCAAGAAGTAAGCTTCAATCGGCCGGAAGACGCGGCCCGACCGCCGGGCGGAAAGTATTATCCCTGCGAGGAGAAAAGGAATCGGGAAGGTGGAAATCAAAGCAAAAGCCAAATATGTGCGGATCTCTCCCCTGAAGGTGCGCAAAGTCATCGGGGAGTTGAAAGGCAAGCCGGTGCAAGCCGGGCTGGAGGCACTCAAGTTCATGCCCCAAAGGGGTGCGGGTCTGGTGGAAAAAGTCATCCGCAGCGCCGTTGCCAATGCCAGTCAAAATTCAGGGCTGGATGTGGATAAACTCGTGATTCAAAACATCACGGCAGATCCCGGCCCGACCTTGAAACGGTTCCGGGCCCGGGCCCGGGGCCGGGGGACGCGGATCCTGAAACGGACCGTCCACATCACAGTGAATTTGAGCGAGAAGTGGAGCCCACCCGCCCTGAAGGGCGGGGCTCCCCGGTAAGGGAAGTAGCTATTTTGAGATAGCTTCCCTATACCGCGCCTTTTAAGGCGGGGCTTGCGGGAAGCGTTCCGGTCAACCGAATAGGAAGGAAAGAAAGCATTGGGCCAGAAAGTCAACCCCATCGGCTTAAGGCTGGGGATCATCAAGACCTGGGACTCGAGATGGTACGGCGGGAAAAACTATGCCGGTTACGTCCTCGAAGATCACAAAATCCGGACCTTCATCAAGAAGAAGCTGTTCCATGCAGGGATTTCCCGAATCGAGATCGAAAGGGCGTCGAATCGGATCCGGCTGCGGATCTATACGGCACGGCCCGGTATCGTCATCGGCAAAAAGGGCGCCGAGATCGCCCAGCTTAAAAAAGAATTGGAGGCCCTTGTCCCCTCGGAGATTCTCATCGATATCCAGGAAGTCCGGAAGCCCGAAATCGATGCCCAGCTGGTGGCGGAAAACGTGGCCCTCCAGATCGAACGACGGGTGGCGTTCCGCCGCGCCATGAAACGGAGCGTCTCTTCGGCCATGCGTTTCGGGGCCAAGGGGATCAAGATCATTTGTGCGGGACGGCTGGCCGGGGCGGAGATGGCCCGAACGGAATGGTACAAAGAAGGACGCATTCCGTTGCACACCTTGCGGGCGGATATCGATTACGGTTTTACCCAAGCCAAAACCACCCACGGGATCATCGGGGTGAAGGTATTCATATTCCACGGGGAAATCCTCAAAAAAGAAGAGCCCGTGTTGGAGGGATAGGAGGCGCATTCGATGCTCAGTCCCAAAAAAGTCAAGTTCCGCAAGCAGCAAAAGGGCCGAATGAAGGGGAAAGCGTATCGGGGCTCGACGTTGACTTTCGGGAAATACGGACTTCAGACGATGGAGTGCGGCGCCATATCGGCCCGGCAGATCGAGGCGGCGCGGGTCGCCATGACCCGGCGGGCCAAACGCGGCGGCAAGATCTGGATTCGGATTTTTCCGGATAAACCGGTCACCAAGAAACCGGCGGAAACACGGATGGGCAGCGGGAAGGGAAGCCCCGAAGGATGGGTCGCCATCGTGCGTCCGGGAAGAATCCTGTATGAAATGGAAGGGGTTCCCCGGGACGTGGCCCAGGAAGCCTTGCGTTTGGCGGCGCACAAGCTCCCGGTGAAGACAAAGTTTATTGAAAGGGAACAGGACTGATGAAGGCGAGTGAAATTCGGGAATTGACCCCGGAAGAACGGGAGCGGCAGCTCACGGATTTAACGGAAGCCCTCTTCAATCTGCGCTTTCAGCATGAAATCGGACAGCTCGAAAACCCCAAGCGGATCCAGCAGACCCGGAGAGACATCGCCCGGATCCGGACGGTGATTCGGGAGGCATCATCCACTGATAAAAAAGAGAAACGCGGGTAGCCGGTATGAAAGAACGAGGGATGAAACGACAGCTCGTCGGAACGGTGTTGAGCGACAAGATGCACAAATCCGTTGTCGTCAAAGTGGAACGGATGGTGATGCATCCGTTGTATAAAAAGTATATCCGCCGGCATGCGAAGTTTTCGGCGCACGATGAAGAAAACGCCTGCCGGGTGGGGGACAAGGTGCTCATTACCGAATCGAGGCCGCTGAGCAAAACCAAAAAATGGCGCGTCAGTGCGATTGTCGAAAAAGCCGAATAGCGCATGCGAGGAAGATGGCGAGATGATTCAGGCAGAAACCCGATTAACGGCGGCTGATAATTCCGGCGCCAAGACGTTGTATTGCATCAAAGTTCTCGGCGGTTCCAGGAGACGGTATGCGGGAGTGGGCGATATCATCGTTGTTTCCGTGAAAGAGGCCATTCCCAACGCCAAGGTCAAAAAGGGAGACGTGCTCAAGGCGGTGGTGGTCCGGACCAAAAAGGCGCTCAAAAGGGCGGACGGATCCTTTATCCGCTTTGATGACAACTCGGCGGTCCTGATTAACGCAAGCAAAGAGCCCATCGGTACGCGGATATTCGGTCCGGTGGCACGAGAGCTGCGGGCCAAGCGGTTCATGAAGATCATTTCCCTGGCCCCCGAGGTCCTGTGATCCGGATTCGATTCGGCGGAGAAAAGAATCACAAAACAGGTAAAAAAGGCAACGGAGATCGGATAAGCGATGAGGGATAAGACCCGGATCAAGAAGGATGACAAGGTCAAAGTGATCACCGGCAAGGACCGCGGCAAAATCGGAAAAGTCCTGAAGGTGAATCGAAAAAAGGATCGCATCCTGGTTGAAAACGTCAATATCGTGAAGCGTCACACACGACCTTCGGCAAAACAGCGCCAGGGGGGAATCCTGGAAATGGAGGCGTCTCTCCATTGGTCCAACGTGATGTTGATGTGTGATAAATGCCTGGCGCCGGTGCGCGTCAAGTTGCAGCAACTCGAAGACGGGAAAAAAGTCCGGGTCTGCCGCAAGTGTGGCGAAGTGATGGATCACTAGAAAAAAGCGGAGTCCGGGATGACACAGCTTGAGACATATTACCGGCAGGAAGTGGCGCCTCAGTTGATGAAGACGTTTCAATACAAGAACATCATGCAGATCCCCAAATTGAAAAAAATTGTTTTGAATATGGGGTTGGGTGAGGCCTCCCAGAACATGAAACTCTTGGACGGCGCGGTGGAAGAGCTGCAAGGGATCGCGGGCCAGCGGCCCGTCATCACGCGGGCGAAAAAATCCATTGCGGCCTTCAAATTAAGGGCCGGAATGCCCATCGGCTGCATGGTGACCCTCCGGCGGGATCGCATGTACGATTTTTACGGTAAACTGGTGAATGTGGCACTGCCCCGGGTGCGCGATTTCAAAGGACTGTCGGGAAAGGCCTTCGACGGCGGCGGGAATTATTCCCTGGGAATCCGGGAGCACATCATCTTCCCCGAAGTCGATTATGATAAGATCGAGAAGATCAAGGGCCTCAACGTGAGCATCGTCACCACGGCGGAAACCGACGCGGAGGGAAAGGAACTCCTGCGTCTTTTGGGAATGCCGTTCAGAAATTAATCCATGGATCCTTTGGGTCAAGGAGGAGAGTTTGGCGAAGAAATCCCTTAGAATCAAGGCCACTCGAAAGCCCAAATTTCAGGTGAGGACCTACAACCGTTGCCCCATCTGCGGCAGGGCCAGAGGCTTTATCCGAAAATTCGGCGTCTGCCGGATCTGTTTCCGGAATTTTGCTTCCCAAGGGGCACTCCCGGGCGTGATCAAGTCCAGTTGGTAAAACGGCGGAACCGGGACCGCTGCTGGAGGACAATCCAGGCGGGATATGTCGAAAATATCAAGGAAAAAAAAACGGAGAAAACCATGGCGATGAATGATCCGATTGCGGATATGCTGACGCGGGTCAGGAATGCAGCGAAAGCCAATTTTTCGAGTGTCGATATACCGGGGTCGAAGCTGAAAATCGAGATCGCGAAAGTGCTCAAGGAAGAAGGGTACATCAAGAACTATAAGTACATCAAGGATACCAAACAGGGTGTGCTTCGGGTCTATCTCAAATACGGTCCGCAGAGGGCCAGCGCCATTTTGAACATGGCGCGTATCAGCAAGCCCAGTAAACGGGTCTATTCTAAAGGCAAAGACATCAAACCCGTACTGAACGGCATGGGGATTGCCGTCATTTCCACGTCCAAAGGCGTGATGACGGACAAGAAGGCAAGGAAAGAAAATTTAGGCGGTGAGGTGCTATGCACGGTCTGGTAATCCCCGGAATCGGGGACGGATGAGGTGCAGGGATATGAGGAGTTCACCATGTCACGTGTAGGGAAAAAACCGATTCCGATATCCTCAAAGGTCAAGGTCGTTTACAAGGACCGGAAGTTAACGGTGGACGGGCCCAAGGGCTCCCTTGAAAAGACGATTCATCCCGATGTGGATCTGGAAATCGATGAAAAAGAAATCCGGGTGAAAACCCTTGGCGGAAAAGAGAGCCGCGCCCTTTCGGGACTGACTCGGAGCCTTGTCTTCAATATGGTCACGGGTGTGGAAAACGGTTTTGAGAGGGTCCTGGAGATCAACGGCATCGGATACCGGGCGGCGGTGAACGGAAATCGTCTGGAGATGAACCTCGGTTTTTCTCATCCGGTTCAATATGAACTCCCCCAGGGGATTACCGCCTCCGTGGATCGAAATACCATCGTCCGGCTGTCGGGGATCGACAAGGAGCTCCTCGGGCACACGGCGGCCTCCATCCGGCGCATTCGTCCCCCCGAATCCTATAAGGGGAAGGGGATCAAGTATGCGCAGGAGCGTCTCCATCTGAAAGCCGGAAAAACAGGTAAAAAATAGCCGTTATCGAATCGTACGTATATTGGGATTCATCCACACATTCATCAGGCAGGCAATAACATGGGACGCATCAATCCTTCAAAAATGGCCCGGTTGAAACGGAAGAAAAGTATCCGGAAAAAGATATTCGGCACACCCGAGCGACCGCGGCTCTGTGTATTTCGAAGCGCCAACCACATCTACGCCCAGGTGGTGGACGATACCAAAGGGCAAACGCTGGCGGCGGCCAGTTCGCTGGAAAAGGAAACGGATGCCGAAACCGGATCCGGGGGGAAAATCGGCAAAGCCGTGATCGTGGGAACACGCATCGCAAAGCGGGCGTTGGATCAAGGGGTGGTGCAGGTGGTTTTTGATCGAAACGGGTTTTTATACCACGGCCGCGTGAAGGCCGTGTCGGACGGCGCCCGGGAAGCGGGCCTGAAGTTCTAGCACCGCCGCAACCGGCAAGGGATAAAGGAGGCGATACTTGTTCAAACCAGACACGGGGGAAAAGGATTTCATCGATAAGGTCGTTCACATCAGCCGGGTGGCGAAAGTCGTGAAAGGGGGGCGCCGCTTCAGCTTCAGCGCCATCGTGGTGGTCGGGGACGGGGACGGAAACGTCGGTTACGGTCTCGGGAAAGCCGGAGAAGTCCCCGAAGCCATCCGGAAGGGGATGGAAAAAGCGAAAAAGAACATGATTCAGGTTCCCCTCATCAACGAGACGATCCCCTATGAAGTCATCGGGAAGTTCGGTGCCGGAAGGGTGCTCTTAAAACCCGCTTCCAAAGGGACGGGGGTGATCGCGGGCGGCGCGGTACGGGCGGTCCTGGAGGCCTGCGGCGTCCAGAACATTTTGACCAAATGTCTGGGATCCAACAACCCGCACAATATGGTGAAGGCCACCATCGCCGGGCTCCAAAAACTCCAGAGCCGGGAAGAGGTGGCCAAACGGCGCAGCCTCCCCTCCGAAGCCATTTAAAACGGAAGGAATTCATGACAAAACAATTGGAAGTCACACTGGTGAAAAGCATGATCGGGCGTCCACAGGCGCATCGGAAGGTGCTTTTCGGCATGGGTCTTCGGCGCCGGGGGCGGACCGTTGTCCTCCGGGACACCCCGGCCATCCGCGGCATGATCGCCAAAGTGGCCCACTTGGTCGAGACCAAGGAGAAAATATGAAACTGCACGAATTATCACCGGCCGCCGGCGCAGGGAAGGATAAAAAGCGCCGGGGCAGGGGAAACGGCTCCGGCCGGGGCACCACCTCGGGACGGGGTGCCAAAGGACAAAACGCTCGAAGCGGCGGTGGTGTGCGCCCCGGTTTCGAAGGGGGGCAAATGCCCCTCCAGCGGCGCCTTCCCAAGCGGGGGTTCACCCATATATTCAAGAAGCGCTTCGCCGTGATCAATCTCAGGGACCTGGCCCGGTTTCAAGAGGGCGAAGTGGTGGATGAGAACGCGCTGGTCCAGGCGGGTCTGGTGCGAGGAAACCATGACGGCATCAAGCTCCTCGGCCATGGGACCCTAGAGCGTCCCCTTACCGTTCGCGTGCATCAGGCGAGCAAAAGCGCCGTGGAAAAGATCCTTCAGGCCGGCGGAAAGGTGGAAACGGTTTAATCCATGGTTGGCAGCGGATTCGGAAATATTTTCAAAATCCCGGAACTGAAAAAGCGGATCCTCTTCACGCTGGGGTTGCTTTCCGTTTACCGGATCGGCGTGCATATTCCCACACCGGGAATCGACGCCGTGGCCCTGGCCTCTTTTTTCGAGCGGGCCAAGGGGACCCTCCTTGCGTTGTTCGACATGTTTTCCGGCGGTGCCTTGGAACGCCTTTCGGTCTTTGCCCTGGGCATCATGCCCTACATCAGCGCCTCCATCATCTTCCAATTACTGACGGTGGTGGTTCCCCACCTGGAGCGGCTTTCCAAGGAAGGGGAGCAGGGACGGAAAAAGATCACCCAGTATACCCGTTACGGAACCGTGGTCCTTTCCATCATCCAGGGATTCGGAATCGCCGTGGGGCTGGAAAGCATGAGTTCCCCCGGAGGGGCTCCGGTGGTGATCCATCCGGGATGGGGATTCCGGTTGATGACGGTCATCACGCTGACCGCCGGGACGGCGTTCATCATGTGGTTGGGGGAGCAGATCACGGAACGGGGGATCGGCAACGGGATTTCCCTGATCATCTTCGCCGGCATTGTGGCCCGGCTCCCCAATGCCGTGGGGAACACTTTCCGGCTGGTGAGCACCGGAGAAATGGGCATTTTTTTGGTCCTGATCCTGTTGATTTTCATGGTGGCCGTGGTGGGCGCCATCATTTTCATGGAGCAGGGGCAGCGGCGGATCCCCGTGCAGTACGCCAAGCGCGTGGTGGGGCGGCGCATGTACGGCGGTCAGAGTACGCATCTTCCCCTGAAGATCAATACCTCGGGTGTCATTCCCCCGATTTTTGCATCCTCCATCATCATGTTTCCGGCCACCATCGCCAGTTTCATCAAGATTCCCTGGATGCAGAGCGTGGCCAATGCCATGCAGCCGGGAAGCATCATCTATGAACTGTTGTTCGTGGGATTCATCTTTTTTTTCTGTTATTTTTACACGGCCGTGACGTTCAACCCGGTGGATGTGGCGGACAACATGAAAAAGCACGGGGGATTTATTCCGGGCATCCGCCCCGGAAAACGGACGGCGGAGCACATCGATCGGGTATTGACCCGGATCACTTTGGGCGGGGCCACCTATGTTTCGATCGTATGCGTTTTACCGTCCATCCTGACCACCAAGTTCAACGTGCCCTTTTACTTCGGCGGCACGGCGTTGCTGATCGTGGTGGGGGTGGCCCTGGATACCATGGCCCAAATCGAGTCCCATATGCTGGCCCGCCACTATGAGGGGTTCCTGAAGAAGAGCGGATCCATAAAGGGTCGCTATTGAAATGGTGGTTCTGAAATCACCGAAGGAGATTGAAAAGATCGGGTTCAGCAATCGAATTGTCGCCAAAATCCTCGGCGCCCTTGAGACCGCGGTGGCGCCGGGGGTCACGACGATGCAGCTGAACGATTTGTCTGAAAAATTGGCCCGGGAACAGGGGGCCGTTCCGGCTTTCAAGGGATACAGGGGGTTTCCTTTTTCCTTGTGCGCCTCCGTGAATCAGGTCGTGGTGCACGGGTTTCCGAACCAGACCCCTTTAAAGGAGGGGGACATCGTGAGTCTCGATTTCGGGGTCCTGTATGACGGATATTACGGGGACGCCGCGGTGACGGTGGCCGTCGGAAAGATTCCCGCTTCCACCGAACAACTGATGACCGTCACGAAGGAGGCCCTTTACAAAGGGATCGAACAGGCCGTGCCGGAAGGCCGGTTGTCGGATATTTCCCATGCCATCCAGTCTCATGTGGAGGCCCACGGGTATGCGGTGGTCCGGAAGTTCGTGGGACACGGCATCGGAAGCAAGCTTCATGAAGAACCCCAGATTCCCAATTTCGGAAAACCAGGGACCGGGGTCCGGTTGAAACCCGGGATGACCCTGGCCATTGAACCGATGGTGAACGAAAAAGGATATGCGGTGAAAATACTGGAAGACGGATGGACCGCCGTGACCGAAGACGGGGCCCTGTCGGCCCATTTTGAGCATACCATCGCCGTCACGGAAAACGGTCCGGTCATATTGAGCTGGCTGGACGGGAGTTGACCTATGGCAAAGGACGAACCCATTGAGGTGAAAGGCATCGTCGTGGAGACATTGCCCAACGCCATGTTCCGGGTCGAACTCGAGAATAAGCACCGTGTGCTGGCGCACATATCGGGGAAAATGCGGATGCATTTCATTAAGATCCTTCCCGGCGACGAGGTGACCGTGGAACTGTCTCCCTATGATCTCACCCGGGGGAGGATCACCTACCGGGCAAAGTAAGCCCCGGCATTGAAAAGAAAGAGAAAAGCGTATGAAAGTCAGACCCTCCGTAAAAAAAATATGCAGAAAATGTAAAATCGTTCGCCGAAACGGTGTCGTGAGGGTGATCTGCGAGAACAAGCGGCACAAACAAAGACAGGGATAAAGAGGAGACAAGCCTTGGCACGAATTGCTGGCGTCGATTTGCCGAAAAACAAGCGCGTGGAGATCGGACTGACCTATATCTACGGGATCGGTCGGAGTACGGCCAGACAGATCCTTTCGGAGCTGAACATCGATTTCAACACCAAGACCGATCAGCTTTCGGAATCCGAAATCAACTACATCCGCCGGATGATCGATGGGAAATACAAGGTGGAAGGGGAGCTCCGCAGCGAAGTCTCCATGAACATCAAACGGTTGATGGACCTGGGATGCTATCGGGGACTGCGGCACCGAAAATCGCTTCCGGTCAACGGGCAGCGCACCAAAACCAACGCCCGGACACGAAAAGGACCCCGGCGGGCCGCGGTGAAGAAAAAGGGCGCGGCAAAGAAGAAATAATTCATTCCATTGATCGTTTATGTTTGAAAGGCAAGGATCGAATCCATGGCAAAGAGGACCCATACGAAGAAAAAGGAAAAGAAGAACATCCCCTCCGGGGTGGTCCACATTCAGTCCACGTTCAACAACACCATCATCACGATCACGGATCCGGGAGGCAACGTGGTGGCATGGGCCAGCGCGGGGGGGCAGGGATTTAAAGGGTCCCGGAAGAGTACGCCGTTCGCCGCCCAGATGGCCGCGGAAGCCGCCGCAAAGAAGGCCATCGAACACGGCATGAAGAACGTCGAGGTCTATGTGAAGGGGCCGGGATCGGGCCGGGAATCCGCCCTTCGATCCCTCCAGGCCGCCGGGTTCAACGTGATGATGATCAAGGACGTCACACCCATTCCGCACAACGGCTGCCGACCGCCCAAACGGCGGCGGGTGTAACCGCTTCGCGTTAAAGAAACGATGCATCCATCAAATGGTAAAAAGGCTTCAAGGAGGAGAACTTGGCTAGATACACCGGATCGGTTTGCAGGCTCTGCCGTAGAGAGAACCTGAAATTATTTTTAAAGGGCGACCGATGCTATTCGGATAAATGCGCCTTTGATCGACGGGGATACCCGCCGGGCCAGCACGGCCAGCGGCGGGGGAGAAAAGCGTCGGATTACGGCATTCAGCTCAGGGAAAAGCAAAAAGTCAAGCGAATGTACAGCCTGTCCGAGAAACAATTCCGCCTGACTTTCGAGAAGGCGGATCGGGAGAAAGGGATCACCGGTACCACCCTCTTGGTCTTGTTGGAAAGGCGGCTCGACAACGTGGTGTACCGGCTGGGCTTCGTCAACTCGCGGGCCCAGGGACGCCAACTCGTTCGGCATAATCATTTCCTGGTCAACGGGAAGAAAGTGAATATCCCCTCGTACCGGATCAAGGTGGGGGACGTGGTGGAGATCAAAGAAAAAAGCCGCGCCGTTCAGGCCATTAACGATTCTCTGGAAGCCGTGGTTCGACGGGGTATCCCCCAGTGGCTTGAATTGGACAAGGAGACGATGAAGGGCGCCGTGAAGGCGTATCCCGTGCGTGAGGATCTGACCATGCCGATCCAGGAACAGCTCATCGTGGAACTCTATTCCAAGTAAGGGGCCCTTATTTCTTTGTCGATGGAGAGAAAGACTTCCATGGAAGTTCCATCGAAGATAAGCGCAGTGGAGAGGCAAACATGGCATCAGACAAATTGATGTATATCAATTGGCAGGAAATGATCAAGCCGGAAAAAATCCAGGTCGACAGCAAAGCGACTTACGGGAAATTCGTTTGTGAACCCTTTGAACGGGGTTTCGGCATCACCATCGGGAACGCGTTGCGGAGAATCATTCTCTCTTCCCTTTACGGCGCCGCGGCGACGGCCGTCAAATTCGATGCCGTCATGCACGAATTCAGCGTCATCCCGGGGGTTTTGGAAGATGTGACGGAAATTCTCTTGAACATCAAGGAGGTGCGCTTCAAGATGTCCGATACCCAGCCGAAAACGTTCAAGATCGATGTGTCGGGAGAACGAAGGGTCACCGCCGCGGACATTACGGCAGATGACGGCCGATGTCACGTCCTCAATCCGGAGCAGCATATCGCCACCCTGTCCGATAAAGGGGTGTTGAAGGTGGAGATCACCGTCAAGGTCGGAAAAGGGTACTCCCTGGCGGAGATGAACCGGGATGAAAACGCCCCCGTGGGCTCTATTCCCATTGATGCCGTTTTTTCCCCCGTCAAACGGGTGAACTACGTGGTGACCAATGCCCGGGTGGGTCAAAAGACGGATTACGATAAATTGACGCTCGAAGTCTGGACCGACGGAAGCATCACGCCGGAGGACGCCGTGGCGTACGCCGCCAAAATCATGAAGGAGCAGATGACGCTGTTTATCAACTTCGACGAAAAGGACGAACCGGATTCGTTGAAACGTTCGATGGAAACGGAAACACCCACTTTCAACGAAAATTTATATCGAAGCGTGGAAGAATTGGAACTTTCCGTGCGCAGTGCCAATTGCCTGAAGAATGCGGACATTCACAAACTGTATCAACTGGTTCAAAAAACCGAAGCGGAAATGCTGAAAACCAAGAATTTCGGGCGCAAATCCCTCAATGAGATCAAGGAAGTGCTTTCCGAAATGGGGCTTTCCCTGGGGATGAAACTGGAAGGCTTCACGCCTCCTCAGGAGGATGCGGGGAAAAGGGAGTAAAGAGGCGCATGCGACACCGTAAAGCCGGAGTAAAACTGAATCGGACCAGCAGCCACCGGAGCGCCATGTTTCGGAACATGGTGACGTCCATTTTCAAATATGAACGGATCCGGACCACCGATGCCAAGGCCAAGGAAGTCAAACGATGGGCCGACCGCATGATCACATTGGCCAAGCGCGGCGATCTGCATGCCCGGCGCCAGGTGATGGCGGTGCTTCGGGAAAAGGATGTGGTGGCCAAACTTTTTGAACAGGCCGGGGAGCGTTTCGGGGATGTGGCCGGCGGCTACACCCGTATCGTAAAGCTGGGCAGGCGCCCGGGGGATGCGGCACCCGTTTCCTTGGTGGAACTGATCGGCCCCGCCGTGGAAGAAAAGAAAAAGGGGAAAAAGAAACCCGCGAAAACGCCTTCCCGGAAAACACCCAAAAAATCCGCTGATGCCAAACAAGCCGCACCGCCAGCGGAGACAACCCCGGAAAAAACCGAAGAAACGCCGGCACCGGCACCGGATCCCACTGACGGCGCAACAAAAGAAGAGGCCGAAAAAGAATAGGGGTGTAACCCCATTCCAAGATGGATTCCGCAAAACGCCTCAGCCTGTCCGAAGCCGTATCCCGTTTCGTGCAGGACGGTGACGCCGTGGCCATGGGCTGCGCCCAGGAGACCCTCATCCCTTTTGCCGCCGGCCATGAAATGATCCGCAGGCAAAAGAAAGACCTGACCCTCATCGGCCCCATTTCCGATATCCTTTTCGATCAACTGGTGGGGGCGGGGTGCGTGACCGAAATCCGGGCGGCCTGGATCGGCAACGTCATCACCGGATCGGCGTACCATTTCCGGCGGGCAGTGGAAGAAAAGACCCTGAGAATCAAGGATCATTCCAACCTGACCCTGGCCATGGCGCTCAAGGCCGGCGCCATGGGTGTGCCTTTCATGCCCACCCGCACGGCACTGGGGAGTGACCTCTACCAGACCAATCCCGATTTGAAGACCTTATCCTGCCCTTTTTCCGGGGTTCCCGTCACCGCCGTGGCCGCACTCACCCCCGACGTGGCCGTGGTGCATGTCCAGCGGGCCGATATCTTCGGAAACAGCCATGTATGGGGGAACCTGGGGGTGACCCGGGAGGCGTGCCTGGCCAGCCGTCACGTCATCCTCACCGCCGAAGAGATCGTGGACACGACGGTGATCACCGGAGATCCCAACCGCGTGGTGGTGCCGGGATTCCGGGTCTCCGCGGTGGTCCACGCCCCATGGGGCGGCCACCCCTCTCCGGTGCCGGGGTATTACAACCGGGACCATCAGGCCTTCATTGACTACCGGAACTGCAGCAAAACCCCGGAAGGATTCCGTGCGTGGCGTAAAGAATGGGTGGATCCTGTGGATGACGGGAGGGCGTATGCCGAAATCCTCGGGAACGCGCGCAGGGAATCCCTGGCGATCACGCACCGGCGGCCGTCTGTGCCTGTGGATTACGGATATTGAAAACGAAAGACGCATTCGAGACAACGGCATCGGGATATACCCTGCTTCACCTGATGGTGACCGCCGCCGCCCGGGAGGTCTTTGATCATGAAACGGTCTTTGTGGGGATGCGCCTTCCCCTTCTGGGATTCCTCCTGGCCAAGAGCACCCATGCCCCTCATGCCGTGGGGGTCTATGAACTGGGGGTGGTGCGGGATACCGTTTCGCCCGAGCCGATTTTGACCATGGGGGATCTTCCCAATCTGTCAGGGGCGTCTTGGCTTGCCGACACCATCGACATGATGGGCCTGCTCCAAAAAGGACTGGTGGACGTCAGCTTCATCGGGGGCGCCCAGGTGGACCGGTTCGGGAACCTGAATACGAGCTATATCGGGGGATTCCGTTCCCCCGTAACACGCCTGCCCGGGAGCGGAGGCGCTTGCGATCTGGCCTGCCTGGCCCAGCGTCACATTATCGTCATGACCCATGAAAAGCGGCGGTTCAAAGAAAAGGTGGATTACATCACGTCGCCGGGCTACGGGGAGGGACCCGGATGGCGGGAAGGTGTCGGGCTTCCCCGGGGAGGCCCCAGTGCCGTCATCACCACGCTGGGCGTCCTCCGGTTCGATCCGGATTCCAAGGAGATGATGCTTGTTTCCGTCCATCCCGGTGTATCCGCGGAAACGGTGCAATCCCACACGGGATGGCACTTGAAGACGGCCCGGAATCTTGCACAAACGCCTCCCCCGACCCGGGAAGAATTAACCGTCATCCGGCGATTCGATCCCGGAGGATATTGGACCGGAACGGAAAAATCCCCGGGTGAAAAGGCGCTTGGTGTTTTTTAAAAAAGCAATTTTGAAGGCCGTAAACCTGAAAAACAATAATATTTTCCATCTTGACAGCGCAGTCGGGCTTGGGTAACGTACAACCGTTATCTCAGGACGATAGTGTGGCGACGACATGAGCAGCGTGCGCATTCCCCGCAGCCTGTTGGAGCGAAGCGAAAATCACGCTTTGCGGGGCTGCGGGTAGATTCAATGCCTTTCAAAGGAGGGCTGGGAATTGGAAACGGAAGAAATTCTTCAGGGGAAAAAGGTGTTGATAGTTGATGATGAGCCCGACATTCTTGAAGTTTTGACTGAGCTTCTGAGCACATGTATGATAGATCGTGCGTCTACGTTCGAGGAAGCAAAAGCGCTTCTAGAAAAAAATAGGTACGACGCCGTTGTTCTCGACATTATGGGCGTTAATGGATTCGAACTTCTCCAGATTGCGAAAGAAAATGACATTCCTGCTCTAATGCTCACCGCCCATGCTATGAGCAAAGAGACCTTGAAGAAATCCGCAGAAGAGGGAGCTTCCTATTATGTCCCTAAGGACGAGATAGTAAAGATTGATGTGTTTGTCGCAGATGTTATTGAGGCCAAAGAGAAAAAAAAGAACCCGTGGATCAGGTGGTTAGAGAGACTCGGCCCTTTTTTTGACGAAAGGAAAAGATTTAGGGGCCCGAATTGGAGAGAAGAGCATAAGAAGTTCTGGGATGAGAAGCTCAAGGAGTTGACAGGCTATTGATAACACAGCCGAATATCCCCGCCGACAATCGGCCGTCATTTTCCGGCGGATTTTCAAGGCGCTCGTTTTATTACTAACTTAAAGTGCATACAACGTCTGGCGGATGAAAGGAGGTGAGCTTCAGGGGCCAGGAGCAACAGACGCGCAAATCGGTGGACGGCCTCGCGCGAAGGTAGTTTCAGGCAGCTCTAAAACATAAAAAAGGAGGAGAAACATGAAGAAAGTATCCCTAATCGTGTTAGCATTAGTGCTGACTGTGAGCATGGTTTTTCTCGTCTGGTCTGCGCCCGCTTTTGCTCGCAAGAAGATCGAACTCGATTTTGCTACGTTCTGGCCGGCCGGCGACTTCCAGGCCGGAATCGGGCACAAGAACTGGATGAAGACCATAGCGGACCGTGTCAAGGCCGAGACCGACTACGAGATCGTGTGGACCGAGTTCTATGGCGTGCATCCGGCGAAGCTGTTGGACGGTATTGAGGCCGGAACTTACGATGTCGGGACGAGCGGCCCGGGTTATAGTCCCGGCGTATTTCCCTTGTGGGCGGGCCCCGAGTACCCGGCCAGTGCCCACAGAAGAAACGCGTATACGATGTCGTTGACGATTCAGGCCCTGCATGACCAGGTGCCCGAGTTGCAGGCACAATTCGCCCCCACAAAGATGAAGCTGATGCACTTCTGGTCCACCGGGCCGGGCTACTTCCTCATGACACCAGGGAAAGAGGTTCGAACGCTGGCTGACTTTTCAGGTAAAACCATCAGAGCGGCCAACCCAGCATCAGTGGCGTGTATTGAGGCCCTGGGAGCAGAAGCCATGTTCGCCCCTATGAGCGTTGCACTCGAGAGGTTTGAGGCCGGGCTGATCGATGGCATCCTTTGTCCCACTGACACGCCCAAGGGCTTCGGTCTGGGTGCGTATGTGCGGCATGTTACTTTTGCTCCATTCAGCTACCACTTTGTGTTCTTCAAGGTCATGAACAAGGCCACTTATGAGGATTTGCCGGCAAGCGTGAAGACGATCGTTGATGAGGTCAACGCTGTATGGCCTGCATACTACGGCCAGTTGAGAACATGGGGTGAGGCAGATGGGGTGGAGTACATGAAAGAGCTTGAGGGCTACAGCTACTATGACTTGCCCAAAGAAAATCCGGATGAATATGCCAAGTGGGTGGCCGCAACAAAGAATCTCATCGAAAAATGGATTGGCGGTGACGCCAAGAAGCAGAAAGTGTGGGATAAATATCTTGAACTGGATGAGTACTATAATACAACACCCCCGTATTCCACCTGGACACACAGCTGGCCGACCTCACCGGAACCGCCTTCTGGGAAAAAATAGGACAATCACCGTGGACTTGTCGTGATGTTGATCAAAACACGGTAATGAAGTTGGGGTGCCACGGGGTTCTTCCCGGTGCACCCCAACTCTTTTGCTGAAAAGCTTGTTGGTTGCTTACAACAAGAGACACGGGAGTACCGGATGAATGCTTTTGAAAACGTGCTGCGGTTTATCACAGAGAAGATGGCCTTGGTTGCCATGTTCGCCATTGTGGCGTGTATGGCCCTTGTGGTAACTGATGTTATTCGGTATCAAATTGTTGACAAGCCGGTTCCCGGCACCCACGAGGTTGTGGAGCTGATCGCGTCTGTTATACTGAGCATGGGAATCGGTTACCTTACCTTTGTGAGAGGACATGTCGCGGTGGGTATCCTGGTGGACCGCTTTCGTCCACGAGTGCAGGCTGTCGTTGACCTTGTTACCGGTGTTATTTCTCTTGGCTTTACTGTCTGGCTCACTGAGGGAATGGTCGAAATGGCCATTCGAAATTCCAAATACGGGTGGGTGACGGGAGTTTTGGAAATACCCAGGCATCCTTTTATTTACTTGATCGCCTTGTCGCTGGCACTAACATGCGTGGTCCTTGTCAGGGACGTGATCCGGTCTGTGATTGTGATTCGAAAAGGAGATGGAGATGGAGCGTGAGTTGGTAGGTGTCATATCGGTCATCGTCCTCATAGTACTTCTTCTCTCCCGCATGCCTGTGGCTTTCGTGATGCTGGTGCTGGGCATGTCCGGTATCGCCTACATTAAGGGCCCGGCTGCCGCGTTGGGTGCCGCGAGCACGATCATGTTCGGGACATTTGCCAACTATGCCCTGGTGGTTGTTCCCCTTTTCACCTGGATGGGCTATATCGGCTACCACTCCGGCATCAGCGAGCATCTATATGAAGCTGCATATAAACTGGTGGGCCGGCTGAAGGGTGGCCTGGCCATGGCGACCACCATGGCCTGCGCCGCTTTCGGCGCCATCTGCGGTTCTACAACGGCGACTTCGGCGACATTTGCGGTTCTGGCGTTACCCGAGATGAAGAAACGGGGTTACAATCCTTCTCTGGCCACAGCCAATGTCGCGGCCTCGGGTATCCTGGGGGTGCTGATTCCGCCCAGCGTCATTTTCATCGTCTATGCCAGTATCACGGCAGAGAGCGTGGCTAAGCTTTTCATTGCCGGTATCTTTCCCGGTATTCTTCTGGCGGTGCTCTTCCTTGGTGCAACTTACCTGGTGGTAGCCCGCCACCCTGAAAAGGCACCCCCCGGACCGTCGTTTCCTTGGAAAGAAAGGATGAAGGCGCTGGCAAAAGGGGGAATCGAGGTCATCATCATCTTTGTGGCTGTCATTGGGGGGCTCTTGGCTGGTTTCTTCACGGGCACGGAGGCCGGGTCCGTGGGCTGTTTTGCCACGTTGTTGGTGGTGCTGGCCAGGCGGGCCCTCACCTGGAAGGGCTTTGTGAACTCGCTGAAAGACACCGTCCGCACATCGACCATGGTCATGTTCCTGGTGGGTGCGGCAGCCGTCTTCGGAGAGTTTCTTGGTCTGACACGCCTTCCCATGGTTGTGGCAGACTGGGTGGTGGCACTTCCTTTACCGCCCGGTATTATCATTGTTGCCGTTCTTATCATCCTCATGGTAATGGGTTGCGTTGTCGACGCCCTGGCTATGGTTTTGCTGACGATACCTATTTTTTATCCGGCGGCAATCAGTCTTGGTTTTGACGGAACATGGTTCGGGGTTATTATGACACTGGCGCTGGGGATGGGCGTGCTGACGCCCCCTGTGGGTGCCAATGTATACGTCGTGTACGCCGTCGACAAAGAGACACCGGTAATGGATATTTTCAGGGGAGTGTGGCCTTACCTGATCAGCCTGTGGATTTGTTGTGTACTCCTGCTGATTTTTCCCCAAATTGCCCTTTTCCTCCCCAATCTTATTAAATAGTGCCCATCCAGCAACGCTGTAGGGACAGTATCTAATGTTTTGCTTTAAGATGACTTTATAAAATAATAAACTTTCACTCAAATTTGTATTGGTACTCCTTTAAATAGCAAAAGGAAAAGTAGGTTAATGCCTGGAGGACGTCCCCTTTTTCCGCTTTATTGACCGGCGAAAGGGCACAGCGGTGTTTATTCCTTCTTTACCGCGTCCTTTTGAAGGGCGGCTTCGAACTCCTTCAAGAACCGATTCTTCTGCTTCCAGTCCGGGCCGAAACGCTTGTCGAAAAAAGCGCCCAGTCGATCGAAAAGCTTGCGCCACACCGGTTTCCCCTCTCCCAGCACCACGTCCGCCAGATATTCCGGGAGGCCGGACATCTTTTCCTTGGGCAGAAAGGAGACCGCCCCCAACCGGATGGACTTTTCCAGGGCGTCGGGGGAAAGGGCATAGGCCGTGAGCATGACCGTGGGAAACCCCCGTTTCACCGAGGCCTTCAAGAGCTCGAACCCGTTGACCCCCATGATATCCAGGATCACGATATCGAAGGTGTAGCTGAGAATGTACTGGAGGGCGGTGTCGTAATCTTGGGCGGTATACACCCGAGATCCTTCCAGGATCTCTTTCACCGTCTCGAGTACATCGACCTCGTCGTCCACGACCAGAATGATTTTTCCGTCAAGCAACGCAGTGTCTTTTTTCATTTTCGACTCCTGAGTACAAAAGGACGCGGTGCAATGATCCGAGCCGTTTCTTCTTGCTTCCAGCCTAAAGGATACGATGCCGGGATTCAAGATCAATTTTCAGGCCGGCGGCGCGGGAGGGGACCTTTTACGATTTCACCGTCTTTTGGCGTTGATGCCTTGACCCTTTGATCCCGTTTCATTATAATCGCGCGGATATAAACCCCGATGTTGTAAACGTTTTATAAAGGAGATGCTCCGTGTATTCCAAAATCCTGATTCTGAGATTTCCGAAGAACGAGGCCCAAAAGCCCATTGTCTGTCATCTGGCCCGGGATTACGGCCTGATCTTCAACATTCTCAACGCATCCGTCCTCCCCCGGAAGGAGGGGATCATGGTCATGGAACTGTCCGGACCCCGGAAGGATTTCAAGGAGGGGGTGGCGTATCTCAAGCGCAGCGGCGTGGAGGTCCAGAACGCCGCCGAGGAGGTCAAGCGGCGCACCGCCAGGTGCACCCATTGCGGGGCCTGTACCGCCGTATGCCCCACGGGGGCGCTGTACATCCAGCGGCCCGAGATGGCGGTGGCGTTTGACCAGAAAAAATGCAGCATATGCGAACTGTGCGTGCCGGCATGCCCGAGTCGGGCCATGGAAGTCCGGCCCATGCGCCAGATTTTTTTCGAATGAAACCCTGTGTCGCCACGGCCTTGAGCGGCGGCGTCGATTCCATGATGGCGGCACACCTCCTCAGGGAAAAAGGCGCCACCGTATTCGGCGTCCATTTTACTCACGGCTTTGGCGCGGGGCCCTGTCCGTCGGAGATGGAACGGCTCGGTCACCGGCTCGGCATCAAGATATATTTCGTGGATCTTTCCGACGCGTTTCGCAAAAAAGTCATCGACTATTTTGCCGAATCCTATGCATCCGGAAAGACCCCCAATCCTTGCCTGGTGTGCAATCCGGATATCAAGTTCGGCCTGTTGTTCGACGTCTGCAAAGGATTCGGCGCCACGCATCTGGCCACCGGCCATTATGCCCGGGTCCGGCGGGAGGCCGACGGCGGATATCATCTGTACCGGGGAAAAGATACACAAAAGGACCAATCCTATTTTCTTTCCCGCCTGACACAGGAACAGCTTTCCCGGGCCCTTTTTCCCCTGGGGGATCTCACAAAGGACACCGTGAAGCAGTTGGCCGGGGAAAAAGGGCTGGTCCCCGCCGCGCAGGGGGAAAGCCAGGATGTCTGTTTCATCCAGGGCGCTTCTTACAGTGAATTCTTGTCCTCCCTTCCCGGGTTTTCGCCCCGAACCGGGAGCATCGTGGACCGCCGGGGGAATATCCTCGGAAGCCATCGGGGGCTTCACCGGTTCACGGTGGGGCAACGCCGGGGGATCAACTGCCCGGCGGCGGAACCCTATTACGTGCTGTCTTTGGAGCCCGATACGGGGCGCCTTGTTGTAGGGAAAAAGGCCGAAACCTATGCGTCGTCTTGTATGGTGGATCAGATCCGCTGGATCAACGGTATGCCGGACGGCGGATTCCGCGGGGAAACCCGGATCCGCTACCGGCACCGGGCGGCCCCTTCCGTCGTCCGCCCCACCGGACCCGATACCGTGCAAGTGCATTTCGATTCCCCCCAGAAGGCCGTGACCCCGGGGCAGGGGGCGGTATTTTACCGGGGCGACGAAGTGCTGGGGGGTGGGTGGATCACCAAGACCCCGGACGAAAAGGGCATTCGGGCATGAAGACGTTTTGGATCACCACACTGGGATGCCGGGTGAATCAATCCGAATCGGAGAACCTGGCCGCCGCCCTGGAAGGGGCCGGGCTGGTCCCGAACCCCGATCCAAGTGGCGTGGATCTTTGCATCATCAATACCTGTGCCGTCACCTCCAGGGCGGCCATGCAATCCCGCCAGGCGGTGCGGCGGATGATCCGATCCCACGCCGGTGCCCGGATTATCGTCACCGGATGCAACGCCCAGGTGGCTTTCGAGGAAATGGCATCCATCCCCGGCGTGGATGCCGTCATTCTGCAATCGGAAAAGGAGCGGCTTCCCGATATCGTATCGGAGATGCGGGAAAACAGCCGGCCGGCCCCTGAAGGAATGCAGTTTTCTGAAAACCGGCGGGCCTGTCGCTCCGCCGTCGACCCCATACATTTCAAAAACCGGGCCCGGCCCTATTTAAAAATTCAGGACGGATGCAATGCCGTCTGCACCTACTGCATTGTTCCCCGTGCCCGGGGACCCGGCCGCAGCCTGCCCCCCGTGACGGTCCTGGAACGGCTGAAGCGGCTCAAAGAGGCCGGATATCCGGAAGCGGTCCTGACCGGGATTCATCTGGGAAGCTATGGATCCGATCTTGAAAACGGCATGGGTTTGGTGGATCTTCTTCAGGAAGTCACCTCGAGCAGTGCGCCTGAACGGATCCGCCTGAGCTCCATCGAACCCAACGAGTGTCCGGACACGCTCATCGAGCTTGCAGCGGCTTCAAAGACCGGCCCGACGCGGATTTGCCCCCACTTCCATCTGCCCCTGCAAAGCGGGGACGATGCCATTCTGCGGCGGATGGGGCGGCCGTACAACCGCGACATGTACCGGGACCGGGTCCTTAAAATCCTTTCCGTGCTGCCCGGGTCTGCCGTGGGGGCGGATGTGATGGCGGGGTTTCCCGGGGAAACCGAATCGGCGTTTGAACGGACCCTGTCGTTCGTTGAGTCCCTCCCCCTGGCGTATCTCCACGTTTTCCCCTTTTCTCCGCGACCCGGGACCCCGGCGGCCCGATTCGGGGACCGGGTGGACTCCCGGACCATCCGGGACAGATGCCGCCGCCTGCGGGACATCGGAAGGGCCAAGCGGGCGCGGTTTTATGCCGCTGCCTTGGGGCAAACGGTGGATTTGGTGATGGAACGAAAAACCGGTTTTCAAACCGGCTGGTACCGGGGAATCAGCGATACCTATATCCCGGTCTGGTTGAAACGCGACACATTGCCTCCCGGCATGACGGCGACGGCCCGTATCGATCGGGTGGAGGGTTCCTTCAAGGTTTTCGGCACCGTCAGTTATGAGAATGAATTGAAAGGGAAAGAAAGGATGTCCCATGAATGATGTCTACCAGCGGCTGGCCGAGCACCTCAATGCGCTGCCCGGGGGATTCCCCCCCACCGATTCGGGCCTGGAGATCCGGATCCTCAAAAGGCTGTTCACGCCGGAAGAGGCGGCGGCGGCCGTCCACCTGAGGATGACCATGGAAAAACCGGAGGTCATCGCGGCCCGGGCCCAGGCGGACCCGGAACCCTTTGCCGCCCTGCTGGAGGCCATGTCCAAGAAAGGGCTGATTCTCCGGTCCTTGAAAGGCGGCCGGCCCCTTTACATGGCGGCCCAGTTCATGGTGGGCATCTGGGAGTACCACGTCAACGCCCTGGATGTGGAACTCATCGAAGATGTCAACGCCTATCTGCCCCATTTGCTGCAGGAGAGCTGGATCAAACCCAAGACCAAGCCGCTCCGGGTGATTCCCGTCTCGGCCGGTATCCGCGCGGAGATGCGGATCATGCCCTACGACGCCGCAGAAGCGATCATTCAAAACCAGTCCAAAATCCTGGTGGCCCCGTGCATCTGCCGCAAGGATCATGCCATGGTGGGGAAGGGATGCGACAACCCCCTGGAAACCTGCCTGGTTTTCGGAGGAAGCGCCTTCTATTACGAACAAAACGGTCTCGGCCGTTCCATTACCCGAAAAGAGGCCCTGGAGATCCTCCGCCGGGGAATGGACGCCGGGCTCGTGCTCCAGCCGGGCAACGCAAAGAAACCGGCCAATATCTGCATGTGCTGCGGATGCTGCTGTCTAATTCTTAAAAATCTCAAAAGACTTGAACGGCCCGCGGAGATGGTGTGCACCAGTTATCGGGCCGTGGTGGCCGCGGAACGCTGTACGGCGTGCGGGACCTGCCAGGAGCGCTGCCCCATGGCGGCCGTTGCGGTGGAACAAGCGGCCCGGGTGGATCCAAACCGCTGCATCGGGTGCGGGGTGTGTGTTCCGACTTGTGAAACCGCTGCCATCCGCCTGGAGCCGAAAGCGGAGAATGAACGGTGGGTCCCCCCGGAAAACATCGCCGAAATGTATTTCAGGATCGTTTCGGAGCGCCGGAAGCACGCCCCTATTTGAAGCCCCGCTCTTTTTTTACGGCTTCGTATGCCTCCTGGATCTGCCGGAACTTCTCGTGGGCGAACTTCATGAATTCTTCGGGGAGTCCTTTCGAGGCGATTTTATCCGGGTGGTATTCCGAGACGAGCTTCCGGTAGCGCTGTTTGATGTCCTCAATGCTGTCTGCGGGCGTGCACCCCAGGACCGCATAATGTTTCTGGGTGTCCTGGACATGGCGGGATTTCAACCGGGCGTAATGGGCGTCGCTGAAACCGAAGATGGCAGCGCCGGATCGGATGAGCGTCTCCTCCGCAGGGCTCAAGGCGCCGTCGGCCACGGCGACCCGAAAGAGAATGTCGATCATCAGCTCCAGGAGGGGCGGCTGGCCGCTGAACTGCCGGAAGAATTGGGAGGCGAAGGTTTCAAAGGACTCGGGGGAGTTCATGGCGGTATGGAAAATGTTCATGGCCACCATCCGGCTCTGGGGGTCCATGTTCAAATCGTAGAGCATGATTTTTTCAATGGAATCAACCTCTTCCTTTGAAATCCGGCCGTCGGCCCGGACGAGTTTGGCCAACATGGAAAAGGCCGCCACGAAGAAGGTCAGCTGCGTGTTTTCAAGGGCACTCAGGTGCACCCGTTCCGGGGAGACGCCGTCGTCCTTTCCCGCATCAAAGGCATGACCGAAGACGGCGCCGGCCACGGCGCCCAATGGGCCGCCCAGTGCAAAACCGATGGTTCCCCCGATGATTTTCCCAAGCCAACCCATGGGCCCGGATCCTCCTTTATTTGTGCGGGCCTTCTTCCGCGGTGTCCGGTTCCTCCGGTGCATGATGATCCCGGGGATTTCTCAACAATTCAGAGATTCCCGGCAACGGCGGATCGCACCGGAGACAGGCCCACCCTTTTTCCTTGGTCCAGCAGAACTTGGAACATCCGCAGGTAAAGCATTTATCCGGTTTTACGCCGTCCATGAGACCTGTCCCGTCTGTTTCACCGTTCCCTGGGTTTCCTTAAAATGTATCTCATAAATCAGCAAAAACCAGAAAGCAATACCGGAAAACTCCGTTCCTTCGGATGAGACGCAAGAGGCCTCAAGATCAAACCGATACGTTAGGGAGGCATTCCAGGCCGATGCAACGGAAATTTTTACACCGTCACGTCCTCACCTGAACAAGAAAATCCGCAACTTACGGATATTGCGGAGTCTTTTTGGAGATGGTGCCGAAGCGGGGACTCGAACCCCGACAGGCCTGCGCCCACTAGACCCTGAACCTAGCGCGTCTACCAGTTCCGCCACTTCGGCACATCAGGCGGGGAAATCCATTGCTTTTCACATCAGTGTGTGTATATAGTATCTAGTTTGAGAATTTGTCAAGAGATTCCTGAAATGGATTTGATCGAAAGCCTGGAAAAAATTGAACAGCCGTATCCCAATGCGGTGGTGACCATCGGTAATTTCGACGGGGTGCACATCGGGCACCAGGCCCTCTTTCACCAGGTCATCGCCAGGGCGGACGCCCTGGGGGGGACGTCGGTGGCCATGACCTTCGAGCCCCATCCCGCCCGGGTGCTCAACGGAGACAACCCGCCGCCGTTGATCACCCTTTATGAACAAAAGGTGGAACTCATTGCACGCTCCGGGATCGATGTGCTCGTGGTGATTCCGTTTACCCGGAAGTTCGCCGAAATATCCGCCACGGATTTCGTCGAAAAGATCCTGCTGGAACGCATCGGGATGAAAGCCGTCGTGGTGGGAAAAGATTATGCGTTCGGGAAAAACCGGGAAGGGGACTTGGACATGCTGCATCGGCTCTCGGACCGATTCGGTTTCGAGGTCCTGGTAACGGATTGGATCACCCTGTCGATTCCGGGGATCGACAGGGTCAGCAGTACCCGCATCCGTGAACTGATCCTGGACGGCCGGATGGAAGAAGCAAAGAAGCTTTTGGGGCGGGATTACCAGGTGCGCGGGACGGTGGTCAAAGGAAGGGACCGGGGAGGGAAGCTTTTGGGGTTTCCTACGGCCAATATTCATCTCATGGACGAGTTGTGCCCCAAGGCCGGCGTCTATGCGGTCACCGTGGAGTGCCTGGGGAAACGCTTCTGGGGTGTGGCCAATATCGGGTTCAGTCCCACCTTCGACGACCTTCTTTTCACCGTGGAAGTCCATCTTCTGGATTTTAATGGAAAACTCTACGATGAAAAGATCCGCGTCAATTTCGTCCGTCGCATCCGGGATGAAATCCGATTTTCCGGAATCCGGGAACTTTCCGATCAAATCCGAAAAGACATCCTAACGGCCCGGGAGATTCTCGCGTAAAGGGTTTTCAAGACAATGAAACAAAAGCTTTTCATTTCCCTTTTCGTCGGAATCGCCCTTTCGGCCGTGGCGTTGTATTTTGCCTTCCGCAACGTTCCCTTTCATGATCTGACGGCGTATCTTTCTTCCATCCAGTATGCATGGGTCTTTCCGTCGACCTTGCTGGTGCTGGCATCCTTTGCCCTGCGCGTGGTTCGCTGGCAGATCATATTGGCCACCTTCCACCGGATCGGTTTTTGGAACGCGTTCCACCCGTTGATGATCGGCTTTATGGTCAACTGCATCCTGCCGGGCCGGGTGGGAGAGGTGGTCCGGCCCGCGCTGCTCCAGAAGCGGGACCGGGTTCCCTTTTCCAGCGGATTGGCGACCGTGGCCGCGGAGCGCGTCTTTGACATCACGTTGCTGATGGGTCTTTTTGCCGTGATCATGGCTTTCGTAAAAATCGACCCGGACTTGAGTATTCCTTTCGGGGCGTATCGATTGAACCGGGATACCCTGGTGACCGTGAACGCGCAAATGGTGAAGATCATGGCCGTACTGGTGGTGGGGATCGCCCTGGTGAGCCTTTCCCGGACCCGGGCCCTCATTACCCGGCTGATCTGGAACCTTCCCATGCTCTTTTTCCCGGCCGGCCGGATGTTCAAGGAAAAGCTCCGGGAAAAGGGGAGCAAAACCGTGATCCGGATCATTGAAAACCTGGCCTCGGGTTTTTCCCTGGTCCGCCGTCCCCGGCGGGTTGTCGCCTGTTTGGCCCTTTCTTTTTTTATCTGGGCCCTTTTGGCCGGATCCATGGCGGTTTTCGCCGTCGGATGCCCCGGGATCGACCTGACGTTTTTTGAACTGACCGCGGTGATGATCATCGTCTGCTTTTTCATTGCGCTGCCTTCGGCGCCGGGATTCTGGGGATTGTGGGAAGCGGGAGGGGTTTTCGCTCTGGCCCTCTTCGGCGTGGCCAAGCACGAGGCTGCCGGCTTTACGCTGGCCAATCATGCCATCCAGATGTTCCCGGTGATCCTCGTGGGCCTCATATCGGCGGCCGTCACCGGGGTGAATATCGTGGAAGTGATCCGGGAGCGCCGCGGACATCCCGTGGAAAAGGATTCGAACAGCGTGGAAAAGAACGTATTGTCCGAGAATGTGCCATGAGCCTTCTTGAAATCGTGACATATCCGGATACGCGGCTGCGCAAAGTCTCCAAACCCGTCGAGAACATCGACGGATCCCTTCAAAATCTCATCGCGGACATGACGGAGACCATGCATCATGCCCCGGGGGTGGGGCTTGCCGCCATCCAGGTGGGGATCGACAAGGCGCTGATCGTATACGATCTGGCCCCTTTGGAAGAAAAGGGATCCATCCAGGTACTCATCAATCCCCGCATTGTGGAAGGCGAAGGGGAATTTTTATCCGAAAACGAAGGGTGCCTCAGTGTCCCGGATTTCAGGGCCGACGTCAAGCGTTTCGCCAGGGTCCTCGTGGAAGGAGTGGATGCCGAAGGGAACCCGCGGCGTTTCGAAGCGGAAGGATACCCCGCCCTGGTCCTCCAGCACGAGATCGATCATGTCAACGGCAAGCTCTTCATCGACCGTATCAGTGCGCTGAAGCGGGAACTTTACAAGCGCCAGGTGCGAAAGAAGGTCAAGAACGCGTGAAAGACGGACCTCGTGTCATTTTCATGGGGACGCCGGCCTTTGCGGTCCCTTCCTTAAGGGCGTTGTACGAAGGGGAATATCCGGTCTTGTGCGTTGTCACGCAACCGGATCGGCCCAGGGGACGCCGGCAACGGCGCATGCCCCCGCCGATTAAAGTCTTTGCCGAAGAAAAAGGGTATCCCTTGCTGCAAACCGGCTCGGTTCGAACGCCTGCCGTTTTGGAAAGGATCCGCGGCCTCGAGCCGGACGTGATCGTGGTGGTGGCCTTCGGTGCCCTTCTTCCCAGAGCGCTCTTGGAGATCCCCCCCATGGGTGCCGTCAATATACACGCCTCTCTCCTTCCCAAATACCGGGGGCCCGCCCCCATCCAATGGGCGGTCATTAACGGCGAAGAAAAAACGGGGGTCACCGCCATGCAGATGGATGCGGGCCTGGATACCGGAGACATCCTGGCCAGGGCCGAGACACCCGTCCTCGGGGAGGATACGGCCGAAACCCTGCATGACCGGTTGTCGGAGATGGGGGCCGCCCTCCTGGTGGAGACATTGGAAAAAAAAGCGGCGGGAACCCTTATGCCCGTGCCCCAGGATCATGAACGCGCCACCTATGCCCCCATGCTCAAAAAAAGTGACGGCCGTATCGACTGGAACGCCCCGGCAGACGCCATCGAACGCCGGATCCGGGGCTTGACGCCGTGGCCCGGGGCGTTCACCCACTGGGGGGATCAACCGATCCGTATTTTCAGGGCCCGGGTAGCGCCGGAAGGTCACGCGGCGATCCCGGGGACGGTGCTGGAATCGAAAGAGACCCTCCGGGTGGCTGCGGGGAAAGGAACCCTGTGTCTTTTGGAACTGCAGGCCGCGTCCGGAAGGCGGATGCCGGTGGACGCATTCCTCAGGGGAAACCGGATTCCGGAGGGAAGCCGCCTGTCATGATGAAAAGGTCGGCGGCCGGGAAAACGGCCGCGCCCAACCGTAAAAAGGACACCGGCGTGGAAGGCGCGGGAAAAAAAAGGGACGCCGCACCCCGGCATCCCAAAAAGATCAAGGGGAAGGATCCGGTTCAGGCCTCTGATGCGCGCACTGCGGCGTGGATGGTCTTAAGCGCACTGGAAAAGGAATCTTGGACCCTCGATGCCGCCCTGGAGCGCTTCTCGGACCGATTCCGCCTGACCCCCCGGGACCAGGCCCTTTTCCATGCCATCTGCCACGGGGTGTTGCGGTGGCGGCAAACCCTGGATGCCGCCATCGTCCGTTTTTCCCGCCGGCCCCTGGATCGCATGGAACTCGAAGTCCTGACCGTTTTGAGGATCGCCCTGTTTCAAATCCGGTATCTGGACAAAATCCCGGTTTCGGCGGCCGTGGATACGGCCGTGGCATTGACCCGGCGGATTTCAAGGCCTTGGGCGGCCGGATTCGTCAACGCCGTGCTTCGGGCCGCGGCAAAGCCGTCTTCCGGGGACACCTTCCCGGATCCGGAAAAAGATCCTGTGAAACGGCTGGCCCAAAGCCGCTCTTTTCCGGTTTGGCTCGTCTCCCGCTGGGCGGCGCGGATGGGGCTTGAAAAGGCGGCGGCCTTTTGCGATGCGCAAAACGAAATTCCGCCCATCACGGTACGGGCCAATCGACTGAAGGTTTCCCGGGAGCGCCTCCTGGCGGCGTTGAAGGAAGAATCCGAAAATATCCGGCCGTGCCGTTATGCGCCGGACGGCGTTTCCTTTTTCACCCCCCGGAGACCGATTCCGGAAATGATCCCGTTTAAACGGGGATGGTTTCAGGTCCAGGATGAAGCCGCTCAGCTCGTCACCCTTTTGCTGGATCCCCGCCCCGGAGAAACGGTCTTGGATGCCTGTGCCGGCCGGGGGGGAAAAACCGGCCATATGGCCCAGCAGATGGAAAACAAGGGGCGGATCGTTGCATGGGATGTGGATGCGAGAAAGCTTTCAATCCTGGTATCGGAGATGCAGCGCCTTGGGGTTACCCTGGTGACGGTGGAAAAAAGAAATCTCCAATCCCCCGGAGGGTTCGATCCGAAGCTGCGCGCCGACCGGGTGTTGCTGGATGCGCCGTGTTCCGGGCTGGGGGTCTTGCGGCGGAATCCGGATGCCCGGTGGCGTGTGAAAGAGACCGACCTTTCCCGCCATCGGGAAAGGCAGTTACGGCTGCTTTCCCGTTCGAGCACCCTTGTCAAACCTTCCGGGGTCTTGGTGTACGCCGTCTGCAGTACGGAGCCCGAAGAAAACGAGGCGGTGGTGGAGGCGTTTTTACAGACACACCCGGATTTTTGTCTGTGCGGGGATGACGCCTCCCTCCCCGGCGCGCTTCGGCCCTTGCTGCAAAGGGGGTCTTACCTGGAAACCCGCCCCCTGGATCATGGAATGGACGGCTTTTTTGCCGCCCGCTTCGAGAGGCGGTCTTGATTCAACGATTGATAAAATGGGTAGTCCTGGGTGGCGTCTTTTTCCTGATCGCCGGGGCCAGTGCCTATTTCACCGTTTCTTTTGTCGTCAAAAAAGAAGATCGGGTGATCGTGCCGGTCCTTGTGGGAAAGGATGTGGCGACCGTCCTGGAAACTTTAAGCGGTTTGGGGCTCAATACCAAGGTGAAGGGTTCCGAGTACTCGGATCAGGTGGCGGGAAATCATGTCTTGCTTCAGGATCCGCCGCCGGGGAGTGAAATCAAGAAGGGCCGTGATGTGCGGATCGTTTTGTCCAAAGGGCCCAGGGTCCTCCCGGCGCCTCACCTGATCGGTCTTTCTTACCGCCAGGGCCGGATTATCCTGGAACAAAACGGCCTTTGCACCGGTGTTGTATCACGGGTTTCACAGGGTCGCACCGAAAGCGAAACGATCCTGGCCCAGTATCCTGAAAAGGGGACGGAGATTCCCCAGGGAAGATGCGTGGACCTTTTGGTGAGCCTGGGACCGGGCCCCCGGGTCCTGAAAATGCCGGATCTGACAGAGCGTTTTGCCCCTGAGGCGCAATTGGAAGTCCAGCGGATGAATCTTGTCCTCGGGCCGATCTCCACGGGGCATGACCCGTACCGGCCCGAGGATGTGATCCTGGAGCAGGATCCGCCGGCCGGCCATCCTGTTTTTGAAGGCCGGCCCGTGAAACTGGTTCAAAACCGGAAGCATCCGCCGGGAAAAAGCGGTCCGCAAGCGGATCAAAACAACGGTTTTTTATTCAGGCATCGCCTTCGGGATGGTTTTTTAAAAACCCGAATTCGATTGAAATTTAATGGATACGGACTTTCCGGTGACGTGATCGACGCCTACATGAATCCCGGGGATGAAATTCTTTTTTTCGTTCCGGAAGGCGCGGAGGGATCCCTTCACCTGTATGAAGACGACACCTTAACGGTTTCCCGGCAGTTCAAACCCTGATAAGAGGGGGGGTGCAACAATCGACTGATGCGGACAAAAAAGGAGATTCCGGCTATGAAACTGATCGCCCCTTCCATCCTTTCCGCCGATTTTTCCCGCCTGGCCGAAGAGGTCCGGGCCGTGGAGAAGGCGGGCGCGGACTGGATTCACGTGGATGTCATGGATGGGCATTTCGTCCCCAATATCACCCTGGGCCCCTTGGTGGTGGAAGCCCTCCGGCCGGTGACGCCCCTTCCCATCGACGTGCATCTCATGATCGAAAATCCGGACGCCTATATTCCGGCCTTTGTCCAGGCCGGCGCAGACCTGGTCTCGGTCCAGGTGGAAGCCTGTGTGCACCTGAACCGCACACTGCATCGAATCCGGGAGGCGGGCGCCCGTCCCGGCGTGGTGTTGAATCCCGCCACCGGGTTGGAGACCATCGAGTGGGTCCTCGACGCCGTCGATTTTGTCCTGATCATGAGCGTCAACCCGGGATTCGGAGGACAGCATTTCATCGAAAACAGCCTGGAAAAGATCCGGCGACTGCATCGAAGGATTACCGATGCCGGACTGAACGTGCAGATCGAGGTGGACGGCGGGATCAAGGAAGAGAACATCGCCGAGGTCTCCCGGGCGGGGGCTGATATTTTCGTTGCCGGATCGGCGATCTTTCAACGCCCCGATTACGGTGCCGCCATCGCGGCCATGAAAAAGCGCCTCCTGGAACGTTGATGAAATCGTAAAAAGGCTGATTTTGGGATGGCAAAGTAAAAAGCGCCAGATGCAAGGCGTGCAAATCCTGAGGAATGAGGCGTATTTACAGTTACGCCGCAATGACGAAGGATGCCGCGCAACGCCGCAGGTGGGCTTTTTACGACGCCATCAGCGTTGACACCCGGCGCGCGGGCGCTATAATCGCCGGCGGCCGCAAAACGCCCCCGGCAAATGAGACGGCTCCCGGGAAAACACGGAGAAAGGAGAAAAAGATGGGCACCGACAACATTGTGTTTCTTGAGGTCATCGAATGGTTCGACGATACCGGTAAGGAATTGGTCCATCGGATCCCGGAAAAAGGATCCGGGGACATCAAGTTCGGGGCCCAGCTTACCGTCCGGGAGAGCCAGGCCGGTGTCTTTTTTTACAAGGGGAAAGCCGTGGAGGCGTTCGGACCCGGCCGGCACACGTTGATCACCGCCAACATCCCCATCTTGACCAAGATCGCCGCGCTTCCCTGGGGGATGACGAGTCCGCTGCGGGCCGAGGTGTATATGGTCAACATGAAGGTCTTCAATAACCTTAAGTGGGGTACCCGGGATCCGGTGGCCTTCAAGGATAACGAGCTGGGGCTCATCCGGTTGCGCGCCTTCGGGGTTTTCAACCTTCAGGTGGTCCAGCCGGTCCTGTTTATCAACCGCCTGGTGGGGACCCAGGGGATGTATACCACCGAAGAAATCGAGGAGTACCTGAACCGCGTCATCGTTTCCCGGTTCAACGACCTCATGGGAGAGACCATCGATTCCGTCTTGAGCCTCCCGTCCCGCTACGAGGCCCTTTCCGAGGGGCTTTCCCGGCGGCTGGCGGAGGATTTCAGCCGCTTCGGCCTGGCCCTGGACCGTCTCTACATCAACGCCATCACGCCCCCGCCGGAAGTCCAGGCCGCCATCGATGACCGGAGCCGGATGGCGCTTTTCACGGACGTCAACAAGCTCCTTCAGGTAAAGGCCGCCATGGCGGTGGAAAAAGCCGCGGAGGCGGAAGGGGCGGCCGGATCGGGGATCGGCATGGGCATGGGGATGATGATGCCGGCCATGTTCGGCCGGTACTTCATGGAAGGCCGGACCGAAAAAGCCGCGGATGCCGCGTCCGCCCGGTGTCCGGAATGTTCCCATCCCATCCCCATGGAGGCGCGGTTCTGCCCCCTTTGCGGGCACCAGCAGGTGGTCTTTGAAAAGTGTAAGAGCTGTGGCAAAAATCTAACCCCCAACGCCAAATTCTGTCCCCGATGCGGCCAGGCGGTGGAAGCCGCACCGGCGCCCAGGGTATGCGCCCGGTGCAAGGCGGAAAACCTCCCGGAGTCGGTGTTCTGCAACCAGTGCGGTGAAAAGCTATAATCTGACCATCGAACACCAGTGCCCCCAGTGCGGAGCGCCGGCGACCCTGGAAGAGACGGATCGCCTCTTTTCCTGTAACTTCTGCCGGGTCCGGTCGTACCTGGCCGCCCGGGATTTTTTCCGCTACCGGCTTCCGGACCGGGCCCCCGAGGGGACGTCGTTGTTTTTTATCCCCTACTGGCGTTTCAAGGGCATGATCTTTTCTTCGGGTTTCCAGGGGATCCGGCATGATTTTCTCGACGTGAGCGTGCCGGCGGTGGATCTGCCCGCCTTCCCGCCGTCACTGGGATTCCGGAGTCAGGCCCTCAAGCTCAAATTCGTGTCCCCGGACACCGCCGGGCATTTTGTGACGCCCCGGCGTTTGCTCAACGAAGCAATGGAAAAAATCTTCCGGCGGTTGGACGTGAAACTTTCCGCCCCGGTGTGCCACCGATCCCGGATCGGGGAAACCGTGAGCCTGATCTACGCCCCCTTTTATGTGAAAAAGGGCCTGTATGACGCCGTCTTGAACACGCCTGTTTACGGGGCCTTGTCCGAAGACATCGACGCCGGCGCCCTCCCCGGAGGCCGTCCCCGCTGGCGCCTCCGCTTTTTGGCCTGCCTTTGTCCCGATTGCGGCTGGGACATGGAAGGGCAGCGGGACTCCCTGGTGCTCCATTGCCCCAATTGCGAAACCGCGTGGCAAGCCGCGGGGAATGGCTTCAAAAAAATTCGGGTGGAATATTTTCCCGAATCCCGGAAGGCGGATACGTTTCTTCCCTTCTGGCGGATCCGGGCGGAGGTGGAAGGGATGCGCCTGGCCACCTACGCGGACCTGGTCCGGGCGGCCAATCTCCCGAAAGTCATCCGTAAGAAATGGGATGCGGTCCCGGCGTATTTTTGGACACCGGCCTTTAAAATCCGGCCGGCGCGGTTCCTGCGGTTCACGGCCCATATGACCCTGACGGCCCCCATGGATCCCACGATTCCCCGGATCCCCAAGAGGAACGCGTTTCCGGTGACCCTTTCCGTCAAGGAGGCCGCGGAAGCCCTCATGCCCGGCCTCATCTCCTTTGTCCGGCCCCAGCGGGAATTTTTGGAGCGCATCGATGCGGTGCGCATCCGGCCCAAAAGCTACAGCCTGGTATATTTGCCCTTCGGAGAAAGCCGCCATGAGTGGATTCAAAAACGCTATGCCCTGGTGATCAACAAAAGTACCTTGGGGCATGCAAAAAATCTGTAGGCGAAAAAAGACGGGAATCTTCAAACATAACAGAAAAGAAACGGAGAGACATCAATGCCATTTGAACCCGAAAAGGATAAGGAACTCAAGCGATGGGTCTGCGAGGAAACCGGTCTCGTGGTCACCATCAACCAGTACGCGGATGCCCAGCCCAAGGTGCAGATCGGCCCCCGGGTTTTTCAGCGCAAAGACGGGACCCCGTCCCAGAGAAAAGCGGGGCGGCTGGCCATGGAAGACCTCCTGTGGCTTTATGAGATCATCGACGACGTCAAGGAAGAGTTGAGCCGCCGGGTCAAACCCGAATGATCCCTTCCGCGAAGGAGAAAAGAAACGCCGCCGGGAAGAGGGAAACGGACGCCCCCATCGTCCGGCCTGTGGTGCCGAAGGCGGTTCCGCCGGGAGGGCACGGGGCCGTGATGGTGGGAACCCGCACCGATCTTTTGCGCCTCATCGAGAAAACAACCCCGGATCCGGTGGAAGGTATCCCCTTGTTTTTGAGCCGGCTTTATCGGGTGAACGCCGGATCCGCAGGATGGTACATGTCCGGGCCCATGGTGGGCGCGCCTTATGCCGTCATGCTGCTTGAAACGCTCGTGGCCCTGGGTGCAAAAAAAATCCTGTTTTACGGATGGTGCGGCGCCGTTTCCAAAAAGGTGCATATCGGGGACATCATTCTCCCCACGGAAGCGGTCATCGATGAAGGCACTTCCCGGCATTATCCGAACCGGGAGGGGAGGGCGGACCAAAGGCGGAGGCCCAGAAGGGTCGCGCCCGCGGCGGGCGTGCAGGAAGCGCTTCGCGGGGAAATGATGCGGCGACGAATGGCCTTTCACGAAGGCCCGGTGTGGACCACGGACGCCATCTTCCGGGAGACCCCCCGGAAAACGGCGCACCATCAGCGACAGGGGGTTTCGGCCGTTGAAATGGAAGCCTCGGCGCTGTTTTCCGCCGGGCGATTCCACGGGGTCGCCGTGGGGGCCGTGATGGTGGTTTCCGATGAAATTGCGTCATTCACATGGGCTCCGGGATTCAAGGACCCGCGCTTCCAATCCGCACGACAACGGGTCTGTGATGTGGTGCACAGCGTATGTCAAATTCTTTAACCCCTGAAATCGAAGCCCGCGCCAAGGCCCTCCGGGAGACGATCCACCGGCATAATTATCGCTACTATGTCCTGGACGATCCCGAGGTCTCCGATGCCCAGTACGACCGCCTCATGCAGGAACTCGTCGCCCTGGAAGCGGCGCATCCGGAGTTGCGCACGCCTGATTCCCCCACCCAGCGGGTGGGGGCACCCCCCCTGGAGGCCTTCGAGACCGTGGAGCGGTCGGTGCCCATGCTCAGCCTCGACAATGCCTTCAGTCATGATGCAGTTCATGAATTTCACAAGCGCATCCAAAAAGAATTGAAAACACAAGAAACCGTCCTCTACACGGTGGAACCCAAGATGGACGGGGTCGCGGTGGAACTCGTCTATGAAGACGGGGCATTGGTCCTGGGCGCAACACGGGGGGACGGAATCCGGGGAGAAGTGATCACCGCCAATATCCGGACCATCCGGAGCGTCCCGTTGCTCCTCGAAAAGACCCACGGCGGAGGGGTGCCGCCGTATCTGGAAGTGCGCGGCGAAGTCTTCATGGAAGTCGAAAAGTTTAAAGCGCTCAATGCCAAACGCCTTGAGGAAGGCCAACCCCCCTTTGCCAATCCCCGAAACGCGGCGGCCGGATCCCTCCGGCAGCTTGATTCCCGGATCACGGCGGGACGGCCCCTGGACATCTTTTTTTACGGCGTCGGGAGAATGACCGGGGTTTCCTTTGCGTCCCACTGGGAGACCCTCTGCCGGCTGAAAAAATGGGGACTGAAGATCAACCCGCACATCCAACCCCGCATCTCTATTGATGCCGTGCAGGCCTTTTATGAAAAACTCGAACGGATGCGACACGACCTTCCTTACGAGATCGACGGCATCGTGGTGAAGGTGGACCGCATCGACTTTCAGCAGCGCTTGGGCGCCAAAGCCCGGAGTCCCCGGTGGGCCCTGGCCTGGAAGTTCGCCGCCACCCAGGAGACGACGGTCCTGGAAGACATCGAGATCCAGGTGGGCCGCACCGGAACCCTGACCCCGGTGGCCCGTTTGCAGCCCGTCACCGTGGGTGGGGTCACCGTCAGCCGGGCCACGCTGCACAACGAAGACGAGATCAAACGAAAGGATATCCGCGTCGGCGACACCGTATTGGTCCAGCGGGCCGGGGACGTGATCCCCGAAGTGGTCAAGGCCGTCGTGTCCAAAAGGACGGGAAAGGAAAAATCCTTCCGGATGCCCAACGCCTGTCCGGTCTGCAAGGAGCCGGCGGTGCGGCTGGAAGGCGAATCGGCGCTTCGGTGCGTCAATGCCGCATGCCCGGCCCAGGTGAAGGCGGCGATTTTGCATTTTACGTCCAAGGGGGCCTTTGACATGGACGGATTGGGCGAGAAACTGGTGGCCCAGCTGGTGGACAGGGGGTACGTCCGCTCTTATGCCGACCTCTTCTTTTTGAAAAGAGAAGATCTCCTGGGGCTCGAGCGAATGGGAGAAAAATCCGCCGCCAACCTCATGAATGCCGTTGAAAAAAGCAAGACCGTTTCCCTGGCGCGTTTCATCTACGCCCTGGGGATCCGCCACGTGGGGGAAAGTGTGGCGCTTCTTTTGGCCCGGCGGTTCAAACGCCTTGACGCCTTCCTGGCGGCAGATGAAACAACACTTGCCGCCATAGAAGGCATCGGCCCGATTATTGCCAAGAGCATCCGTGCCTTTCTGGGCAATGAACGGAATCGCGAGGCCATCCACCGTATGCTCCAGGGAGGCGTGACGATTCAGGCGGAAAAAGATCCCGACGCGGGAAAGGGCGTCTTCGAGGGGAAGACCGTGGTCCTCACCGGTTCCCTGAAGGAAATGACCCGGAGCGAGGCAAAGGCGCAGATCGAAAATCAAGGGGGGAAGGTGAGCAGCACGGTGAGCCGAGGGACGGATTTTCTGATAAAAGGAGAAGCACCGGGATCCAAGCTGGAAAAAGCCCGGGAGTTGGGAGTGAAGATCATCGAAGAAGCGGCGTTTTATCGGATGCTCGAGCGCCGGGGTGAGACATCCCCTTTTTGAACCGCGACAGCGAGCGCATTCCCCGCTGCTTGCAGCGGGGAGGCTTCAATTTGAATCGGAAACGATTTTACGCCGGTTGAATCGGCTTTTTACGGCGCCATCCCGGTTGTGGAGCCCACCCGCCCTGAAGGGCGGGGCTCCCCGGTAAGGTAAGTAGCTATTTTGAGATAGCTTCCCTATGCCCCGCCTTAAAAGGCGGGGCTTGCGGGAAGCCTTCCGGTCACCAAGGAGGATTTCATGGAAGAAAACGTTCAAGCCCATGTGGTGATCCACGGCCGCGTCCAGGGGGTTTTTTTCCGTATGGAAACCCGCAAAACCGCGTTGCGGCACGAAGTGGACGGATGGGTGAGAAACAATCCGGACGGCACGGTGGAAGCGGTCTTTGAAGGGGATAAACCCCGGGTGGAGGCGGTCTTGTCCTGGTGCGGCCACGGTCCACCCCACGCCCGGGTGGACGAAGTAAAACTCGAGTGGGCGCCGTACACGGGGAAATATGCAACCTTTGACATCCGGTACTGACGACCGGCAATTCCGGCTCCGCGCCATAGGCACCCGTGCCGGCGCAGGATCCGCATAGGCATGGCGTTTATCGATTCCGGTTCAAGCGGACAGTGCCACACCGCAGGTGGCCTTTTTACGACGCCGTCAAAAATGATGAAATCGTAAAAAGTCGCCAGCGAACACGACAAGCCGTCAAAAATAAAAAAAGCGGCCGATTCGAATACTCGATTTCCCGGCCGCTTCTTACGTTGTGTGGCTGTGCGCTTTTTTACACGGCGTCCTTGAGTTTTTTCCCGGGTTTGAACTTGACAACGTTGGAGGCTTTGATCTTGATGGGTTCTCCGGTCTGCGGGTTTCTTCCCTTTCGGGCTTTTCGCTTGGACTTGTAAAACGTTCCAAACCCGACCAACGTCACTTTTCCGGCCTTTTTCTTCAGGGCCTTCGTGACATTGGCGACAAACGAGTCGAGAGCCGCAGCGGCCGCAACCTTGGAAACGCCCGCATCCTTTGCCATTTGTTCCACCAGTTCTGCCTTTGTCATAGTCTTTCCCCCCTTTTGTGGTTTGACGTTCACGCCAGCCGAAATTTTCCTTGAGCCTTAACGAAGCTTTTACGGGATGTCAATACAATTTATTCAGATTTTGCTAAAAAAATTTTTTAATGTCCAAGACAAAGCCCGTGGATGTTGAATCCAGGGGAGTGGTCCTGCGCAAATTCAGTGGTTGAAGACATCGGCAGAGAGAGGAGTAACCATAATCGGGTCAAAAGAGCGCGTCCACGAACAAGACGGGATCGAAATCCTGCAGGTCTTCGATGGATTCTCCCACACCGATATACTTCAACGGGATTTGCAGCTGGCTGCAAATCCCCACCACAATGCCGCCCTTGGCGGTGCCGTCCAGCTTGGTCAGCGCGAGGCCGGTGATTTCCAGGGCTTCGTGGAAGAGCCTGGCCTGGGAAACGGCGTTTTGGCCGGTGGTGGCATCCAGGACCAGGAGGGTTTCATGGGGGCTTCCGGGATGCCGCCGGGCCACGGTCCGCCGGATTTTTTTCAGTTCCTCCATGAGATTGACCTTGGTATGGAGCCGGCCTGCCGTATCGATGATCACGGTATCCGCCTCCCGGGCAAAGGCCGCTTCCATGGCGTCAAAGGCCACCGCCGCCGGGTCCGATTTCTCCTTGTGCTTGATGATTTCCGCCCCGGCGCGCCGGGCCCAGATTTCCAACTGCTCGATGGCCGCCGCGCGGAAGGTATCCGCCGCGGCGATCAAGACCGATTCGCCCTTTGCCTTTCGTTTCGCCGCGATCTTCCCGATGGTGGTGGTTTTCCCCACACCGTTGACGCCCACCACCAGGACCACATGGGGTTTTTCCACCGGCGCCGCCGGAGGGGTTTGGCCGGCGTTCAGGACCTGGAGCAGTTCTGTTTTAATCAGGGCTTTGAGGGCGTCGGCATCCGTGAGGCGGTCCGCTTCGCGGGAGATTTTCTCGATGAGGGTTGTAACGGTGTGAACCCCGATATCTGCGGTGATGAGCAGTTCTTCCAGGTGCTCCAGATCCGATGCATCGATTCTCTTTTTTACCGAAAAGAGTTCGTCGATGTCCGTGGTCAGTACTTGTCGGGTCTTGGAAAGCCCTTTTTTCAGACGCTGGAAAAATGTCGAGGACGAGGCCGCTTCACCAGGGGCCGCCCCATGGGTTTCGGGTGCAGGTTTTTTTTCGGATTCTTTTTTTTTGTTAAACCAGTTCAATGCCACCATTCATAGTCCTTGAAATACAAGTGGGGCGCCACAGGCCTAGCGCGTCAGGTTCACGGAGACGATTTTTGAAATCCCTTTTTGTTCCATGGTGATCCCGAACAGGGTGTCGGCGAACTCCATGCTCTTCTTGTTGTGCGTGATCAAGATGATCTGGGATTTTTCGCCGATGATCTTGAGGAGGTTGTTGAAGCGATGAATATTCACGTCGTCCAGGGGCGCGTCGATTTCATCCATCAGGCAAAAAGACGCCGGTTTGAGCAGGAAGATGGAAAAGATCAGGGCGATGGCGGAAAGGGCCTTCTCGCCGCCGGACAAAAGGCTCATCCGGGTGACCCGTTTCCCCGGCGGATGAATCATGAATTCCACACCCGTCTCCAGGATGTTGTCCGGTTCGGTCATCACCAACTCCGCCGTACCTCCTTCGAAGAGACGGGGAAAAACTTCTTTGAGTTTTTCATTGATGGCGTTGAATGTATCGACAAACCGCTCCCGGGTGATCCGGTTGATCTTCTTGATCACCTGGTGCAGATCTTCCACGGCCTTGGTGAGATCGTCTTTTTGCGCTTCCAGGAAATCATGACGGGCCGTGAGTTCTTCGTATTCCTTGAGGGCCCCCATATTGACGTCCCCGATCCGGTCGATGCGTTTCTTAAGGTCGGCAAGGGCTTCCCGCATGGCTTCCATGGATTCCCCGGGGGCATCCGGTTCTTTTTGGGGTTCGTCCCGGGGGGCGTCTTCGATTTCCCGGGCAAGGGCATCAAAGGGGGTCTGGTAGCGTTCCTGGACCTGTTCCACCACGTTTTCCCGCTTGACCTGGTGTTCGCTGAGTTCCATGGCCAGGAGCCGGATCTGTTCCGTAAGGGATTCCCGTGCCTTTTGGATGTGCAGGGCGGCCCCTTCGTTTTCCTTGAGCCGCGCTTCAATGGCGTGGTATTCCGCCTCCCGCTTTTCCACCCGCGCTTCGATGGCCCGGACATCCGCATACGTGGCCTTCAACGTGTTTTCCCATTCGGCCTTGGCCGTTTCCAAGCGGCGGATCTGTTCACTTTTACGGCTTGACTGGGCCGACAGGTCTTCGAGTCGCCGGCGCCCTTCTTCGTGGAAGGTCTTCAGGCGGTTAAGGGTCTGGACGCTGCTTTCCCGCTTGGCGGAAAGGGCGGTCAAGTTTAATTTGAGGTCCACCACCTCCTGGCGCAGCCGCTCCATTTCCTCGGATCGGTTCCGGATCTGCGCCGTCATTTTCTCGCACGCCTGCCGGGCCTCGTGCAATGCGTCTCCCAGGCCTTCCAGCTCCTTTCGGAAGCGGGCGATGTCGGCATCGATATCTTCGGCTTCCCCGAGAATCTGTTCTTCTTCCAGGTCAAGAATTTCCAGGTGCCGGACGGCATGTTTGCGCTCTTCGGCCAGGATGTAATCGGTTTTTTCCGCTTCGGCCTGTTTTTTCGAAAGGGCGGCCTGGGATTCCATGGCCTGCTGGAGGCGGGTTTCGACCTCCCGGACCGTTGATTCCATGGTTTTAAGGGTATCCCGGGCCGATCCCAGCCGATCTTCAAGGTCTGAAAGATCCGCGCCCAGGGATTTGAGCTCGTTTTTCTTGGACAGAATTCCCGCAAGCTGTTCTTTTGAGCCGCCCACCAGGATGCCTTCGGAAGTGATAAGATCCCCTTCCTTCGTGACGATGGCGCCTGTCGACCCGTTTTGGTTCCAGAGGGTGACGGCATCGGTGAGGGTTTCCGTCACCCGTATTTTTCCCAAGAGGACGTCCGCCGCCGCGGCATACCTTTCATGGACCGTGACATGGTTGAGGAGCCGGTGCGGATGGTCGGCGGATGAAGGGCCCGCCGACGGTGCGGCCTTGAGGGCGCTCAAGGGGATCATCCCGCTTCGCCCGGCACCGGTTTTTTTCAGGTGCGCGATGAGAGTTTCCCCGGCGTCCTGGTTTTCCACGAGCACGTATTGAAGGGCATCCCCCAGGGCGGCTTCCACGGCGGTCTCAAAGGAAGGCTCGGGTTCAAAAATATCCGCCGTCAGCCCCAGGATGTCCCGGGCCGCCGGCAGGGTGTCTTCCCGGGAGACCGCGTCCCGGGCCTTCAGCAGCGCGCGCACCCCTTCCTTGTACCATTCGTAATTATCCTCCATTTTTTTCAGGGCGTTGTACCGGGAGCGGATTTCGTTTCGCTCCATTTCCAGGGCCTGGGTGTTTTTTACCTGCCGGCTCAGATGACCCTTTTCTTCATCGAGGGCGCCGCGAAGGGCATCGATGGTCCCGGTGATGTTTTTCACTTCCGCCGCAAGCGTTTCCAGGGTCTGCTCCGATCGGGATTTTTTCCGGGTCAATTCCTCCACGGTTTTGGCCGCGGTCTTTTTTTCCGAACGGATCCGGTCCAGGCGGCGATGCAGGTTCTGCTTGGTGGCAAAGGATGTTTCGAAAACGTTTTTAAAACGCGCCTCCTGGGACATGAGGTCCGCCAGGTGGGTCTTTCGGCGTTCCAGTTCTTCTTTTTCCCGATCCAGGGCACTCCGCCTTTCCTCCAGGGCGTCTTGCTTTTGGACGACGACGGCTTTGAGGTCCTCGATTTCTGCTTGGTATCGTTTCGCATCCTTTTCAGCGCCCTCGATTTCCGAGAGGATCTGGGCGATTTTCCCTTCTTGTTCCCGGCGTTCGTCTTTAAGATTTTCGATTTCATCGGTGAGGCGCCGGATGTCTTTTACCGTGTGGGCGATGTCGTTTTCGATCCTGTCGATGGCGCGTTGGGCCTCGAACGCCCGGGCCTTTTCGGCGGAGATCTCTTCATTTTTACGCATCCGGTTCAGCTTGATCTCTTCGGACAGGGCCTCCAGCTGCTGCAGTTGCGAAGAGTGCTCCAGGTCCCGGGTCTGCAGCCCCTCGAGGATTTTTTCGACTTCTTCGATCTTTCGGGTATACCGGTCGTGTTCGGAAAGCGCGATCCGGACATCGAGGACCTTGGCCCGGCGTTTCAGTTTTTTGTGCAGTTCCGCCTTTTTGGCCTGTCGCTTGAGGGCCGCCGCTTGACGCTTGACTTCCGAAAGGATGTCCAGAATCCGCAACAGGTTGGTGTTGGTTTGCTCCAGTTTTCTCAAGGCTTCCATCTTCCGGCTCTTGAACCGGGATATGCCCGCCGCTTCTTCGATAAAAACCCGCCGGTCTTCGGGGCTGGCATCGGTGATGGCGCCGATCTTGCCCTGTTGAATCACCGCGTACGTCTTGGCCCCCATCCCCGCACCCAAAAAGAGGTTGTGGATATCCTTGAGGCGGCAGGGCTGTTTATTGAGGAAATACCCGCTTTCCCCGGAGCGATAGAGGCGCCGGGTGACCTGGATCTCGGTGAAGTCCTTGAATTCCTCGGGGGCCGAACCGTTGTCGTTGAGAAGGGTGAGAGAGACTTCCGCCATGCCCAGGGGCGGTTTCCCGTTGGCCCCGGAGAAGATGATATCCTCCATGGTCTTGCCCCGGAGCTGCTTGACGCTTTGTTCTCCCATGACCCAGCGCAACGCGTCCACGATGTTGCTCTTGCCGCATCCATTGGGCCCCACGATGGCGGATATGCCGGGTGGAAACGTGATGGCGGTCTTGTCGAGGAAGGATTTGAACCCGGCCACTTCAAGTTTTTTGAGTTTCATCGCCTCCTCCGCATCCCTTTCAACGATTCCATTCTTTTTGATGAACTCGTAAAAAGTCGAAATTGGGATGGCAAAGTAAAAAGCTCCAGATGCAAGGCGCGCAAATTCTGAGGAATGAGGCGTACTTACAGGTACGCCGTAATGACGAAGAATGCCGCGCAACGCCGCAGATGGACTTTTTACGAAGCCATCCTTTTTAATTCCGGTTCAATATCAGGGATGAAACGGCTTGTAAAGAGAAAAACACAACAGAAGGTAGGTTTTTGAAAAATAAGTACAAGATGTGGTGGAAAACAGAAGGCCTTCGACCCCTCGACACCTTGGCCCCTTACAGTATTTGACTCAAGAAAAGCTTGGTCCGGTCATGAATGGGGTTTTTGAAAAAATGTTCGGGTGTGCCTTCTTCCACGATGGCCCCTTCGTCCATGAAGATCACCCGGTCGGCCACTTCTCTTGCAAATCCCATTTCATGGGTGACCACCACCATGGTCATCCCTTCCCGGGCCAGGGTTTTCATGACGTCCAGGACTTCCCCGATCATTTCGGGATCCAGCGCGGAAGTGGGTTCGTCAAAGAGCATGATTTTCGGATCCATGGCCAGGGCCCGGGCGATGGCCACCCGCTGTTGCTGGCCGCCGGAAAGCTGATCCGGGTATCCCCCGGCCTTTTCCTTAATCCCGACTTTTTCCAAAAGACCCATGGCTTTTTCAACGGCCTGGGCCTTGGTGCGTTTCCGGACCACGATCTGGGCCAGGGTCACATTTTCCAGGACGGTCTTATGGGGGAAGAGATTGAAGGACTGAAACACCATTCCCACCTCGGCCCGGATCTTGTTGATATCCGTCTTGGGGTTCATGATGTCGGTGCCGTCGATCCATATATGACCGCTGTCTGCCATCTCCAACTGGTTGAGGCATCGCAAAAAGGTGCTTTTTCCGGAACCGGAGGGACCGATCACCACCACCACCTCCCCCGGGTCGATCTTGACCGTCACGTCCACCAGGGCCTGGACCTCATGGGGGGTGCGAAAGGTTTTATAGACATGGCGGACGTCGATCATGTGACCAGGTGCCTCCTTTCCAGGTACTGCAGGAGCATGGAGAGGGTAAAGGTCAAAAAGAGATACAGCAGGGCACACAAGAACCAGAGTTCAAAGGGCTGGAGGCTGGTGGTCACCACTTCTCGGGTGGCCTTGGTCAGCTCCCGGATGGCGATGATCCCCAGGAGGGACGAATCCTTGATGAGGCTGATGAACTGGCCGGCAAGGGGCGGCAGGATCCGCCGGAGGGCCTGGGGGAGGATCACATGGATCATGGATTGGACATAGGTCATGCCCAGGGAGCGGGAGGCCTCGGTTTGCCCCCGATGGATGGACTGGATCCCGGCCCGGACGATTTCCGCCACATAGGCGCCGGCGAAGCTCGCCAGGGCCGCGACGCCGAACCACAGGGGCGGGACCTGGCTGATCCCCTGCCGGGCCAGGATGGTGTTGATGAGGGTGCCGAGCACGAAATACCATATAAAGATCTGAACCAAAAGGGGGGAGCCGCGGATCAGCTCGATGTAGGTGATGGACAGCCACTTGGCGGCGGGGTTCTTGGATATCCGGGCCAGCCCCCCGAAAAGACCGATGATCACCCCGAAGAGGATGGCGATGACACTCACTTTCAAGGTGAGCCACAGCCCTTTCATCAGGATCCCCACGCGCCATTTGGAATAACTCCCCAGCATGTCTCCGGGATAAATAAAGTCCCCTTCCGCAACCCGCAGCCCGTCCTTGGGGACGGCATACGTTTCAGCCGCATCGCCCTCCCGCACTTCCACCAGGATCTGGTCCTCCTTGGGCGTCAGGCGATCCACCGTGCCTTGAATCTGGGAGCGGATTTCCACCTGGTCCAGGTATATAAAATACTGGGGAATGCGGTACCACCGCCACACATAGTCGATTTTCAGTGTGGCATAGTACAATGCGGACGCCAGGCCGAATATGATCAGGAAAAAAACCCCCACCCAGAGATAATATGCGGTGGGTTTCGGCGTTTTGATTGAAGGGGAAGATCCCATGCGAATCCTAAGCCGAAGGGTTCGAGGGTCTATATCACTTGACCCCTTGGCCCCTCGAACCCTTGAACCCTATTAATTATTGTACATCCTTGAGCCACTCGTTGCTCTTGATCCACTTGTTGTAGATGCGGTCGTAGCGGCCGTCGTTTTTCACCTGCCGCAGGAAATTGTTGAGCCAGTTCAAAAAGTCCGGGTCCCCCTTGTTGATCGCCCAGGCCAGGGGCTCATAGGTGAAGGGCTCGTCCAGAAAGACCAGCTTGCCGGCCCCCTGTTGGGCCGCAAAAACGGCACAGTAGGGCAGGTCGTAGACAAAGGCGTCGGCCTTGCCGTTGACCACTTCCAGGGCCGCTTCGGGCTCGGTCTCGAAGGATTTGTAGTTGGCCTTGGGGATCATCCGTTTCACCGCCTGCTCGCCCGTGGTCCCCAGCTTGGAGGTGACGGTGTATTCGGGGCTGTTAAGGTCTTTATAGGATTTCACCTTCCCCTCGTGCTTTTTGGCGATGAGGATGGTCTGTCCCACGATGATGTAAGGATCGGCGAAATTGATCTTGAGATTGCGTTCCTGGGTGACGGTCATGCCGCTCATGATGATGTCGAACTTTTCCGTGATCAACGCCGGAATAATGCCGTCCCAGGCGGTGTTGACCGGCGTGAACTTCACCCCCATGGCCTTGGCCATTTCCTTGGCCATGTCGATGTCGAATCCCACGAAATTTCCTTTTTTGTCGGTCATCTCGAAGGGCATGTAGCCGGCCTCGAATCCCACCCGGAGTTCCCCGCTTTTCAGGATTTTTTCCAGGGTGGATTTTTTGGCCAGATCGATATCCGCACCGAAGGCGGTGCCCGTAAAAAAGATTCCCGCCAGAAGCACCAGTGCCCATTTGCCGAAACTGCTTTTTTTCATTGAAACCTCCTTTTGTTTTTTTGATCCCGTGTTTGTCTGAAAACGGCCGCCGGAACGGCCGGGCATCAGTAGGATTTTCCTTCATCGAGAAGCTCGGAGATCACCATCTGCCTGCCGCAATGGGGACACTTGGGAATTTCTTCCTTGGGCAGATAGACGATTTCCGTATGCTTGCACCGGGGGCATACCACTTCTACGGGTTCTCGTTTTTCTCGCATCCTTTTTTCCTTTGCGGATCAAGGGTATCTGTTATCATATTCATGGGGTTTGGCAAGTGCTTTTTCGGGTTTGACCGGTATGCCCTCGGTGCTTGACAGGAATCCACCGCCGTGGATAAGATATTTGAAAAACAGCGGACGACCCTTCAACCCAATGGACAGGAGGCCCCTATGACCGCTCAATCGCGCCTGGACGGCAAGACCCTTTTGAAAAAAAGGGCCGTGGAACGGATTGTCAGCAGCACCAATGCCGAGCTGGTGGCCCGGCGGCGTTTTTGCCCCCACAAATGCCGGGTGTTCACGCATCCGTATACGGTCCTTGAAAAAGACAGCGGATATCGGTTCCATATCCACGAAGAAGCGAAAAAAAGGCTTTCGAAAATCATGGACAATTCGGTCCAGCGCCTCCGGGGGATCAAAGACCCGGACGCGGAATTCCGCGAACAATACGGCCGCAGGCGCAACATCGGGATCGTCTTTTCCGGAGGGCCGGCCCCCGGGGGGCACAACGTCATCGCCGGGATCTTTGATGCCGCCAAGGCGGCCAATCCGGAGAGCCGCCTTTTCGGCTTTCTCCTCGGGCCCGACGGCGTCATCGAAAACGAGGCCGTGGAACTGACTGCCGGCGTGGTGGACGCCCACCGGAACCTGGGAGGATTCACCATGATCAAGACGGGCCGGACCAAGATTGATACCAAAGAAAAAGTGACCCTTTCGAAAAAGACCTGCAAGGACCTGTCCCTGGATGCGCTGGTCATCGTGGGCGGGGACGATTCCAACACCAACGCCGCGTTTTTGGCCCAGGAGATGATGGAAGACGGGGTCCAGGTCATTGGCGTCCCCAAGACCATCGACGGCGACATCCAGGTGCGGGATGCGGACGGAAAGGTTTTGTGCGCCATGTCCTTCGGGTTCCACACCGCGGCCCGGGCCTTTGCCGCCGAGGTGGGGAATCTGTGCACAGACTGCGCCTCGGACGCGAAATACTGGCACGTCTGCAAGGTGATGGGCCGGGTGGCCAGCCACCTGGCCCTGGAGGTGGCGCTTCAGACCCATGCCAACATGACCCTCATCGGCGAGGATCTGGCCGATTACATCGACAAAGAGCGACTGGCCAAAACTGATTCCGCGGATTACAACGCCTACGGGATTACGTTGCGGCATCTTTCCCGGGTCATCTGCGACGGCATCGTCCGCCGGGCCGCGGTGGGAAAAAACTACGGGGTGCTGGTCATCCCGGAAGGACTGCTGGAGTTCATCAACGAAATCCAGGTCTTCATCATCAAGCTCAACACCATCATCGCCGATTACAACCGGACGCACGACAAGGACTTCCACGGCGCCTTTCCCCTGTTGGAGGACAAGCTGGAATACTTGAGGGGCCTTGCCCGCCGCTCCCGGGAAGAAGGGACGTTCAGCGTCTGGAACTCCCGGGACGACGACCTTTTCGACGCCATTCCGGAGTTTTTCCAGGAAGGGCTGTTGATGGAACGGGACAGCCACGGGAATTTTCAGTTTTCCCAGGTGGAAACCGAAAAAGTGATCATGGGATTGGTAAAAGATTATTTAAAGATCCTCAAGGAAAGGGGAGAATACAAAATCGGCATCGACCGCCGGTACTACCGGAAGACCCTGCAGGCGTCGGGTCTCGACCCGGACCGCTTCGGCCCCGTGCTGTTCCGGAACTGGGAGGACGGGAACTTCTTGCTCATGAAAAAAGAGATTTTTTCCCAAAAGACCCTCCGCCAGGTAATGGAAAAGGAAAAAGTCCTTTCCAAGAAGGAAGAGATTCCCGACGCCGTCAAAAAGATCTTCGACAAATCGGTGCCCAAGTTCAAAACCCAGCTGCACTTTTACGGATATGACGGCCGGGGGGCCGATCCCACCCGGTTCGACTGCATCTACACGTACAACCTCGGCCTCACGGTCTTTTCCCTCGTCGCCAACGGCGCCACGGGGCAGATGGCGGCCATCAAAAACCTGGAACAGCCCTTTTCCCGGTGGGAACCCATCGGGATTCCCATCGCGCCGCTGATGCACATGGAAGAACGGGGCGGGAAACTGAGCCTGGTCATCGAAAAAAGCCTCGTGGACCTGGACTCCCCGGCCTTTAAAGTGGTCAAGGGCTTAAGGGAAAAATGGCTTGCCGCCGAAGAGGGGCCCGACGACTACCGGAGGCCCGCACCCATCCGGTTTTCCGGGAAGACCGAAGAGGACCGGCCCTTGACGCTGGCCCTCAACGCCCTGTCTGGCGAATCGAGGCGTTAAAGGCCTTAAAGGGGTTCCGGTTTGAGTTCTTCGACGATCACCGGATCCCGCATCAAAAGATCGATGGCCGCCCGGGCGGTCCCGGCGGCGTCGGGAAAGACTTCCTCCAGGGCGGCCACGTGCCTTAAGTTGTCCACGGTCCGCAGGATGAGCATGGCCAGATCCCCTTCGGCCATGCCGGTTTTTTTCAAAACCGTTTCCCAGGGCTGCCCCGAAGCCCAGAGATATAAGGTGAACGCCGGCGTGATCCGGGGCGGATATGAAAAGAACCGGCGCTTCGCCATCTTTTCCACAAAGGGTGACAGCCCCTCGGCAAGGGCGGCAAAGGCCTTTTCCAGGTGCCGGGGGACTTCCTTCCGGGGGATATCCCCCTCGCTTTCCCCTTCGAAGACAAAAACCGACGTGACGGCGGCGAGCTGCGCAGGGTCTGTTTCGGGAAAGAGGTTCTGCCGGAAGCCTTCGGCGATCAAAAGGGGCTGGTCCACCCGGAGCCGGGACGCCCATTGTCCGTCGTGGGTGAGGCGCCCATCCGGATCCACGAAACCGGTTTCCTGGAGAAAGCTCAAGTGCCGCATGAAGTCCCGCCACAGGATCTTCGAGGGATTTGTCTGGGGTTTTCGCCCGGAATGTTGTTGGGCCCATTCGCCGATCTGGTACGCGGCCAGGGATTTGGCCAGGAGTCCTTCGATCTGCTCCGGGGTATGAGACAGGAGTAAATTGAGGACCATGGAGAAGTTGATCTTGATCTGGCTGGCCACGTCCGTGGGCGCCTGATCAACGAGGTCGGCGATGAGTTTCAAGTCCATGAATTTCCCCGGAACCGCCACGGCGAATCCGATCCGGTCCATTCCCCGTCTCCCGGCCCGGCCCGTCATCTGGTGGAATTCCGTGGGCGTCATGGGAAGAAATTCCCGACCGTTGAACCGGTCCGAGTTGAGGAAGACAACGGTTCGGGCCGGGAAGTTGACGCCGGCGGCCACCGTGGAGGTGGCGAACACGGCATCCAGCAGCCCTTTGGTCATCATTTTTTCCACCACCAGCTTCCAGGCCGGGAGCTGCCCGCTGTGATGGGATCCCACCCCCAGGTGTTCCAGCTGCCACAGCTGCCGGTGCCGGGCGATGCGCGGGCTGGCCGCGCAAATTTCTTCAATCTCCCGGCTGACCGCCGCCTTGCGGGCCTCGTCTTGGATCAGGTTTTCCGAGCATAAATCCAGGGACGTGTCGCAGTCGGACCGGGACTTTAAAAAGAAAATGGCGGGCAAAAGCTTGTATTTTCGCAGCACCCGCAGGATGGCCCCGAACGGGGGAAGCCGGTTGGGCGGGGCCAGGCGGGGCGGATGCGGCGCCGCGGCGTATTCGGCCACCTTTTTATGCAGGCGGCGTTTTTTCCGGGCACCGGTACCGGAGTCGGACAAGAGCGGGAAAAGCCTGCCGGAAGGGTGGAAGAACAGCGGATAAAGGGGGACCGGCCGCCGGGTTTCCTTGACCACCACGCACTTTTTCAGGCGGATGGCGGAAAGCCACCCGGCGATTTCTTCCGCGTTTCCCACGGTGGCCGAGAGCATCAGGATCGGGATGCGCGGCGGAAGATAAATCAGGATCTCTTCCCACACCACCCCCCGGTCGGCATCCCCCAGGAAATGGGCCTCGTCCAGGACCACGAAATCGGCGTTTAAGGATTCCCCTCGGTGCATGGCGTCGTAAAGCTGGTTGCGCAGAATTTCCGTGGTGCCCACGATGACGGGCGCTTCCGGATTTTCTTTCCGGTCCCCCGTGAGGATGCCGACGGTTTCCGGGCCGAACAGCTCGGAGAACTCCACGTACTTGGCATTGGAAAGGGCCTTCAGCGGAGAGGCGTACCACGCGCGTTTTTCTTTGTTGAGGAATTCCGAAATGGTTTCCGTGGCGATCCAGGTTTTACCGGCACCCGTGGGGGCCGTCACCAGGCAGTCGTACCGCTGGATGGCCTCCACGGCCTCCAGCTGGAAGGCATCGGGCGTGAACGGGATCTGCTCCGGGACGCCGATTTCGGCGAAAACCTTTTTAAGCCGGGCATCCGCTTCAGGGCGGATGCGCACCGCCGGCGTTTTTTTCCGCCGCTTCCAACGGCGTTTTTCCGGGAAGCGTTTTCGGTGGATCATCAAAGCTTGGGGATCATTTCCTGGACCATTCGCTTTGCCTGAGAGTCCACGTCAAAGGGTGAGATGCCGTTGATGTCCGCTTCCACCAGCGCGTCGTCATAAGGAAGAAAACCGAGAAAGGCAAAATCGGCAAGGTTTTCTTTTAAAAACCGTTTGTCCTTTTCGCCCCGGACCTTGTTCCCCACAAGGACCAGGTGAGTCAGGCCGATCTCGGAGGCCAGTTGGCGGATGTGGGCGGCGGTGTCGATGCTGCGCCGGCCCGGCTCCACCACCACGATGAGTCTGTCCACCGCCTTTGCCGTGGCCCGGCCGAGGTGCTCGATGCCCGCTTCCATGTCCATGACCACCACTTCATCCCGGGCCAGGACGATGTGCATGACCAGGTTTTTCAAAAGCGTGCTTTCGGGGCAGATGCACCCGGCACCGCCTTTTTTCACCCCTCCCAGGCGCATGAGCTTGATGTGGTCGAACTTCACGGAAAGGGCGTCGGGGAGATCGTCCACCTTGGGATTGAGCTTGAAAAATCCGCCGATGGACCCGGGCTTTGCCCCGGTCCGCTCAAAGACGAGATCCTTCATTTCCGCAATGGGAGTGATCCGGTCCGCACCGTCGATCCCCAGGGCGGCGGCGAGGTTGGCGTCCGGATCCGCGTCGATGGCCAGGACATGTCTGTCCTGAAGGCTCAGGGCGCGGATGAGAAGGGCGGCGAAGGTGGTTTTGCCCACCCCGCCTTTTCCGCTCACGGCAAGTTTCATTTGATTTTCCTTTTTTAGTAAAGGGGTCATGGAAGGGTTCGAGGGGCCGAGTGAAAGAGTCGCTTCCGTCATTCTACATGCCCTCGAACCCTCGAACCCTTGGACCCTTTTATAATTGCATTTTTTGTTCATAAGGAATATAACACCCAGCGTTTTGCTCTGCAACCCTTGACGGAACCCTTAAACTGCAGAAACAATGCCTTTGTTGTCTCTTTTGGAAACACCTTATGGAACGTCAGTATCCGGAGGATCTGTTCCGGCACCCGTAGGGCGGGGTTTTAACCCCCGTCGAAATACCCCCGTAGGGCGGGATTTTAACCCCCGCCGAAATACCCCCGTAGGGCGGGATTTTAACCCCCGCCGAAAATAGAGGCGGTCATGCATATATTATCAGCGCAACTCCGGCGCAAAACCGTCATTTTTGTCTTTGTCTGCCTTTTCCTTTCTGGAATTCCCCGGGCTTTCGCCCAGGAAGGCGCCCGGGATTCAGAGCCGCCACCGGTCCCGGTGCGCGCGGCCCGGGTCGAACGCAAGGCCGTGTCCGAACGGATCTCCCTAGTCGGCACGGTGGAGCCGATCCGGAAAAGCACGGTGGCCGCCGAAGTTCCGGGACTCGTGATCCGGTTTCCCGTCACGGAAGGGGATTTCGTGAAAAAAGGCAACCTCCTCGTTGAACTCGACGCCACGGATACGGCTTTGCGCCTCAAGGCGGCCGTGGCCATGAAGGAAAAAGTCAACGTCAACCTGGAAAACGCCGCCAGGGAACTGGAACGGGTGAGCCGGCTGAAAAAGGCGGACAGCATCGCCGAGAAACGATACGACGACGCCGCTGCCGCTTATAAAGCACTGGCCAGCGAACTCGCCCGGACCGAAGCCGAAATCGAACATCTGGAGTATGAGCTCCGCCGGAAGAAGATCACGGCCCCGTTTTCGGGTTTCGTGGCCAAAGAGCACACCCAGGTGGGCCAGTGGCTTTCTCCCGGGAGTCCGGTGGTTACCCTCATCGATCTTTTCCGGGTCCGGGTCACCGTGGATGTCCCCGAACGCCACTTTGTACAGCTCAATTTCCAAAGCGATACGTTCGTGACCCTGAAAAGCCTCTCGGATGCGCCCATGCCCGCATCCATCGATGCGCTCCTTCCCCAGGGGGATCCGGCATCGAGGACCTTCCCGGTGAAAGCAGGGCTTGCAAACCCCGAATACCGGGTCAAAAGCGGCATGGAAGCCCTTGTCACCTTCAGCCTGCCCACAAAAAAAGAGATGCTCCTCGTTCCCAAAGACGCGGTGGTGACGGCGGGATACGAACGGCTCGTCTACCGGATTGCCAACGGAACGGCCTATCCCGTACCGGTGGATATCCTCGGCTACTACGACGGAAACGTGGCTGTGAGCGGGCAGCTCGATGAAGGCGAAAAAGTGGTGATCCGGGGGAATGAGAGACTGCGGCCGGGGCAGGCGGTTGAAGTAAAATAGGGTTCAAGGGTTCACAATGAAACTTGTCGACACCGCCATAAAAAAACCCGTCACCGTCACCGTGGGCGCCATCCTCCTGGCGCTTTTCGGGCTCATCAGCCTTTTCCGCATTCCCATCCAACTCACGCCCAACGTGGACCTGCCCGAAGTCTCCATCGAAACCGTGTGGCGGGGGGCCAGCCCCGTGGAAGTGGAGCGCGAGATCGTCGACGTCCAGGAAGAAGAACTCAAGAACTTAGACGGTCTGGAGGAGATGACCAGCGAGAGCGCCGACGGCCTGGCCTACATCAACCTGATGTTCGAGATCGGGACCGACACGGATGCGGCGCTGTTGCGGGTGTCCAACCAGCTCGAACGGGTCAAGGAATACCCGGATGGTGCGGAGAAGCCCGTGATCAAGTCCGGCGGCCGGTTCGAAACCGCCATCGCCTGGATGAATCTGCACGCCCTGGAAGGTTATGACGGCGTTTTGCAGTACGAGTTCGATTTTTTGGATGACCATGTCAAGCCCCGCCTGGAGCGGATTCCGGGGGTGGCATCCGTGAATATCCACGGCGGCCGGGAACGGGAGCTTCACGTGATGGTGGATCCCGAGGCCATGGCGGCCCGACAGGTGACCCTGTCGGAACTCGTGCGCGCCCTGGATGTGGAAAACAAGACCATCAGCGCCGGGGATTTCGACGAGGGAAAACGCCGCTACATCGTGCGGACGGTGGGGGAATATACGCGGGAGACGGATGCGGCCGAGATCATCATCAAGCGGTTCAACGGCGCGCCGGTGAAGGTCAAGGACGTGGCCGAGGTACGCCTGGGATATGCAGAGCCCCGATTCATCGTCCGGTCCAAGGGGATCCCCACAATTGTCTTGAACGCGGTCCGGGAGCCGGGATCCAACGTCTTGGTGGTGATGAAACGGCTGAAGGAAGCGTTGAGGGAGCTGAACGAGGGGATCCTGAAGGAGCGGCGTCTGGCCATTGAGCAGGTCTACGACGAGACCGGGTATATCTACAGCGCCATCAAGCTGGTGCGGAAAAACATCTTCGTGGGGGGATCGCTGGCCATTATCGTACTGCTGATCTTTTTGCGGTCGTTCACGAGTACCCTCATCGTGGCCACCGCCATCCCCATCAGCGCCATCGGGACCTTCCTGGTGATGACCCTGGCCGGCCGCAACATCAACGTGGTGAGCCTGGCCGGTTTGTCCTTTGCCATCGGCATGCTGGTGGACAACTCCATCGTCATCTTTGAAAACATCTTCCGGCACCGGGAGATGGGGAAAACCCGGGCGGCGGCCGCCTACGACGGCACCGTGGAGGTGTGGGGGGCGGTCCTGGCCAGCACGCTCACCACCATCGCCGTCTTTCTGCCCGTGGTCTTCGTGGAAGAAGAGGCGGGGCAGCTCTTCAAGGACATCGCCATCGCCATCAGCGCCGCCGTGGCATTGAGCCTCATCACCTCCATCACCGTCATCCCGACCCTTTCCGCCAGGATCCTGGAAAAGGTCAAGCGCACGGAAGAAGACAAAAGAAAATCCAACGGCGTCATGCGCTTCGCCCGGGCTTTCGTCAACGGGATATCCGGGTTTGTCTTTTGGATGTGCGGGCGGGTCAGCGCCCGCATCGGCGTGGCCGCCCTACTCATCGCATTGGCGGTGGGGATCGTCTTCACGTTGATGCCCAAGACCGAGTATCTGCCCGAAGGTAACCGGGAGATGCTCTTCGGCATCCTGTTGCCGCCGCCGGGATACAACCTGGAGGAACTTCAAACCGTCGCCGAAACCGTGGAGGCCGACATCCTCCCGCTGATGGAAACGGACGGTCAAAAGACGGAAAGCGCCGGTCAGGGCCTGCCGCCGGTCTCCAATTTCTTCTTCGTGGCGCGGGGTCAGCAGGCCTTCATGGGGGTGGTCTCCAAGATCCAGGAGCGGACCCGGGAACTCCTGCCCCACGTCTATGCCACGTTGAGCAAAATCCCGGGTATGATCGCCATCGTCCAGCAGCCGGGACTCTTTGCCCGGGGGATCGGAAAGGGGCGGTCCATCGAGGTGGAGATCAAGGGCCCGGACCTGGCCCGGCTCATCGACCTGGGTCGGGAAATTTTCGGACGGGCCATGCAGGTGCTCCCCGGCTCCCAGATCCGGCCCATCCCGAGCCTGGACCTGGGAAACCCGGAAGTGCGCGTCATCCCGAACCGGGAGCGGCTCTCCCGGTTGAACATGACGACCCGGGACCTGGGGCTGACCGTGGACGCCCTGGTGGACGGGGCCAAGGCCAGCACCTACCGGCTGTTCGGCAACGAAATCGATCTGGTGGTGAAGAGCAGGGAGGGGAAGCTTTCCAGGACCCAGGATCTATCGGGCTTTTCGGTGATCGCTCCCGGCGGGGAGCGGGTGACCTTGGGATCGGTGGCCGATATCCGGCTGGAGGAAGGGCCCACCCAGATCAACCACATCGATTCCCAGAGGGCGATCACGATCCAGATCATCCCGCCGCAAAACATCGCCCTGGAAACGGCCATGGAGATCGTGGGGGAGCAGGTGGTGGGACCCATCAAAGAAAGGGGGGATTTGACGTCTCTTTATCAAATTGACCTCGGGGGGACCGCCGATGATTTGACCAAAACCAAAAACGCCCTCAAGTGGAATTTCATCCTGGCGCTGGTGATCGCATATCTGCTCATGTCGGCGTTGTTCGAGAATTTTTTCTATCCCTTCATCATCATGTTCAGCGTGCCCCTGGCCGCCGCCGGCGGATTCCTGGGGCTGCTTCTCGTCAACATCTTCATTGCCGGCCAGGCCCTGGACATTCTCACCATGCTGGGATTCGTCATCCTGGTGGGGGTCGTGGTCAACAACGCCATTTTGATCGTACACCAGAGCCTCAACAACATGCGAAACGCACAAATGGCGCCCCGGGAGGCCATCGCCGAATCGGTGCGATCCCGCATCCGGCCCATCTACATGAGCACCATCACCACGGTCTTTGCCATGACGCCCCTGGTCCTGTTCCCCGGCGCCGGATCCGAGTTCTACCGGGGTCTGGGGAGCGTGGTGGTGGGCGGTCTTCTGGTCTCCACGGTCTTCACCATCTTCCTGATTCCGGCTTTGCTGAGTCTTACATTCAGCGCCATCAATCGTCTCAAGGCCTTTTTTCATTGACAAACCGGTAATCGATGATACAATATGTACAAAAAATACCTTATGTTCATTATGTACAAAAGGAGATTCCTGAATGATCCATAAAGTCACCGCAGCGGATGTAAGGAAAAACTTATCTCATATCATCAATAAAGTCGCATACGGGAAAGAATCCTTCGTACTGACCCGAAGAGGCCGGGCAATTGCCGCCCTTGTTTCCATGGATGATCTGAAACTTATCCAGGACCTTGAAGAGCGACTCGACATTGAAGATGCCTGGAAAGCGCGGAATGAATCGGATGAAGCCATCCCCTGGGAAAGCCTGAAATCGGAGCTCGACCTTTGAACTACAAGGTGGAATTCAAACGGTCCGCAGCGAATTCACTAAAAAAACTGCCAAAATCAGAAAAGAAGCGCATCGGCGAAAAAATAGAATCCCTGTCCCAAGCATTTCCGGATACCAGATTGACCAAAATGAAAGGGGAAAATCCTTTTCACCGTGTACGATCGGGAAATTATCGCATCATTTACGAAATCAATGAAGCGTCCAAGAAGATCGTGATTTTAAAGATTGGCCACAGAAAAGAGATATATGATCGCCTGAGGAATTTAACCCCGTGAACCGCAACAGCGGGCGCATTCCCCGCAGCTTGTTGGAGCAATGCCCCACTAAAAATTGGAAGGAGAAATGAAAATCGGCCGGAACGCGCCGTGCCCCTGCGGGAGCGGGAAGAAATACAAAAAGTGCTGCCTGAAAGAAACCGCTGCTTCTCCGGATGCCCTCCACTACCGGCGATTATCCAAGGCATTCGGAAATCTCATGCCCAAACTCATCGAATACGGGGCGAAAACAGTCGGAAAAGAGATCCTCGACGAGGCGCTGGATGAATTTTTCGGATGGCCCGAACCCTATGAGATACCCGACGATGATACCGTGGATCGTTTAGAAGGGCTCTTTTGGCCATGGTTTGTTTTCAGCTGGGAACATGAACCCGGAGATGAGGATGAATACCCCCTGGACCCGGATGACGAAGAATACGATCCGGATCTCCCGGAAGATACGACCATTGGCGAACTGTTTTTAATGGAAAAACGCCTGGACCCGGAATCCCTTGAGGGAAAACTGATTGCGGCCGCCAACCGAAACCCGTACAGCTTTTATGAGGTGTCGGCCGTTCAACCCGGTGAGTCGGTCCAGATCAAAGATATCCTGACCGGCATGGAAATGCACGTTCAGGAAAGGCTTGGCTCACGAAAGCTGGAAAGAGGGGATATCGTATTCGCCGGCGCCGTCATGGTGGACAACGTGGGCATGTTTCTGGCGATGGCCCCGACGGTATTTCCGCCCGGCATGAAGCCGGGCTTGATCGAACTGCGGCGGGCGCTGTCCCTGAGACGCGGGAAAGTGAGCCCCGAAGACCTTTGGGAATGGGATATCGAAATCCGCCGGGCATTTTTCGACATGGACCAAATCCTCCATACACTGCCGGAGATGCAGAATACCGACGGCGATCCCCTGGAACTCCACAAACTGGTCTACGACATCGACTCCGCCGATTTGGCCGTGGAAACGCTTGCCTCCCTTTGTGTCACCGAGAGCCTTGAAGAAATCCAAAAGAACGCCCGAAAAGATAAAAACGGAAAGATTGCCTACGCCGCCTTTGACTGGAACCGGGTGGGAAACCCCGTGCACAAGGGAATGCCCTATACGGTTCTGGGCAAAATCGAAATCCGCGACAACCGCATGACCGTGGACGTGAATTCGGCCCGGCGTGCGGATGCCATGAAAAAGGAAATTGAAAGTCGGCTCGGGACGGCCGCCCGCTTCCGACTGGATGAGATCATTGATCTGGAAAAGATGATGGAAAAAAGCGAGAAAGACCCGTTGCCACCCGAACCCCCTCTTGAAGCTTATCCGGAAATCCAGGCGCATATCGGGCAGATGCTGCGGGCACACTGGGAAGGCTGGGTGGATATGAAATTGCCCGTCCTGGAAAATAAAACACCCAAACAGGCGGTGAAAACCCGCGACGGCCGCGAAGCCGTGGAAGCGCTTTTGGTTGATTCCGAAAAAACCGCCAAAAGGGATCCCAACCGTTCGGCTGAAGATTCACCGGGGCCGCATCGACATATGGGCGGCCGCCATTGTCTATGCCATCGCCCGGCTGAATTTCCTGTTTTCCGATGAAACGCCCAATCCCTTGACGGTCAATGAACTCTGCGGCGGGTTTCGGGTGAAACCCTCCACCACCGGCAATAAGGCTTCCGAGATCATGAACGCCTTGAAACTTTATCAGGGGGATGAGCGCTTCTGCGCCCCCCATGTCGCGCGGATTTTCCGGTTCTATGAAGACCCGCACGGCTTTATCCATCCGGCAAGCACAGTAGAGCCGGAAGACGGCCAAGCAGATGCCCCCCTTCCTCTCAACCCCTCCCTCGAAACCCAGAAAGCGAAATCCAAGCCCCCGGAAAAAACAGAAAAGCCGGCGAAAAAGACCGATGACCGCCAGCTTTCCCTTTTTGACGACTGATCGACGGCAACCCAACCTGAAAATTGCCTATGTCTTATATGGGCTAAACGTAAAAAAGAGAACTATGCAACTGCCCTTTTATTTGTACCCTTCGTCTCATTTTGAATGATTACCTTAGGATTCGGGTTTGGAGGAGGAATGGAAAGTCCGTTTTCTTTCAACAGGTTTTTATGTTCTTTCATTCCCCATTTCGCTTTGTACATACAATCTTCGATTGAATGTCCGATTCCGGTAAAACCTTCTAAATCGGGCGAGTAAAACCCAAAATAGTCAGGTTCCTCCGTTGCCTCTATAATCAGGGAGTATTCTAAATCAATCATTTTATCCCCCTTTATTTCTTCTTTTTTACTATCATATTAGCAGAAAAAACAATAAGATCAAATCGGACATGTGGAAAAAAGACCATAGAAAAAAAATTATTAAAAATTAGTTGACAAACTGACTGTATTTTTATTAATATCGTCATCATCAAGGTTGTAATTTAACCCATTATTGCATTAGGGGCAGTCATGTACATTCCGCAGAGGCAGCTTTCAAATCTCAAAGAAGCGGTCACGCCCGGCAAGGTAGTGGTGATCTATGGCCCCCGACGGGTGGGGAAAACAACGCTCTTAAGGAAGTTCCTCGAATCCGTCGATGAAAAAAAATATCTCCTTGTCAACGGAGATGACATGATCATCCGCCAGTATCTCGAGAGTCAATCCACGGAGAAACTCCGGGATTTCGTGGGAAACCACGACATGCTCCTCGTGGACGAAGCCCAATACATTAATCGAATCGGATTGAACCTGAAAATCATCGTGGATACCCTCCCATCCCTTCGTATCATTGCAACGGGTTCTTCCTCGTTCGATCTTGCAAAAGATATTGGAGAACCGCTGACGGGCAGAAAAAAGGTCTTGAAACTTCTCCCCCTGGCTCAGATGGAAATTGCTGAGATCGAGAAGCCCCACCAGACAAAGGCCAACCTCGATTCACGGCTCATTTACGGTACCTATCCGGAAGTGGTGATCATGCGCAGCAACACGGAGCGCGAGGAATATCTGCGTGAACTCCTCTCATCCTATTTGTTAAAGGACATTCTTCAATTGGAAGGAATCCGACACGCGGACAAATTGCAGCGCCTTGTTCAGCTTCTGGCCTTTCAAATCGGCAGGGAGGTCTCCCTTTCAGAACTGGGAAGGCAGTTGGGTATGAGCAAAAATACGGTGGAACGGTATCTGGATCTTCTGGAAAAAGTCTTTGTCGTCTATCGGAGAAGCGGATTCAGTCGAAACCTGCGCAAGGAGATCGTAAAAAACCAGCGGTATTATTTCTATGACAACGGCATTCGCAACGCCCTGATCAACAACTTCAATCCTCTAAAGATCCGAAATGACATCGGGGAACTCTGGGAAAATTATGTGATAACGGAACGTTTGAAAAAACAGGAATACCGGCGTCAATCCGTGAACGCCTACTTCTGGCGGACCTACGACAAAAAGGAAATCGATCTGGTTGAAGAGCACCGGGGCATTCTATCCGGATTTGAGATCAAATGGAAGCATCGCTCAGGAAAACCCCCAAAGGCATGGACGGACGCCTACCCGAACGCCACTTTCGAATTGATCAACCGGGAGAACTATTTGCCGTTCATTCAATAGGTCCCTTCCCAAAAAGATCCAAAACCGGTTCGACGAAAAGCTTTCTTTATTGCTTCGGGATGTGTTTCATCCTTCCCTTCGGATCAAGCGCATCCAGGGAACCAAAGAGTTGTGGGAAGGTTCTGTCACCATGAAATATCGTTTTACCTTTCAGTTCGAAAACGGCGAAGTGATTTTCAGAACCATCGGCACCCATGAAATCCTGATCCAGGAAGCCCAATCGGATGTTTGAAAAATTAAAATCGGCCGCCATGTTCCATGACCGCCAACTTTCCCTTTTTGATGACTAAAACTTGCTGCCAAATAAAAACATCCGATTTAGAATATCGTTAGAATTAAACCTGGTTAATTTCTATTGACAATATGAAATAACCATATTAAATTGTCTCATATGTTGAATAAAGAAACGGAAAACAGGCTCCTGCTACTCAACCCCTGGCTGACAGATCCGAAATCGATCGAGTCGATGCATCCTCGGTTTTTACCCCCCATTTACATCGAAAGGGCCATCGAGAACCTTCCGGCCCTGCCGGATCGGGCGATTTTAATTATCGGGCCTCGGCAATCCGGAAAATCCACATTTGTATGGCGAAAGCTGATGCCGTCCCTGCCGAACATCCTTTTTGTAAACATGGAAGACCCCCAGCTTCGACTCGGCTGCGGAAATGCCATTGAACTGGCTGGATATATCCGGAGTCACCTGCCGACGTTAAAAGCGATATTTATCGACGAAATTCAGCATCTTGAAGAAGGAGCACTTCTTGTCAAAGGGCTTGTCGACAGCCGATTGAGTTTACCGGTTTGGGTCACCGGTTCTGCCTCCTTTCATTTAAAAAGCCGGACCCGGGAATCCTTGGCCGGGAGGGCGACCCGCAGGCAATTACTGCCTTTCAGATACAGCGAAATGTTGCACTGGGAAAAAAAACAAAACGCCCCTGTTGCATTCAGGCAACAGGGACAAAAGATCCTAAACCATCAATTGGTTTTCGGAAGTTACCCGGCCGTTTATCTGTCCGAAAGCGATGCCGGCAAGAAGATGCTCCTCAGCGACCTGGTGGAAGCGCTCATCTTACGGGATGCTTCGGATATTTTTCGAATTCAGCGCGTGGACGCCTTTCGAAAGCTGCTCTTTTTACTGGCGGGACAAATCGGTCAGTTGATCAACCTGTCGGAATTGGCGTCCATCTGCAACATCAACGTAGGAACGGTGAATTCCTATATCGAAATCCTCGATCAAAGCCACATCATAAAAAAAATCCCGCCTTTTGCCGGCGGGAAACGTCTGGAAATTACGGCAAATCCCAAAGTCTATTTTATCGATAACGGCATTCGCAACCAGTTGCTCCACAATTTTGACAACGCCTGGGAGAGCCGGCCGGATAAAGGCCAACTCCTTGAGAACTGGGTTTTTTCGGAAATTTTAAAGATCCTGCCGTTTCAGGGCAGTTTGAAATTCTGGAGAAGCAAATCGGGTGCGGAAGTGGATGCCGTAATTGAATATGCAGGAAAAACAATCGCAATTGAAATCAAGGCGTCAAACATGAAATCCCCGGTTTTTTCCCGATCCCTTCGAAGCTTTGTGGAGGCCTATCACCCGACAGAGGTTGCTGTCTTGAACCTCGGATTGGAATCCACAGCGGATTTAGAAAAAACCCGGGTTCGCTTCCTTCTGCCGGAATCGTTTTCCCAATGGATTGAAAATCTTGTTTCGGATTCTCTTGAATGATTTCTATAGCTTTGAAAATGAACTCTTCAGAAAGTGGGAAAACCTATCTCGATCCCCTCATTTATAATATTTCGCCTGCTTTTCAAACATTTCGGCGTATTTCCCGCCGAGCCGCATCAACGCTTCATGGCTCCCGGACTCGATGATCCTGCCGCCTTCCAGAAAATAAATACAATCGGCCATCCGCACCGTGGAAAACCGGTGACTGATGAGAATGGCGGTCCGGCCGTCCAGCAACTTCTTGAACCGCTCGAAGACCGCATGCTCGGTTTTCACATCCAGGTTGCTGGTGGGCTCGTCCAAAACGATGATCCGGCTGTCGCCCATGAACGCCCGGGCCAGGGCGATTTTCTGCCACTCTCCGATGCTCAACTCCTCGCCGTCGTCGAACCATTTTCCCAAGATAGTGTCGTAGCCTTTTGGAAGCCGCGCGATCAGATCCTGCGCTCCGGCGGCATGGGCCGCGGCGCCAATGCGCTCGCTTTCCCTGGGCAGATCGATGTTGCCGAACCAGATGTTTTCCCTTGCCGTCAGGTGATAGCGGACATAATCCTGGAAGATGACGCTGACCTGGCGCCTGAGGGCGGCGATGCTGAAATCCCGGATATCAATGCCGTCAATGGTAATCTTACCGCTCGTGGGGTCGTACAGCCGGCACAAAAGCTTGATCAGCGTGGTTTTTCCGGAGCCGTTGTCGCCCACGAGGGCTGCGACCGATCCCGGCAAAACGGTAAGGGAAATCCCTTCGAGGGTGTTTTTCTGAACGGACGGATAGCGAAAATCGACACCGTCAAAAACGATCCCTTTCTGCATGGGAACCGGAAAGGAAACCGGTGTCGACGGCTCCCGAATCGACGGTTCGATATCCAGGAATTCATAGAGGTTGGACAAAAACAGGTTGTTTTCGTACAGATCGGCCAGCCCGCCGAGCATATCCCGAAAGAATCCGAGCCCCCGGTGAAACGCCTGGAAATACATGACCATGTCTCCGAGGGTGATCTGCCCCTTGACGGTGCGGAAACCGATGACACCGAAAATAGTAAAAACGCAAAGGGTGGCAAACACCTGGGCTGCGAAATCGGAAACGGAGCGCCGCTTGGTGATGCTGATTCTTTCGAGTCTCAGGATGCGGCGCAGGTCGTTGAAACGCTGCGCAAAGAGTTTTCCAAGCCGGAACAGGCGCATTTCCTTGGCATGATCGTATCCGGTCAGCATCCAGTTGAAATATCCGGCCCGCCGTTCGGTCTGCGTTCGGTCCCGCTGCCATTGAAAGATCCTCCCGCTGTATTTGGCTTTCACCAAAAGCCCGGGGATCGCCGCGACGAACAATACCAGCGCCGCAATCCAATGAAACGATACCAGAAGTCCCACGACGGCCGCCAGCGAGATGCTGTTTTGCCCCAGACGCGTGAGACCGTTGATGATCTGCAGGGGCCGATACGGTCCTTCCTGCTGGGCGCGGTGCAGGGTGTCAAAGTATTGCGGGTTTTCATAGTAGGCCAGGTCCACGGAGACGGATTTTTCATGGATGATGCGATACATGTAATCGGAAACGGATAATGATTGGGACTCTTTGATCAGGCTTTCTGCAAGCTGAAAACCGGCAGTGGCCAGCGCGACCAATGCCGCAAGGCCGATCCAGAGGAACACCCGGGTGAGCGCTTCAGGATCCTCGGGGGTGGAAACCGCATTGGTCACCGCGTCCACGATGAGCTTCATCAGATACAGCGACGCCAGAGGCAGCACCCCCTGCACTGCAAGCAGGCCGAACTGGGCGGCGGCCAGGCGGCGGTCGGCCTGCCAGGCGAAGCGGACGCTTCGATCGATGCGAAGAATTTGGGGGGCCGCTTCCTTGAATGTCTTGGATACGTTCATAGTGTTCGTTCAATCTGCATTTTGAGTGATGCATAACATATTATGGAGGCTCGGAATACGACTTTTCGCTGTTTCTTGAGGCGTTGACCGAAACACCTTCGAAAAGCCGTCTTTGGGCATTCTGTTTCCGGAGCGGAAGTTTCCTTTCAGTAGATATTCTATTTCAATGGGCATGCGTCCTGTGGTATGAAGATCGGATATCACCATCATAACATGCAAAAAAACGCCTCCAGGGCAAAGCCGCCAGGATCGATCCCTTATGGCCGCCCGAAAAGCAATCGCCGCGATCGTCGGTACGCGCCCCGAGGCCATCAAGATGGCCCCGCTTCTGCTTGAGCTGCATAAACGGCACGTAAATACGGTGTTGCTGCTCACCTCCCAGCATCGACGTCTCGTGACATCCATTCTTAAATACTTCGACCTGAAACCGAACTATGACTTGCGGATCATGAAGCCCGACCAGAAACAGCCGTATGTGGCCGCCCGGGTGATCGAAAAGCTCGAAAGGTGTTTTAAAAATATCTCACCGTGCTGTGTTTTGGTCCAGGGAGACACGACCTCGGCGGCGGCGGCGGCTCTCACCGCCTATTACATGGAAATCCCGGTCGGTCACGTGGAGGCGGGACTTCGTTCCTACGACACAAAAAATCCCTTTCCGGAAGAGGTCAATCGGAAGGTCATCTCATCCGTGGCTTCCCTGCATTTTGCCCCCACCCCGGAAAACCGGACCAATTTGATCAAAGAGGGTATTACGAAAGGGATCCATGTTACCGGAAACCCCGTCGTCGATGCACTCAGCCAGATCCTGACCGGGCCTCAATGGGAAAAGACCCGAAAAAAAATCGAACGTCTCTGCGATGCCGGTCCGGTCATCCTTGCAACCGTCCACCGACGCGAAAACCACGGAGAGAGACTCGAAGAAATCTGCGCGGGACTCTTGAAAATTGCGTCCCGCTTTAAAAACCACCGGATCGTTTTTCCCGTACATCCCAATCCGAACGTTTCGAAAGTCGTAAAACGGTTGCTTTCCGGAAAAGAAAACATTGCGCTCATTAAGCCGCTGGACTATCCTGATTTTATCTGTCTGATGCGACGCGCCGCGGTCATCCTTTCCGATTCCGGCGGCGTCCAGGAGGAAGCCCCGTCCTTGGACAAGACGGTTTTCGTTCTCAGAGAAAAGACCGAACGCCCCGAGGCCGTGCAGGCTGGTTGGTCAAGACTGATCGGAACCCGGACCGAGCGGATCTATTCGGAAGTTTCCCGTTTTATCGATGCCGCACCGGATCACATACCTTCCACGGAGCGGCGGAATCCCTACGGTGACGGAAAGGCCGCCTTCCGTATCTGCAATGTATTGATGGATTTTATCCACGAAAACCGATCTCATGAGCTTTCATAACATGAAACCGCTGCCCCTTCCCTCGGATGGAGACATATCCGGAAGAACTTTCGGTGCGGAGGAACTTTCCTATTTGGAAACAGTCCTCAAGAGCGGAACGCTGACGTCAACGAAAGGCACCTTCGTGAAGCGTTTCGAAACGGCCTTTTCGGACTACCTTGGCATCGAACACTGCCGTGCGGTGGCTACCGGAACGGCGGCCGTTCATACCGCCATCGCCGCCATAGACCCGGAACCCGGAGATGAAATCATCACGACGCCCATCACCGATATGGGGGCGATCACGCCGATCCTCTACCAGACGGCGATTCCTCTTTTTGCCGACGTGGATCCGGTGACTTTCAACGTGACGGCGGAAACGATCGAAAAAAAAATATCTAAAAAAACCCGCGCAATCATTGTCACCCATCTTTTCGGAAACCCCTGTGACTTGGATCCGATCCTGGCGCTTGCCGCAGAATATGATATCCCGGTGATTGAAGATGCCTGCCAGGCCTATGGGGCGCTGTATGGAGGAAAAAAGGCCGGCACCTTCGGCACGGCGGGGTGTTTCAGCCTCCAGCAGGGGAAGCACATCTCAGCCGGGGAGGGGGGTATGGTGGTTACCGCCGACACGGCATTGCATCATCGAATGCGGCTTTTTTCCGACAAGGCCTGGGATTACGAAGCCGAGGCGCCGGACCACGGCTTTTTGGCGCTGAACTACCGAATGTCCGAACTGCAGGGCGCCGTGGCCCTTGCCCAGTTGAACCGGCTGGACCGCAGCCTGGCCGTCCGTCGGGAAAACGCCCTATGGTTGTCCCGGGAACTCGAAGCCGTCGAAGGATTGAGATTGCCAGAGACACCTGAAGATGGCGTGCATGCCTTCTGGCGGTATCCTTTGAGAATAGAACCGGCGGCTTTCAGCGGCGGCGTGGACGCGTTTTCCGCAGGCCTGAAGGAGCGGGGCATTCACAACCTTCCGCGATATATTAAAAAGCCGGCTTTTTTGTGCGGGCTGTTCCAAAAGAAAAAGACCTTCGGCGCCAGCCGGTTTCCATTCGAAAGCCCATATCGTAAAGGACTTCCGGATATCGTTTACGATATGAGTGACTACCCCGGCACCCGAGAAGCCCTGGACACGGTCATCGTGCTACCGTGGAATGAAAAATACAACCAGGGGCATATCGCCTACATCGCCGATGCCGTGAAAACGGTGGCCCGGTCGCTCAGGAGGCCGGTTTAATGCCCGCAGCGAAAAAATGGCGGTTCGCCGTCATCGGCTGCGGCCGAATCGCTCAAACTTATACTGAAATACTAACAAAAAACAGGCGATGTTCGCTTGTCGGTGTTGCGGATGTGGACATCAACAAGGCGTCGGTGCTTGGGGAAGCCTGCCGGTGCGAGGCGTTTACGGATTACAAGGCGCTGCGCCGTTCATTAAAATCGGACTGCGCGGTCATCGCCACGCCTCCCGACCGGCACGCAGATATCGCTGCCGATTTGATTCAAAACGGCATCCATACCCTGTGCGAAAAACCGCTTACCCTTTGCGTGAAAGATGCGGAGTCCCTTTTTGGTCTTTCCGATAAAAACGGCACGGCAGTCATGATGGCCGCCAAATTCCGGTATGTCGACGATCTCATCAAGGCCAAGGGGCTCGTCGAATCGGACGTCCTCGGGGAGATCGTCCATTTCCGGAACACCTTTTTTTCCAGGGTCGATATGGAAAAGCGGTGGAATGCGGATCCCTCCGTGTCGGGCGGCGGCGTCCTCATCGACAACGGAAGTCACGCGGTGGATATCGTCCGCTACCTCTTCGGCCCGGTTGACCGGCTGCTGGCATTCGAAGGGACACGGAGGCAGAAGGTGCCGGTGGAAGACACCGCACATCTTCAGGTGCGCACCGTGAAAGATGTGGTCGGGAGCATCGACTTGAGCTGGTCTGCGGATCCCTCCAATACGGCTTATCTCGAGGTTTACGGCACGCACGGCACCCTGTCGGTGGGGTGGAACGGGTCCGCGTATCGCCTCTCGGGAAGGAAAAAATGGACCCGGCTGGGGCCCGGCTACGACAAAGCAGCGGCGTTTAACAAGCAGATCGATAATTTCTTGGATTGGATCGAAAGAAAGGCCGAACCCCTCATCACCGGGGAAGACGCGGTCGCATCGGTGAAAACCATTGAGGCTGCCTATCGATCGATGCGATCGCATTCGTGGGAAACGGTTTAAGTGAAGACTGCGTCGGCAAGACATAAAGGCGCCGCCGTGCATCCGACGGCATGGATTGAAGAAGGGGCCGTCATCGGTCGGGGGACATCCATCTGGGACCATGTGCACATCCGGTCCGGGGCGGTCCTCGGCAAAGAATGCATTGTGGGGGAAAAATCCTACATCGCCTGCGATGTTAAAATCGGGAACCGGGTCAAGATCAACGCTTTTGTTTACATTTGCGCGGGGGTGGAAATCGAGGACGGCGTCATGATGGGCGCAGGTGTTATTTTTACTAACGATCGATATCCCCGGGCGACTTCCGGGGATTTAAAATCTCTCCGTCCTTCCGGACCCGATATGCACACCGAGAAAACCATGGTGCGATGCGGGGCCACCATCGGCGCCGGCGCCATTGTCGGGTGCGGGCTGGAGATCGGCCGGTTCGCCATGGTGGGGATGGGCTCGGTGGTGACCAAGCCTGTTTCTCCTTTCTGTCTTGTCTTTGGTCAGCCCGCATCTCCCCGGGGGTTCGTCTGTCGCTGCGGCCGGCCGGTTTTGAAATTCGAACGCGTCCCCCCGCAAGACACCCTTGAAATCGTCTGTGCCGTCTGCAATCGAAAATACCATCTGAAAAAGGGATGTCTTATCGAGGGGAATACGCCGTGAAAGCGCTGTCGATGCCGAGCGATGAATCGCGATGGGGAATCGTCGGCGGAGGAATCCTCGGGATGACCCTGGCATACCGGCTTGCCGCCCAGGGGAAAAAGGTTACCCTGTTCGAAAAAAGGAAACACCCGGGCGGGCTCGCAGATACATGGCGTCTCGGGGATATTGTCTGGGACCGGTATTATCATGTCATCCTTCCGGATGATCTCGCGCTTTTGGACCTGCTTCGGGAACTCGATCTCCAAGAAAAAGTCCGGTGGGTCGAGGCGAAAAGTGGTTTTTATCATGAAGGCCGGTGGCTTTCCATGTCCAGCGTAGCCGGATTTTTAATGTTCCCGGTGATATCCGTGATCGACCGGCTCCGCCTGGCACTTTCGATTTATTACGGCGCTTGTCTTGCGGACAGAAAAAAACTGGAAGGCATCCCCGCCGTCCGATGGCTGGCAAGGATATCCGGGAAAAACACGACAAAGAAAATATGGATCCCGCTGCTTCGCGCCAAACTAGGAGACCATTACGACTCGGCTTCCGCCGCTTTCGTCCAGGCCGCCATGAAGCGCATGTACGCGGCCAGAAAAGGGAAAGCCAAAAAAGAACACATGGGGTACGTGGAAGGCGGATACGCAACCGTCCTGAAAACTTTTGAAAACGCTCTCGTGCGGAAGGGCGTTGCGATATCCTGTTCCCATCCGGTTCAATCCGTCCGGCAGGAAGATAACGGCCGCGGCTTCGTCATCGAAGGCGCCGGCGGCCGGAAAGAGACATTCCGCGGCGTGGTCCTCACGGTGCCCTCGCCCTGGGTGCCGGACATGTGCCCGTCACTTCCCGCGGAAGAAACGGCGGTTTTTCGGCGGCATCTCTACCAGGGTGTCATCTGCCTTTCAATGCTCACTTCTTTACCGCTTACCCCTTTTTACACCACCGCCCTCACGGATAACCGGATACCGTTTACCGCCGTCATCGAAATGAGCCATATCGTTGACCGGCGCTGTTTTAATGGGCACAGCCTGGTTTACCTGCCCCGGTACCTTCCCGCGGACAGTCCGGATTTTGCGCTTTCGGACGAAGAAATCACCGAGCATTTTCTTGGCGGGCTGCAAAAAATGGTTCCGCATTTTCGAGGAAACCCACCCGCCGTGCTACGGGTGGCCCGCACCCGGTACGTCTTTCCGGTTCCGTCGGTTCATTTCACCCGAACCCGTCCTTCCTTCGAGAGTTCGCTTAAAGGCTTATTTGTTGTCAATTCCGCGCAACTCCCCGAAGGCGCCCACAACGTGAACGAAACCGTCCGGCTGGCGAACCGGAGCGCCGCGGTGATCAGGAGCGTGCATGGATAACAAGCCGACAGCCGCCCTCTCCATGGATCTCGACAACGCCTGGTCCTATTTGCGAACGCACGGGGATAAGGCCTGGGAAGCCTATCCGAATTATCTGCCGAATGTGGTGCCCCTCGTCCTGGACCTGTTGAAAAAAAAAGGACTCAAAATCACCTTTTTCATCGTCGGCCGCGACGCGGCCATGGAGGAAAACCGGGACGTGCTGGAAGAAATCGTTTCCGCCGGCCACGAAGTGGGGAATCACTCTTATAGCCATGAGCCGTGGCTCCACCGGTATCCTGAAGGTTATATTCGAAAAGAAGTGATAAGCGCGGAAGAATCCATCCTGAGGTGCGGCGGCCGGAAACCCATCGGTTTCAGGGCGCCGGGCTACGGTTTCAGTCCGGTTCTGGGCAGCGTGCTTGCATCGTGCGAATATGAATATGATTCTTCCCTTTTACCCACCTATATCGGTCCCATTGCGCGGGCGTATTATTTTCGAAAGACTCAGTTTTCCAAAGAACAAAAAGAAAAAAGACAGGGCCTGTTCGGAGGGCTGAAAAACGGCTTTTTGCCCAACAAGCCCTATTTGATTTCATCGGCATCCGGAAGGACGATAGAGGAAATACCGATATCGACGGTCCCTTTTGTGAAAACGCCCTTTCATTTGAGTTACCTGCTTTATCTGTCCAGGCTTTCGATCAAACGCATGCGCTTTTATTTGGAGGCAGCGCTGTGGATGTGCCGGAAGGCCGACCTCCAACCCAATTTCCTGCTGCATCCTCTGGATTTTTTGGATTTAAAAGAAGCGCCGGCGCTTTCTTTTTTTCCGGGGATGAATGTTGTCAAAGAAACAAAAATAGAGATTTTTAGTGCTGTAATAGACCGTTTATCCAAAGATTATCGGATCAGGCCGTTACGGTCTTTTCTGGGAATGAAATTGCAAGAAAAGTAAACGTCGGGGTCCATGATAGCGATTATTCACAGGCAGACGCTTATAATATCCGCTGTCATTTTAGGGACTTTGATCCTTCAGGCAAGTTACATCGACAAGAGTGAGCTCTTTTTCAAGAAGGACGAGATGTATCATGCCATGACCGGTGTATTTTTCAGGGACCTCCTGGAAGAAAGGCCCACGTCCGGATTCCGCCAGTGGGCGGAGACCCATTACGCGAAATACCCCGCACTTTCCATCTTCATTTGGCCCCCTTTATTTCATCTCATCGAGGGAGTGACCCTGCTTATTTTGGGCATATCCGTAATGGCGGCCAAAATACCGGTTTTGGCCTTTCTTGCGTTTTTCACGGTTTGTTTCTATCGCCTTGTGAAATACACTCACGGGTTCCGTATGGCGGTTTCCGCGGTCGTTTTTGCCGTGCTTGCTCCTTTGGTGTTCGAATACGGACATCACGTGATGCTGGAGATTCCGACGCTGGCCCTGTGCACGGCGTCTCTGTTTTACTTCATGCGGTATTCAGATACGCAAAGGTCCCGGGACATATTCTCTTCGGCGGTCTATGCCGCCCTGGCCGCATTGACGAAGTTTACAGCCGTTTTTCTCCTCCCGCTTTTTCTTTTTGTCACATTATGGAATAGGCGGTTTTCGATGTTATTCTCTGGAAAAACGCTTTTCGCGGCTTTGCTGGCAATCGTTCTCGTGGCACCGTATTACCTCGTCAGCTTGTCGTTTTTCGGGCGTCTATTGTATCAAAATGCAGCCGGAGGCGTATACGGACTGACCGGGCTGACATGGGAAAATGTATATTTTTATCCTATGGTGCTGCCTTCACAGCTCGGACCGGTCATTTTCGGCGCCTCTGTTTTCGGTATTCTTGCGGCTGTTTTTCTCAGAGACATAGGAAAGGTCATCCCATATGCATCGTGGATCCTTGCGGGCTATACAACCTTTTCGCCCATGGCGGAACTGGACACGCGGCATACGCTATGCTGGATTCCGGCGTTTGCGTTTTTCGCAGCGTACGGTTTGGATCGGCTGTCCGCGTTTTTGGCGCCTAAAAACGCTTTGTCCGCATTCTTGTTGGGTGTCTTTTCCATATCGGCAATAACGCTTTTCATAAACTTGAAAAAGCCGGTTTCTTTTATCCGCGGTTATGAGGATGCGGCAAAGTACGTCATGACCCGAGTGGGAGACAGACCGGTGATCTTGTTCAACGGATATTACAACGCCAATTTCATATTTTTCATACGGAAACACGACCCACGAAAAGAGGCATGGGTCTTGCGTGGAAGTAAGCTGTTCTATTCTGTTTATATCAACCCGGTGACCGCCTCCGAGACCTATGCGGAAACGGAAGCCGATGTGGTTTCCATCATCGATTCCTACGGGCCTGCATATATCGTGGTTGAAAACCGAAACTGGACATCCCTTTTGCCCGTGAACGATCTCATTCTGAAAACCCTGGCTTCACGTCCGGAGCGCTACGATTTGGAGGAGACGTTTCCCGTGGAATCCTATCCGGAAGGAATCGGCGGAACTGCGCTTATGGTCTATCGGAACAAGGGCCTGAAACCGTCTGTCCAAAAAGACGCCAGGTTCCGGATCATGGTCCTTGATAAGGATCTCATTGTTCCCATGCCGTGAATATGCATTCCGCAGTCCTTGAAAAAACGAAGATCACCATCACCGTGCCCTGCTACAATGAAGAGGCGGGGATCGCGAACCTTTTCAACCATCTGGCCTCCGCGCTGGATGTCCTGAACGCACGATACGATACTTACTTGCTTTTCATTGATGACGGCAGCCGTGACAGCACCTATGCCGCCTTGAAGACTTACTTCGGAGGCAGAAAAAACTGTTCTATTATCCGGCATCCCAGGAATCGCGGTATCATGGCCGCCCTAAAGACAGGGCTCGAAACCGCGGAAACCGAAATTGTCTGTTCCATGGATGCCGACTGCAGCTATGACCCGGCATTATTTGAAAAGATGATCCCTTTGATGTTCGACGGTGCGGATATCGTTACGGCTTCTCCCTATCATCCCGATGGTTGCGTTGTCGGCGTTTCTCCCCTGAGAATCAGCGCATCCAAACTGTTATCCAGGACATACGATATGGTCCTTCGGCAAAAGATTCATACCTATACGAGTTGCTTCCGGGTCTGCCGGAAAGGAGCCGTTTCCAAGTTAAGCATTCAACATATGGATTTTGTGGGCATCGCCGAGATGCTTGTGAAAGCCGGGCGTGCCGGCATGACCATCATGGAGTATCCCGCGGTTTTGACCGCGCGGAACACGGGATCCTCAAAAATGAACCTCATCGAAACCGTTGCAGGACACTGCAGGCTGATCCTCGAATTAATTTCGTAAAATAAAAACAAATCTTGCCGGCAGTGTCCATCTGCGACCTTTAAAAACGGCTTCTTCCGTCATGCCGGCGAACGCCGGCATCCAGAAGTATTTGAAATTACTGGGGCCCGGCGCCTGTCCCGGACTCGATCCGGGATTCTCCGGGGTGACGAATTTGGAATAAAGGTCTCCATCTCACTTTAATGAATCGACCCCATGTGAAGCTCTGAACCATGAAAACGCTCCTATCAAGTAAAAGAACGGAACGACTCGTATGGGTCGACATGCTGCGTACGTTTGCCATCATATGGGTTTTCCTCGTCCATTTTGTCGAGCGGTTCATGGAAGGGCCCCTGTTCGGAAATCCTTCCCCTCACTGGCCGCAACTGAGTGAACGCTTTGCCCAAGTCCTGCCGCTTGACCTTCCCGGGTTTTCGGAGATTTGCATTAACCTGCTCCGATATGTCGGCTGGCTGGGGGACTTCGGTGTCCAGTTTTTTCTGGCAGCCAGCGGTTTCAGCTTGACATGGAGGATTCTGAATCGTTCCGGGGCGTTTTCCATGAAAGAATTTTATTTCCGCCGCTTCGAACGGATAATGCCGTCGTGGTGGCTGCTGCATCTTTTTTTTCTATTCATCTGGATAATCCTGGGCATCGGTCTTTCCCCCTTGGATTGGCGTACCTGGTCGAGCTTTGCGGGTGTGCGATTTTTGCCCGGCGTTTTTTATTATTTCGCCCCGGCATGGTGGTTTGTCGGGCTTATCCTGCAGCTTTATCTTGTTTTCCCTTTTTTGCTCAAGATACTCAATCGCATGCCGGCTGTTCGATTTTTCATTGTCATCGGGGGTGCCGCCATCTTAATCAGAACCGCCGGGCTATTTTACTTCGATCGCTACCTTGATGCATGGTCCCGGGGTGCGTTTTTTCTTTCCCGGCTGCCCGAATTCGCCTTCGGTATGTCATTTGCCAAGATGCTTGTGTCCGACCCCCAACGGGTCATGCGACACGCAGGCAATGTCCGGGGCGTTCTTTGGGGGGCCTCCGCCTATATTCTGGGCACAATTGCGTCTTTCACCCTTTTGGGGATGTCGGTGGCGTTTCTATTAACCGGCACGGGATTCTTTGTGCTTGTTTTTGCCACTGTTTCAAAATCGCAGGGTTCGTGGCAAATTTGGGCGGCTTGGCCAGGGAGACGCGCCTATGTGCTTTTCTTGATTCATCACCCAGTGATTCTGTTTTGGGTTCCGGCTTCGCTGTCAGTCGAAGATCCTTCAGGGGTCTTTTTCTATCTGTTTTCCGCTGCCGCGATATCGGTGTTGGGAGCCATGGCTTTGAAGGCCGCGGCAAGTCGGAGCGTGGGACAAATCCGGAAATGGAGGGAAAAGGGAAATAAAGGCGGTTCAGGAATGTTCAAGAGGATTGCAGCAGCAGCTCTGGCGGCATACGGAATCGCTCTTGCCGGCGAGGCGTTCCTGCGGTCCTTCGATCCGCAGGAAGTTCTGGGATGGGGGGAGCGAGCTTCTCTGGAGCCACATGACACATTTGGTTATCGTTTGAAACCGAACCGTGTGACGCGTTTGAGATGGGAAGGATACGATTATGTCGTGGAGGCCAACGAGTTGGGTTTTCCAGGCCCGTTGTATGCCGAAAAAAAGGATGAGGGTACCTATCGGATCTTTGTTACCGGAGATGCTTTTGAGAGCGCTGAAGGGGTAGATACGGATTTATCATGGCCGAGACTTCTCGAAAAAGGGTTGACCCGGAAAGGCTGGAAAGTTCAGGTAATGAATTTTTCAATAACCGGCTGGGGTCCGAATCAATATGAGGCGGCTGTCCGTTCATTCGCTCCGAAATTTCTTCCGGATCTCATCGTCATCGGTTTTTTTGTAAATGAATTTTTCGACGTGCAAATGCGCAACCAGGATTTTGAATATTCCATCGGATTTACACTTCCAAAACAAAATGGAATCGAATCCTATTTGGGTGTAGTGCATTTGAAAAGCCTGCTCTATAAAAAGGTTCTGGGTCGGCTTAGAGAAACGAAGTATGGATATCCGTATCCGATTGGCTATTTTTTAGGAAATTTTAGCGCCTTTGAAAGAAAGAACCTGGACTATCTGCTGAAAGGGGTTCATTTGGTTGAACAGCGTCTTGGCGCTATAAAAAAGATTGCCGATGAGATTGATGCCAGGATGATCATCGTACTCGTTCCCGCATCGATTCAAATCTGCGGGCCCGAATCGCTCTCTTATTATCCAAAGCATATCCAATTGACAGATGCGTCTCGTTTTGATCTTGATCAGCCTCAGCGCCTGACGAGGGAAATTGCCAATCGATTAAAGATCGACTGTATCGACCTTAGATCTCCACTGAAGGCAGATTCGACCGGCAAAAAGTGTCCTTACCATCCAAGAAACATGCATTGGACACAAGAAGGCCATCGTATTGTCTCCATGTATATGATAAATACAATAGAGAATTATTTTGCAGATTAATTTCTACGAGAAAAATGAACGTATGAATGTGAGTAAAATAAAGACGATTGTGTCAGGCAAAAAGAAAAGAAGAGGGATTCTTTTATGTACGATTATCGTGGGAGTTGTTTTTTTACATGGCAAATATCTAAATGTCTCCGAGTTCCATTTTTACTATTTGGACGAGGCTTTTCATGCTTTGACCGGTATTTTTTTCAGTGACTTTCTGGCCGACATGCCTTTTACGAATATAAGCGGTTGGACGGAGACACACTATAACAAATATCCGGCGCTCGGCATATTTATATGGCCGCCGCTATATCATTTGGTTCAAGGCGCAACAATACTTTTATTCGGAGTGTCCGTTATGGTGACAAAAATGGTCACCATCGGTTTTTTGATCATTTTGCTTGTTTTCTTTTATAAGCTCGTTAGACTCACACACGCGTCTGAAGAAATTGCGTTAGCTGCTGTTGCTTTTTCCGCATTATCGCCGATTATTTTCCATTATTCTCATTATGCAATGCTCGAGATACCTGTTTTAACGCTGTGTATAGTGTCGCAGTATTACTTCTTGAAGTATTTGAATGATGAGAATGCGAAACATGTCTTCATTTCGGCGCTTGCAGCGGCATTGGCGGCTCTCACGAAAATCACTGCAATTTATATTGTACCTTTCTTTATTATTACGGCAGTACTCAACAGGAAAACATGGATTTTTCGTAAATTTGAAATGTTTTTTGCGTCATTATTATGCCTTATTGTTATTGCTCCATATTACATAATGAGTTTTTATTATTATGGCAGTCTTATGCTGGACAATGCCATACGAGGCGTTGAATCGTATACCCCGATAACATTGAATAATTTTATTTTTTATCCAATGGTACTGCGTCACCAATTGGGAAAATTATTTCTTGTTTCTTCACTGGTGGGAATATTGATGACAATGCTCAAACCCCAGGCACGTAAAAACAATTTATATTATCTCATATGGATCGTATCATGCTACATTGTATTTACTCCTTTGGCAGAACTCAAATCAAGGCATACCATTTACTATATCCCGGCCTTTGCGTTTTTTGCGTCATGGGGTTATTATTCGATTGCAAAAGCATTAAAAAACAAAAAGGCGGTAAGCATATGCTTTTTTGTGATGTCTTTTTTATTGGTATCCCTTTTGATTTATCGAAACATGAAAGGGCCGGTTTTATTTGTCAATGGATATGAGAAAGCGGCCGAATATGTCATTGAACAAAGCAAAGAAAAACCGATATTCCTTTTTGAGGGATCATTTCACTCAAACTTTATATTTTTTATCAGAAAACACGATCCCCAACGCCAATGCAGGGTATTAACCGGTTACCGGCTTT
>Ga0068713_1000386_pt1 | contig 83310 bp, 63 predicted proteins | sample MTBAKSrepl2MetaG_FD_62223 | JGI IMG/M metagenome (GOLD analysis project Ga0068713, IMG submission 62223) | Enrichment culture microbial communities om Arthur Kill intertidal strait, New Jersey, USA, that are MTBE-degrading - MTBE-AKS2 (Arthur... | ecosystem: Environmental > Aquatic > Marine >... | reverse complement strand
CCTGCTCGACATCATGGAAAAACTCAATCGTGAACGAAACACCACTTTCGTTTTTTCGACCCATGACCCTCGTGTGGTCGCGCGCGCGCACCGAGTTATTACACTGAAGGACGGCGCGATTGAGAAGGATGAAAGAAGGTAGTTGTGAAAACGTCTCTGACGATCCCATCACTTATCGTATTGTGCATTGCCAGCTTTACACTCCCCGCCTGGGCGGCGGTGGATCTGCACGTTCGCGGTTATCTCCGCGAAACTCTGCTGCTTTGGAAAATGCCGGAAGTCGCGGGCGGTGACGGCGAACAACAGCTTACCAATCTGCTCCACACACGTCAGAACCTGCGCTGGTACGCCGCCCGGAACTTCACCCTCGGTCTGGAGGCGAAGACACGGCTCTTCAGCGGGGATGCGGTCCAGGCAATGCATTCACAAACCGAAATGCTCGGCGGCAATGAAACCCTGTTCAAGAGGGATTACCGTTTCCTCACTGAATCCGACCAGTTGCTGATCACTACACTCGATCGCGCCTGGGTCGATTGGCACTCGGGAAACCTTCAGGTCACCATCGGAAGACAGCGAATCGCCTGGGGCTCAACCCTGATCTGGAATCCAACCGACATCTTCAACCCCTCCTCGCCCTTCGACTTCGACAACGAGGAAAAACCGGGTGTGGATGGAGTCCGGGTCCAACATTATCTGGGGAACAGCGCCAAATTTGAACTCGCGTTCGCGCTGACCGACCTCGATAATTCCGATGAAATGCCTTTCGCCGGTCGTCTCTCTTTCAACGCTTACCTGTTCGACTGGAGCATTCTGCTGGGCAGCAAACCGAGCTACACGCTGATTGGCGGAGGGTTCGAGGGGGACATCCTCGGTGGCGGTTTCCGTGGGGAGGCGCTGTATGCGATCCGAAGCACTAATCCAAGCCGACAATCGTCACCACCGCCGTGGCCAACGGATGGAGTGTGGCAACCCTCCACCATTCAGGTCGATCGGAACTACTTACGCTTCGCTCTTGACGGTGATTACACCTTCCGCAATTCCTTCTACCTGCGGGCGGGGTTGCGCTACAACGAGCTCGGAGCAACCGAGGAGGCGGGATCGCTGCACAACCAGTACCGCGCCTTCGCGAATGAGTGGCTCGCACCGTCCCGCTGGTCGCTCTTCGGACAGATGGGCGGCAGCCCAACCCCCCTGCTCAGTACCGATCTGATGGCGATCCTCAATCCCCTGGATGGTTCATTCTATGTCGGCCCCAGCGCCAGTTACTCGCTTGTGACCAATCTCGACCTCACCTTGACGGCGCTTCTCTTCCAGGGCAATCCCGGCACGGAATTCGGTGAGATGGGGACAATCTGGATGGGGCGGCTGAAATACTCTTTTTGATGGTGTCGGGTGATTGCGAGCCGCCTGTGCGTGAAGGTGACAGTTACTCAGCGCGTTCTATCTGCCAGCACATGGACGGCCCGATGCCGCGCTGCGAGCGCCCGTGACAGTTACTAAGCGCGTTCGGTATTCTCGCCATTGTGCAACCCTTCATCGCGCCGAGTAACTGTCACGATGAAGGGGGCGGAACCCCCGTTGTGGCAGGTCTTTAGCGAAGTGGAGACCTGCCACCTGTGCCCTTCCGCCAGATCCGCAGATCTGGCGGAGAATCGGGCAGCTCTTCGGACCTGCCCGAACACCAAAACCACAAAAAGAATCGGCAGGTCACCGCACCTGACGGGACCTGCCGGATCCAAACCATTTACATCAACACGAAGTGTCAACCCTTACTTCATCAACACCATCTTCCGTGTCTGGGATACATCACCTGCTTGCAACGTGTAGAAGTAAACACCGCTCGGCAGATCATCCGCAAGGAAGCTCACCTGGTGTCGACCTGCGCTCATGCTGCGATTGAGCAAGGTCGCCACTTCACGACCCAGCACATCATAGACAGCCAGCTTGACATTCGCCGTATGACCAATGGTGAAGCTGATCTGCGTGCTTGGGTTGAAGGGGTTGGGATAGTTCTGCGACAGGTCCACCTGGTGCGGCTGCAATGAGCCGGTCTCACCAACGCTCGCCCCCCCGAAGAAGCCATTCCACACCCAGTCATCGGGGTCCACCCAGAAGCCTGTGCCATCCACGATCATGGGATAGTTCACCTGCCACTCGGCACGTTCTTCAAAGATGTCGAGCAGGTCCTGCTTGGCGATCCGGTGATAGACCATCGGATTCTCGGTCGGTGTCCCTTCCGGCGTCGAGGAGATCGCCGTACCCGGATCGCGATCAACCATGTAGAGCATGTGCAGGTAGTCGCCATCGCAATTAAGCGAGATCGAAGGATCGATCTCATTCCGGCTCATCCCCACAGGCGCACCGCCATCCTCGGTCCAGATGGTGTTGGTGATGTTCACCCCCTTCACCCATTTCAGCCCGTTGAACTCACCCGGGGGTGAAGCGGAAATGTACATGTCGCCGTTCGCCTTGATCCCCCCAGCGCCATAATCGTTCGTATCCGGCTCAGAGGAGAACTTGCGGTACATGCACCAGAGAATGCCCGTATCATCATCGAAATAGAGGCTTGGACGATCGATCAGGCTGCCCCAACCCTCCGCCTGCCCGACATCGAATACGCTCTTCTCATCAATCTGGGTGTAGATCGGATTCCCTTCGACATCCGGCATCCAGTGGAAGAGACGGGATGCGTAGTAACGTGTGTTGTTCAGCGCATCGTAAATTGCCGAGGTGAAGGCGGCATGGAGACGGTTATCGCTGTCGAACAGGACGCTGCTGTCGGTGTACGGACGGAGCGTATCCCCCATCGCCCGGACGGTATCCGGGTAATGGCTGATATCCGGTCCAATGTGAGCTGTGACCTCAATCGGATTGTCCAGGTCCCAGGTCGCCCCGGCATCCTCGCTGAGGAAAATCCAGAGATCATTATTCCACTGGCTCGCGCCCACATCCTCGCCGATCGTTGCGAGACGCGACATGACCAGGCTGATTGCCACCTGTTCGCCATCCGCCGAGGTGGCAATTTCGCCCGATATGTTCATCGCTCCGGCCGTGATCAGCCGTTGGACATTTTGACCGTCCGCGTCCGCCAGGGACGATTCTGCCGGGTCGTACAGCCAGCGCATGTAAGTGATTTCCATCGGATCCGTGTTGCCGGACCGCTGGTCATGCGAGATCACATGAATGAGCTGATCCGGACCGAATGCCCCGTGAGGCCAGATGTGGGGACGACTCCCGAACTCGGGCGCGGCATAGATGTCGAAATAGCCGCTGATGAACTCACTCTCCACTGCGACAATGCTCTGAGTCCCTGCACCTGAGGTGGAGTTGTAATGGAAGATCGGAAATGCCCGGTTGTTTTCGCTGTCGACGGCTATAGTCGCATACCCGCTCCTGTAACCGAGTTCAGCATCCCCCGATTGGGCGATCTCGAACCATCCTTCGCCATCGTCATCGAGACGCACGAACTGGACATGCCGCGCCGAGGAGATTGCTTCCGAGTACAGTTTGGTATAAACAATGTATACGGATGCCGGATCGGTCTCGTTGCCCGGGAAATAGCCGATCATCCGTCCCACCTGGCCATTGTGCTGCTGGTCCCACCAGGATGTTCCGACGATCATCGTATCCCCGATGATTTCGTTCAGGGTACTGACCGCGTCGAACGACCCGGTCCAGGGAATGCCGGATGCGGAACTGCTCCAGGCGGCCCCTGCATCATCAAACTCCAACGGTGCGACCTGGTAGGTCACTGGACCAGCGACAGCCAATGCAACCAGCAGTAGAAGCGAACTGAAAACAACTGTCAGACGTGACATAGTCCCTCCTTGCTAAGCCCACGAGTACCCGCGACTGCCCGTTCGACCGGTTCTGTATCTGCATCCGCGGATGCCCGTGCCGGTCCCGGCATTGTGATGAATGACCTTCCTGTTGATTCGGACGGCAGGTTTTTGTCAATTGAATGAGCCCCTCCACCGCCCTCATTCCAAGCGGGATTTCTGGCGTCCCTCCCACCACCCTCAATCACCAAAGTCAGGGGATGGTCAAGGATTATACGATGCGTCCCTCTCGCTAAACAACTGTTTTCGTGCTGAAAAAAGATAAAGCGTCGTGAGACAGGTCTCCTGGCGAGTGACTGAGACAGTTACTCAGTGCGGGGCGGAGCAAACGTTCACCGTCCCCGTTGCGGCGGGTCTTCAGCGAAGTTGTTGCAGCAGGTCTTCAGCAAAGCGGAGGCCTGCCGACTGTGCCGTTCAGCCAGATCCTCAGATCTGGCGGAAAATCTGAAAGCTCTTCGAAGCTGCCCGAACACCAAAACCACAAAAAGAACCGGCAGGTCACCGCGACTGACGGGACCTGCCGGATCCAAACCATTTACATCAACACGAAGTGTCGATCTTTACTTCATGAGGACCATCTTCCGTGTCTGGGTTACATCACCCGCTTGCAGCGTGTAGAAGTAAACACCACTCGGCAGATCATCCGCAACAAAGCTCACCTGGTGCCGACCCGCGCTCATGCTGCGGTTGACCAGGGTTGCCACTTCACGTCCCAGCACATCGTAGACAGCCAGCTTGACCTTCGCGGTATGGCCAATGGCGAAGCTGATCTGCGTGCTTGGGTTGAAGGGGTTGGGATAGTTCTGCGACAGTTCGACCTGGTTCGGCTGCAGTGAACCAGCCTCACCGACGCTTGAACCGCCCTCGAAGAAACCATTCCACTCCCAGCCATTCGGGTCTTCCCAGAACCCGGCGCTGTCGATGTGCATCGGGTAGTTGGGCAACCAGCCGGTAAAGGAGTCGATCAATTCCTGCTTGCTCACCTTGTGGTACACCACAGGGCAAAGGGTCGCTTCGGTGTCGGTGTTACGATCCGGCCAGGTGTCGACCACGTACATCAGGTGCAGGTAGTCACCATGGCTGGCGAGCGCGATGCTCGGATCGATTTCGCTCTGAGCATCACCCGGGGTCATCGCCTCTTCGGAGAGCCACTTGGTGTTGGTCAGGTTGATCGGCTGGGTCCAACGCCTGCCGTTCATCTCTCCGGGAGGCGAGGCGGTGAGATATACTTCGCCGGCCGCAAATGTGCCCACCCAATCGGTCTCTTCCGGATTGTCCAGCGAGTTGCTGGTACGGCGGTAGATCACCCAGAGAATCCCGGTGTCGGGATCGCTGTAAATGCTGGGACGGTCGGCGGTTTCACCGAAGGTTTCGGGACGGCCCATGAAGCCTTCTGTACCATCTGCGATGAGCGTGTACTCATCCCGGTCACGCTCCCAGTGCCAGATACGGCTGGTGTACGTGATCGTTCCCTCAAACGTGTAGTAGTTCGGAGTGGTGAAGGTGGCGTGGAGACGGTCCTCGAAATCGTAAAGGACAGACCCATCCATGTAGCAACGCATGGTGTCCTGGTTCGCACGGGCGGTGTCCCCGGGGAGGTACTGCTCATCCGGTGGCAGCCAACGTGTGATGTCGAAAGGATCAGCCCAGCTCATGCCACCATCAAGAGATTCCCACAGCCAGAGGTCGTTGTTCCACTGGTTGGCGTCATCTTCACCGATCGTGTAGGAACGGGGCATAGTTTCGGTGTAGGCCACCATGGAACCATCACTGCTGACATGGACATCGGACGAATTATTCATTCCGACAGCCGTCATCAGAACCTGGTCACCAGTGGCCGTCGCAACGATCATCGGCACTTCTGAAGCCGGATCGTACAGCCAGCGAGTGTAGTACTTACGGGTCGCATCGGCCGCTCCCGGGGGGAAGTCGGAACTGACAAGGTGAATGTAGTTTCCCTCGCCGAAGACACTACGCGGGAAGATCACATCATTATCAGTCGATGCGGGATCCGGTGCGGTGTACAGGTCGAAAAACCCCGCGATCCACTCACTCTCGAGCGCCACGGTCGAACGGGTCGCTGCAGAGGCATTTGGTTGGTGATGGAAGGTTGGGAACGCTTTGTCGTTCTGCACATCATAGGCAATCGTTCCGAAACCCGAACGGCCGACACCGTTGTCGATTCCATCCGTACCGATCACCGCAATCTGCGGATCCTCGCCGGAAACATCTGAAATCTGCACGTACATCATGTGCCGTGTCGCGCTTCCAGACTGGAAACCACGCATATAAATCAGGTGAACTCGGTCTTCCTCGGGGGAATAACCGATCATGCGGCCAACCTGGGCGTTGTGCTGGATGTCATACCAGGTATAGCCGACATGCAGAGTATCGCCCACAACATTCAGCTCATTGCCGACTGGCGGACGGTACGGTGCGACCTGGTCTGCGCTGACGACTTCCGAACCGTTCAGAGGCATATCGGTCGGAATCGGCACCTTCGCCGGTGAGGCGAAGGAAACGCCTGCCACCAGAAACAGAACCAGGGAGATACCTAAAGCCTTACGCATACTCCCTCCATGAAAAACGTTCACAAGTTTTCCCTCTCAATCCCTCGGACAAATTCGCAGACGACCCCCGTCTGCTTCCTATCGATGGTACAACACTTCTGCACAAACCATACCCTGTGAAAGCGGTGAGTTCAGTTCCCCAAGCAAACAGGTTAATTATAGCTGGATGTCATCCTGAAGGCAGCGCACGCAACGGATAGCGGAAACTTCCGGCATGTCAGTTCTTGGCGGGCACGACCAACGGCTATCGAACAATATATCCAATTCACACGCCCTCGTCCACTCCCAATACACCCGGAGCCACATTTACGGGCTGGGAGCAAGCGATTGACTGCCCCGCGAGTGACTGTCACCCCTACCGCCCACAAAAGAACCGGCAGGTCACCGCACCTGACGGAACCTGCCAGATCCAAACCATCTACATCCTCGTTGCGACATATCTTTAGCGAAGCGGAGACCTGCCGCCTGTAGAGTTCCGCCAGATCCGCAGATCTGGCGGATAGTCGGGCAGCTCTTCCGACCTGCCCGAACACCCGGGATGTGTCGATCCTTACTTCATCAGGATCATTTTCCTCGTCTGGGAAACATCACCCGAACTGAGCGTGTAGAAGTAGACCCCGCTGGAAAGATCATTCGCCAGGAAGTTGATCTGATGCTGACCGGCATTCAGCGCACGGTTCACCAGGGTCGCCACTTCACGGCCCAGCAGGTCATACACAGCCAGCTTCACCACGCCCGCATTGTTCAGCCGGAACGAAATCTGCGTGCTCGGGTTGAAGGGGTTCGGGTAGTTCTGGCTCAGCTCAAACTCCCCGGGCTGCAGTGTGTTGCCTTCCGGGACATAATCCGGCATGAACCCGGTCCACTCCCAGTCTTCCGGATCGACATACATTCCGCTGCTGTCCACATGCATCGGGTAGTTACGGACCCACTCGGCATTCTCTTCGAAAATCTCGAGCAAATCTGCCTTCGGCACCCGATGGTACACCATCTGGTTTTCGGTCGGTGCGCCCTCGGCCTGTCCGGGGATCTCCGAGATTCCGGCGTCGAAATCAAGCGTGTAGAACAGGTGCAGGTAAGGTCCATCGCTGTTGTAGGCGAGACTCGGGTCACGTTCCGACCGGCTCTCACCAACCCCAAGCTGGCCGGCCAGGTTGCGGGTATTGGTCACATTCACAGCCTTGGTCCAGCGCAGCCCGTTATCCGGTGATGCCGCGACATAGATGTCGCTGTTGGCATACCCGGCAAGGGAGCCATCCATCGGGATGTCACCCTCCTGAATTTCATCGGGCTCGCCATACTGCACCCAGGAAACCCAGAGGATGCCCGTTTCCTCATCCTTGTAAAGGTTGGCGTGGCTGACCATCAACTCCCAGGCCACTGGTGCGGCATTCAGGGTTGTGGTGCCGTTGTAGAAGGTGCCGTCGGCGATCATCGTGAACATCTGGTGGTCATCGTTCCAGTACCACATTCTGCCGGTGTAGGAGGAGTAACCTGTCGTTCTCCAGTAATCCACTTCGAGGGTGTTGAAGGCGACATGGAGACGGTTTTCAAGATCGTACAGAATGTCAACTTCACAGTAGGCGCGGGCAGTATCGCCATTCGCAGCAGCTGTATCACCTGGCAGGTACGATTCATCCGGCTCGATGAACTGGGTGAGGTTGAAGGGGGATTCGAAATCCCAGGTATCCCCGCCATCCGTGCTGGTCCAGAGATAGATGTCGTTGTTCGACTGCGACATCCGTGTCCCATCCCAGTCACCGGGGCCTTCTCCCTGCAACCAGCGGCTCACACTGCCGGCAATCGTGACCAGGCTGCCATCCGCATTGGCGGCGGGAACACTCGACAGGGTCATGGAATAGGGTGTTACGACACGTGAATCAACACCGCCCGGTGTAGCGTTAACCCAGCCCATATCGACAGGATCGAAGGAAGCCCGCACGTAATAAACGTTGTTCGAGATCGCCTCCTCATAGCCGTTGCTGATCATGTGGGCGTAGAGGGTCCCCTGGTAATTCGTGATGGCGAGCTGTGGCCAAATGAAGTCGCCGTTCGCCGGTGGGGTGAGATTGTACGAATCAAACAGCCCTGGAATGAAGATCGTCTCGGTCATCAGGCTGGACCAGTAGCCCCCACCCGTCCGCGGCTGATGCATCATGATGTAGGGTGTGCCTGACTCCATGTCCAGACTGATCACCGGATAACCGGCGCCACTGCTCCCCACCTGGTGAATTTCCGGGTGACGAGTGATTGTCCCATCGCCATCCACAAATAGCTTCGAGTACGCGACATACCTGGGTGATGCCGCAGCAGTATTGTGCTGTGTCCAGGTCAAATGGATCACAGCATTCTCCGGGTCGCTGTCATCAATGGCGATCAGACGGGTATATCCGGCATTGTGCTGCTGATCTCGCCAGTTCAACACAACATTGATCGTGTCGCCCAGCTGTTCATCCAACGATGAATTGAAATGGAATGGGCCGGCCACTCCCGGTGTGGTGACCTGGCTACCTGATAACTGGTTCACGGCTGGCTCACGAACCAGGTTCGGCGGTAGATCCGCCAATGCCATCCCAGACATGAAAAATATGAGCAACCCCACCAGCAAACCGTTTCTCACAAGCAGACGTCCCATCCTACCCTCCAGACATGGTTTTGACGACTTATACGCTGCAGCACCCATGTGACCGCCGACAGGTCCCTCCGCCCGTCGAGGCCCTCCTGCTACGCGCCGGATCCATCCAGAACCGTCAATCGTTTTAAAGTATAGTCCTCATACAGCTTGAGCAAGTCGAGGAGGGGGATTGTTTGCGCGCCGTCTCGCCAGGTGGCGAGTTGCTGCCCAGCGATTGGCTGTGTCACAAAGAGCGGGGCGGTCCTAACGTTGCTGCATGTCTAACGACGTTGCGGCAGGTCTTCAGCGAAGCGGAGACCTGCCGCCTGAAGAGTTCCGCCAGATCCGAAGATCTGGCGGAAAATCGGGCAGGTCTTCGGACCTGCCCGAACACCATTCACGCTTCAAAGAAGCGTGCCATCTTTTCATCGCACCTCGAAGAGGTGCGTCATTGCGAGCCGTTTTCGCGCAAGCGAAAACGAGCGTGGCAATCTGTAGTTGTCCTTTATCGATCCGCCAGATCCGAAGATCTGGCGGATCGTCGGGCAGATCTTCGGACCTGCCCGAACACTCAGGAAGTGTCAATCCTTACTTCATCAGGATCATCTTCCTCGTCTGGGAAACATCACCCGAACTGAGCGTGTAGAAGTAGACTCCGCTGGCAAGATCATCCGCCAGGAAGTTGACCTGATGCTGACCGGCGTTCATCGCACGGTTCACCAGGGTCGCCACTTCACGGCCCAACAGGTCATACACAGCCAGCTTCACCACACCCGGCTTATCCAGACGGAACGAAATCTGCGTGCTCGGGTTGAAGGGGTTCGGGTAGTTCTGGCTCAGCTCAAACTCCCCGGGCTGCAGGGGACTGGTCTCACCAACGGTCCCATCGAGCGGCCACCCGTTCCATGCCCAGTCATCCGGGTCGATGTACATCTGGGTGCTGTCGACATGCAACGGATAGTTGCGATGCCAGGCCGCATTCTGCCGGAACATCTCGATCAGCTCCTCCTTCAACACGCGATGGTAGACCTGTGGGTTGTTCGTCGCCACGCCTGATCCCGGGTCCTGATCGGGTGACTGGATGCCGCCGTCTCGGTCAACCGTGTAGAAGAAATGGAGGTAGGGATCGCCGTCGGGGCTGACCATGCTGACCTCGCGTTCACCTTGCGACTCGCCGGGCGGGATCGCCCCACCTGTTCCCCGTGTGTTGGTGATGTTGACACCCTCGGTCCAGCGCTTGCCGTTATCGGGGGAAGCCGTAACCCAGATCTCGGCATTGACATAGTGCCCGGCATTCGCATCCGCCGCCCAGCCGCCTTCAATGGTATCCGACTCCAGGCCGTACTGCACCCAGCTCGCCCAGACAATCCCGGTAACATCGTCCTTCAACACCAGTGGAAGGTCAACAATCAATTCCCAGGCGGGGGCATACCCGGTAAACCAGCTCAAACCGTCCGCGATCTCGCTGAAGGTCTGATCTTCGTCATTCCAGTAGAAGCAGCGACCTCCGCGGGATGATGCGCCGGTTGAACGCAGCTGGTCGAGCATCAGGACATTGAAGGCGACATGCAGAACATCATCCGCATCGTATTCCATGTCGATGTTCGTGTAGGCCCGCAGTGTGTCCTTGTTTGCCGCGGTGGTATCCCCCGGGAGGTAGCTCTCGTCGACCGGGATGAAATCGGTCACGTTGAAGGGCGACTCGAAATCCCAGGTCGCACCGGCATCTGTGCTGGTCCACAAATAAATGTCGTTGTTGCTCTGCGAAGCACGGGTCCCATCCCAACTCGCGGGCCCTTCACCCAGCAGCCAACGGCTGACTGTCTGACCGATTGTCACGGTCGAACCATCATCTGTTGCCGCGAGGGCACTGGAAAGGTTCATCGCGTAGTTGGTGACCACCAACTGGGTCACGCCCGGCGGCATGGCCTGGACGATCATCCCGTCACCCGGATCAAAATAGGCGCGATGGTAGTAAAGGTAGGTGTCGTAGTCCTCATAGCCGTTGATCAGGACGTGGTAATACAGGTCATCACCCGTCCGAGCCGTGATCATGCGCGGCCAGAGCCCTTCGATACCCTCATAATGCGGCACATCGTAGGGAGTAAAAAATCCCGGGAGGAACTCCGACTCCTGGCTAATTCTGCACGTATAAGCATACTGCCCGGTCGAAGGTCCGTGATAGTTGATGTAAGGAGATCCATTCGCCGGGTCGATATGGATTTCCTGGTAGGCGCTCCACGCGCTAAGGTCGACGGGAGACCCGCCGAAATCGGAGGCAAGCACTGGGAAGCCCTCCTCAAAGAGGATCTTCACATACTTGGCATCCGAGGTTCCCTCGGCACTTGCCCGGTAGGTCCAGGTCACCTGGACGCTCGGATTCTCCGGGTCATGGTTGTCGAATGCGATCATGCGGCCGATCGTGCCGTTATGCTGCATGTCCCGCCATGTGGTGCCAACCCAGAGGGTGTCACCGATCAATTCATCGAGGCCGTTCCCGCTCCAGACTGCGGGCAGGTCCACACCGACAACGCTGCTTTCCTGCGACTCAAGCCAGACCTTGCTATCAGGTGTAGCTTTCATCGCAGCGTCCGCAGGCATCGCAAGACCCGCCATCGGCAGCATCGCGAGCAGCCCAAGTACCCCAGCGACCACCATCACATGTCTCATCTTCACTCTCCTCTTTCTCACCCTCAAGGGATTGGTACAGGCAGACAATACAAGGCTGGCGTCGGCTTTCGACACAACAGCGAAGCGACCACCTGCACCTGGCAAACGGCTCCTGGAAACAACTTTGCGGTTATGCGGGGGATGTAGATTCTCACTCCAGAACGTCCGGATTCGAACCTGTGCCTATAAGATAAGGTGAACTTAGGACAGGATGAAACGATTTTGCCCTGTTTCAAAAAGGGGCTCCTCCCCTGATGGACGCTTGGTGAGCCGACTGTCGTCCGACTCGTTTGATCCGATCTGATTATTTCAGTGCTCTCACAAGATCTTCTGAGGATTCCAATTCGTTAAGCGCTGCGCCACTTCTCTTGAGATTCGAGCTTACCAGCCCCCTTCCCGCCGAGGCTGCATCAAGCTTCACTCACGGATGCACCAGCTTCGCAGCAATCTGGAATATCCACTGCACCACGGTGGCACCGAATGTGTAGACCACCCAGGCGCCGACCGCGAGAGCTGTGCCAAAGGGGATTTCAAACCTGCTCAATTCCTCGCGTGACGCTCCCTTCGTATAAGCGTAGATCAGGGTCGCCATCAGGGCCAGCATGGCCGAGAGCATCAGGGTCAGGATGAAGAGCATCGGGGTAAGGTAGAAGGCGAAGGCGACACTCATTGTCACATCCCCGCCCCCGATCGCTTCCTTTTTTCTCAGGACAAAACGTGCCACCAGATAAATCAGCAGGAAAAATGTCGCCGCCATCAGTCCGGTGAGGATCGGCTCAAGCAGGCCGTACACACCCCCACGCAGAAAGGCCAGCAGCAGACCGCCCAACGCGAGCGGCAGGACGATCTGGTCCGGGATGGTACGTGTCTCCAGGTCGATCACACCCAGCGCGATCAGGTGCCATCCGAGGAGCAGGCACCCCAGTCCATCCCAGGTGAAACCGAAACGCAGGAAAGCGACCACCGCGACCGTACCGCCGAGGAATTCGACGATCGGATACCGCGGCTTGATCGGCCACCCACAGCTCTTGCATCTGCCCTGCAAGAGCAGGTACGAGAGGATCGGGATATTCTCCCACGGGCGGATCGGCGATTTACACTGCGGGCATCGTGATGCCGGCAGTACGATCGACTCGGACCGCGGCACACGGTGAATGATCACATTGAGAAAACTGCCGACCACGAGGCCCACAATCCCCGCGAGGATTGTGACCGGCACGGTCGGCAGTACTTCCACAATAGAGGTTGTCTCCATTGGTTCCTGTCCGGGGCGTACTCCCGGTTTACCCGAGACCGGCCCGCATCACCCGTCCGATCTGGAAAATCGGCAGGTAAATCGAAACCACGATTACAATCACCACTGCACCAAGCAGCATAATCATCAAGGGCTGGATCAAGCTGGTCAATCGTTCGACCACCGCTTCGACCTGCTTCTCGTAGAAATACGAGGCACGTTCCAGCAGGCGATCCATTTCACCCGTCTCTTCTCCCGTAGCAACAAGCTGCACCATCGTCGGCGGGAAAACTCCGGTCTTTTTCAGGGATACCGAGATCGCAAAGCCGTCACGAACCATCGTCTTCACATCTTCGAGCGCCTTTTTCACCACCCTGTTTCCAACCACCTTCTGGCAGTGGGTCACCGATTCAAGCACGGGAACACCGGAGCCCATCAGGATACCGAAGGTCTTCGAGAAACGGGTCATCAGGCTGTCTGAATGCAGCTGTCCAAGCACCGGGAACTTCATCCTGAAAGTGTCGAAGATCTGTCCCCCACGCTCGGTCAGCGTGAGAATCCACCCCATTCCGAACAGAACCACCAGCAGACTGAGGAACTGGAAGAAGTTCTCGCTGAGAAGCTGGCTCAACCCGACAAGTAACCGCGTCTGCAGCGGCAGACGTGCGCCGAAACTGGCGTAAATGTCGGTGAACTTGGGTACGATGAAAATCAACAAGCCCGCAAGAATGCCAAACATGAAGATGATGACAATCGTCGGATAGGTCAGCGCGGAAATTACCTTACGGCGTGTGTCCGACACCGACTCGAGGTAATCACTGAGCTGCTCAAGCACGACATGAAGTGAACCGGAGATTTCGCCGGCATTCACCAACGCAACGAACAGGTTGTCAAACACACCGGGATGCTGCGCCAACGCATCCGAAAGGGATTTGCCCCGCTTCAGGTCATTGGCGATGGCGGCAAGTGTCTTCCGGAAACGTGGGTGACGTTCCTCCATCATCAGGTTCGCGATCGATTTCTCGATCGTCAAACCGGCGGAGAACATGGTGGAAAGCTGCCGGGTGAAAAAGACCAGTGTCTGCAGCGGAACCGCGGTCCGCATCTTGTAAATCGCAGTGGAAATCTGGTCGACGATCGAGGCGGACTGCGCCTGCTCCGCGATCTTGACCTCACGCAGGGAGACAATCTTCGCCCCACGTTTGGTCAACTGGCTCCAGGCCGCCTCATAACTGGCGGCACGGAGACGGTCCTCTTTCCTGGTGCCATCCGGCTCGGTAACGATGTACGTAAAATTCGGCATAACCGCGCTCCGTCCTGGCTCACGCTACTCTGTGGTTACACGCAACACTTCTGCAAGGGTGGTAATCCCACGCTGCGCTTTGCTGATACCATGCTGACGAAGAGTCTCCATCCCCTGTTCAATCGACATGTCGCGGATTTCATCCTGGCTGGCGTTGTCGAAAATCAACCGGCGGATTTCAGGTGTAACCTGGAGAATCTCGAAAATACCTGTACGGCCATAGTATCCTGTGTCGCGGCAGTGGACACACCCGCGACCGTGGTACCATGTCGTTTTTGCACCTTCCGCCGGTGTCATGTCAAGATACTCAAACTCCCAGTCCTTCGGCTTGTACTCTTCCTTGCAGTGCGTGCAGACAGTCCTCACGAGGCGCTGGGCCATAACGAGCAGCAGGGAGGAGCCCGCCAGGAAGGGCGGTACACCGATGTCGATCAGACGGGTGATGGTCGAAGGTGCATCGTTCGCGTGAACTGTCGAGAACACCAGGTGACCTGTCAGTGAAAATTTCACCGCGATGTCCGCGGTCTCTTCGTCTCGAATCTCACCGATCAGCAGACGGTCCGGGTCCTGACGCAGAATTGAACGCAGGGTGGCTGCAAAAGTGAGGCCGATCTTGGGCTTGACCTGCACCTGGTTGATGCCATCCAGGTGATATTCGACCGGGTCTTCGACCGTGGTGATGTTATCCTCGGTGCTCATGATCTCCTGCAGCGAGGCATACAGAGTGGTCGATTTACCGGCACCGGTCGGTCCGGAGACGATAATCATGCCGTACGGCTTGATGATGTTCCGTTTGAAAATCTTGAAGTGATGATCCTCGAAACCGAGGGTGGAAAGGCTGAACCCGAAGCTGCCTTTGTCGAGCAGACGCATCACCACCTTCTCGCCGTTGACGGTCGGCAGGATGCTGACACGAACGTCTACTTCACGCTCTTTTGAGCGAATCGTAAAGCGACCGTCCTGCGGGAGGCGCTTTTCGGCAATGTTCAGCTTTGAGATGATCTTGATACGCGCCACGATACCGCTGTGGGCGTTCTTCGGAGGCTCCATCACGCTGGTCAGCACGCCGTCCACACGATACCGCACCTCGACCTTTGCTTCCTTCGGCTCGATGTGGATGTCTGTTGCGCGTTCTTTCATCGCCTCTGCGATGATCATGTTCACCAGCTTGATGATCGGCGCGTCTTCGTCCGTCTTCGCCTTGGTCATGTCGACCATGCCCTCATCGCCTTCATCCGACTCGGCGAAGAAGTGCAGGTCTCCAATGACCTCTTTCGTCTCTTTCTGTTTACGGATACGGACGTAAAGCTGCTCGATGGCGCGACGGACTCCCTGCGGCGATGCCATCGCAATCTGAAGTGTGACCCCCTCACCGGCGATCTTGTTCAGGTTGTCAATGGCGATGATGTCATCCGGATCGGACATCGCCACCCACAGGAGGTTCTCTTCACGACGCACTGCGAGAAGGGTGTTCTCTTTGGCAAACTCTTCGGGAATGGTACGGACCACATCTTCCCGGGATTCGAGGAGCTGCTCGTTGGTGAAGTACCGGTAACCCATCTGCTTCGCAAGCCCGAGGTAGACATTCTCCTCGACTGCGAAACCGAGGGCGACAAGTGTCTCGCCCAGCTTCAGGTGCTTCTCAGTGGCTTCATCAAGGGACTTGGTGAGCTGATCCTCGGTGATGAACCCTTCTTCCAGCAGGATTTGCCCTAATTTCGGTGCAGCGCCGAACTCCGCCATCATCGAATGCTTTCCTTCCTTCTATAGGAACGGGGAGCGTCCCTCGCGGGCCGCTCCCCGCCCTCTTTACACGACCGTTACAACACCCACGATCTTTACCGGTAGAGGAAGATCGTCTTCGGGTCCACTGCCGAGTCGACCGATCCCACGATGTACGCATTGATCGTGCAAGTGGCGACAAGTGCAGTCGGATCCGGGAAAGCTTCATCTTCTGTCAGCAGCAACCAACGCTTGGAAACTCCCTGCGGGTCGCCGTCGACCCCACCGCCAACCTCCATTGTACCCGTATAAGCGTAGGGTGTCTGGGGAGTGTTCAGCGGCATCACGTTGGTTGTGAAGATCCTGCCGACCTGCGGACTGAAGTGGACGAGCTGATCGTCGATCAGGTTGCCGTAACCGTCGGTCACGAAGAGGGTCAGCTCGATACGTGCATAACCAGGATGCGGTGTATGCAGCGTGTAGTTGAAGTTGTTGGGCGACACGAAAAGCTCACCCGTGGGCTGCTGAATCGGCAGCTGGAGGGTGTAGGTGTTTTCCCACCGTGCACCATCCGAGCCGCGAATGATCGCCCCTTTCAGCGTAATCCACTTGTTGGTCTGGTGACTCTGGTAGAAGAGGCTTGCGTACGCCATACCGGGCGAGGGGTCACTGGTATTCGGACCGGAATTGCCTGTCACACCATCGGTAACGTGGGCAATCGTCTCCACAACACTGAACTGTACCTGGTGGCCGGCTTCCACATCATTGTTCAAGATATCCTGGACACGACCGGAGACCTCCATCACCCAGGTACCACCACCGGCACGCGCCCCCTCGGGATCGAAGCTAAGCTCGATATACTCAGGCGGACCGGCAACAATCTGCAAGCCGTTGTAATCGGCCAGGATCGACTGGGTCCTTTCCGGATCGAGGTAGGTCCAGGCGCGCAGACTGAGCTGGCCCTTGCGTGACCCCGATCGAATCGTGATCGAAGCCTCACCAGAGTTGGTCGTCGCTGAATCGAAGGGGAGGCCGTATTCAGAACCGGGACGCCAGGGGTCGTCGTACGGGCTGCCCATGCCGTCGCTCGAACCGAGACGGATACGGCTCGGATCGCCATCCTCCCACGGGAACTGGTTCAACAGGAAGAATACCTTGCTGCCATCTTGCACGGAGTTGCCGTTCTCATCCCGAACACGCGCACGAATCTGGGTGAACTCGATACCGTTCGTGCCAAATACTGCCAACCGAGTCGTATCCGCAGCGACACTGATCTGCTGGGCAGAGCCGGTTACGACACTGACGGTATCTGTGAAGACCGTGGTGTAGTTCCGACTGGAGCTTGCCTGGAGCACCCAGGTACCGTAGCTCAGGTTGGTGCTCAACGTCGCCAGCGTCATGCCGGTCAAGTCGGTCAATGCCGGGCTGCTGACGGAACCGACCGCGTCACCTTCGATGAGGTTTAGGGGTCGGACATAAAGCTGGATATTGGCTACACCATTGTTGTTCTCATCGTAAGCAACCAGAGTGATCTCAGATTGCTGAGATTCGCCCGGGGCGACAACCATCCGCTTCGGATTCGCTCGGATGAAAATATGTGACACCCGGGAGTTGGAAGGGATCATACGGACAACAATCGTGTCAGCCGTAACACTTGCCGCGACCTGTCGGTTCCCCTTGCCCTTGCCCACAAACTCAACCTGGGGCTCGATCACATTTTCGCCGGGGCCTTCCCACTTGCCGTTGCCACCACCGCCGCCGCCACCTCCTTCAATGATGTCAGCGCCTGGGTCGACATAAGCGCGAACGGTGGTCTCGACCAGTTCATCCACCGCATCGACCACGACAGTCGAGATATAGGCGTTTTGATTCAGGTCGTAATAGGGTGGTGTCAGCACACCGGCGCCGGAAATCAACTGCATTGAGATCGGGACACCTTCCACCACAACGCCAGCTGTGTTCTGCACACGAATTTTAAGCGTGCTCTGCCCACTCTCATCCGTGATCACTTCCTGGCTGGCAGGTGTGGCGGTCATGATGACGCGGATATCTTGAACGTCGATGTTGATCTGCTTCGTCTGAATCCGCTGGTTGACGGATGCCTGAATGGTCGAGCTTGTGTCACGATTCAGGGTGTGCACGAACTTGGCTTTGACCTGGCCATTGTCGTCCGTGACGTTGCCGTCGTTCAGGATCAGGCGTCCAGGCCCGTTCAGGATCACCAACGCGATTGTGGCGTTGGTTACGGGGTCATTGGTGACATCCTTGGCAGTCACGGTAACCGACACACTGTCCGTCTTGCCGAAGTAATCCACCAGGTCGCTTGTGCCGACAGTTAGAGTAATGCTGTGGACGTTGCCGTCATTTCCCGGAGTACCGCCTGTCCCACCACCGACATCGGTCGGCTTGTCCTCTTCGCACGCAGTGAACATGAAGCCCACTAACAGCAGCGGTAGGAGTGCAGCCATCGTTAACCGTACTCGTCGCATATCTCACCTCCTGCGTTCGGCGGGTCAGTTCCCACCCGTTCCAAGCCCATCCGCCGCCGCGGCGGGCATGTCGGGAGCGGGTCTGGTGACAGTATGTCCGCCGCCCGCGCATCATTTGCCAGCTCAGCTGGCACCCTTTGTACTGTTCGGCAGCTAAATGCGGCCGAACGTTCCACTACTTGTTGTTTCGGTCAAACAGTAGATAGAGTGTTGCAATCTGCAAAATGATCGCTGTTACATCCCGGAAGTTTTCCCAGTCAGTCCCGATCGCTTTGTTCGGCACAAAAATCATTGCACCGGCATCCACATCGGTTCCGCGTCTCGCATGCTCCCAGAGCGGGGATTCATACCCGACAACCCTCGCACGCCGTTTGTGAGCGCCTCTGGCGTATCCACCGGCCGCCCCGATGTAGTGCGAAAAACTCGCCCCCTCAACATGGGGATAGTAGCCGGGATGCATCACCTGGCCAGCCACAAGTACCAGCATCGGTTCACGCGGGATATTGAGAACCATTCCGTCATAGAGCGCCACATCTGCGTCTGGATCAACCGTGCCGTCCTGCTTGAATACCGTCTCCATACGGACAGGCAGGTAATCCCTCGAACGGGAACGGAAATAGTACTTCAGAAACTCGAGATCCAGCTCGTCCCGATCTGTCGAAACCAGCGTATCGATCCTGAGTGCTTCATCGTCTCGAAAATCCCCTTCGGGGCGTTCCAGATAGACACGCCCACCGGGCAGGTAGGCCAGTTCCGAGAACCCACCAGCGCGTCGGATCACCTCGGACAAACGTGTCTGACCTTCAACAATCGAGTAGACTCCGGGCTTTGCGACCTCACCCTGAATCGTTACCGTGGCACGCCTGGGTCGATTGTCGCGAACCGGAACGTTCACCAGGTCGCCGGAACGGATCAGTGGGCCGCGTTCTTTCGATGCTGCGAGGGAATCAAGATCGACAATCTCGCTGCTGGTCGAACCATCCACATCGAAGTGAACCACTTCAACCGCGTCTCGTACAGCTTCCGGTGTCAGCCCACCCGCAACTTCAATCAGGTCAAGCAGATGGTCGCCCTCAAGCCACTCGAAACGGCCGGGCGAAGCAACCGCTCCTCCGACATCGACCATTGCGCCGGTCAGCTGACGTCTTTCGACCAGAAGGTGGTCCCCGCCGGAAAGACGAGGATTGCCTTCCTTCGCGCCAACACCGAGATAGCGAGGCAGATCAACCCGTTGGCGTGTTCCATCCGCACGGATGAGCCACACCCGACGCAGCGAGGATTCACCTTCGAGCAATCCTCCGGCCATCTCGATCAAGGTTGTCACACGGTCCGCGGGGGTGGCGATGTACTCGCCGGGAAATGCGACACTCCCACCGACCGAAACACGTACTCTGCGCATCTGGAGAAGGCTGAGGTCCACATCCGACCGGGAACCCCCGCCCCACTGCTCGTTCACCTTTTCCCGCGCCTCGCTGAGGGTCAGCCCTCCGAGGTGGATCATTGGCAGACGCGGCACTGTCAGTTCGCCATCGGGAGTGATCATCGACTGAATGAACCACCCGCTGCCACTGCGCAGGTTCACCCCCATTACATCGCCTGGCCCGAGGATGTAGGTGTCGGGATTGATCGCCTCATCCAGCGCGAATGCCGCTTCTTCCGGCACACGCACCGGGATATCCACCGCGCCAAGCCCAAGAATCTCGTTCGGCTTGTTCTGCCGGACGGCATCCTGCGCACCCATCAATCCCGTACGATTGCCAAGCGTCTGTGCTGCGCCGGTACCGCCCAAACTCAGCAGGAGGATGGCGATGAGGCCGAGAAATGGTACGTACCTGCGTAAAAACATAGCCTTGCTGCTCACCTGACAGTGAAATCCTCTGGATCAGAAACGGCTGATTACCAAATCCAGCCTACTCCTCGTCCTCGAGGATCATGGACTCGGACTTCTGCTGCTTCTCTTTTTCGCGATCCGCTGCCATCTTCTTCTCATACTCAGAAGGTTCAAGCGCATGCTCTTCCGCCGCCTGGATCAGGTCGCTCTTCTTCACAACCACGTCCGCCTCGTTGTCGCGGATGATCCTGGGCGTGATCTGGATGATCAGGTCGGTCTTCTTCGAAGTAACCGACTTGTGCCGGAAAAAACCACCGATGAAGGGAATGTCACCCAGGAAGGGCACCTTGTAGATGGTGTGCTTCCGGTTGACCCCGAGCAGACCGGCGATGATGATGGACTGACCGTCACGCACCCGAATGGTGGTCGTCGCTTTGCGACTCACCACCCAGGGAATGTTCTGGTCCGGACCGATCAACTGGAATACGTTGGACACTTCCGGGGTGATCGCGGTGGTGATGTATCCATCCGTATTGACTGTCGGCACGATGTCCAGCTTGATACCGACTTCTTCAGTCTGGGTTCGCACCTGGCCACCAACACCACCCGCCGAAAGGATAAAGGGGATTCGATCAACGACTTCGATCGAAGCGGCTTTGTTGTTCATCGTGGCGATCTGGCTGTTGGCAAGCACCTCGGCGAGGTTGTTCTTCAGCAGGTAATCGATTGCGAGCTGGAAGATCGGCTCCTGGTACCCGAATTTTCCGAAGTCATTCAGGTTGTCGATGTTCACATAGGGAACCTGCTGCGGAATTTCCGCCGGACGGAAGGGGTTGGGCGCTTCCGGTCCTTCGTAGAGTACGGTCTGGAATGGGGTCAGCTTGTTCCAGTTGATCCCCAGCTTCTCCTCATCCTCCACCGCGACTTCGATCAGGCGCGCTTCGAGCATGATCTGAAGCGGGGGACGGTCCACACTCGCAATCACATTCCTGATTTCATTGATCACCTTGGGACTGGTGATCAGCAGGAGTTTGTTCCCGCTCAGGTCGATCTGGACAGAAGCATTAAAATCCTGGAGGAGATCGGCGATTTCCGATGCGTTGGCATACTGCAGGTCAACGACATACGATGTCAGCCCGACTTCTTCTCTCAGTTTCTGAGCTTCGGCGATGAGGAAAGAACGTCCAACGATCTCGTAAGAGAGCCCGGCGGCTCGCACGACAAGGTTCATCGCCTCTTCGATCGGGGTGTCTTTCAGGTGGATGGATATCCGTTCCTGCCGATTGACTCCCGGTCCTGTCACAACATTGTACCCGCTCTCGGCGGCCAGGATGGACAGGATGGTGGGAAGATTTGCGTCGTCGGCATCGATGGTGACGGTCTTGTTCAGACCGGCAGTACGCTCCAGCGAAGTAGCGCCCATCGAATCACCCGGCGCAGCGAAAAGTACCGGGGCGGCCACGACGAGGGCCGCGACGAGCAGGATACGGATGCAGTTGCAATGCATGGGAGAATCTCCTCCAGGCTCAACTCTATGGCACTCAGTCCTTGTTCACGTTTTAACGCTCAGTACCCCTGCCCTGCGACATAATCTTCCATCGGGGCCACACTGAGCATCTGTCCTGTCGCGGCAAGCGTTTCGCGCGCTGGCCGACCTTTCAGGACCTGCTTTTCACCTCTCCGGGTGAGCGTCACGCTACGACGGTCGATCGATGCCACCTTCCACCCCTCGAGGACATCTCCGAGACGCAGAACATGGCTGCTGCCGAGATAGCGAATAACGACCGCCGCGGTGCCGTCGTCGCCCACCACGGTAGCGGCGAGACGCATTTCGCGGGAATCCGGATCGTTCTTATCTGCTCCGAGCTTTTCAAGGAACCGCAGACTCGTAATCACACGAGTCAAATCGAGTGGATCGCTCTTCGCTACAAACCTGTAGGCGATTCGTTCGCGAAGGGTCTGCTCGAGATTGTTGACTGTCTCCTCAAGCACACGATCCGTACCAATCACCCGCCGGGCGTCTTCTGCGTGAATCTTGTCGATTGTACGGGTCACAAAATAGTATCGACCCATGCCAACCACGAAGATCACTACGAGAACGAGCAAAAGGAGGCTTGAAATGGTGTCTGCACGACGACTGTTCACGGCTGCCTCACGAGGAATGCTTAATCAGCGTCAAAGTGCTGATCGTCAAATCAAACAGATGGGAATCCCATTTGCGGCGCCCCTTGCGCGACTCCACCTGACCCGGGTTGTTGCTCATCGTAAACTTCTCGATGGTGATCAACCGGTCCGACTTCTCCAGATCGTTCACGAACTTGCCGAACTCCTCGTACGTGCAATCAACCACAATCGTGTAGGAGGTCCGGACATAGTCATGGCGTGTCTGCCGTCGCCGACTGGGTTCAAGTTCCACAAGCACAATGTTATGCTCGTTGATCTTTTCAGTGATGAACTCGAGGAAGGGAAGGCTCGCATCCTGGGCAAGGCTGTCTTCCTTGCTGATGGCAAGATTCCGGTCGATCAGGTTCGCGACCAGGTCCAGCTCCTGGGCAAGGATCTGCGCGCTGATCAGCTTTTCGTTCCGTGCTTCGATCCGACGGTTCAGGCCTTCCACTTCACGCGGCAGTTTCGGGAACTCAAAACGGTAGTAGTAGAACAGACCGAGTCCGAAAACAACCGTCAGCACGAGCAGGTAAACAACTTTTTTCATCGGATCAGCCCCTTACCATCGTGTTAGCCCGACCCCTGCCTGCGGGTGATCCGACTGTGCGGCGGATCGAGAGCGTACGTGCAGGACCGAGTTCGCAGGTGACAACAAAGCTGAGAATCTCCTGCTCGTCGCGCTTGATCCTCTTCGACTCCTTGAACTTGATGTCGCGGAAGTCTTCCATGAAGAGGGGCATCGCTTTGAGCTGATCCATCAGCTCCTTCACCTTGTCGAATTCCCGTTCGGCCGGATCGATCTTGCTGATTCCGGAAATGGAGAACGTACCGCGATCGAACCGGAGTTCGGTGATCGCCATCTCCTCGGGGAAGCGGTCGGCGAGGGAGGTGAATTTCTTCGTCCAGAGCACACGTTCGTTGTCCAGCCGGGCAAGCGCGAGCACATCCTCCTTGCTCACATTCTGCCCTTCCTTCTGCAGCGAGTCGATCTGGGCAATGATGCGATTATGCTGGTACTCTTTCTGCCGAATGATCCTGCGGACATCGCTGTCGTTCTTGTAGGTCAGCAAGCCAACAGTCAACAGCAGGACGGTGATAACGGTCAGAGTGACCCGCTCGCGGGTCTTCCTGCGCCGTTCTTCACGCTGGGCAAAGCCTTCCTGACGATTCAGGTTAATGCGGAACTGGCGTACCATCGGTCAGACCTCCCGGATCGCAAGTCCGACGGCCGCCGCATACTGCGAGGGATGGCCGCCCCCATTCTCAGATGTCACGTCCATGTAAGCGAAGGGGTCGAAGATCTCTGCGCTGGCGTTGAACTTGTTCGCCAGGTAGTCCTTCACGTCACTGAGCGCCGCTCCACCACCAACCAGGACAAACTTGGTGAAGTAACTCTGACCAGTCTCCTTCACGTAGTAGCGAAGAGTACGGTTCACTTCTTCACCGAACCGATCAACCACGCTCTTCGAAGCAAGCCTGAGTTCGCCTGAATCCGATTCGACGCGAGGCAGATCCGGGTGAAGCCCTTTTTCCAGCTTCACCTTCTCCGCCTCATCCCAGCTCAAGCCGTAGTTCCGCATCAACTCTTCCGTGAAGCTCTGGCCACCGACCGGAATTTCACGGGTGAAGAAGCGATCCTTCCGACCAACCAGGGTAATCGACGTTTTCCTGCAGCCGATATCGACCATCACCACCAGCCCCTCATCCGGCAATTCATGGAACGCCAGGTAAGCGTTCGTGTACGCCAGGGGCTCAATATCCACGATCATCGGGCGAAGGTCAAGCTCCTTGAGAGTCCGCAGATGGGCTTCGAAAATCTTCTTCGAAGAGGCCACCAGCAGAACCCGGACCTTGTCCGCTTCTTCATGATACTCACCCATGACCTGGTAATCGACCTGAGTGTCGCTGCCATCCAGCGGGATGTGCTTTCTCGCTTCCAGCAACATCGCTGAGTTCATCTCCCGTTCCTCGAGGGGAATGGCGATGATCTCCTTCGCAGCGACCTGGGAACCATTAACAAGGGTTCGCAGGTTTTTCAGCCGCTTCGGGGACAGCTTGAAGGAGGAGAAGAGATCGACCAGCTGGGGGACAACCTGGCCGCGTTTCGGTCCATCCGGATCGTAGGGAGTTCCACCGGTCCAGATGGGCCTTGTCCCACGGTGGACAACCTTGTAGCGGTTGCCGCTCTTTTCGATTACGACGGCCTTGATGGAGTGGCTGCCGATGTCGAGGCCTACCCGTACTTTGCTGCTTAGCATGCCCCACCCTGTGTAGAAAAAGTCCTGATCCGAGCCTCACACCCGTGGTCTGCCAACTCGCCACCCGCGAGGCCTGCGCGGTTTATCTGCCGTCGGATCGGGACTATACGATAACATCGAACCTTGTGTCAAGCGTCACACCGTCCATCGCGGCCGGGTCGGAAAGGCCGCCACGGTCAAAACGTTCTGCTCTCCTGTTGGAAAGGACGTCAAACGATGGAATCATCACACTTAGAAGTCGGCCGGGCAAATTCCCCAAGTGCCTCCTGCCGCCTCTCAATCGGTCTCCGAAATAGACTTCGGAGACCCTGCTTCTACCCGGGAGGGGAGGTGAATCGCCCTCACAGTGCAATCACAAATCCAGAAGATGACAACCGTCTCAACTGGCGTTATTCGTAGTACACCCGCATGGTCGGGTCTTTGTCCCAGGAGCTGACGATCTGGAAGTTGTAACGATCCTCGGCGTCCGTCTCTTTCGGGAAGTAGGGCGGTGGAGTTTTCCACATACGGATGTCGTACGCGTACTCCTTGTCGTACCCTGTTCCACCGCAATTACTCCTGTGGACATAGCCACGGTTACGCTGGATCACCGAACCACGCAGATAGATCGCACCTCGCTCATCCTGTTGGTTAGGATGCGTCCCCTCAGGATCACACCACCAGTAACCATCCCAGCCAAAGGGATCGTCCGGGCGGTTGTTCTGATTCTCAAAATCAAACGAGCCACCCAAAGTGATCACAGCTGCAGTGATAATGATATGCTTGTTGTCGTGGTTCGTCCAGGCACCCTGATTACGGCCATTACCACGTCCGTTCGCATCTGTATTGGCGACACGAATCCGGCTCTCACTGATCAGCCCAAGGATGTTGTTAGACTGCATGTCCTGCAGGAAGAAGCTGTTCTCCTGGTTGCGCGGGGTCAGAACGCTGGGGTCGTACTCCGGGTAGCGGATATCATCCATCAGACGCATATCGCCTTCGGAACCGACTGTCGCGCGCCCCTGCACATTGCTGCCCCAGAGCTGAAGCCCACCCTCGACAAACAGCGCCAGGTTGTTCGAATAGTTGAGCCACTCGTCGACTTCCAGGTCAGAAGCGTTCTGGGGGAAGGGTGTTCCAGCAGGCCACTGCATGATGTGCCAGCCAGAGGGCTCTGCCACAATCCTGGTCTGAAGCTGGCCGTCCCGGTTCGAGTAGTAGTTCCCAAGCGCCAGTGCAGCGAAGCGAAGTTCCTCTGCACGGTCACGCAGGATAACCGAGTCTGCGTCGAATTGCGGCTCAGGACCTTGAAAATCAGGGTTGAATCCCGGACCCTGGTTAAAATCACTTGGGACCTGGATTACTTCTGAATGAAAGACCGGACGGTTCTTGATCGAAATCTGGTCGTTGGAACGAACCGGGCCGTACACGACATCGCGTTCGTAGAACCAGATGATTTCGTTGTACTCCGTCCGCTCGCTGTCTGTGAAGTAGAAGTACTTGCTCAGCGAAGGCTTTTCCACTTTCATGTGGAACGAGCGTTCTACAGTCTGTGTCCCTCCCCCGGGCATACGGGCATGGACGATCCCCGTACTGCTGATAACATAACTGTCCGGCTCACCCTGCTGGTCAGCAGGTACGCTTGAATCGAACAAGGTAAACTCAGGGATCAGACTCACATCAGTGTAGCCCACTTCGATCATCGAATTGTCGTAGCTGTTCACGATCGGAGGAAGCTGGGTCGGCGGAAAATTGACCTGTACCCGCGGAAGATTGATCGAAGTCTGTTTGCGAAGGTGGGCGAGACCGGTTTCGATTGCCGCTTTTTGAGCGACATAGTAGGCCTGGGTTCGCGCAAGGTCGAACCTCGCCTGATAGGCTTCGTCAGCGGTCCATTTCAGGAACGCTGCGCCCGTCAGCACCAGCACAAACATCAGTATGACAGAGTTGATCAGCAGGCTGCCTTTTCGTTTCCGAAACAGTTTCTTCATCGCAGCAACCTCCCCTTCTTTTTAATCAGTTAACATTCCCCGCTGCCCCAGCCCGTAATCCGGGAGGATAAGCCGGAATAACCCTCACTACAATCTACATTGACCTGCGTTTATCTCTCAAGGACGGATTCAAACCGTCACTCAATTTATCAGAGTCCCGAAAATCTCAAATCCACCAATTCCGTACATACGTACAACCGGTTCCGGCAATCTGGAGCAGCCCTCAAAGAGACGTCTGGGTTCCTGTCGTATCCTGCGGCAAGGATCGCCATTTCACATTCATCACCCATGCGCCGGATGAAAAGGGCAGCTCGATTTCATACACACCAGTACGTCGGCCTAACGGCTGTCTTCTGTAACGCATCGTGAATTCGATATTTACATAATAAGGCCGAAAGTTCTCATCGTATCGCCGGGGATCAATCCCGCCGGGTGCGATCCGCCTGTCCTTGTAAATCTCGAAACTTCGCGAATCGACAAGCACCTCATCCCGTCCGGATGGTGAAGGCGGCGGGAAGTTGGGGTAATCGACCCTCACACCATCCCGCATGATCACCGGGATGCCCATTCGAGGGTGGTACTGGAAACTGTATGTGTGCTCCAACTGCAATGGATCCCAGGGATCGACGTACTTCACCGACATCTGTGCAGGTGGTGTCTCTCTCTGGATATCGAGGTCGTAACCATTACGCACTTTCTCGCGGAACTGATCGACGTAATAGTGACCGTACTCCTCCACATCGCGCAGTTGCCACGCGATTCGCATCTGTTCTGTGATCTCTGCGAAGAAATAGCCGAATCCGAAGATGGCCATCCCGGCAATCAGGATAGTTACCATAACTTCGATCAGCAGTGTTCCTCTTCTGTGGCGCAACTTCATCGGTTATCCACTAAAAATCAGTCACTTCGCTGCCACAATCACTGTACCGCTTCAATCCAATAACTTTCGAGGTGCAGGAAGATTTCATACGGTTCGCCGCCGGGAATACGGGGCGGCTCAACCCACCGAATCACAACAGCGATGATGTAATAATCAGGGCTTTGCTTGGTTTCCGGATCATCGAAGACACCGATCGGATCCCGCCGGACAAAACCAACGATATCATCCTGCGTTCCCGGGCCCCGAGGATCGATGGTCACCTTCTTCCAGTCTGTCGGTTGCTGCATCTCGAAGGAAGTCGGGAAGACATAGTTTGCATGTCCGGCGTGAATCCGGCCATGCCAGTACTCTATTTCCGCACGGAGAATGTCGTTCGCCCGCATCCGGTGTCGCTGTTCCTGCAATGAACCGTATGCGGTGAAGTAGGCGATGGTGGTACCGAAGGTGGCGGTGGCGATGACAACAAGGGCGACAAGGAGTTCAAGGAGAGTGACACCCCTCCGGTCACACCTTAGCCTGAGACTACGCTTCATCCGTGCACGCAACCTCGTCACCAAACTTACTCTCCTTGACACGCAAGCACCGTAGCGCTGCGTATCATGCATGAAACCGTTCTACGCGGTCAGATCGACTTCGAACAGCTTCGGGTTGTCCGCGACAAAGGCCGCAGTTTCCCGGTCGATCACCCCCTGATGCAAGAGTCGCTGCAAATCCTGATCCAGCGAGTGCATTCCCTCTTTGCTGCTGGATTGAATGACCGAGGGAATCTGGAAAATCTTGTCTTCACGGATCAGGTTACGAACCGCCGTATTGGCGACCATGACCTCGGTCGCAACCACACGGCCGCTGCCGTCACGTTTCGGCAGCAGTTTCTGCTGAACCACCGCCTCAAGCGACTCGGCCAGCATGGAGCGGACCTGGGTCTTCTGCGAGGCGGGGAAAATATCAATGATACGGTCAATCGTTTTGGCGGCCGAACTGGTATGCAGGGTCGCCAGCACAAGGTGACCGGTTTCCGCGGCGGTCAGGGCGAGAGAAATCGTCTCCAGGTCACGCATTTCACCGACCAGGATGACATCGGGATCTTCACGCAACGCCGAACGCAGCGCATTCGCAAAGCTGTGAGTCGACGCACCCAGCTCACGCTGGTTCAACATGCAACTCTTCGACGTATGAAAGAACTCGACCGGATCTTCGATGGTAATGATGTGAAGCTGTTTATGCTCGTTGATATGGTCGATCATCGTCGCCAGGGTGGTGCTCTTGCCGGAGCCGGTCGGCCCGGTCAGCAGGATCAGGCCCCGGTCACGCATGGAGAGATCGCGGAGCACCTCCGGTACACCCAGCTCCTCGAAGGAAAGAATTTCCTCGGGGATCGTCCGGAACACCGAACCGATACCCTGGATTTGCTCGAAGATATTGACACGGAATCGCGCCACCCCCTCAACCTTATAGGAGAGGTCGATCTCCTTCATCTCCTCCAGGCGCTCACGTTGTTCCGGATTCAGCAGGTCGAAGAGCGCTTCACGCAGGATGCCATCCTCGGCGATCGGCAGATCAAGCTTCTGCAGGCTGCCGTGAATGCGGATCATCGGAATTGTCCCCGAAGAAAGGTGCAGGTCGGAAGCGCCATTGCTGACAGAAAACCGGAGCAGGTCTGGTATGTTCACCCTGGTACCTCAAATCAGTGCAACTTGAACCGTACGATCGAAAACAGGGGATCGCGCCCCGAAGGGCGCGACCGCAACCTGCAATCCACTATCAGAATCCGCCGCCCTCACCTTCAGAAGGCAGCCCATAACCGTAGAACTTGCCCTGCTGAATGTCGTAGGTCACTTCCTTGCCTGCCCCACCCGCCATTTCGCCGGTGGACGTGGCAACGATGGTCTCCTGACCGTTGAGTGAGAACTCCCACTTACGCTGAACAGCTTCGTCCATGGTCAGGTACCCGAACTCCTGAAGCTCTTCCACGTTGGTCGGCCAACGGTCACGATCCATGTAGAACATCTTCGAAGCGTTGTAAATCGCACCGATCTGCGACTGGGCGTCCGAAGCACGAGCCCCTGCCACATACTCGATGTAGATCGGAACCGAGATCGCGGCAAGAATCGCGATGATAACGACCACCACGAGAATCTCGATCAACGTGAACCCTTTGCGCTTCCGGTTCAGCATGTCCCTCATCAGAATGTCTCCTCACCCGGGGGAGTCCGTGTTTACGGAACTCCCTGATCTCAGTCCTACCGTCACCCAACGATCCGCAGGTGACCGCTCAATTTCTACAAGACAGGAATATAGCCAAACACTCAGTGCTTGTCCACCGAGAGCGAGCAATCGAAGAAAGTCGCATCTGGATCGTGCCGACGGTCTGTCCCCAAAGCCTGATGAAACCTTGCAAGCCATGTACCAGAAAAGGGGAGACCCGCCTCGCGAGCACTCCCCTCCGCCAATCTTGTCCCAACAAAAGAATTGGTGACCGCCGTCACCGCTATTCGGCTCCAGGCGCTCGCAGCATCTATCTGTTAAACGTGCAGATCAAGCATTCTTCGCGCAAACTTTGCACTTCGTGGATCGTTGTTTCCGCTATCCCTTCGAGCGCATTGCTCGTAAAGTCCAGAGCACTCCACCAAAAAGCAGGGCCACCGAGACCAGGCCCACACCACCAATCAATTGCCCAAGCGACCCATCCACCGCCACCCCGGCGAGACTGCCGATCCAGGTGCCGAACACCGGCAAAATATCGACCTTCCCGGAAAGCAACTGCGCAGAGGCGGCGCAGCCTACGCCAACCCCCAACGCCACCAGCAACGTATCAAGACTCAACCAACTCGAGGTGGAAGCATTGCCCACTGCTTCACGCACTGCTTTGGTCACCAATCCTCGTGGCAGGGGGGTCACTTTCATTGCACGCAAGGTCTCGACCACAAGTTCCTCGCGTTCTGCTTCGAGACGAAACGTCTTGTCATCCCGCAATCGCAGAGAAAGCTTGTGCGCCTGGGCCGGACTCAGCTCGCCGGCACGGTAGGCGGGGATCAGCTCGAGAAGCTCATCCTGGTGTGCAGCTGTTTTCGGCTCAGTTGTCATGGGGGTATCCCCCCTCCTCAAGATGCTTGCGCAGGGCACCCCGCGCACGATGCAAATAGACTTTGACCGTATTCACGTTTCTGTCGCTGACCTGGGCGATCTCTTCCACACTTAACCCCTGCCAGTAAAAAAGCATCAGCATCGCCCGCCACTCGGCAGGCAGCTTGTTAAGGCCACGGTTGATCGCCTCACTGGCGGCGATACGATCTTCGATTAACGCTCCCGAGGCACCCTCATCCTCAGGCTCAAAGCCGACACTCTCCAGCTTTTCGTCCAGACTCTCCGACTCATTCCGGGCAGCGGAACCTGTCAACGAGTCAAGGCAGACCCGGTAGGCAATCCGATACAGCCAGGTCGAGAGCTTGCTCCCCCCCTGGAAACTCGGCAGCCCCTTCCAGAATCGGATCACCGTCTCCTGAAAAAGGTCCTGCGCCAACACCGGATCTCCCGTCATCCGATTGATGACAGTCCAGATGACAGGTGCATGCCGGTCGACAAGACGGCGAAACGATTGTTCCTCGCCTGCCTGGGCCTTACGGATCCACACCTCCTCGCTCAGCGCTCCCTCCTGACGCCTGCACTTGCGGGGTCTCCCAGCAATCCCGATCCTCCAATCGAGACAGACCACCTTACGGCCGGCTGCCGTGCATGCCACCATATGACCGGTTGTTGGCCGCGCAGGTTACACCCCGCCAACCTGCGGTCTCTACCATCTCGTATGCCCCTCCACATCGCTCGAAAGTACACATAAGGGTTGTGGCAGAGGAAGGAGAATCTTATGAGGATGCAAGAAGGGGTCCTCACAAGAATTTGTGCAGCATAGCTCGGCTGATGAAGCTGTCAAGTCGCGCCGAGAGACCCGTTTGCTCTGCCACGCACAACCCTGTAACCGGACAGGACTTGCCTCCGTCCAATGGGCAAACGAAGAAACAACACAACCGTGAAGCCTGAGGAGGAAACGCCATGAGCTTCGACTTCATCAGCACCACCGCCATCATCGGCGTCCTGATCCCGATCATCGCCATGTTGATCGGTTTGACGATTGCCCTGTTCGCGATCCATCGAAACTACAAAACACGTCAGCTGGAACATGAACTGCGCATGGCGGCCCTGCAGAAAGGGTATGATATTCCAGCCTTGCCAGCGTCACACAAACCAAAACCCGCTTACCCCTTCACCTGGCCCTTCATCTTCCTCGGATTCGGGCTTGCCCTGATCTTCATTTATATCTTCGCGGATGGCGACACTGAGGCCCTCGGCTTCGGACTGGTCATCTTCTTCATCGGTGCAGGACTATTCGCCAGCCGCTTCTACGGTGTCCGCAAGGAAGAGATGTCCCACGCCGAGCAGCAGGTGGAACGGAACTGGATTGCCCCTAAAACGGAAGCTGCTGCCCAACCGACAACCGGCGAAAGCGCAGCTCCGAATGAGGAAGCCACAAGCTGACGGATCATTGCCTTCCATGCGACAACCCGGGGACCTCGCCAGTGGGCGAAGTACCCGGGTTGTTTTTGTCTGCTCTTGTGGAACAGTCAGCTGCCGCTGCGCCGCTATTCGCCGCCAGGGACGATCGTTGTCCCGCCTTTTCCTTCCAGCGCCTGAGAGACATGGTCCAGGTCGGTGATGATCACACGTTTGCCACCATCCTCGAGGAATCGGATCGCCGCCTCGATCTTCGGTCCCATACTCCCCGCCTGGAAATGCCCGATCGAGTTGTACTCCTTCGCCTCGGCGACCGTGATGTGGTCCAGGTCAACCTGATCCGCCCGGCCATAATTGAGCGCAACCTTCTCCACAGCGGTCAGGATCAAAAGCACGTCCGCACCGATCTGGGTGCCGAGGACCGCCGAGGCACGGTCTTTGTCGATCACCGCATCCACACCTTCCAGGTGATTCTCTTCGTCGTAGTATGTCGGTACCCCACCGCCACCGACCGCGATTACCACATAACCGTTGTCCAGCAGGAAACGGATCGCATCTGCGTTCAGCACTTCGAGCGGCTCGGGTGACCCGACCACACGTCTCAGTCCGCCACGCCCCTTGTCCTTCTTCACCACCCAGCCACGTTCTTCGGCGAGACGATACGCCTCATACTCTGGATAGGTGCTCCCGACAAACTTGGTCGGGTTGAGCAGCGAGGGATCATCCTTCGAGACAAGCACCTGGGAGACAAGCGACACAACGGATTTCTCGAGCTTCTCGTCACGCAGCCTGTTGATCAGCGATTGTTCGATCATATACCCCATCCACCCCTCTGTGGAGGCGACAAGCACTCCGAGGGGCTGTTCCGGAGCCTGGCCGCGAGCCGCTTCGACACGGATCAGCTCGTACCCCACCTGGGGACCGTTCCCGTGGGTAATGACCACCTCATACCCCGCATTGAGCACGGAGATTATGCCTGCGAGTGAGCGTCGGGTTTGGGCAAATTGGCTGTGGATGGTCTCACGCTGATCCGGGTTGGAAATGGCATTGCCACCCAGCGCGACGACTGCGATTCTACGTTCTGCGGGCATCGATCCTTCCTCGTGAAAGGAGCAAACCTGTCGTATTCTGCGATTTCGGGTCATCGATGAGGGATGACCGTAACTCTGCCGGGTCCGCCCGATCAGTATATCGGAAGGGTTGCTTCGCGCCTCACGCCCGGCCGATCGGGTTCCAAAGTTAAACAGGGCTGCGGCGCATGTGCGCCACAGCCCCTGGCATGCGCTCAAGTCAAGCGATCAGAAGAACTTCTTAAGCACATCCTGCAGGTTCGGACGACCGATCTCCTGCAGATCATAGCTGACACGCACCGCCGGCTTGTTAATCTTGATGATCCGACGCAGGTCGATCGGGGTACCGATCACGACGGCATCACACTCGACAGCGTTGATTGTCTTCTCCAGATCCTTCATCTGCTGCTCGCCATAGCCCATCGCAGGGAGGAGCTGGCCAATGTAGGGATACTTCTCGAAGGTCTCGGCGATTTTGCCGGTGACCCAGGGACGCGGATCGACTGTCTCATGCGCGCCAAACTTGGATGCCGCGATCACACCGGCACCGTAGGTCATCTCGCCGTGGGTCAATGTGGGGCCATCCTCAACCACGAGAACATGTCCATCCATGATCACCGATGGATCATCCACACTCACCGGGCTGGCCGCATCGATCACAATCGCCCGTGGGTTGGCCGCCTTGATGTTCTCACGTACCTCCTCAATCGCCTCGAGGTCCGCGGTCTCGATCTTGTTGATAATCACAACGTCAGCCATCAGCAGGTTTGTCTCGCCCGGGTAATAGGTCAGCTCGTGACCGGGACGATGCGGATCGACGACCACCATGTGCAGGTCCGGGGCATAGAACGGCGTGTCGTTGTTGCCGCCATCCCACAGGATGATATCCGCTTCTTTCTCCGCCTCACGCAGGATCGCCTCGTAGTCGACCCCCGCATAAACAACCCCACCGGCGGCGATGTGCGGCTCGTACTCCTCCATCTCCTCGATGGTGCATTCGTGTTTCTTCAGGTCGTCCAGTTCCGCAAAACGCTGCACCTTCTGCTTCACCAGGTCGCCGTAGGGCATCGGGTGACGGATCGCGACCACTTTCTTCCCGGCGGCACGCAGCGCAGCGGCGACAGCACGAGTGGTCTGGCTCTTGCCACACCCGGTACGCACTGCGCAGATCGAAATCACAGGCTTGGTCGATTTGACCATCGTCTCGGTGGCGGAGGGGAGGATGAAATCGGCGCCCGCCGCGTTCACAAGCGCCATCTTGTGCATCACGTACTCGTAGGGGACATCGCTATAGGAGAAATAGACCTGGTCCACTTTGTGCTTACGGATCAGCTCTTCCAGCTGCTCTTCGCTTTCGATCGGGATGCCGTTGGGATAAAGCTCGCCCGCCAGAGCTGCGGGATATTTTCGTCCGTCGATATCCGGAATCTGTGTCGCGGTGAAGGCGACAACGTCGTACTCACGGTTATCGCGGAAGAGGACGTTGAAGTTGTGGAAATCGCGCCCCGCGGCGCCCATAATCAGTACTCGCTTTGCCATGCTACCCTCATTGTTACGGATGAAACCCTGAAAACACGCCCCTGCTTGACACAAAAAATGGAGCGTGAACTGCCCGCTCCACCCACGTCATCACCGGGTACGGACTCCCTGTCTAACGACATGTCGATGCAGGGACCTCGGAGAACGTCCGTCTTCCTCCCGGCGAAGGGCTGCGTCTTTCCGGTGCATCGAATATACTTTTTTTCACAAAGTGAGTCAATACAGGTGCTTCCGAGCCTCCCACCCCCGTTGCCCACCCCCTCATGGTCAGCACTTTTCGGCTTCTATATATGCAAGACTGCCGATTTTTTACCCATTTAATAGGTACGATAGAGATTCAAGACGCTCCCCCTGATGGTCAGCACTTTACGGCTCATTGTCAGGTAGTGACTTCGATGACTTCCTCCAGGAGTTCTTGACAACCTGACTGACCAGAGATGGACGCACAATTCTGGTGAGGAGCCAAAAGCACAGCAGCAGATCCAACACAGAACACTTCGCCCGAAGGAGAGGTCCATCTCACCGCCCCCCCGCACTCACCAGAGTACCCTTGATGGTTGCAGCTCCCCTGCCCGAATGGTACCGTGCCACGTAGACATAGATCCCTGCCCTCAGGGAAGAGATTGTCAATCCACGCCGGCCATCCCAGTAAACCGGCACTCCCGATGAAACAAGTTCCATGTCCAGAAGGGTTCCCACCTGGCGGCCTCGAACATCAAACAGAAACAGTGTCACCTGCCCGACTGGATCGGGCAGATGGAAGGTGAAGCCCACTTCATCCTCAAACCCATCGCCGTCCGGGCTGAAGGGGTTGGGGTCGATCAGGAGGCGAAACTCACCGCCACCATCACCCGGCAACGCAGCAGCATCGTTTTCTTCGCCGGGTGATCCACCCTCCGCCTCGCGGGTTGGCACCCAGTTCCCCTGCGAATCCGGATGAAGGGAGCGCCCGACAGTGACCGCGCCGAACGACACCGAATCCACAACCTCACCACCTGGCCCCAGGAGGATGACTGCATCACCTTCATTGTTCAGTTTTGCCCACGGCATACAGGCAACCACCCGGTCCGGATCGATCTCCGGCCAGGCAGCGATCAGCGAAGTGCGGTCCTGAGCGAGGACGACAAGGGAGTAGCTGTGGCGAAGGGTGTCTATCGGCAGAAACGAAGTTCGATTACTCTGACGATCACGAATCGTCCACTCACCCAACGCGACCGCCTGCGACGGGTCAAACCGAAGTTCTACCCATTCACCTCCCTGGTCTGTGGCGGGGCGGGGCATGATCTCATTGATCCGGGCAGCGCCCGGGGGATAGGGCTTGTAGAGTGTCCGGCTGAGCATGTTGTTCTCGCGGACAATGTCCTCGGCCAGCAGTGTCGCCGTCACATGAAAGCCACCAGCTTCCTCCACAGGCATCGGGATTTTCATCTGGCAAAAACCGCCGGGGGCTGGCGGGGAAATACTCAGCAGCTCCTCATCCCCCCAGCCACTTCCGGATCCCGGATGCGTGCCGGAGATCCGCCAGGAAACGTACAGCAGCAACTCCGGAATATCACCGGGGATAGAGTCTCGACTCACTCGTACATAAATATCCCAGTCGACCTCCTCCTCGTTCGGCTGGGCACTCTCGGACGCGATCCAGACTGAATCAACCCTGAGGTCAGATTGAATCACCGGAGGCTCCGCATAGCCGGGTGTTCCTCCCTCCGGATGCCACGACAGCACCCAATCCTCCGGTCCAACGTCACGGTCAAAACGGTAGCGCACCCAGCTCACTCCCCTCTCCGCGGCCGGATACTCGACACGGTCCACGATTGCACCGGAAGGATCGATCAGGAAGAGACTGTCGCCGCCGTCATTCAGGCTGGGGAAGGGCGAGAGCGTCACCGAGTTTTCCTCATCCACGCCCAGCCAATCGAGAATGTCCCCTCGCTGTGCCAGCACAACACGCCTTCCTGCAGGTGCGTCCGGCGTCAACCATTGCTGCCCGCTGGAATCAACACGGCCAATCGTCCCCTGCATGTCGCGCAGGGTCCACCCTCCGAGGGGGAGATGCTGCTCATCACTGTCTTCTTCCGCGCTGTCGAACCATGCGACCTCTACCCACTCCCCCGGGCGTGTGTCCGAGGGACGCGCCATCACTTCACTGATCCGAAGCGCACCGGGTGGGTAGGGCAGTTCGAGACGATTGGTTGCACGGTTGTTCGAGGGCTGTTCGTCACCCGCCGTGTCCGCCTGCACCGCGAAGGTCCAACCACCTGCGTCTGGAAGATCGAAGATTTCCTCTACCCGATGGACCTGGCTATAAGCGAGGTTGCCGTTGATCGTGTCAAAGCTGTGGAACACAGCTTCCCAGGGGCTGTCCGGGTGACGGATCACCTTCGCGGAGACGGAATAGCCGAAGGGGTGCAATCCGGCATTGCGGATCAGGTAGCGAGCTACGAATCTCCCGCCGAGGCTGCCTACGGGTTCGATACGGAGCGAGTCGATCTCGATGTCGCGGTCGAGCGGTGTGATGGAGTTACGTCTCCCGGGCGATCCGCCGGGCAGGGAGAAGGCCCAGTTGTCATCCCCTTCACCTCCATCAACAAGGATGCGTTCTTCGCTGTGGCCATCAGAGGCGCCGGGACGATAGGTCCGTGTCGAAACATCCTGAGGCAACCCACTCCCGCTGCTGAATGTGATCATCCCGGCGGAGCCGTTGCTCAAGCCGCCTGATCCGAAAGTGGGATTGTCGATCGTCAGCATGAGGGTGCCTTCGGGGATCATCTCATCGTAGATCCGCTCCACCTGATCCCAATAATCGGGGTCAAGGATGACAGCGTATGCGCCTGCGGCAAGCAGGGCTGACCCGGTGCCGCCGTGTGGAAGGATGACCGTGTCCGTTGCAACACCATCGCTGATTGTGTAGCCAGCTATGAATCGAGCATCGCTGCCAGCATTGAAGATTTCGATATACTCGTTGGCATGTTCCGAACCGTACGGATTGTACATGATCTCGCTGATGATGACTCTCAGTTCGGCGGTGGCGGAGGTGGTGAGCAGCACGACCCCAAGCAGAGCATGAAGAATTGAGGAAAACCGGAGTGGAGATGTTGTGTTCAGATGATTCATTTAGAAAACCGTCTCACGTCAGCTTTCGCAAGCTCACCAGGGTCGCGCCCCAGCCGCTCGAATCGCCTTGCGCCAGGCGAAACTGCTCCACATCAGACCGCTTACGCAGGATCGCATGAACCAGTTCACGAAGCGCACCCGTCCCTTTCCCGTGTATAACACGGACTTCCAGGATCCCCTGCTCCCGACACAAGTCGAGGTAATCCGGAACAAGCTCCTTCACTTCGGACGGGTGAAACTGGTGCAAATCGAGGACACCGTCAACCGGGTATTCAATCGGGGGAAGATCATCCATCTTGCACTCCTCCCCCCTTTTGGTTCTCGGTCAGCTCTTCATCCCTGCCCGGGGACTCGCCTGGTCGTGAGACCTTACATCACCCTGTAACCATCTCGACAAAGGTCGCCATCAGGGCGTCAAAGTCCATCCCCTCCGCCTTCGCGGCCATCGGAACCAGCGAGAGGTCGGTCATGCCCGGAAGCGTGTTGACCTCCAGGAAAACCAGATGTCCCTCGGGGGTGAGACGCCAGTCGACCCGGGCAAAATGACGGCATTTCAGCTCACGGAAGATCTGCAGCGACAGCTCCTGCGCCTTCGCTGCGATCGATGCCTCTACTGGAGCCGGGCAGAGATATTCGGTTTCTCCGCGTGTGTACTTGCGTGTGTAGTCATAGAGCCCTGTCTTCGGGCGAATTTCGATAAGCGGATAGGCTTTGTCGCCGATAATCGTAACGGTCAACTCACGTCCCTCGATGTACCGTTCGACAAGAGCGCTGTCTCCCTCTTCAAGGATCGCTTGAACACCCTCTCGAAACTCCTCTCGCTGACTCGTGATCACCAGCCCGACAGTCGAGCCGCCGTGATTCGGCTTCACCACAACCGGCAGGCCGATTTTCGCCTCACACCTGTCGAAACCCGCATCCGCAGCCGCGGGATCATCAAGAATGAATCCCTTCGCCACCGTGATCCCGAGACGGCGGGCGGTGTCACGCGATACCTCCTTGTCCATACAGAGCGAAGAGGCCAGCACTCCGCTCCCCAGGTAAGGAATGGCAAGCAGGTCGAGCACTGCCTGGATATGGCCATCCTCCCCCCAGCCGCCATGCAGCATGGGGATGACCCCATCCACCGGGGCAGTGGCGAGGGTGTTGACAAGTCGTTTCCAACCTTCACGGTCCAGCCGGGCAAACTCCTGCTCATCGGGTGGGGTTGCGCCGACCATTCCCTGCAAAAGGGGATCGTCACCGGGGTGGAGAGTGTCGGGATCGGCCGTATCGAGCTTCAGCACGTCATGCCCGCAGCGCAGCAGACCGCGAGCGACGGCATCTCCACTGGCGAGGGAGACCCGACGTTCCCCATTTTCACCGCCACACACGACAAGCAGACGCGCCATACACAATCCTCTCTTAACCTATCAGTTCCTCACAGCTCCACACGAACATCGCTCCCTGCACAGATCAATGAAGAGATAATACTTCGGTGGGAATCGGCTTCCCGCTGTCTCCAGCCGTCACACAACACACCAGATATCCACTTCAGGCCGTTTCCATGCGCACAACCAGTAACGTCAGATCATCACGGCTGGTGCGCTCCTCGCCCGCAAAATCACGGACCACATCGAATACCGGGTCCACTCCCACCCATTGGTCACCATTCAGGTGTCGGATGCACTTAAGCAGACGGTCTCGTCCAAACTCCACCTCGGCTTCATTCATCGCCTCGGTCAAGCCATCGGAGAAAGTGACAATCAAATCCCCCGGATGCAGCTTGGCCCTGCCAACTTCGTACCCGGCATCCGGCACGACTCCCAGCAGCATTCCGCCCTTCTCCAGGTCAATTGTTTTCCCGTCTCGCAACAGCGCGGGGAGGTCGTGCCCGGCATTGACATACTGCATCGAACCCCGGCTCGGGTCGATCAGGGCGACAAAGAAGGTGATAAACATCTCGCTGGTTGAGTTGCGGCATATCTGACGGTTGAGTTCGGCGACCACCTTGTCGAGTGTGAAGTTCTGGCTGCTCAAGACATGCAGGTTCGCCTGCAGATTGCTCATCAGGATTGCCGCGCCCACCCCTTTTCCGGAAACGTCTCCCAGTGCCAGCAGCAGGCCGCGCTCACCCAGGTCGATCACATCGTAGTAGTCGCCCCCTACTTCGAGGGCAGGCACACTCTTCGCTTCAATGCGCAACCCATCCGGCTGAGGTATCGAGGCGGGTAACAGCTTCAACTGGATTTCGCGAGCGATTTGCACCTCACGTTCCAGCCGCTCCTTTTCTCCGACCTCGTGCAGCATTCGACGTAAATCGGCTGTCATCTGATTGAAACTCTCAGCCAGATCACCCAGTTCGTCTCGGTTCTTCACATTGATTCGTACCGAGAGATCTCCCGTACGCAATTGTTCGGTTCCGCTGCGCAGCGCGGCGACGGACGAAGTAATTGTCCGGTTGATCCCGAAACCGAGGATCGTGCTGAAAAGCACTGCCAGCCCGAACATTGCCGCGAGCACACCGATCACAACCAGCGTCACCTTGTTAAGCCCCTTCGAGGTATAGAGCGAGTTCAGCAGGTTCATCAGGCTCGTCCGGACACTCACCTGTCCGGACATGAACTCATGCTTCTCCTCTCCGGAAGGCCAGGATTGCAATTCGCAGACACCGTGGTAGAGACTCCGCTTATGCAGCGGCAGACTCAAGCTGGTATCCTCGGCTGTGAAGGTCCGAACCACCCCCGCATCGCGCCATCGCGGATCAACCGAGCCCACACTCTTGATACGGATCGCATTCCCCTCGCTCTCGCGCAACCCTTTGGCAATCTCGAGGGTGAACTCGCTGTAAGGCGACACCGAAATATCCGCACCGATCACCTCTTTGTACCGCTCCAGGGTGCGACGGTTCAAGGGCTTCAGCGCCACATTGACAATCCTCGACCCGGCCCGTTTCGACACCGCAGCGGCAAAGGCGGACCGCCCATTCCCGATCGGCAGAATCCCGTGACGGCTTGTCGTTGAATCGGTCCAACCCGGGAAAAGGGGAAGCGTGTCGGGCAAGGCCCACGCCGAGGGACGGGAAGCGACCCGGATCCAGACCTCCTCAGGGACAGTTGGTGACGCGAGAGAGTCGAGACTGCTGTTGAACAGCCACTCCTGCGGCAGGGTGGCGAGGGGCAGTTCATCCCCGAATTCCTGGCCCCCACGCGTGGCCGGACGGGGCGGCACCGGCAGAGGCTGAATCGACCTGCGGGGTGCCGGGTCCGGTGTGATACGCATGTAGACCGCCTCGGCGACACTGTCCTGGGCGGCGTAGGACTCGATCCGCCCCGATGCCAGGGCATTTTGCAGGTTCTGCAGATCATCATAGAGGAAATTGCGCACCTCGCGGGCGCGCATGGTGCCGATTCCGAGGTAGATCGTGACAACTATCAGCGCTAAAAAGAGGATCGCCGGAATCACCGTACTGAAAAGGTAGGTGAGGGCCAGTTTGGACCAGATGGGGACACGTAACCCAAACGTCCCCTGGAAGAGCGCGACAATCAGCCTCACGGGCAACAGCAGCCAGAAGAGCGCCAGATAAGTCGAAAATGTGTCGAAGAGCGAGCTTTTCAACAGCTCTTCCAGCGGGATCGTGATCAGAGTTGCGGGAATCGCACCTTCGCCGAACGAGACCTCGAGGTTGGTGCTGAAAAAGAGAGCAGCGAGAGGTGTGTAGCAGACCAGCCCGAGCACCCACCAGCCCCACTTGCCGCTGATCTCCTCCACAAAACGGCTTGGGATGACAAACAGCACGACATACAGCGCCACCAGCAGGACATAACCCGAACGTGTGTCGAGGTAGGAAATCGCCAGTGTTAGGACCACCGCCACGATGACACTGCGACGGTGCTTCAACCACCACGCCCCTCCGAGACGAGCGACACTCAGCGCCGACCAGGCGAGGGCGACACCGACAGGGATGTGGTAAGTCAGTAGCCAGCCGGTGTTTCCGCTGACCAACATCGAGAGCGCACTGCGCTCAGCGAGGAAACTGCCGAGGAGGGTGGCGACAAAATAGAAAACCGGCCCGAGGGCGAAACGACCCAGCTCTCTGCGAGTCGTTGCCGCCGGCCGGATACGGCTGAACAGCGCAAGAGAGGCGGCGAAAACGAAGAGGTCGAACACGAGGCGCACCAGGGGATGGCCGTACCCCGCGCTGAAGACCTGCACCGCAAGCATGGCGCCCGTGAGCACAGCGATTGCTGTCAGCACTCGACGGGAAACCATGTTTGCCCTCCTTCAGCTAATTGCCGGATGCCTACGGAATGATCACCCGCATGCAGGAACCCGCCTGCCCCTACTTGTCCCCAACTTCAACAAGCATCATGACGCGTGCTTCGATCCCCTCACCACGCCCCGCCGGGCCCAATCCCTCCGGACTGCGTTCCTTGATTGAAACATCGAGGGGAGTGATCCCAAGTGCCTCAGCGATGTTCCGTCTCATCTTGTCCAGGTAACGCGATATTCGGGGACGGTGAATCAGCAGGGTGGCATCGAGGTTGATCACCCCGTAGTCGATTTCAGAGGCCCGTTTTCCAACACGCGCCAATTCCTGAAGAGCGTTGAGGTCCTCCTCCCCATTCTCGATTGGCGGTACCGGTCCGGGATCGCAGAAGGCGCAGGCTCCGAGATAGGCGTCGATGACTGCACGCACCAGCACATCTCCCTCGCCGGGACCGTCAAGTCCTTTCTCAAAGGGAATGTCCACACCACCGAGCACGAGCCTTCGATTATCAACCAACCTCAGCATGTCCACACCGTAGCCGACACGAAGCATGATACCATCCAAGTTTGGTGTCACCAGGCAGGTTGAACACCGTCTCCACATATGGGTTCAGCGACGCAGTCCTGCGACCAGTCGCTTGGGGGTCAACAGCAGTTCAAGCGCTTCAGTTGCCGATCTCGTCACAAGGTCCGAACGAAGCACCGCCTCCGATGACGCGCCTTCCCTGCTGATCACAGCAATCGCCAGTCTGGCGCGTTCCAACGCGATCACATCATTCGCCCCGTTGCCGAGGAACACCACCCCCGCCGCACCCAGTTCTTCCACATAGTCGCCCTTCCGCTCCGCTTCACCACCCGGGGGCAGCGTCAGCAGCCGGACAGGCAGATGCTTGAACACTTCCGATGCGGTGCCATGCGTGTCCGCCGTCAGGATGGTCACCTCCAGCAGACCGGCCAGTCCGGTCAGACGTTCCGCCACCCCTTGCTCGAGGATACCGTCGCAGGCGAGGGTGCCGTTAAAATCGCTGACCAGGTGGCTCAGCGAGAGATCGCCGTACCCCGGGATGCTGAGTTCGATCATCTCTGGTAAACCGGTTTGTTCAGACCGAGAAGAGTGCAAAATAGCCGGTCGACCAGGGTGGCCGTGAGCAGTTTGGCCGCAATCGGCAGCCAGCGTGCATAAGGGTGAACCGTGTATCGGACCTTCGGTCGATCTGTCTCGGCCGCGAGCCGGATCACTTCCGCCACACTGGCCGCACCCCAGGCGAAACGCTGGGTGGGCAGAGCTCCCCCGAGGAATCGTTTGTAATAGGGTGCGTAGGGTGAATCGCTGTTGGTCAGTTTGCTCAGCGAGTGGCTTTTTGCGGTCGAGGAGAAACGTGTGCGGATCGGCCCGGGTTCGACGAGAATCACCTTGGTGCTCCAGGGCGTCAGCTCCATACGCAGCGAATCGCTCATCGCCTCGAGTGCGAATTTGCTGGAGGCATAAACACCGTTAAAGGGGGTGGTGACTCTACCGAGAACCGAGCTGACGTTTATAATCCGTCCGCCATGACGTCTGCGCATCTCGGGCAGGACCAGCTTGCTCAAAGCCAGGGGAGCGTACAGGTTGACATCATAAAGAGCGCGCATCGCGTAAAGATCGGATTCTTCGATCGCACCGCGAATCCCATACCCGGCGTTGTTCACCAGCACATCAACAGGCCCCAACTCATTACGAATCCGCTCGTAAGTCTCTACACGAGCGATCGGATCGGTGACATCAAGTGGGTAGGCATGGATGGATTCATGCTTCTGCTGAAGGGCCTCCAATGCCTGCTCGTTTCGTGAACTGGCAGCGACATCCCATCCGCTGCGGGCGAGCAACAGCGCGGACGCCCACCCGATCCCGCTCGAGGCGCCCGTGATCCAGACATGCCCCTTCGGTAGTGTCATCCTCAATCCCCTGAGTTGGTGATGCCACTGCGTCACAGAAAAGCAGTCTCTCTGTTCACTCCACAGGGCATGCCCCAGCAGCCCGCAAAGCTCCCATCAAACTACAACCAATCCGCAGGTGGGACAAGGGCGATCGGCCCCATCGCAGACAGGACTCATGCCACTGAGTTATGCTGCCGAAATCTCACCCCCGCCGCTCCTGATGGACACCGCTGAAAACTGACAAAATGTCCGATCAAGCAGTCGGGGCGCATCCAATTGCTGTTAGGTTCGCCGGAATGCGAGCGAGTGCAGTCTCTCGTGGCCATTCGACCGCGAGGGACGTGCGCTGACTCCCTGGGAAACCAGGCATCTCAGGCTGGCATAGTGGATCGTTTCATCTACCCTTAAGTGTTCTGAGCAGCCTTCCCGCTGAACCACTGCGCCTGCAAGAAGGTGCCTCGAATCGTACTCGTCCATAAGCCGCAGAATCCGTCAGAGCAGATGAAACGATCCACCAGGGTTCTTCCCGCGATTTTTCGGTCGAGCATACAGTCTGCTCAGCCCTTCTGTGCAGTTCGAGCACATCGGAGGCCGTTTCCCTGTCAGGATCCGCTGACGGAACTCCTGAAACTTTGCACCACGCCACACCTCCTCGAAGGACTGTTCGAGCAGGTTCCCCACTACAAAGGCACCAACCTTGTCGAAGCAGCAGGGAACCACGCTGCCATCCCACTGCACCACCGCACTCGCGAAGATGCGTTTGCAGAAGGGGCGTTTTGCGCGACGCAACACCCAACTGCCGTTGACAAGATCGTATCGTCGCAGCTCCGGCTCTTCTGGCAGCCAACGGTCCCCCTCGCCCTCCTCAAATGCCTCCAACTGCGCAGTCTTGAAGAGTATCCGATCCACCCCCCACCGCTTTGCCAGGGTTTTCGCCAGGGCGACCTCATGCAGGTTGTGCCGAAAGAGGAGAAATTGCCAGGTCAGCAAGGGGTGACGGCTTTTCAGGGATCGTCTCGCCTCCACGACCCGCCCGATCCCCTGGTCCACCTGGTCAAACCTTCCCCCCACCCGATAGGAGGCGTGACTCTCCGGTGTGGCTCCATCCAGCGAAAGGATCAGCTCGTGCAGCCCTGCGGAGACAAGTTCTTCGGCGAGGTCGCCCCTCGCAAGCAATTCCACATTGGTCGAAAGGGTCACTCGTGCGCCGGAGGCAGCTGCATGACGGACAATTTGTGGCGTTTCACGATTCACCAGCGGCTCGCCCTGGTTCCAGAGCTGAAGCAGCATGGGGGTCGGGCGAATACTGTCCCACAGCTTTCTGAAATTGGCGATGGTGAGGTTCCCACCTCGACGGGTCAGTTCGCCGCGACCTGTGGGACAGTGAGGGCAGTGAAGCTGGCAGGCGGTGGTGGGTTCGACCATCAGCATCACTGGTGTTGCCAGGGTGACTGGACGACCCAGCAGACGTGACAACGCAAGGCTCGCTGTCACACGAGCCAGGTTCCAGAGCTGCCCTATGGAGAAAAAACGAGGTGGATGCTGGATCGCCATGATGGAAGATAGGGGTCGAAATCGTGCAGTAAAAATCAGGCAGCCTGTGGAGCTTCGTAGAGCACAGCAGCCATCCATCCCAGGCGGGCACTCTCCCACCAAAAACACCGCCACCCCAATCAGGGCGACGGTGTCTTGACAGTCCGGGTGGGTCAGAACGGCGCTCACATGGATACGCTAAGGCGTTTGCCGCCCGATCATCTTTGTTGTTAACGCCCGTATGGACCGGGAACCCGGCTGTCAGGTACTCATGACTGCAGACTGCATACAGCTACTGCCAACAGCGTACAACCAACTGCCAACAGCTACCTGCACTGCGTACTGCAAGTCCCATGTTTGCCGCTGTGAAGTGGTCGGGTTTCAGGTGAAGGGCATACTCCTCCCGCCCGCGTCACCCCCTGTTTTCCCACGGCGAAGCGGCGTTCATAAGCCAAGATAGAACGATTCACATGGAAGGTCAAGAGCGATTGGCTCGCTGGAGAAAGTTCCCGGGAGATTCTTCGCTTCTCCTTGAAGAAACAGTCGGATATATTGATAACGATTTCCTGTTAGCGGCGATCTGGCTCTCCTTCTCGACCACCGGATCGCCAGGGATGCAGGTTTGCGTGGTGTGAAATTCGGCCGGACAGCCTCCTTCTTCTGACTGAACGGCACAAGCAAGCAGTCCCCTGCATGAGGCACCCATGGATTTCCAGGTTCATCCTCTGACCGCCGAACGGTGGAACTCCCTTGAGACACTTTTTGGACCCAACGGTGCCTGCGCGGGATGCTGGTGCATGTGGTATCGAAAATCCGCCAAACAGTTCAAGGCAGATTCCGGCGGAGCCAACCGCCTTGATCTGCAAATTCTCGCAAAGAATGCGTCGATTCCTCCGGGCCTGTTGGGCTTTGTCGATGGCCGCCCGGTTGCCTGGGTGGCCATCGCACCTCGCGCCGACTACCCACGTCTGGCCGGTTCACGGATCCTGAAGCCCGTGGATGATCAGCCGGTCTGGTCCATCACCTGCCTCTTCATCGACAAGCGCCACCGAAAACAGGGGCTCTCCACACGGATGATCGACGCTGCCGCGCGATTTGCCTTCGAGCATGGTGCAGTGATTGTCGAGGGCTATCCACATGATCTCGCCGGGGGAACCCTGCCCGGCGCATTCGTCTGGACCGGGTTGATGAGCAGCTACATCTCCGCAGGCTTCGAGGAAGTGGCTCGCAATTCCCCCAAACGCCCGATCATGCGCCGAGTCCGAACAAGCGACTCTGTTCGGTAGATGAAATGGTCCACTCGCCGGAATATGTGCGGCTGTCCATTGCTGATCAGTTTGTCAAGCTGCATCGCATTCCACCCCTGGCATTCTCCGCCTCTGCTTGCTCCACCTCAGCGATAGAGCTACGTTTCCACTCCACAGCTTGTCGTTGCCCCTGCCCGGACCTGTCACTTCGGGCAGGGCTGTGGGGCGAGTCGGCTTTGTCCTACTCGAGCTTGACCTGAAAAAACGACCAAAGGTTTGACTGGATGGTGAGCAGCTGTTTCGCGCCGGAGTAAACTTCGCAAGCATGGAGTTGACGCCATGAATCCTGAGCAAAAAAATCAGTTTCTGCGTAGCGTCGAGCTGTTCTCGGAGCTGACCGAAACCGAACTGGGCTACCTGATCGAGCATGTGAGCGAGCAGTCGCACGCAGAGGGGGAGGTGATTTTCGAGGAGAACACCCCCAGGCGTCACCTCTTCCTCGTCCAGGCAGGGAGTGTCGAGCTGTTCAAGGGAACTCCCAGCCACGGTGAAACTCGACTTGCGCTGTTCGGTCCGGGCGATTTCCTCGGCGAAGGGGCATTGATGGATGACTACCCCCACTCGACCGGAGCAAGGGCGTTGGAATCCTCACACATCCTCGCCATAAGCCGTGAGGGGTTTCAGCTCCTGTTCAGCCAGCATCCCGGAGTGGCTGCCAAGTTGCTGTCACGGATCGCACGAGTCATCTCACGCAGGATGCGTCAAACCAGCACACGTGTGGTCAATGCAGGAGCGCAGTACATCTCAGGACGGACACGTTCCGAGCATGATCTGCTCGGCGACCGGGATGTCCCCTACGAGTTTTATTATGGCATCCAGACCCTGCGCGGGCTGGAGAACTTCAATATCAGCGGCATTCCTATCTCCCATCACCCCGACCTGATCCTCGGACTGGCACGTGTCAAGATGGGCGCCGCACTCGCCAACCATGAGCTCGGGTTGATCAGCGATGAGCTGAAGGATGCCGTCGTCACGGCCTGCCGGGAAATCATCGATGGGCGGCTGCACACGCATTTTGTCGTGGACATGATCCAGGGCGGAGCGGGCACTTCCACCAACATGAATGCCAACGAGGTAATCGCCAACCGTGCCCTCGAGCTGCTCGGTCATGAAAAAGGCGAGTATAAACACTGTCACCCGAACAATCATGTCAATCTTTCACAATCGACGAACGATGCCTACCCCACCGCGATGAAGCTGGCGTTGATTGAAGCCAATGACAAGCTGGTCGCTGTGCTCGAAGCGTTGATCGATTCCTTCCACAGGAAAGGACGCGAATTTGCCCATATCATCAAGATGGGCAGGACACAGCTCCAGGATGCCGTGCCGATGACTCTCGGTCAGGCCTTCGACGCTTACGCCTCTACCCTAAGCGAAGAGATCGACCGCCTGAACCAGAATGTCGCCCTCTTCACCGAGATCAACATGGGAGCGACTGCGATCGGCACGGGCATAAACTCAGACCCCGATTATCCGGAAGCCGTGCTCCGGCATCTTCGAACGATCACCGATCGTGACCTGAAACTTGCACCGAACCTTGTCGAGGCCACACAGGACACCGGCAGCTTCGTCATGTATTCCGCAGCCCTGAAACGTCTCGCGGTCAAGCTGTCGAAGATCTCAAACGACCTGCGTCTCCTCTCGAGCGGCCCGCGTGCAGGCTTGAATGAGATCAATCTGCCGCCCATGCAGCCCGGGTCATCCATCATGCCCGGCAAGGTCAACCCGGTCATACCGGAGGTGGTCAACCAGATCTGTTTCAAGGTGATCGGGAACGATTTGACAGTCACCCTCGCGGCCGAGGCCGGCCAGCTCGAGCTGAACGTCATGGAACCTGTCATCGTGCAGAGCCTTTTCGAGTCGATCGAAATGCTGAAGAATGGCATGGCGACTCTTCGTCTGCGCTGCATCGACGGCATCACTGCGAACGAGGAACGCTGTCGGGAGTTGACACTCAACAGCATCGGACTGATCACCGCGCTCAACCCGAGGCTCGGGTACGAGGCGAGCAACCAGATCGCACGGGAAGCCCTTGCCACCAACCGGGGGGTCTATGAACTGGTGCTCGAAAAGGGCTTGATGAGCCAGGAGGAACTGGATGATTTCCTCAAGCCGGAAAACATGATCCGTCCCCGGAAAATGGGTCAGAAATAGACAATCGGCGGTGGTTCTGTCAAGCCACCGGGCCTGCGATTCCTCCCAGTTGCCGTTGCGGCAGGTCTTTAGCAATGCGGAGACCTGCCCCGCGTGTGATTGTCACCTCTGCCTTTACCCCATCTCCAGGAAAGAATTGCCGCTTCCCTGAGGACCCAACCTTTGTAAATCCAGACCTTACATCCGGCATACCAGTTGCCCTACTCCCTTTGACACTCAAAGGGAGCGGAACGGGATGAAGTTCACATCGTATGCAGTTCGACGGGATGGCACCACCCTTCATGTATTCGGTGGGGCCGCCCTCGACATGGACACTGAAGGCGGACTCGAAGAGTTGCTCGAAGGGCACATCAAGGCGGGCGTGAAAAGGATCGTGCTGACCATGCGCGGCATGCGCTTTTTCCACTACACCCTCTTTGCGGGGCTGCTCGCAACCGAGAGAAGGCTTCAGGAGGTGAAAGGAGACCTGGTGCTCGCCGAAGTTCCCTGGTTTGTCGCTCACACGTTACACGACCTCGGCCTGCTTCACCGTTTCGCGCTGGTCCCCAACTCTCAAACCGTGGAACGCGCCGAACGACTTAAAGTGGACCTGAACAGTCTTCCGACAGGGATGATCCCCGGATAGCCACTCTGATGAAGGGTCAGGGAGAGGTGATTCCGGTCAGGCTGGAACGACCTGTTGTTTCGCATCCCGCAAGCTCTCAAACCTGACGCTCACCCCTGCACAAGTGATTCCATCACGCCCGCGCACCAGCTTCGCTACCCCCCGAAGATCGTCTCCAAAGCCTCGAGCAGCATGTCCATCTCATCCTCTTTGCCGATGGTGATACGTACACAGTGGGGCAAGCGAAACGCCACCATCGGCCTCGCGATGATCCCATGTTGCAGGAGCTGGTCGCTGAACCAGGCGGCACGCTCCGCGCTCTCCAGGGGGATCAGCTCGAAATTGGCCACGCTTTCAGTGTAGCTCAACCCGAGTTCAGACAGTTTCGTACGCAGTCTCGCCCGCCCCGCTTCGTTCATCGCAAGCGTTTTCGCAAGGAACTCCTGGTCCTCCAGCGCGCCAAGCCCTGCAGCTTCCGCAAGCGCCGAGGGTTCGAAGGGCAACTTCACTTTCAACAGGTTGGCGACAATATCCCGGTGCCCGATCCCGTAACCGATCCGCAGGCCAGCAAGCCCGTACGATTTCGAGAAGGTGCGTAGCGTAAGCACCTGGTCATGCGGGTAGTTGAGGCTGTCCGGGTACTCCTCCCAGCAGCTGCTGGCAAATTCGAAATAGGCCTCGTCCATGATCACCAATGCACCCTCGGGGACCCGTTTGAGGAATGCTTCATAATCCGTCCGCGAGAAGGCGGTGCCGGTGGGATTATTCGGATTGGCCAAGTAGATCAGCTTCGTTTTCGGGGTGACCGCATTGAGGATCGCATCCAGGTCGAACGAGTAGCCATCCTTCAGGGGGACTGTCTTCAGCGAGAGGTTCATGGCGCTGGCGAGAACATAAAAGCCGATGAAGGTTCCCTCGGCGGTGACCGCTTCCTCCCCCGCCCGCAAGTAGGAACGCATCGCGGAGGCCAGCACTCCTTCACTGCCCGCCCCGGCCACCACATTCTCCAGCTGCACATGATGGTGCTTCGCCAATGCCTTCCGCAGGTGCAGGCCACCACTCGGGTAGGTGGCTAAGGTGTTGAGCGCGTCACGTACACGAGCGATCGCTTTCGGCGATGGTCCAAGCGGGTTCTCGTTGCTGGCGAGTTTGATGATCCGTTCAAGTCCGAGCTGTTCACGGATTTCAGCGATGGATCTGCCCGGTTGGTAGGGTGTCAACGCGCGGATGTGGCCGGGAGCTTGAGGTACGTTCATGGTAGGACTGGCTCCTGCTGAAGATTAGTGCGTGAATTCAGCGGTCAAGTTCGCTGAGAGGCAAGCGTAACGCGGTCTCTCGGCGCGACTTGACCGCCATGAGACAGACATCTTTAAGCGACCCTCGTTTTATTGAAAACAAATGTGCTGGATGGGTTCATAGATGAGCTGCAGACAATTCCCCGCAGGCTCATATTTCATCCTCTTGGCAGATTTGCTTTCAATAAAACAAGGGCTTACAACAAAGTGTTCGCTGGTTGGTTGTCAAGACACCCCTGGAGACCTTCGGCCTTTAGGCGCTCTCGACAACCTGCCTGGGCAGAGAGAGCCATACAAACTCTTGTGAGGACCCTTATGTCGCTGTCCTGATCTCGAGTCTGCGAGGGTTTTCTCTTTGTCGCGCTTAGCGGTCGTTGTTCAAGGTAGGCTTGGGGGGTACGCCTTGCAACTGGACGCGAGGTGAGGACAGGCAGGATCAGAATTTCCGGAAAATTGAATGACGTAAAAGGAAAACGGGCCTCCTGTCAGGTGGGAAGCCCGTCTCTGCATACTCCATCCCGCCATGCTGCGGCAGACCTGTCAGAACTCAAAAGCCCTGCCGCAGAAAATCCCGAGGGACTCCGCTGTGCGAACAAGCTGACCATCCGGATCGACAAACTTCTGTTTGCCAATCGCCTCCGCGATGGCGACATCCACCACTTCCGTGCCCGAGAGCGCAACCATCTGGCCGAATTTCGCTTCCGCGACCAGCTCAGCGGCGTGCACACCAAACCGTGTCCCAAGCATACGATCCAGGGTTGTCGGACTGCCACCACGTTGCAGGTGACCGAGGATCAGGTGACGCACCTCGACGCCGAGGTTTTTCTGCACCATCCCGGCAAACCAGGTGCCGGGGGTGTCGCTCTTCCGTCTCCGGTTCATCCCCTCGTAGGGATGTGGCATGGGCTTGGCCGCCTCGGCGACCACCGCGATGCTGAAATTGCTGCCGCGTGCATACCGACGTTTGATATACTTCAGCGCCAGGTCGACATCGTAGGGGATTTCCGGAATCAGGATCAGGTCGGCACCGCCGGCGATACCTGCCTCGAGGGCGATCCACCCCGCGTCGCGACCCATCACTTCGAGCACCATCGTTCGACGGTGCGATTCAGCGGTGGTGTGAAGCCTGTCGATCGCCTCAGTGGCAACTGTCACCGCCGTGTTAAAACCGAAGGTCACGTCCGTGGCGAGCAGATCGTTGTCGATGGTCTTCGGTACACCGACCACCGGCATCCCCTTCTCGAAAAAACGCTGGGCGATATGCATGGATCCATCCCCACCAATCGCCACAAGCGCATCCAGCCCGAGCGATTCGAAGTTTTCCATGCACTTGTCGGAGAGGTCCACCACCTTCGAATTGCCCTCAGCATCTTTCAACTCGTATGCGAAGGGATTGCCCCGGTTGGTGGTCCCGAGGATGGTGCCGCCTTTCGGCAGAATGCCACTCACCGCTTCACGGTTCAATTCCACGATCCGGCGGGTGTTAATCAGCCCCTCGAAACCATCCTCGATGCCCATCACTTCCATGTTAAAACGGTTTCGGGCAGTTTTCACCACGGCACGGATCACGGCATTCAGACCGGGCGCGTCGCCACCGCCTGTCGTCACTGCAATGCGTTTTCTACTCATAGGCTCTTCACGAGGTTGAACGGCTCCCCCTTACAACGAAGACTCATCCGGCGGGTAGAGGTATCCTGGATGCACGGCAAAAATACTCCTGAATCCATTCGATCCCAAGGATTCTTTTCGCCGATCCATCACTCCCGGTTGCAACTTGCGCCGAGAGGCAGCCGTGCAGATGTCTCTCGTCAGCCCTGAACGGTATGCCATGGGCTGCACGCAGGAAACCGTGCCGTACCTATAATGGGAGTGCAGGTCAAAGTTGGGGTCGCAGATGGGCGAAAATGGTTTGAGCAGGTCATGGAACGGGCTCGTGCTGCTGGCGAGCCTCTTCCTCTTCGCCGGGTGCACGACTCACGCCCTGACCCGCACTCCTCCGGAGAATAACCGGGAAGTCCGTCTGCGTGCTGTCGTGGTCGATGGTGGCCAGGCTGTTTCACGAGAACAGATCGTTCGTCTGACCGGCTTGCGTGAGGGAGCACGTTATACCCCGGCACAGCTCCAGGCTGTCGTGGATAGCCTCGAAGTTCGCCTCGATCACCTCTCCAGCCACCCCCTCGCCACAATCCGGTCCTCCTCGATCCACTACTCAACCTCCGGGACAACCGCCGAACTTCACCTTTCCATCGATCCAGGGTCGGCAATGGTGGTCGACACGATCACCATCAGCGGACCGGGACGATCCGATGCCCCCCTCCTGCTACCTCTGCTGCGTTCCCGTCCAGGCTCGACATTCAACCCGGATCACTGGGAGGCGGACCTGGCACGTGTCGCCCGGCACTACGAAGAGAACGGTCATCCATTCATCCGGGTGATCACACGCCCCCTTGTCCCGGAGTTTCGCGAGCAGGAGATCGGGATCGGCCTCGGCATGGAGGTCACCCCCGGTTTTGCCGTGCAGATCGATCGTCTCCGGTTCGTGGGCAACCAACGCTCCTCAATCAGTCTGCTGGAGAGTACGATGCGTGCCCGACCCGGCCAGATGTATGACGCACGCCGTGTCGAAGGGATGCGCAGACGACTGCTTCGGACCGGTTGGTTCGCCGATGTGTCGCCTGGCGAGTTGTACCGCGACCATGACGGCCGCTATGCCCTGCTCTTTAATCTCCGTGAACAGAACAGCAGCAGCATCACCGGCGCCCTCGGCTATGCCCCCGACTCGGATCGGGGCGGTGAGATCGCTGGTGACGTACAAGCACATCTGGGGAACATTTTCGGCACCGGTCGCTCGTTTGATTTCTCCTGGCGCCGGGACCGGCCTGGCCTGACCAGCTTTGCCATCGGATACCGTGAGCCCTGGATTGCAGGCAGCCCGATCAGCGCGGAGCTAACCCTCGCGCAAGAGACCGTCGATTCGCAGTATGTCTCATTTGAAGCGGGGTTGGGAGCTACTGCGCATGTCGGAGATGGCTGGTCGCTGGACTTGCGGATCAGCAGACGGGGCGTTTCTGCGGATTCCCTCTCCTCCACACCCGACAGCCTCAACTACAGCCTCTTCGGACTGGCAGCCGGGGTGGCTCTCGACAGACGGGACCGTGTCGAGAATCCATCATCCGGGGGCCTCTACCGCGCGGGGTCCGAACGATTCTGGCCACTCTCTTCCAACGCTGACGGTGTAGGCGAGTTGTTGCGTACTTCTATACATATGGAGCAAACGATCCCACTCCGGGGCGAGTGGGTGGGTTTCATCGGCCTTCATGCTGTCGAGGTGCGTGCGCAGACTGGACACACCCTCCCCCTCTCCGAGTGGAGCCGTCTCGGCGGGGCGACAACCCTGCGTGGCTTCCCGGAACGTTCCCTGCTCGCATCGCGCGCCGGTTGGACCAATCTCGAGGCACGCTATCTGATCGGTCCGCGCAGTCGGCTTTTCGCCCTCCTCGATGCAGGGGTCCTGCAGGCCGACAAAACGCACCGATATGACACTTCGTATGGTTTCGGAATGCAGCTCGACACCGGGGTGGGATTGCTGAATCTGGCTGTTGCCCTGCCCACAGGCGAAGGCTGGAGTGCAGCAGTGCTTCATCTGCGTGTTGCGGCTACTTTTTGAGCAGATCACCGGATTGAGTCCGCCCATGTGAAAACATGCGATAAAGTGCTCTCTGCTCTTTCGTTTCCAGTGCGATTATCACCACATTTGGCGTACAATAGCTGACTTCCCGGTTTGGGGGGCGCAGAGGCAAATCCCCACACACTTGTGAGTGGCGACCATAGAGACCTGCTGTCGTGGGCTTTACAACATCTATATCCCGGAGGAAAGGTTCATGAAGCGTTCAATTTGGGCCAGGCCCGCAACTCTCACACTGGCAATCAGCCTGCTGGTCATGCTGTCGACATCGATCTTCGCAGCCAAAGCACCTCCTCCTCCCAGCCCTGAGCTTCTGTTTGAAGCTAAGACAGGCAAAAAGGCAGACCGTGTCCACATCCTCGGCGAGGATGGGAAACTGGTCTTTATCCAAAGCAAAGCGAATATCGCGGTCCATGACGGCGAAACGGGCGAACTGATCTGGAGCAAGGTGGTGCCGAAGTATGCCGGGGACGGCCTCGACATTCTCTGGAATGGGGAGTACTTCATCACCTCGATCAAGAAGGGGATGATCTGCTACAATCTCCGCAATGGCAACATTGTCTGGGAGACCGGCACAACCTTCAAGATGAAGACCTATACCGAATACTACTCCTTCCAGAACTCGATCGTGCTTCGTTTTGACAAGAAGCTGCTTGCACTGCATCCCCGGACGGGTGAATTACTCTGGGAAGAAGACAACCTCTTCAACCCGAGCGCCAACCTCATCGAAGCAGGCCATCAAAGTGTCTACGCCTTCGACCGCGAATTCGGCGGACGGTTGCTGCTGTTCGAGAATGACGCTGCCTACATCTACGACGCCGACAAGGGCGAGCTGCTGCGCAGCCTGCTGACCGATTTCTCACGGAAGAACCCGGAACCGGTCCACATGCTTGGCGCAAATGCCATTGTCCTCTTCTTCAGCAATGGAACCGCTGCGATGAGCCTCGAGGATGGAGTGGTCCTGTGGAAGATCGATGATGAGGTCGATCCTGTGCAGGGGTATAAAACCTTCGAGACCGCCGATGGCTCATCGCTCGCCGCCTTCGGTTTCCGCCGCTCCTTCGCGTTGATCGACCTGGGATCAGGCAGACGCCTGTGGGAAACCGGCGAAGAGTTCGCCGTCCGCCCGATTACGACAACCCTGCTCGATGACAGCACCCTCTTTGTCGCCGGAGTCCGCAAAAGCCTGAAAGCCCTGCCCCCGGTTGAAAAACCCGGCACAGTCCTGCTTGCTGGCGCCTTCGACCTCATGACTGGTGCACCGAAGTATGATCCTCAGTTGCTGGTCTTCACACCACAATCCTCTGTGGATGTCTTCGGCATTGTCAATGAATTCGCCGGGATGCTCGGACCCTATCCTTTCGAGGAGGACTACCTCTTCTACGTTTTCGCCGATGACGCCAAATCCCTCGCCGATCCAGACCTTAAGAAATCCGGTGGAGAAGGGATTGTCCGAATCAACCCACTCACCGGTGAAGTGAAGTTCCGCACCGACTTCCACATCTACGATGTCTGGTCGAAGGAAATGGGACGTGCAGGCGTGGACTTCGGCTCGGTGAACCGTTTCATGGCAACCGGCCTGACCCCTGAGCCCGTTGTCGAAAGGGACATGGTCTATTTCTCCGCGGGTACCAGCGTCATCAAGCTCGATGTCGTCTCCGGCGACACCCTCTGGACCAGCCCGGACTACTACCTGGTACAGAAATTCCACGTTGCAAATGGCCGTGTCTTCGGTCCCATCGGGTTCGCGCAGTGGAGCTATTCGATCGAGGATGAGAAGAAGCTCAAAGTCGCCGAACTGGTTCAGCAGACACGCCGTGGCGGCTATTTTATTCTTGACGCCGCGACAGGGCGTGAACTCTACGCCATTCAGTCACGACGCAACCCGATGACCCTCCATCTTGAGCATTTTGATCCGGAGACCGGATTTGTGCTGATTTCAGATGGTTCTTCGCTGCAGGCTCTGAATCTCGAATCAGGCCAGATCCAGTGGACAAGGGGCATGAGGAAGGAACTGGTTGGTGACATCAGCGGGAGTGATGGCATTACATTCATCGAGGATGGGGTGAGTGAGGTCCGTGCGAAGGATGATCTCGGGTTCCATGCTCTGCCGCCGAAGGTGTTCAGCAGCTCACATTCCATGCAGCACGGGCTCTTCCCGCAAGAGGACAATGATGTCCTGATTTTCGCGAAACGAGGGTTGGCGCGTGTTGCTCCGGATGGCACCACACGGTACAAAACCTTCTGGCAGTACAGTTCGAAGGGGATGCAGCTCACTCCGGTCCATCTGGAGAAAGGCCTCATTTACCAGTCCAAGACCTCCCTCGTGCTTCTCGATCCGACCAGTGGCGAAATCCTCTGGCAGTCGGGTGCCCGGGCAGGCAAGGGAGTCGACATACGTTTCGACTCGCAAATGAGCCGCATCCTATTCATCGGTCCCAAGAGTGTATCGATGATACGGATCTAAAGGCTTTCAACCGCTTTCCGGTGACAGTTGCTCAATACTGGACGGCGATTTGAAATTGTTCTGCCAGGCCCATACCGTGCGGCAGGTCTCACGACCTGCCGCAACTTTTTTCAGGTCAGGTGACTTGACAGAATGCCGAGCAACCAGTTTGGATTTCCCCAACTGTCATGAGCATATTTCTTTTCCCCCTTTGCACCGCTCATCCCACCAAAAGGAGATTCGTTCATGACACAGGACGATCAAGGCTGTGTCTCATCCGCCGCAGGTCCCTTGAACAAGGCGGAACCATCAGCAAATGAACCGGCATCCAACCAAACAGTGAGGGAGACGATGGTCACGGCACGTGTGGGCCAACCTGCCCCAGACTTCGAAGCGACCGCGCTTCACAACGGAGCATTTACCAACATCCGCCTGAGCCGCTATCTCGGAAAATGGGTTGTGCTCTGCTTTTATCCCGGCGACTTCACCTTCGTTTGACCGACCGAACTGACAGCGGTCGCTGTCAAATACAACGATTTTAAGGCCCTCGATGTCGAAGTCCTCGCCGTGAGCACCGACAGTCGCTTCACTCACAAAATCTGGCAGGCGGAAGAACTGAGCAAGATGGTCCCCGGCGGCGTCCCCTTCCCGATGCTCTCAGATGCGGGCGGTGCCATCGGAACCGTTTACGGTGTCTACGAACCCGCTGCGGGTGTGGATATCCGTGGACGTTTCCTCATTGACCCGGAAGGGATCGTCCGTGCCTCGGAGATTCTGACCCCTGAGGTGGGACGGAATGTCAGCGAACTATTCCGTCAGGTGCAGGCTTTCCAGCATGTTGTCAAGACTGGTGAAGTCACGCCTTCCGGATGGACTCCGGGCAAGAAGACCCTGAAGCCCGGGTTCAACCTCGCGGGTGAGGTGTGGAAGGAGTGGAAACCACAGATGGCGTTTGAATAGATCAGGCTCTCCCAGGCAGTATGACATTTCCATTAGTCGTGCAGGGACAGAAGGCAACTCGCACGGCTTCCTTGAAATGTCATACTGTCTGGGTTTTTTGTCGGTCCTCACAAGAATTTGTGCGGCCATCTCTCGGCAATCAGGTTGTCAAGATCGCCTGGCGGCCGCAGGTCACCAGGGGTGTCTTGCCAAACAAACAGCAAACTCCCTGTGGTAAGCCCTTGTTTTAAGATGTCTGTCTCGTGGCGTTCAAGTCACGCAAGGAAACGTCACTTCGTTCTGCCTCCTGGCGAACTTGACCGCTGAATCCACGCACAAATTCTTATGAGGACCCTTTTTTATTCCTTCTCAATCACAACCCCTCGATCAACGCGTGCACCACAGGCAGGCTCATCAGGTCAACCACGTATATGTTCGAGGTTTGCCCCGCGGACTCGACACCTCCCCCGGTGGACCGCGTACTCGCGAAGAAAAGAGTTCTGCCGTCGAGTGCGAGTACCGGGCAAAGCTCCATGGCATCGCTGTTCACCGGCTCACCCAGGTTGACGGGTGAACTCCACCCATTCCCACGTTTTACACAGACGTAAATATCGCCACGTCCCAAGCCGTCCTCCCGCCCATGTCCAGCGAAAAACAAGAGGTTGCCATCCGGGGAAAGGGTAGCGTCCACTTCGGTCAATGGCGAATTGACCGGTGGGTTGAACATCACAGGCTCGCCGTAACGATCGTCGCCCCACTCAGCACGGTATACATCGAACTGACCGGCGCCATCGGGTCGCTTTGATGTGAACAGGAGCGAACCATCTGGCATGATCTGCGGACAGACCTCATCATACTCCGTGTTGACACGGTGGACAGGATGCGGCTCACCCCAGTGTTCTCCCGCACGATCCACGTACCAGATGTCGAAATCCCCTTTCGCACGGCCCAAAGCATCTCGTTTCGACGCGAAATAGAGCCGTTTACCATCATGGGCAAGGTGAGGGTCAGCGTTCACAAAGCCGTTGTTGAAGGGCAAGGGTTTGGGATCGCTCCAATGACTGCCGTCCCACCTGCTGAGAAGGATCGACATCTCACTCCAGTCCGCATTGGCTCGTGTGAAATAGAACTCGTCCCCGGCTGGATTGAAAGCGGCGTTCAGCTCCCACGCTTCTGTGGAAATTACTCCCGGACTGAAGATGGCAACCTGCCCCTCCACAGGCTGCACCCCACGCAGTTGCCATCCGGCGATCCGGCTTTGTGACGCTGGACGGCACCCATTGCCTGCCAGCAGCGGCGCGAGCATGGCAAGGATCACCGTGATACTTCTTTCCGCTCTTAGCTTCATGCTTCCTCCGTGCGGCTGCCCCCCGCACGCCAGTGAGAGTGAACGCCTGTAACCTTCGTCGCGGTTGGGATGTCGTACTGTAAGTTCCAGAACACTCCGAGCCGGAGTCACTTCCCAGGACAGCTCCATGCTGAAGAATTATCTGACTGTCGCCATCCGTTCCCTCTATCGCCAGAAAGCCTACACGCTGTTAAATATCCTCGGTCTCGCGGTCGGTCTGGCAGGGGCGATGCTCATCTACGCTCACATTCGCACCGACTTAAGGTGGGATGGGTTCCATGAAGTGGGCGACAGAATTTACCGACTGAACCAACTTCAAACCATCAGTGGTGTCGAGCCTCAGCATGTCGCCTATACCGCTCCACCCATTGCGGACGCGATTCTCAATGAGATTCCGGAGGTTGTGAATGTTACCCGATTCCTGACCGGTGGGAGCATCCTGATCGAAACCGAGGATGGAAAGAAGTTCTTCGAGGATGGAATAGCTTATGTGGACACGAGCTTTTTTGCCATCTTCAGCTACCCGTTGCAGTATGGCGACCCCTCTTCCCTGTTGAATGATCCGAATGCCATCGTGCTCGACAGCCTTCTGGCGGTTCGTTATTTCGGCAACGAGAACCCGCTCGGGAAACAACTGCTCTTGGACAACCGACGTGAGGTTGTTGTCACCGGCGTGCTCGCCACTCCTCCAGCAGGGACTCACCTTCATTTTCGCCTGCTGGCCCCCTTCGAGACCGCCTACTCGGACATCTCCTATCTCGCCCCGGCGCGAGATTCCTGGGGATTCAACACTCTTACCACTTATCTGCTCCTCGCGGAAAATGCTTCGGTCGAGCAGGTCCAGGCAAAGCTTCCTGAATTTTTCGCCGCCCACCGGAGAATGGACTTCATCGAATACTACCTGCAGCCCCTCGCAGACCTTCACCTCCGCTCCAGTCATGTCAAGTTTGAGCACAATAATGGCCAGACCTCCGAGCAGAATATCCGTACCCTGTTCCTGATCGGCACATTTCTCCTGTTGCTGGCAGTCATCAACTACCTGAACCTTTCAACCGCCGTGGCGATTCGCCGTGCACGTGAAGTGGGAATGCGTAAGGTTGTGGGCGCGAAAAGGCGGCAGATCATCAGCCAGTTCCTCGGCGAGGCTTTCCTTGTCACCGCCTTCTCCATGGTCGGCGCTCTGCTCCTGATCGCCCTGCTCAAACCGCATTTCGCGTCGCTCGCGGGCCGTGAAGTTGAATTCAGCCTGCTCTCAAGTGGATTTGAAGCGAGCCTTGTTCTTGGACTCACGCTGCTTGTATCGTTCCTGACAGGCCTCTACCCTGCGTTTGTCCTCTCCTCCTTCCAGCCGGTTACGGTTCTCAAGGGCAGGCTTGAATCCCATTCACGAGGAGCGATCCTGCGCAAGCTGCTCGTGGTCGTTCAGTTTGCAACTTCCATTATCCTGATCATCGCCACTTCGCTTGTCTTTCGTCAGGTGGAATACACACGGCAGAAAGATCTCGGTTTCGACCGGAACAATGTGATTGTCCTCCCGCTACGGGAATCTCGTGTCCGCGAACGCGGGGAGGAGATACGGGATCGGCTTGCGTTGATCCCCGGGGTGCAGGCGGCGAGTATTTCCGTACGAACCCCTGTCCTCGGCGGCGGGCAGACCGGGGTTTTTCCCGAAGGGCAGGAGAACCCCTTCATGATCAGCACCTATGACACAGATCCCTGGCAGCAGGCAGTTCTCTAACTTCCCCTTGTCCAGGGACGATTCTTCTCTGAGGAATTTGCAACCGATCGCTACGACCAGGAATTGATGACCGGCACGGCGGTTATTAACAAAGCGACTGTCCGAAAACTGGGGTGGGAGCAACCACTGGGGAAGAAAATCCGACTCCATCCTGTCGACTTGACTGTTGTTGGAGTGGTCGGCGATTTTCACTTCAGCACGTTTCGGACGGAAATCGAGCCCCTCATGTTCGTCTGTCGCCCCATCAGCAGTTTCCTCTCGCTTCGGTACAGCCATCCCGATGTTACCGCTCTGCTGCGAACAATCGAGGACTTCTGGAAAGAGGAGACAAATGGTTTGCCCTTCGACTATTTCTTCCTCGACGAACGATTCAACCGGATGTACCAGAGTGAACTGCGTTACGGTCGCCTGCTGCGTGTTTTCGCCGTACTTACAGTATTTATTGCGACTCTCGGCCTGCTCGGACTGGCAGCACACGCCACCAGCAGACGGACACGGGAGATCGGGATACGTAAAGTTCTGGGTGCGGAACCCATCCAGATTGTCACCCTGCTGATGCGTGAGTTTGTGCTGCTGGTGCTTCTCGCCTCGCTGATTGCCTGGCCTGTTGCATGGTATTTCATGCGTGACTGGCTGGGGCAGTACGCCTATCAGCCACCCTATGGCTGGTGGGTTTACCCTGCCGCTGGTCTCGGAGCGCTGCTTGTTGCAGTGCTTACAGTTGCCGCACTGGCATTGCGTGCCGCCAACAGCAACCCCGCCGAATCGTTGCGGCATGAGTAAAAGCGGGGCAGGAAGACCGGGAAGGGGTGAAGCCGAGTTGCTAAAAAACGCCTGAATGCCGCGGGACTTCGGACCTGCCCGACAGACACCGAACCTCGAATGACCGTGACAGTCACTCAGCGCGATCGACCTTCTCGCCTGTGGACAACCTTTCAGCGCGCTGAGTGACTGTCACGATGCGAAGCCGGTCGCGGCAGCTCTTCAGCAAAGCGGAGACCTGCGGACGGTTGAGAAGGATATCGTGTCTCTCGAATGAATTGTCCCATGAATGAATCATGATCATTCACAAGAATTGTCGAGGAGGTCTGGCTGTCAAGTTCACCGAGAGGCAAGCGAAGCGAAGTCTCTCGGTGCGACTTGACAGCTTAGGTTGACACCTTGTAATTGAACTTGTTTTTGCGAATGAAATGTTCATGCGAGAAATTGTGAGTCCGTCCAGAAAGTGAACTCAGCCAACCTGCCATCTCTTTCGCAAAAACAAGTCTTCCCTGCAATGTCGTTACCGAATCGTTGTCAGGCGGGAGTGTCGGTCGCTACACTGGCGAGCAATGAGCAGAAATGATGTGGCCGTCCCTGAAGAGACATATTTTCCAAAAACTGCAATAGACCTTCGTGAACCACTTAAGAACCCAATCACACTTCCGATTCCACGTCCTCAGCAAGAAGAGTCACCCGTTCCATTCCTTCCACCGCGCTCAGTTCGCTGATCAATTGCTGCTCCTGGACTCCCTTACGCAGACGGATCAGGTACGAGTGCTCGATAAACTGCCCCATCCGCACCGACTTCACACTCACGCGCCGATAGGATGTCAGCAGTCTGTCAAACACCGGGGAAAATTGCCCCTCCTCCGTGTCGTTCGTGAAATACTGGAACCGCAGAAGGAACAGCCCGTGCATCGACTGCCCGAACTTTACAAAATCCAGCAGCAGCAGAATCACCAGGATGGTGCCGACCCCGAAGATGGCAACCGCGTAGAGCCCGATCCCCGCCCCCATCCCCGCGGCCAACGCAAGAAAGATGTAAGCGATGTCCCGGTTGTCCTTCACCACCGAACGGAAACGAATGATCGAGAGTGCGCCAACCAGGCTGAATGCCCGTGCAATGCTGTTCCCGATCACCATCATCACCAGGGCGACAACCATCGACAGGATCAGCATGGTCATCAGAAATGAGACATTGATTGCCTTGTTGCGGTTCGTAACACGGTACACGCCCACTACGAGCAATCCGAGGACAAAGGCGAGCAACAAATTGATGACGACCGCTTCGATGGTCAGTGCCTGGCCGGATGAGCCCAGCGAAAAGGGGAAGTTCATGCCTGATCCATTTTCTCTGTCGTGTCACTCCAACGCTCAAGACCGAGACAATACTTGGAGATGGATTGCTGGTGGAGACGGAAGTCCCGAATCATCTCACGCACCCAGAGGGGCATGACAGTCGAAAACTTGACTTCAAGGATGAAGTAAGGATCGGTGAATGTACGGAGGTCCTGCTCCTGGAAAATCTGATCAAAATCAGGATCAAAATAGCTGCGCACATTAAAATCGAATGTGATCCTCAAGTCCGGGTTTTCTTCGTCCTGAAATGCCTCGCGTTCATATGTGATGAGCGCTTTGGGTTCGAGGTGAAGCTTCTTGGTGAGGAAGACAAAACGGTTCAACGCCAGTCTGCCCTGGTGTGATGCCCTGTCCACTCCGGCGAGTTCAATCTGAGCGCCATTGGTCAGCTTGGCGGAATCTTTCAGCTTGATCAACGCCCGTTCTTTGAAGATCGTGTCATCCACCTTACGTTTGATTTCGAGAAAACCAACTTCGCTGTCTGTCGAATTGTTGTACGTCCGCACCCTCAGTTTTTTCCGGTAGCACTGGCCATCGATCTTCTCGTAATAGAAAAGCAGGCGAGGGGTATCGAGATAGATGCTGCGCACTACATACCGATTGCCTTCCCGCTCCCGGCAGAAGGGATCGTGTACCATGTGGTTCAGCACCCGCTCACGGATCTGATCCAAGTGCTCGGATGGAATAAAATACTTGTATTCCTTGCGCTCAAATCTTTCCACGCCCGATCCAATTCCCCGTCAGTTTCGCACGCTGTTGAATTGCCGTCCCAACCGCTCGAACAGGGTCGCCCGACCGAGGGGAATTCTTGCCGTCCCGGTCATTCCGGGCTTAAGCCGACCGGACTCATTACCGAGGATCGCGGTCGCAAACGCCCCGAGGGTATCGCCCTCCAGGAACTGAAGATCCACAAGGGCAGCTTCCAGTGTTAAATCAGACAACGCCGGGAAGCTCAAACTGACCGCTGTTCCCGCCGGGATGTCCCCGGCAAAGGTTTCAGGTAGATGAATACGCACCACGAACGAATCACTCCTCTGGACCGAAAGAATCCGCCCGAGGGCTTCCTCCCCTGAACGAAACACCCCGGAAAAGGGTGTCACGATCGGTTCACGTACCGCCAACAACGTGCGGCTGGACTCCACCAGACGGTCCAATCGTGCGATGTCCGCATCCACAACCGAGATTTCTGCCGGATGTGCGCCAGTTTCGCTTGACCTCAGCTCCGCCTCAGCCAACAGCAATTCAGCCTCCAGCTCGCGGTAACGGGCCTCGGTTTCGTCGAAACGTGCCTCGGAGACCAGGTTGGAATCCCGTAATGCCAAAGCTCGATCGTACACCGACTGGAAGGATTCAAGGCGAATCCGCGCACGTTCGACTCGCTGACGCGCGACAGTCACTTCCTCTTCACGTGAGCCGACGGTCAGGGATTCACGTCTGCGCTGTTCGCGAAACATCTCATCTTCGTACTCGTTCGTACGAATCTCCGCCCCCCTCGAATGCAGGAATGCAAGAGTGTCGCCCTCCTCGACCCGGTGCCCGTCACGCAATCCCGGCGCAATTTTCAGGTCGAAGACATCGGGTCGCTCGAGCTGGTAGAAGTGCAGACGTGCCGCCATGCCGGTATGATTCTGATCAATCCCGCTCGACAACATGCCGGAGCCCATGTGCTTCAGGCTCCAGACTGCCGCGGGACGAATCACACAACCGGCGGAGATACGCTGTTGGTAGGGAGCGGTCGCTCCCAGGATGAAGAAAACTGCGAGGGCGATTGCCACGAGGATTCTTCGTTTGTGTGCCGTGCTCATGCTCTCTCTGCTGGGCAATTCTGGTATTCGCTGACCTTGCCTGATCCCAAAGACCGTGTCACAATCGACCCCCCACACCGCGACGCTGTTACGGGAATATCTCGACTGTCACCCGCGCAGTCAGGCGGGGTGAGACTCGGGCGGGGATGCGCAGCGCAGATTTCCCTGAGTTCCGGATCTTGGCTACCAGACGCTGGCAACGTTTGGCGAAACAAGGACATTGAGTCCGATCTTCATGATCCTAACATAATACTCATACTTCTGATGCAGAACAACAAAAAGCTAATGGGGGAGATGGACCGCACCCGTGTGTGTCAGGTGTTGCGGCAGCTCTTTAGCGAAGCGGAGACCTGCCGTCTTTGAATGGTTCCGAGTTTCGAGAACGACCTCCGGTCTCCAGGCGATCTGGACAACCTGACCGGCCAGAGATCGCCGCACAAATTCTTGTGAGTATCCAAATCGTTAAGTGCTGTCACGGCAGTGTGACAAACCAGGTCCATTTCGCACGGATCGTCCTGTCGCCAATGTCCCATCTGCGCATCGCCTCCCCGGCTTCCCGGCTCAATGCACGGGAATCGTCATACACCAGGTAAAACCAACTGCCCGGTGTCCAGTTGTAAGCGATCAGCATATTCAGAAGGAGCGAACTCTCATCATCGTCGTCGAATGACCGGACATCATCCTGCACCAACTGCAGGGTTGCACGACAGGAAAGGTCCAGCGTGGGCGACCACTGTACTTTGAACCTTCCGATCAGGTAATCGGTCAGGGCGCCATCGTGACGATTGGCGACGTCCTCCACCTGTATGTACTCATTGTACAAATTGACTTCCAGGTTCGACAGCACGATCCAGCGCAGACTCACAGCACCTGACCTGCGTTCGCCATCGCGAAGCGTGCCGACTTCTGTATTAAAAGAGAATCCCACCGGTTTGCGATAGTCCGAGTCGAACCATCCCCAGATGGAACGCCAGGGATGATAATCCACCCGGTAACGCCCGAAATTGTGCCGGTAGGGGTAATCTTCGGCTCGCTGATCCTCATCGTCCGGGTCGTAGGTGTAGCGAAAGTAGCCGTCACCCATTCCAGCCCCTCCCCCGGCGAACCAGTTCCCGGAGGTGCGCAGGTTGAAGTTCCAGTTCCCGCCCTTCTCCCAATGGCTGCCGTCCGGAAATACCTCCCACCAGAAATTGAGGTTGTGCCTCACGACATCGACCCAGGACCCCGCTGGCAGGAAAATCGCGCGCTGTACCCAGAAGGATTGGCTGATGACATTGCTGTACCCGGTGAATCCGAGATCATTTACATCGAAGTCACGCCCCTTGTACGAGGCGGCAGCGCTCCCGCGCCAGTTGCCTTTCGCAAGCGAGATTGCGCCGAACAGACCCACCGGTTGCATGCTGAACGACTCTTCGGGGACGACGTACGATGAGTCGGTGCCATCCGCCGCCGATCCCGTCTCGATTCGCTCTCCCTCCCATCGATCCACTGCAGCAGCGAAAAGAGAAATCTCGTTCTCACGTCCCCAGCGGATACGGCTGTCCAGTGCCCCGGCATGAGCATGAAAGTAATCATCCGACAGGCTTGTGCCGGTGAATCCGATCGAGCCCGCTTTCCCCAGGTTTCGTGTTAACCTGCCTGCAAATGCCGCCTGGATCACCTCGCCCGAAGTCAGGTTCCGTGCCGCCAGCAGGCTGCTCCGTGTCGTCCCCCACTGCCCGGTGATCCGCCCGCCGTAATCAGGGTTCGCAATCTTTCGTGTGTACAGGAGCTCAATCGGTGTTTCATTGAACAAGCCAAGACCTTCGAGGAAAAAGGGTCGTTTCTCCTCGAGGTAGATCGGGTAATCCGAGAGGTTGATCACCTCGTTATCCACATCCACTTGCGCAAAATCAGGCTGGAAAGTGAGATCCAGAGTCCAACTTGAAGCGGGCACCAACTTCAGGTCAAGTCCAAGGTTCTCCCAGTCGTTCACCGAATGCCATGCGCCACCTTGCGAAGCATCCCAACGACCCACGGTGTGGGGCAGCAATTCCAGGTGACGGGCTGACGGGATATCATCCAATCCGTGAAGTGTGCCCCAGGCACTGACACGGTTGCCGCCGGCACGGTCCACGGGTGCCCAGGAAATCCACTCGCTCCTCCGTTCGATCCAGCGATAAGCATTGAACCCCCAGCCGTCGGGACGAGAACCACCGTGACGGATCGTGCGGAACGGGATACACACCTCCACTACATATCCTTCGTCCGTACGGCCGACCGCGGACTGCCAGATGCCATCCCAGCTGTTATCCGTATTGGTCTCATTGCTCCAAACCCCGTCAATCTGAACTCCCACCGCCGTTACGCTGAACTCGTATCCCGTCCGACGATCGTGAAAGGTGTCGAGGTCGAAGACAATTCCGTCTGAGTTGTTGTAGTTGTCGCGACGTTGGATCTGGCCGGCGATGCTGTCCGGATGGCTGTCATGGCAGTCGAAGGCAATGTACAAAGCGTGCGTTGTGTACAATACGTACACATCGGTCCGGAAGCTGGGGGGTGCCCCTTCATCCGGTTCCACCTGGTATTCGAGTTGGATAGGTTCAGCACTCAGCCAGGCAGGCTCGAGAATGCCGTCGATCGTGATTTCGTCGACACGGCGGGCGTGGGCCTCCCATAATTGGGAGGTTTGTGCGTACAGACTGGAAATCGGGGCGAAAATCGCGATGGCCAGCAGGGCGCATTCGAGGCGAAACTTCACTCACTCTCCCACCAGGGGTCGGAACATTGGCCTACCCCTGTACTCACCCCTGCTGACACAGGATATTCAGGCAGCATCAGGGCTGTTACATCGGCTCGGGAAGCAAGATAGCGGGCAGATCGACTTCAGACAAACGGATTCGAGCAACTGACCAACCCCGATCAGGGCAAGAGACCTCTGGCCATGCCAGGCATATTTGCAGTTGCGGGTATTCACGGCAGAGATCCTCACAGAAATTTGTTCGGCGATTTTTTGTCCAGACAGGGTGTCAAGATCGCCTGTAGGCCGAAGATCTCCAGTGGTGTCTTGAAACCAATCAACAAACATTTTTCTGTAAGCTTTTGATTCTGCCGAGGCGCGCTCGTCGGGGCATTGTGGTGCCCTGCCACGCGAGTGCAAAGCGGGTTGGGACAAGGGAAGGCACTCCCTTCGGGCGGCTGCTGGACGGTCCACTGCGACGTTGCCTCCGCTTCCCCCAGCATCACTGCGCGGGCACGAGAGCGCCTTGAATCCTACTCACTCAGAAGTCGAAGAATCCGCCACAGGAGATGAAACGATCGACTAATCTTTCAGGTGCGGACGGGGGCGGCGGCGGCGTTCACGCCTGCGTGTTTTTTTATCCTGCACGGCTCGATCCAACTGCTCCGGATCGAACATGTACACCAGCTTCTCGCCCTTGCCGGAAGAGACAAAGGGAATGTCCAGGCTCCGGATCAGCTTACGAGTCTGCTCCAGGTTCAGACATTGCTCCTCTGCGAATTTGCGGTCGGAAACGTAGGCCATGGAACTCTCCTTCCTGAATCTCAACTTCCTGCCGGCTCATTCCTGATGCGGACCTCTGTCACAGATATGGACACGCTTCGGAACCCTGAAGGGTTCCACAACTCATTGAACCATCGGACAGCATTAAAACGATCGACAGGAGCGCATCAAGGTCTCTCGATTCGCTAACAATGTATGTAGTGGAGAGCTGTTAACGCCTCATTTTCATTTGCCTGCGCATAAAAAGTGCTCTCAACTAAAAATCAATCAGGTTCCTCCTGAGAAATTGTGCGTGCAGTCGGTATTCTTCATAGTCTCCTCCTCGCTGGATCCACGCCTTCGCAGGCTTGAACACCCCCCAGAGCAACAGTCCAGCCATCGCCCCCTCAACCCCTGTCCCCATTCAGATATTAAACGCTACCCCCCGCTTCGCGAGCAGATAAACAACCTCATGGACCAGGAGAGATGCGACTGCAACTGCAATCAACACGCCTGCTGATACCGGAAGCGTCAGGTGGACTGTCAGCGTCAGCAGGCCGGTGGTGAAGAGAGTGATCATCAGGATAAACAGCTGAGTCGTGCTCAGCCTTGCCCGCACCCTGCGTTCACCCGGGCCGGACTGCTTGCGATAGCCGAGAAAGATCCCTTTCACCGATTTCATCTCCTCCGGATCATTGAGCAGCAGTTCATTGATCCGGTAAACAACACGGATGTCGCGGACCACCCTCTCCTTGTAACGGATCCCCACAATCACCGCCACCAACCCGAAAACAGCGGCAAAACAGGAGTATCCGAGCAACGCCTCCGGCACAAGCCACTCCGTACGCGAGAAACTCAGCATTAGATACCCGATCGCTGAGATGATGAAATAGTAACGATAGAGCGCCATGCGCGAGGCGTCATAGTACTGTGAATTACGCCAGGCGCTTTCGAGATAGGGTAAAAGTGTCGGCGCGAGCAGGTACTCAGGGGTGCGTTCAGCACGCCCCGCATCTGGCTTGTTCGCCGCTGCTTCCCGAGCTTGATCATTTCCCATCGCTCCCTCCTGTGACAATCGCAGTCAGCCACCCTGTCAATTCCAGGGGCCTCCAGGCGATCTTGTCAGCTTCATCAGCCAAGCTATGCTGCACATATTCTTGTGAAGACCCACCTATTCTTGTTTGGAACCAATTATGTAACCGCTTCTTCCAGCAACATCACTCTTCAACATAAATGTACTTCGCAAGATACCCACCCGAATCGCTCACAACATAAAGCGTATCATTCACATATGCGACCCCTTCGGGATTGACAATGCCCGGCAACGGTTCTGAAGAGAGAAGGGTGCCGTCGACAAGCAGACGATAGACTGCTCGATCACGGTCGCTCACAATCAACAGGGTGTCACCCTCAAGAATGTCCATACCAGAATAATCACGTGCAAAACTCAGCTCATGCTCATGCAGTACTTCACCTTCAAGCGTGATTTCAAGCAAAAGCCCGGGATTCGCCTCCTTTAACACGAATAGAGTGCCGCTCGATTCACAGTATGCGAGCCCCTCGAGGCCGTCACTGCCACCCAAACGGACACTGTCAAGCTGAATTTTCCCCAGCGCCACGCCTGTAGAATCAAGATGGTAAATCGCGGCGGTGCGCTCCTCCGCGACGAAAAGCGATCTGTCGGCACTCCGAACCGCGATCGCCTCAAGATCAACCCCTTCCCAGGTAAGGGTCCGCAGCACTTCCCCCGCAAATGAAATGGCATGGATACGACCCGTTCGGTCACTCACCGTCCAGAGATGACCACCAGCTGAATCCCAGGCAAGTCCCGAGGGCTCGGGAATAGACATATTGTACGTTTCTGACAATACCCAGCCCGTCGCTGGGTCATCATGCGAGGAATTGGGGTCGCTTGTCACACCCCGGCAGCAGAGAACGAGAAATGAAAAGGTCAGGGTAAGCCCTGTCCGAAGCATGTGATGCAGAGTTTTCATGGCGTATTGCTCAATCCAGGAGTTGGTGTGGTCATGAAGCCCCAGTTTGAACTGCCGTCAGGGATGCGTCCCATGGAAACATCATCCTGCTGACTGGGGAATGTGTAACTGTCTATCAGGATATTCTGATACAGGTCAGATGCATGCAACAGGATGGTTTCTCCGGAAGCGGAGAGACGGAATGTGGCGTGGAGATCGCCCTCCTCCGGTTCGTCATCTGCCCAGACCAGGAGAAAACCACCGGATGGAATCGTTGTCAAAGCCGGGCTTCCCAATGGAAACTGATATTTGAAGGGGTCGGAAGGTGAGTCTGAGAGGTACATCCCCGCGACATCGATCACCTCGAGCCCAGAATTGTACAATTCGATCCAATCGTCATAATCGCCCGCCTCGTCACGGTTGGTGCTGCGATTGGATGCAAGGAACTCATTGATGTGGATCGGCGGCGCGTAATCTGTGTCCGGCACGATGTACGAGTATCTGCTACCGGGAGCGAAGTGCGGGTCTGTGACTGTTACCCCCTCCGCATCCCGAACCCTGCCGTAATAACTGACTTCCGTCCCGCGTGGCTGACCAGGAAGGATGGCGCGCCAGTACGTAGACACCGGGGTCATCGCCATATCCACAAACTCCCCGCCGTCGATCTGGTAATGCAGAATTGCGCTGTAGATGCCCTTGTCATCAAAGGCCTCAAGCTCGATCACCACCGCCTGTCCCTCTCGTGGCACCACGGGTCGTCTTTCAATGCCAAGGATCACTGGGTCAAGATTTGCCACGGGTATCCCATTGCTGGCGAGCGGCGTGGCACTCGCCTGGTACGCCCAGGTGCTGCCGCCGTTGGGATAACGGCCCATGCTTACATTGGGATACTGATGTCCAAATTGTACAAAATCTACAAGACTACCACCAGGCGTGAAAAGCCCAATCGCCTCGCCATTTTCGCTGAGCTTCAGGTTGACATGCAGTACACCCTGGAGCGTATCCTCATCCGCCCAAAGCAACAGATAGCCTCCTGGGCGGATCTTTGTCAGGTGCGGCGCGGTGTTTTTGATACGCCACTTGTCGGGTTTGGACAGGTCATCTGTGATCGTGTATCCCGCGATGTTAATCGTGTCATTCCCGCCATTGTAAAGCTCGATCCAATCTTCATACTGGCCGTACTCATCCACATTCAGCGAATCATTCTTGGCAAGGAACTCGTTGATCAGCAACCCAAGATCGACAGGATCTCCCTGCTGGTTGGTCGGGTTATTGTCGTCTGAGCAGGCGGAAAAAAGCAGTAGAATAAACAGGAGCGGGAGCAGATAACTCAAGCGAGGCATGATCACTCCGTTCGATTGGCGGCGGCCCTCCGGATGAAACCGAAAGGACCGACTTGCCGGACTCGTGCGGGGAGTGTTGTAGAACTCCGATTCAGGCAATATACTTCTCTGGGCTGGGTGACGAAAGCCAACTGGCTGAACCGACAGCCGCCCTTCCACTCCTCTTCGGCCACTGGATGTCGTGATGAAGGTGTCTGCATACAGCTCATTCTTCCTGCTCCTCGGGTATGCGATCTGTTTCCTCCCGGGCTGCATGCGTGAGTCCAGCATGGAACCTCCCGACACGCCCCCTGTACCGGAAGTCCAGATGATTGCACCCTTTCAGGTGTGGGCAGGCACCTCTTTCCCCGTCGTTGTCCGCACGAGTAGCCGTCCGCCACGAGACGCCACTCCCCTTCAATTCGACCTGGAGGCGCAGGGAGTCGCGGGAGGGGATGGGAGTCTCGTGGTCCGTCACGGTGCCGGATCGACACAATTCCAGGCCAGCCACGGCGACACCGCCCGTTTTTTGATAAATGGCAGGGTCATGAGTTGTGTCCCGACTGTCGACAATGATTCCCCGTCCCGTCACTTCTCCGATGCCATCCTCTCCGAGGGTGACCTGATCTGGGATGCGGGTACGATAATACATCTCACTGGGACCGTCACCATCCCGATGGGCAGCCGTCTGACACTCCGTCCCGGCACCCTGGTCCTGCTCGATGCCAACAGCCGCTTACGTGTCGAGGGCGAGCTTTCCTGCGAGGGGGTCGCGGATTCCGTAATCCTGTTCGCACCCTTCTCCCCAGCTGCGCCGTGGGGAGAAATTGAGGGTGCGGGCGGTTTCCTCAGCTTTGAGTACACCATCCTGACCGGTGGTGGCGGGGACGATTCGAGAGCATTCGGTCATTCCGGCAGTCAGCCTGTGATTCGCTGCACATCGGGAGAGTTGAACTGTGTAAACCTCTTCCTGCTGGACAATCCCGGTAAAGCCTTCGGTACAGGCATTTCCGAGATCACCCTGGATTCCTGTATCGTCAGCCGTTGTGACACCGGCGGCGAATTCCTTCAGAGCCTGGTGCAGATCGACAACAGCTACTTCCTCGAAATGCCCAATGCGGATGGCGAAGCGGCGGATGACGACAATGATGCCCTCTACCTGAACTCCGTACACCCCTTCAACGATCGGTTTTCAAGGATCACCGACTCGATTTTCGCCATCGGGAAGGATGACGGAATCGACCACAACGGTGCCCGGGTTGTGATTGAGCACTGTGTCATCGAGGGGTTCGCAAATGAGGGGATTGCCTGCTCGAATCAGAACCGGGTCGAGGTACTCAACACCCTCGTTCGCGGCTGCGGGCAGGGGATCGAGGCTGGATATGGTTCGCCCGAGGTGGTTGTCGATCACTGCCTGCTGATTGACAATCGTGTCGGGTTTCGTTTCGGGGATAAGTACACATGGCAGCAGCACACGGGCACCCTGACCGTCACCAACTCCATCGCGCAGTCCAATGCGACGCATAATGTCCTGGATTATCTGCCTGAGCTGGACGGTCCCAGTGGTGCGATCGACATCAGCTGGTCAATGGTGCAGGACACGTTGTACAATCATCTGGAAGGCAACATTGCCCAGCCGGCACTTTTCACGCTCGACTACCTGCTGGCGTCGGACTCGCCGGGTCGGCAGGCAGCATCGGATGGTCTGGACATCGGCCTGCTTGCGAACATGACTCCCTGACACTCACGGGGTGGTGAGATCGGCCGGTTCAGGATTGCGGATTGTGCAGCGGTTCGACTCAGGATGTACGGATTCTCATGTGAATGGGTGCGTGAATTCAGCGGTCAAGTTTATGAGCGGCCGCCACAAGACAAACATCTTGAAGTTACCCTGATTTACTTTTACAGGCTCTTCCTCAGATACTACGCGTAAAAATCCAGCTGTCAAGTTCGCCAGGAGGCGGAACGAAGTCACGTTTCCCGGCGCGACTTGACAGCTTCATCAGCCGAGCCGTGCAGCACATATTCTTGTAAAGACCCTTGAAATCAAATGTGCTCCGGTGTTACGGCAGGTCTTTAGCGCAGCGGAGATCTGCCGCAAAGTCTAAGTTTGCCCAGAAGCGAGCGCAATGAGAAACCGGACGTACCTTATGACGATGTGAAACACCAACAACACGTTTCCACACAAGGACCTCCGCGAAGGAACGAACCATGGATCTACAACAGGCGATCGAATGGGGCTCACGCCTGCTCACCGCCCTGCTTGCCGGGGCAGTGATCGGTGTGGAACGAGAGCTGCATGGAAAGGCCGCCGGGTTGCGAACCATCATCCTCATCACCCTCGGCTCGTGTCTCTATATGATCTCATCCGAGCTGGTCGGCGCGATCCAGCTCAAACAGGGCATCGCTAATTATGTGAGTGATCCGGGAAGGATCGCCGCTCAGGTCGTGACTGGTGTTGGGTTCCTCGGCGCCGGAGCAATCATCACAAGCCGAAACCGTGTCCACGGCCTGACCACCGCCGCCGTGGTCTGGGTCTCTGCGGCGGTCGGGCTGATTATCGGACTCGATTACGAAATCTTCGGCCTCGCGGTCGCTGTCTTTATTACCATCATCCTCATGCTGTTGCACGAGGTCGAGCAGCGTTTCCTCTCAACCAAGCAGCCCCGTTCGTGGAGCAGAAAGCAATCCGGGGAAGAAGCAGGCGAAGGATGATTCCCGGAGGGTACCTCCCCCCGGAAACGGGCAAAAATGGGTGAACCACTTGATTGCTTGACAGGAAGACTCTACCATGAGTGGACAACGATCGCGCTGGTAAACTGAGGCCCCCCAATGGCGGAACAGGCATCTCTCACGCTGGACCGGACTGACCCCTTCGATCTCCATCCAGCGACCGATTACTCCCTGAATCGACTGGCTGAAGTCTTCACCAATGTCTATTCGGACTACTTTTTTCCGGTCAAAATGGATGCCGCCAGCCTCTCCTGGATCATCTGCACCCAGTCGATCGACCTCGCCGCCAGCCGTGTCGCCGCCATCGGCGATCTGCTCGCCGGTGTGATCTTCATCTCCACACGCGGGCTGTCCCAGCGTGTCGCCGCGATGGGTGTACTCCCGGACCACCGCGGACAGGGGCTTGGAAGACGACTGATCCGTCAGAGTATCGAGGAGGCACGGAGCCAGGGGTTTCGCCGGATGGTCCTCGAAGTGATCGACGAGAACGCCAAGGCCCTCACCCTTTACCGTGCCATGGGCTTTGAGATCACCCGCCGTCTTGTAGGATATGAGAGGCCGGTTATGGAGGAGACATCCGCCCCGTTGGACCCCCTCGAGGAGATCGACCCTCGCGATGTCGCCAAGGCGATTGTCCATGACGGCACCCCCGGCCTGCCCTGGCAAAGGACCGCGGACGGATTTTACGCCATCCAGCCCCCCTCCCGGGCATTCACCATCCCGAATTGTGCCTACGCCATCGTCAGCCACCTCACAGAAACCGCAGCCCATCTCGAAGCGATCCTCGTCCCCCGCAGTAAAAGACGGCAAGGCTGGGGAACCCGAATGCTCAACAGTCTCTTCGCAGCCTATCCGTCACGGACCTGGGCTGTCACCGCCACCATCCCCGAGGACCTTGCGCCGGAATTTTTCCTCGACAACGGCTTCCAGCGTGGCCCTATCCGTCAGTTCGAAATGGTACTCGACCTCATACAGCGATAGTGTCGGACCTCCGGAGAATCCATGAGTGATCCCTGGATCGAAGTACGTCACCTGACCCGCCACTACCGGCGCGGGCCTCAGCTTGTGCGTGCGCTTGATGGCATCAGCATCGAGGTTGAACGAGGCGAAATGATTGGAATTGTCGGCAGTTCCGGCTCCGGTAAATCCACTCTGCTCAACCTGCTGGCTGGCCTCGACACACCGACTTCCGGCGAGATACGTGTCGGGCAGTATTGGCTCAACCGCCTGAACCGCACGGAACTCGCCGGCTATCGCGCAAGGGAGCATGGTATCATCTTCCAATCCTTCCATCTGATCCCTCACCGCAGCGCACTGCAGAATGTGGAAATCGCCCTCTACTTCAATGGTACCGATCCCAAAGAACGCCGGAGCCGTTCCATCGCCATCCTCGAAAGGCTCGGCATGGGGGACCGGCTCGACCACCGTCCCGCCGATCTCTCCGGTGGCGAGCAGCAGCGTGTCGCGATCGCTCGTGCGCTTGTGAAACAGCCCAACCTCTTGTTCGCCGATGAACCGACCGGCAACCTCGACTACAACAACGCGATCCAGATTGCGGACCTGCTCACGGAACTCAACGGCGAAGGGTTGACCATCCTGCTTGTCACACATGACCGGGAGCTTGCAGAGCGTGTCGCACAGCGCAGTTACCGTCTGACCTACGGCCAGCTTGAAAGCGAAGAGTCGACTCTCCCGCAAGGGAATCGCCCATGACCCTCCGTGAAATCATCCAGCTCTCCTCCGGCAACCTCTGGCGGCAGAAATTGCGAGCATCCCTCACCATCGCGGGCGTAATGATCGCGATCGCCTCCCTTGTGGCGATGCTATCCTTCGGCGCGGGAATGCAACGAACCGTCACCACTCAGTTCGAAAACCTCGGCCTGCTGACAACTATGCAGGTCTATCCCGTATCCCAAAGAGCAAACAGCACCGCAGCCGACACCCTGCCCCCACCGCTGCTGGATGATCAGGCTCTGCAGCAGTTTGCAGCCTTGCCCGGCGTACGTTTCGCCTTCCCAATGCGCAGCTTTGCGGTCGAGGCAACCCTGCGTGACACAACACTGAAGTCCAAAGCGCAGCCACTCCCCTCTACAGCATTCTCCATGAAGTACTTTTCGTACGAATTGTCTGGATCGTCCTTTGAGCACGACAGCAGCCGCTCGGTTGTGATCACCTCCGAGTTGTTGAAGGAGCTTCGCGGTGTCAAGTTGGCCGATGTTATCGGGGACACTCTTATCCTGCGCACCCACGCCGCCAGTTTCGACAGCGCCCTGCAGCGGGTTATTCTGGGGATCGGTGATCCGATAGAGCGTGTCGGTGAGCTGATGGTCGACTCCCTGCTCACGCCCGGATACCTCGGCAGACTGCTGAAGGTGGAGTTACAAGCCGGAATCGAGCATTTCATTGAGGGGTACATTACCGCTCGCGAGGCGGTGACAGAAACCCTGTTCGTTGCCGGCGTGATCGAGAGCGAACGCGGAGGGCGTCAGCGAACATCACCAATCATTCTCAGCCCGGCCCTTGCCAAGCGGTTGGACCGTGCGGGTGTTGCCGATGACCCGGCGGAGTTAATGCAGGCGCTGCAAAGCGGAGCGTTATTCGAGAGCAAGGACTCCCTCATGGTGAATGAGTACTCTCGTGCTACCCTGCATATCGACCCGGCCCATGATCCTCTGATCCTGAAAAAACAGATCGAGGAGATGGGCTACCGCGCATTCAGCTACCTTGAAGAATTCAAGGAAATGCGCCGATTTTTCCTCCTGTTCGATTCCGCGCTCGGCATCGTGGGACTGGTCGCGCTGATTGTCGCCTCCCTCGGCATCGTCAACACGATGGTCATGTCGATCCTCGAAAGGACCGCCGAAATCGGAGTGCTGAAATCACTGGGTGCCGATGACCGGGACATCCGTCGCCTCTTCCTCGCCGAGTCCGGGATGATTGGACTGGCCGGGTCGCTGCTGGGACTCGGGCTCGGCTGGGTCATCGCCCGCATTGCTTCCTTTGTCGCCCAGCAGATCATGCAACACAACGAGATGCCCACCTTTGATGTCTTCCACCTTCCCTGGTGGCTGATCGTGGTCTCCATCGTTTTCGGTCTGGCGGTCAGCCTGCTCGCGGGCTTGTATCCATCATCACGGGCCGCGCATGTCGACCCTGTCCAGGCCTTGCGCGGAGAGTAGGGGGAGACTCGTCGATTGAAACGGTGATATCCGGAGGTGTCCGTGCTCCCGACTCGTTTATACTACCCCCATGACCATGACACGTAAACAGATGCTCGCCCGGATCCGTGACCGGGACGCCCGCTACAACGGTGTTTTCATCACCGGTGTTCTCTCAACTGGAATTTATTGCCTTCCATCCTGCACAGCCCGGCGGCCCAACGAGGAGAACGTCCGCTTCTTCCATACCGAATCTGAAGCGAAAGAGGCGGGACTGCGTGCCTGCAAACGGTGTCGGCCTGACCTGTTCTACCGCAACATCGACCCGGATGAGAACCTCGCCTCCGAACTTGCCGCCCTCATTCGTTCCAATCCGGAGCGTTTCGCCGAGGTGTCGGACCTCGCCAGGGTGTCAGGCGTGGGAATGACCAAGCTCAACCTCCTCTTCCGAGATCACTACCACACAACCCCGGCTCTCTACCTGCAACACGGGCGCGCGAGACGGGCACTTCTGCACCTGCTCGAGGGGGCATCGGTGGAGGAGAGTGCCCATTTGTGCGGCTACGGAAGTTCCTCTGCCTATCACGAGAGCATCAGGCGATTCACTGCCCTCTCACCCTCTGAGATACGTCGAATCCCCGAAACCAATGAGTTTTGCCTGCGTTTCCCGAAGGACTTTCGGCGCGATCTGCTCGTGCGTCAGCACACCTGGGATGGCATCGGTCCTGACCAGAAACGGGATGGCGACCGTGTCATCCGCGCCCTGAACCTGCCCGACGGTCCGGTCACCCTCCATTTTCGCTTCGATGAGCATGAAGTGCCTGTACGGATTTCAGCGGATCGAAAGATGACCAGCATCGAGTATGCCGACATCCTGCAGGCGATGCTGCGTATGATTGGTCTGACCGATGATCCTGGCCCGTTCGAGAGGAAGCTCGACAGGCAGCCCCAGTTCCGTACTCTGCTGGAGGGCCAGCGTGGCTTGCGGATCACCGGTGTTCCCGAACCCTTCGAGGGTGTGGTCTGGGTGATTGTCGGCCAGGCGGTGTCTGTGAAAGTGGCGCACACTATTCGCAGTCGGATTGTCGAAAAGGCGGGAGTCAAGGCACCCGATGGCCTGCTTGCCCACCCGGCACCTTCGCAAATCGCCGATTGGAGTGTGGATGAGGGGATGAAACTCGGCTTGTCCCGTGCCAAGACTGAAACCCTGCTCCAGATCGCTCGCCTCCTGGCAGAGGGTGAACTGGATCTGCGGGAGTTGTCGCTGGCACCGTCGGGTGTAGTCCAGCGGACGCTGAGCAACCTGCGCGGAATCGGTCCCTGGTCGGTCAACTACCTGATGATGCGAGCTTACGGGTTCCAGGATTGTGTTCCGGTGGGTGATTCCGGGCTCGGCGAAGCGCTCCACCGTTTTTTCAACCTCGAGAAAAGACCTGGAAAAGGGAAAACGTTGGAGCTGATGGAGCCCTTCCGCCCCTACCGCAGTCTGGCGACTTTTCACCTCTGGATGAGCTTGGGAGATTAACCATGAATGCTGAATCCTGTCTCATCAATACCCCCGTTGGTCCGTTACGCATCCACGCCGAGTGGCCGGGTGTGCTGAAACAGATCGACTTTGTCGATGGCGAGGTTGACGGAGCAGTGGATACGGTCAACCAGACACCGGAAGCCTGCCGGGAAGCGGTCCGTCAGCTCTTTGAATACTTCCGGGGTGAACGACACACCTTTGACATGGAGACTGAACCCGAGGGGACCGAGTTTCAGCGGAAAGTCTGGCTGGAGCTGAAGCAGATTCCTTACGGTGAAGTGATCACCTACGGTGAACAGGCGAGAAGATTGGGGAATCTCAAAGCGAGTCGTGCTGTCGGAACCGCGAATGGTGCCAATCCAATCCCGATTGTCATCCCCTGCCACCGTGTTGTTGGCGCGGATGGGTCCCTGACCGGGTTCGGGGGTGGGTTGTGGCGGAAGAGGAAGCTGCTCGAGCACGAGGGAGGGAGATTCATCCGGGAGAAGTTAGTGGATCGTTTCATCTAATCCGATGGTTTCTGAGCAGCCTTCCCTTGTTTCTGCGGCTCCTCCTGAGAATTTGTGCAAGAATCCAGCTGTCAAGTTCGCCGAGTGGCAAGCGTAGCGTGGTCTCTCGGCGCGACTTGACAGCTTCTTCAACCGAGCTATGCTGCACAAATTCTTGTGAAGACCCGTTTCTGCCAGGGCGCGCTCGTGCTGGCATGGTGGTTCCATGTCAAGCGAGTGCAACGCAGGCAGGGACAAGGGAAGGCGCTCCCTTCGGGCGGCTTCTGGACGGTCCGTTTCGGAGTTGCCCTTCGAGGAGCGCTGACCGGCGTGACGGTGACTGTTACTGAGCGCGGTGAAAGGTTGTCAAAAGACGAAAAGCTCGAACGCGCTGCGTAACTGTCACGTGCATCCCTAATACACCTGCCCGTTCTTCACATCCTGAATGTGAAGCTGCAGATAAACCGAACCAGCCCACTCGTTTTCTTCGATCGTGAAAACAATCTGATTGGAGGGACGGTTCGGATCGAGACGATCGAGCCGGTCACCGAGATTAAACCCGATGCAGTCTATCACCGAATCGGTCGAACGCACCTTGAATTTCAGGTGATTGGTCCCGACAATGCGTGGGTATCCGCTCAGCTGTACCTCACGGCTGACAAAGCTCGGCACAGGATTGTTCGGCCCAAATGGCGCAAATTGCTTCAGCGATTTCAGCAAATCGGTGTCGACAGCATCCAGTTCCAGGTGGGCATCGATGTTCAGCTTCGGAATCAGATCCTCGGCGGAGAGCATGGACTTCGCCACTTCGTTTAACCGTCTGCGGAACTCCGGGATATTCTTAGCGTCCAGAGTCAATCCGGCGGCGTAAGTATGCCCCCCGAACTGCTGTAACAGGTCGCTACACTGCGAGAGTGCCTGGTAGATGTCAAACCCGGCGATGGACCTCGCCGACCCCTTCCCGACACCATCCTCGACCGTAATCATCACCGTGGGGCGATAATAACGTTCTATCAACCGGCTGGCGACAATCCCGATCACCCCGCCATGCCAGGAATCCTTCGCGAGGACAATGGCATAATCCTCCGCCGGATTGTGGATCGCCTCGACCTCACGGATCGCCTCTTCAAGGGTTTCCGTGTCGATGCTGCGTCGCTTCCGGTTCTCCGATTCCAACTCAGCGGAGAGATCGCGGGCACGCTGCACATTGCTGGTGATCATCAGGTCCACAGCACGGTTCGCCGAGCCCAGCCTGCCGACAGCATTGATCCTCGGTGCCAAACCGTAAATGATGTGCCCCACCTCGATTCGTCCATGTCGCAGATGCGAGGTTTCGCACAAGGCACGGATTCCCACCAATGGGTCCTGGTTCAGCTTGTCCAGCCCCATCCGTACAAAGATCCGGTTCTCATCCACGAGTGGAACGATGTCCGCCGCGGTTCCCACGGCTACGAGGTCGAGGTAACGGTCCAGGTAGTCATCACCGAGCTGCAGGGTCCTTGCCACACCCTGCGCCAGTTTGTAGGCAACGCCGACTCCGGCGAGTTCCTTGAAGGGGTAGGTGCTTTCCGGGATTTTAGGATTGATCACCGCGAGGGCAGCGGGAATCTCATCACCGGGCTGGTGATGATCCGAAATGATGGAATCGACACCCAGCTCGTTCGCGCGGCGAATTTCCGCGATCGAGGTGATGCCGCAGTCCACGGTCACAATGAGCTGCGCACCCTCCTGGGCGGCCGTTTCAATGCTCTCGACCGAAAGACCGTAACCTTCGTTCTGGCGGTTGGGGATGTAATACCGGACATTGCCGCCCAGGTCCCGGAAGAAAAGATACAGCAGGCTGGCGGATGTGATACCGTCCACATCATAATCGCCGAATACGAAAATACTTTGCCTGTCCTGCAGCGCTTCGATAATACGATCCACCGCGACACGCATATCCTTGAAGAGAAATGGATCGTGCAACGCGGACCGTTCCGGGTTGAAAAACGCTCTCGCCTGCTCGGCTGTCGAAATGCCGCGCTGAAGCAGCAATCGAGCCACTACCGGCTGGATTTCGAGGGCGTTACTGAGGGCTGTCAATGCCTGGAGATTAACATCTTCCGCTAACTCCCATCGTTTTTCCATGGAGCTTCTATGTCGTTGAACGTGAAATCGATCGTATGCCCGTCGGCGGCAAGTCACGCCGCGGCGACAGGAAGGAGGCGAGGCAGCCTGTAAGCCGAATTCTGTCCACAAGCCCCTGGGGGTTTGTGGGACGGTCATTGATCTTGGCCCAGCCTCTCAGCGGGGCTCATGCAGCCTACCCGCGGGTTGGACGGAACGGGCCGTTCCGTTGGAGGTTGTACCCTCCTCCCCGCCTATTTGGCCTTGCTCCGGATGGGGTTTACCATGCCGCTGACCGTTACCGGCAGCGCGGTGGGCTCTTACCCCACCGTTTCACCCTTGCCTGTTTCCCCTTGCGGGGATCATCGGCGGTCTCTTCTCTGTTGCACTTTCCGTCGCCTCGCGACGCCCGGCGGTTAGCCGGCATCCTGCCCTCTGGAGTTCGGACTTTCCTCCCCTCCCGCGAAAGGAAGGGCGACCGTCCGGCCGCCTCGCACTTTTCCTGTTACGCAGAGGTAAGGTAAGGGAAAATCCCCGTACAGACACCCTGAGATGTGTCCGGGGTCACAGTCCTCCCGAGACCCCGGCTTTCAACTCCGATTCCAGGTCCAGGTGCTCCGGTTCCGGCAACAACAGCACTCCGCAAGATTCACACAGGATAATGTCGTTCATCTTGCGGATTTCCGACTGGCGCTGCGGGGGGACAACCGCATAGCAGGCCCCACAGGCACCGGCGTACAGATGAGCCGCGCCGATCCCTTCACGGGCCCTGCGGATGCGCTCGTAGTGAGCAAGAATCGGTTTCTTGATGCGAACGGCCAGCTTTTCGCGCTCGTGCTGGAGACGGAGCTCTTCATCTTCCGTCTCCTCCTGCTTCGAGCCAAGCTCACCCTTGCGCTCCTGAAGCTCGGATCGAACCTCATCGGTACGCTCGTCCAGATCGGATATCTGTATGGTTAACAGATTCTCTTCTTCGATCAGGGCTTTCTGGGAAGCTTCCAGCAGTTCGACCTGCCCACGCACCGTGTCGATCTCCGATGTGATCGCATCGTACTCACGGTTTGTGGTCACCGAATAAAGCTGCTCTTTGTACTTCTCCAGCTTCATCCGGAGCAACTGGATCTGACCGTCGTTGCTCCGCTTCTCCTTGCCGATCTCGGCAAGACGAGTGGTCAGCTGCTTCGCTTCACCCTCACGCTTTCCAATCTCGTCGTTGAGACGATCCACCAGGTTCGGCAGATCACCCTTCTCAAGTTCGAGATCCCTCAGTTGGCTGTCCACATGCTGGAGGCGAGCCACCATCTCCAGTTCCTGGCGTACATTTACAGCCGTCATCTACTCGTTCCCTTCTGCCTTCTATCGCTTCCTTTACGACATAAAAAAGATCGTGTCCTTTCCTGGAACGAAAGGGCACGATCATGTTTGTCCTGCACACGGGTGGTTTTTCGGGAGGAGGAAGGCGCAGACCCTCCTTTCCCCGTATCTCTCTCGGCAGCCATCCATCCTGTTCATGCGCAACAAACCACCCATCAGACTTTCATCCTCCCCCCCCGGATCTACCCGTCTCCGGTGTGGGCCCACCAGGATTCGAACCTGGGACCAACCG
>Ga0068713_1000361_pt1 | contig 85466 bp, 63 predicted proteins | sample MTBAKSrepl2MetaG_FD_62223 | JGI IMG/M metagenome (GOLD analysis project Ga0068713, IMG submission 62223) | Enrichment culture microbial communities om Arthur Kill intertidal strait, New Jersey, USA, that are MTBE-degrading - MTBE-AKS2 (Arthur... | ecosystem: Environmental > Aquatic > Marine >... | reverse complement strand
TCGAAATTGCGATTTGCTCGATCAACTGCGCGTCCACCACCACCAGGTCGTATCCGTATTCCGTTGATTTCGAACGCATAAAATCGATGTTGCCTTCGCGATTGCGACCGAATGAGTGGTTGTACCCGACCACGAGACGCGCCACGCCAACCGTGTCGACCAGCAACTCCTTGAGGAAGCGATCGGCACTCCAGGAAGCCAACTCCTGCGAGAAGGGAACAATCACCACCCGTTCGATGCCGGCCAATTCAAGCTTCGCCAGTTTCTCGTGAACAGGTGTCAGGATGCGCAAACGTTCGGGCTGCCTTCCCAGCACATGTTGAGGGTGCGGGTCGAAGGTGATCACCGTGGGCGCTTCTCCCGCCAGGACACGATCCAGCAGGGAAAGGTGTCCACGGTGGACGCCATCGAACGCCCCGAGGGTCAGTGACGCTCGCGGATTCCGTTCGATCCTGTCTTGTCCGTAACGGTATACCTTCATGCCAGTCCTGTCCAGCTTCCCTGCAACTGATCGAGGGTGATGGCATCCTCGACCCTGAAACCACCTACCTGAAGCCTTCTCAATCCCGTCAGCGCGGCGGGAACACCGAGGCAACAGCCCAGATCACGCAGCAGCGACCGGACATAAAATCCTCCGCTGGCCGCTACCTCCAGCTCCACTCTCCCATCGCCCGGGGTGTAATCGATCAGTTTGAGCGAATCGATTGTCACATGCCGTGCTTCCTGCTCCAGCCACCAGCCCCGTCGTGCCAGCTTGTGCATCGCAATCCCGGCACGTTTGATGGCCGAGACCATCGGTGGCACCTGGACATTTCGTGCAGCGATCCAGTTCAATGCCGCTTCGATCTCTTCCCGTCGCCAGGTCCGGGTACGAACCGGGATGGTCCAATCGGCGTCCTCATCACCCGTTGGGCTGAGCAACCCGAGTTGCCCGACAGCCCTGTAGGATTTTCCGCCTTCCAGTCCCAGGGTGAGCGAACGTGTCGCTCTGCCCAGTGCGATGACCAGCAGCCCCGTCGCCATTGGATCGAGGGTGCCGGCATGACCTACTTTTTTTTCGCCTGTGATGCGACGGACCCGGTCGACCACATCATGCGAGGTTTTCCCCGCAGGTTTGTCGATCAGCAGGTAGCAGCCGCCCCTGTCTGCCGGGATCACCCCTGGTTTTTCAGCAGCGCCGTCCGGCACGCTTCCACCACCTGTTGCTTCGCCTGATCGATGGGACCTGCCACCTTACCCCCCGCCGCTTTCGCGTGCCCCCCACCATTGAAGGCGGTGGCCAGAGCGGAGAGATCAACATCTCCATTGGTCCGGAACGACGCCTTCCACAAATCTTCCCCGATGGGACGAAGCAGGATGGCGATCTCAACAGAGTCGATCGACATCAACTTGTCGATGAAACCCTCTGTATCCGCGCCCTGCTCCTCCGGGTCGAGATAAGAAAATGCGATCCGTTCCTTTTCGAAGAATTGGATTTTTGTGAGGACCCTACCCATCGAGAGCATAGTCTGCGCTTCGGTTCGGTAGTAGATCGATTCCGCAATCAGTACCGGATCCGCACCCCTGGAGACCAGGTTGGCACACGTTGCAAAAACCTTCGCCGTAGTGTTGGAGAAACGGAAACGGCCTGTGTCGGTCATGATTCCCGTGTACAACTGGTTCGCTATTTCCGGGGTGATCGGCACTTTCGCTTCACGGTAGAGATCCACCAGCATCTCACAGGTCGCGCTCGCACCGGTGTCGATCCAGGAGGCATCCCCGTACTGGACGTTCGAGATGTGGTGGTCGATGTTGACCACACGCATCCCCGCCTGCCGCAGCTTCGCGACATCACCAATCCGATCGTAATCGCCTGCATCAAGGATCACAATCGCATCGTAGGGGGCTTCCCTTTCTGCCTGTGCAATCGTGCGAACCTTATCGGAGCCCGGCAGGAAAGTGTAGCGCGGCGGGACAGGATCCGGGATCACTGGGACAACTCGTTTTCCGAGGGCTTCGATGAACGAGGTCATGCCCAGCAGAGCACCAATGGCGTCTCCGTCGGGATTTACGTGCACCGTAACGAGGAAATGGCTGGACGACTCCAACTCCCGCAGAATATCAGGAATCGGCACGGTCGTCCTCTGTTGGTGGGACCGAGGAGTTGTGAATCTGATTCAACAACTGCTCAATCCGGTCTGCACGTTCCATCGTGTCGTCCCAGACAAAGCGAAGTTCAGGCACCGACCGGATGTGCAGGGCGTCTGCTGCCAGCTTGCGCATCTTCGGGGCTGCCTTCCTGATCATGAGCTGAACGGCCTTCTCGTCCTCGGCTCCCATGATGGAGCAGTAGACTGCCGCATGCTTCAAGTCGTCACTCAATCGTACTTCCGGCACGGTTACGACCACACCCGGGGCCTGGTCGGCCATCAGGCGGCGCAAACCGTCGGATACAACTTTCTGTATCTCCACGCCCACACGGCGGGCGCGCTTGGACTTCGGTATCTTCATCTACATCATCACGTTGGATCGCATTTCGGGGACAGTGTACGAAATCCCGGGAATCCACCCGGGTGCGGTTATTACGTCTTGCCCACGGATTTCGTTCACTGTCCCCGAAATCCGGCACGCGTACCTTACAACCACGTCACCTGTCGCTCAGTCACCTGGATCTCCAAGTGCGAGTCGATGATCTCCTGCGCCACCCTCAGCCTGCCTTCCACATCTCGCTTCGACGAACTGATCGTCAACACCGCAAGGTGGCAGCGGCCCAGCTTCTCCTGATGGTCCACTTCTGCGATCGAAGCGTTCAGCTTCAAACGGATCCGGTCCTTGATGGAGCGGACTACCCGCCGTTTCTCTTTCAGCGATTGGGATTGCGGAATCAGGAACTCGACCTCCAGCAATCCGATCGCGGCGGGCATGTCAGGCTTACATCCCTACTTCAATCTCACGGTCCACTTCAACGATCTTGAAGGCCTGAATCATGTCACCAACCTTGATGTCGTTGTAGTTCGCGATCTTGATGCCGCACTCATATCCCTGTGCCACCTCTTTCGCGTCATCTTTGAACCGTTTTAACGTATCCAGTTCGCCCTGGTAGATCTCGGTGCCGTCACGCAGGAGCCGGACACGGTTGTTCCGTTCGATCTTGCCTTCGACCACGTAGCAGCCGGCGATGGTTCCGATGCGGCTGATCTTGAAGGTGTCGCGCACCTCGGCCATACCCACCACCTCTTCGGCGGTTTCGCGGCGGTGCATCCCGATCAGGATCCCCTTGATGTCCTCGATCAACTCGTAGATGATCCGGTAGGTTTCGAAGGGAACATTGTTCACCGTCGCCATTTCGCGGGCTTTGGTGTTCGGATGAACGTTGAAGCCAATGACCATGGCGTTTGAGGCGCTCGCCAGCAGGATGTCGGATTCGTTGATCGGTCCGACCGCGCGCCGGATAATTCTCACCGACACCTCGTCCGTGCTGAGACGCATCAAGCTGTCCGCGATCGCCTCGACCGAGCCATCCACATCGCCCTTGATCACAAGCTGAAGTTCGCGCTTCTCGGTGCCCTCAACAAACTGCAGGAGGTTGCCGCGCCCTGACCCTTCGCTGATACGCATGGTCTGTTCGCGTTGCTGCTGCTGTCTGCGGCCGGCAATTTCCTTCGCTTCACGCTCTTCCTTAAAGACAATCAGCTGATCGCCCACGTGTGGCGGCGCCTCGAATCCTGTGATCTGGATCGGCTGGCCCGGGAATGCCTCAGTCCGCTTTTCCCCACGTTCATCGTACATGGCTCGGACACGCCCGTAATAATGGCCTGCCACGAAAACATCCCCGACATTGAGTGTGCCACGCTGAACCAGCACGGTGCAAACGGTGCCGCGCCCCTTTTCCTGCCGTGATTCAATCACATAACCCCGGGCCAGCGAGTCCTTGACCGCTTTCAGGTCGAGGATTTCTGTGGCGATCAGGATTTTGTCGAGCAGATCGGGGATGCCCACACCCTTTTTCGCCGAAACCTCGGCGGACTGCACTTCGCCACCCCACTCCTCCACCAGCACGCCATGATCGCCGAGCTGCTGACGGACCTTCTCTGCATTCGCACCCGGCTTGTCCATCTTGTTGATCGCCACGACAATCGGCACTTCCGCCGCCTTGGCGTGGTCAATGGCTTCAATGGTCTGGGGCATGACCTGGTCATCAGCGGCGACCACAAGCACGACCACGTCTGTCACCTGCGCGCCACGGGCACGCATGGCGGTGAAGGCCTCATGCCCTGGGGTGTCGAGGAAGGTGATGCGCTTGCCGTCATGCTCGATTTCATACGCACCGATGTGCTGGGTGATCCCTCCCGCCTCCCCTTCGGCGACTGCCGAGTGGCGGATGAAATCGAGAAGCGTAGTCTTGCCGTGGTCCACATGGCCCATGATGGTGACTACGGGTGCACGGGGGAGCTGTTCGCCCTCCTCCACATCCTCATGGGCGGTTTCAGCAAGCATCTCCTGCTGCTCAATGTCGTCGACAAATTCGACACGATACCCATGCTCTTCGGCGAGCAGGGTGATGGTGTCGCGGTCGAGCCGCTGGTTGATGGTCACACGGAGGCCGAGCATCATGCACTCTTTGATCAACTCGACAACCGGGATGTCGATCAGGTCTGCAAGCTCCTGTGTGGAGACATACTCGGTGATGCGCAGCAGGTTGGTGTCTTCGTCCACCATCCCGACTTCAGCCTGGATACGGCGTTTGCGTCGCTTCTTGCCGCTGCCTTCCATGGCAGCGAGGGTCTGCTTGACCGAAGCCTGGACTTCGGCTGCGTCCGGCTTTTTCTTCTTGTCACGTTTCCGACGTCGTTTTGCTGTGCCGGAGGCATCTCCGGTCGAAACCCAGCCACCGCCGCCGCCACCTGCTGGTGCCGCCTGCTCCGGCGTATCCGCACCACGCCCGGTTTTACGCTTGCGTTTCCTCTTGCCGCGAGGCCGGTCATCATCCTCATCCTCAGTTTTCGGGGTGAAGACCTGGGGGCTGGGCGCGACTGGTGTGGTCCGCTCAGGTTTGACCGGCGGAGGTGTGAAGGCCAGGATGTCATCATTGCTCACGCCGCCGCGCACGGTCGGCGAATAAGCACGGCGTCCCCGTTCGGAATCCTTACGGGGCTCATGCTCCTCAACAGCTTGTGGCTGACGGGATTCCGGGGCGGGTTCCTGCGCACGAATGGGCTCGGCAGCACCGCGAACTGTTGTTTCCGAACGGCGAGGCGTCCGCTTTTCAGGCGCCGGAGCAGATGGCTCGGCGGTCTCGGCTTGCTTCTGAGCGGCAGGCCTGGCCGGAGCCTCAGCTTTGGGTGGCTCCTGGAAGGCCCTCAGGTCCTCCGGGTCCAGTTTGCGAACCTGGGGAGCCGGACGGCTTGGCGCTGCTGGCTCCTTCTCGATGATGCGACGGAGTTCGGCCTCGCGGGCTTCATGGGCTTCCGCCTCATGACGTTCCGATTCCTCGCGTGAGGCCTCGCGTTTGAGTGCCTCGTAACGCTCCGGGGCGAATTTGCGCAGAAGATTGCCATAGGCCTGATCGTCGATCGAGGTCATCTGCGCCTTTGTCACCTTGTAGCCCTGTGCTTCCAGCTCCTCGGTCAAGGTCGAGGTCGCCAGGTTCAGCTCCTTGGCCACTTGGAACAGAATGCGGTTCTTTTTCGCCGCCAAATCCAAACTCCGTTTTAAACCAAAACCGCAGCCGCACTGCGTTATTCAAAGTAATTCCCGAGAATCTCGAGGATTTTGCGGGCGGTTGCTTCACCGATACCGGGGAGTTCAACGAGTGCATCAAAGCCGGCATCCATCACTTCATCCGCCGTGGTCAACCCTGCGGCGGTCAACTTTTCGAGCATCGAGGGGGTCAGCTCCTCAACCTCCGAGAGGGGGAGCTCCTCAATATAATACTCGCTCTCCTTCACCGGCTGAATCTGGTAGCCGGTAATTTCGCAGGCGAGACGAATATTCTGCCCTCTTCTGCCAATGGCCATCGACATCTGATCATCGGGAATGACAACCGTAACACGCTTATCCGGATCATGGAAGATGATCTCGATCGGGATCACCGGGGCGAGGGAACGGCGTACCAGCAGTTCGCGATCGCTGGTGTAATGGATGATGTCGATTTTTTCATTGTTCAATTCGCGCACGATCGCCTGGATACGCACACCCTTCATGCCCACACAGGCGCCCACCGGATCGACTCGCTTGTCGTTCGAGGTGACGGCGATCTTGGTCCGGTCGCCAGCTTCGCGTGCGATGGCCTTGATCTCAACGATGCCATCGTAAATCTCAGGCACTTCCAGCTCAAAGAGACGCCGGACGAAGGTTTCGCTTTTGCGTGAAACAACAATCTCCGGGTCGCGATTTGTTTCGCGAACTTCGGTGATGATGGCCTTGATGGTTTGTCCCCGGCGATACCGCTCATTGTAAATCTGCTCATTCTGCGGCATGACTACTTCGGTCTTGTCCACGTTGATGCGCAGTTCGTACTTGTTGGCCTGGTGGACATCGCCGATGACAATTTCGCCGACCCGCTTCGAGAATTCATCGAAGAGGTTCTGCTTCTCAATCTCTTTGATTTTCTGGATCAGATTCTGCTTGGCGGAGAGGATCAGCCGTCTTCCGAAACGGTGGAAGTCGATCACTTCGACAAAATCGTCGCCGACTTCGATATCCTCGTCGGTTGCCTGGGCACGGGATAATTCGATCTGGGTCGCTTCGCTCTCGAGTTCTCCGTCGGGAACCACTTCCTTCTCGGCGTAGATCTCGATATCGCCCTTTTCGACGTTAAAAATGACCGTAAAGTTGTCGCTCTCACCGTACCGCTTCTCGATCGCCTTCAGGAAGACCGACTCAATGATCTCCTCGAAGGTATCCCGGTCGATGTTCTTTTCGCGGATGATCTGCGAGATCGCATCAACGACCGCTTGATTCATCGTCTGCCCCGTTTTTACCAGGGTAATGAAACTCTGGCTTGCTTCATCTCGTTTAGCGGAATCTTTCGATCCCCTTCGAACAGGAGTGTATCGGGCTCAACACCGACCAGGACCGCCTTCACCTTCTCCCCTCGCTTCTCTCCGGCTGCCGGGAGAAGCTCGATCTCCAGGGTACGTCCGATGTTCTTGGCGAATTCCCAGGAGAAACGCAGAGGGTGGCCCACACCGGGGGAGGAGACATCCAGCGCGTAGGTGCGTGGAATGTCCCCCTCGAGATCGAAGAGGTCTTCGAAACGCCTTGCCCACTGTTCGATCTCCGAAATCTGTATCCCTCTCTCACGATGATCGAGGATGATGACAAACTTCGGATGTCCCGGGCCGCCCTGGATTTTCACGTCTACCAGCTCGATTTCAGTCCCGGTCAGCAGAGGCTGGAGGCGATCACGTATGGAGTCGGGTGTCAGCACGGCCTTCTTCACTTACCTGCAAAGAAAAGAGTGGGCCAATACCCACTCTCGTTCAAGAAAATCAATATACACCCATTTCAAACACCGGTCAAGGATTTCCCTTTCAGGGTGATCCTCTCGAGACGGAGCCCGATTCAGCCTTTCAGCATCAGACGTGCTTCGATGACGCGGGCTTCACTCTCGACCTCGGTGGATGGAGACTCAGCCAATACCTGCTCGACACGTTTTTTTGCGAGATCGAACAGTCCGGCTTGTTCGTAACAGTGGGCGGCCTTCAGGTTCAGGGCGGGTTTCATGTGCGCCGCATCTTTCATCGCGGCGACCCGGTCATACGTTCGAGCGGCTTCCTCAAACTCCCCGAGGCTGGCGAGTGCAGCAGCTTTACCCGCCCAGGCTGCAGCGGTCAGCATGAAAGATTTCGGATAGCTCTTGATGAAGCGATCATACGTGTCGACCGCTTTCGCATAATCGCGATTGGTCAGGGCGATATCGGCGATCCCGATCAATGCCTCGGCCCCACCGACGGTCCCCTTGTGGGTCGCGGCGATCTCTTCGAGGCGTTCGGTGATGTCGGCATTCGGCTGCATGGCAAGGGTCTGTCGCGCACGCGCCAGCTCGGCGAGGGACTCACGGTTCGACGTTTTCCTGGAGTTCCCCATCATCACCGCGAGGATGACCACCACCAGCAGGGCGATGACACCATAGGTCAGCTTCCTGCCATGCTGATCCAACCAGTGTTGAGTCTGCGCGACCGTTCTCATCAAGGGGTCTTCGCGCAGCTCCTTCTTCGAGATTTTTTTCTGTTGACGCGCCATGGTGCGTATCGGCCTCAGCTATACCAGGCATTTCTGCCCGTTCACGCCCGTCCGGGCTTGCTCCACAAACCGTGGAATGTAATACCCGCGACCTTGCCTTACAAGCGGGGCGCGATGCGACCTCCTCGGTTTGGAACCAATCGTGCGAGTGGATTGTACACCCTGAAACGTCACCTACGCCACACCCGGATTGTGTCAACTCCGTGCAGATTCGGATTTTTGGGGATCGGAGAGGTCTTCTCGAAAAATGTTGCTCCGGGTGTTGACGGGACTTTCAGAAGCGTCTACATTACACGTGCTATGAAGAAAACTCTGTCGCTACCGTTGGTGATGGCGATCCTGCTGATCGCCGTGACCGCTGCCGAGGCGAGTGTCGCCTTCCGGCAATTCCAACTGAAGAACCTGGGACGGCGTGTTGAGGTCACCTGGATGACCAGCCGTGAACAGGGATGTACCGAGTTTGTGGTTGAAAGGTCCACCGATGGGGTGGAGTTTTTCACCATCGCTACCGGTATCTCTCCGCATGGTGCGAACCAGGAGTATCGTTACATCGATTCTTCGGTTTTCAAAGAGACCGACAACACGTACTACTACAGGATTGTCGCGAAGATCACCAGCGGCAGCAACCAGTACAGCAGGACTGAAAGCATCCAGGTGGATAGCAACGGCCTGCAACGGACCTGGGGCGGATTGAAGGCGATGTTCAGATAAGAAAACGCTTCCGTTGAAGTGGGTTCTTCAAGGTCGGGCGATGCCTGGACCTTTTTTTTGTCCTCACCAGAATTTGTGCGGCTATCTCCGGCCAGTCTGGTTGTCAAGATCGCGTGGAGGAAGCAGGTCACCAGGCGGACTTGACCGCTGGTCGCCTCAAAAATCTCAGGATGAACCTTCTTGAAGTGGTACCTGCGGCGGATTCAACAGATCGAGAAACATTTACCGCCGTGCGATCCTGACAAAACTCGTGACCGCCAATCAGCCGAGGTCGAGGATGTGCATCACTGCTGCGGTCACCTCGATGGGGTCAATTTTGCTCAAGTCGCCCTGAGGTCCAACAGAACCTCCGCGAAAGACGATTGTCGGGGCATCCGAAACCGGCCACCATCGCCAGGAGTTTGTCGGACCCATAGTCGAGACTGTCGGTACCTGTAAGGCCGCTGCGAGATGGAGCGGGCCGGTGTTGTTGCAGACCACAACTCGTGCTGTAGCGATCCGGTCCATCAGCTCAAGCATCCCCGGCGATGGGATGTGAGGCGCGCCGCACAGCTCGGCCAACCTGACACCGAGATCCTGCTCTCCCGGCCCACTGATCACCGCGACAGACTGTCCCTGCTGCATTAAAGCCTGCCCCACCTGTACGAACTTCTCCACTGCCCACCGTTGTTCTGCGAGCGCGGCGCCCGGCATGAGCAGGACGGGGGATTCGAGTTTCATCTTTTTCCAGAGGGATCGTCCGCGACGCAATCGGTCCTCCCCCTTCGGGAGACGTGGGATGTTGTCGGTCGCTTTTGCGCCCACGACCGAGATGAGCCGTGTGTGCAGTTCCCTTGTCGGGACAGTCAACTCGGGCATGGAGTGTGTGATGTTATAGTAGACTCCGCGTCCGGCGCGGTCGTAACCGATCCGTATTGGAATGCCACTCTGTCCGATCCATGAAGCAGTGTGCAGTTCGACACGCAGGGTCAGGTCGATGACGAGGTCGAAGGGCGGGGATTCCTTTGACAGGGTCTCGAGTCGAGCGGGGGGAGAAATCGTACCCCAGCCTGAACCGGCGAACAGTTCTGCGGCATAGGGCTGGGCGATCAGCACACGGTCCGCCTTTGGATACAGCAATCGCAATGCCCTCAGTGCAGGTTCTGTCAGGACAAGATCACCGAGCCCCTCGACCTGGGTGACCAGCAGTCGCTTCACCTGGTCCGGTTTCGGGATGAGCGGGATTGGCGACCTGCGGTGTGTCGCCTTCAGCGCGAGAGCACGAATGCCGTAAACGAGGCGGCCCACCAGTCGCGGTGAGTCCTGCTGCCTGAGTTCGCCGACCGGTTCAGGGGGCTGGTCCCCAAATTGATACTTCCCCGTTCTCATGCTTGAGTCACCCCGATGAGGATACGACCAAAACTCGGGGAATATAGGGCTGAAAAACCTGTCCCTCTGCGAAGGAGCGAGGGAAAGTCACGAGAGAAACCGGGGACAGGATCTGGCACCCTGTCCCCGGAAAATCGAAGTTTCAGCCCCTTGCCGGACCTATTTGAGCAACATGACCTTTCGGTACTGCATGTTCGAGCCCAACTGCACGCGAACGAAATAGAGTCCACTGGGCAGGTCGCCTCCATTCAACGTGAGCCGGTGTGTCCCTGCCGCACGGAGAGTGAGTGGCAAAGAGAGCACCTCTCGTCCCAACAGGTTGTAGAGCGACACACCCACCTCCTGCGTTTCCGTGAGCCGGACGCTGACAGTGGTCACCGCATTAAACGGGTTCGGGTGAACGAGGAAGCTGCTTTCTGCAGGAGCCTCTCCTTCAAGTTCGGCGGTGGGGGCGATAAAATCATCCGGTACGCTCCATATCCCGGAAAAGTTGCTGAGCAGGGTGTCGTGACGGACGGCTTGCAGACGGTACTCGACCGGCTGGCTGGGATCGGCGTTCCGGTCGACAAATCGTGTTCCGGGAATCGGGTTGGCGTTCAACGGAGTCGTCGGCCATTCCTGATCCACCGCCGGATCGAATCGGTAGACATTGTACGCCGCATCCGGCATGTTGATCAGCTGAGGCCACGCGAGGACTGTCCCCGAGAACCCGGCATACAGGGTCATTTGAACCGGAGGTGCGGGTGGTGCATTTGTCAGCATGTCGCTGTAGACCCATCTGGCACGTTCCGCAGATGCGACCAGGTTTTCGAAATTGAATAAAGTCGGGTCGATCGTTTCACCCGTTTGCGGATTGGATTCGTCGTGGAAATCGTCCCCGACTACAATGGCGAAGGCGAGTGTGACCGTCCGTCCAGGTGCGAGAGTGCGATGCTCCCCGTTCTGCTCACCGAGTGGTCCCCATGAGAGGAGGAACCGTGTGTCGTACCCATTGGCAAGATCGAGAGCATTCTGATGACCAGGAACCTGCCAATCCCGGGTGGCTGTTTCCCCGGTCAATGGATCGACCCACTCCTGCGGGTTCGTGGCGATCCAATCGGAGTCGGCGACACGATACTGGTCGTAATCTTTCTCGCCATTCCGCAACAGTTCGTACTTGTACTCATCGCGGAAGGGTGTGCCGTAAGTGGTGGTCCAGTGGTCCTCGTCCTCCTGTTGCAGTGAGGGGCCAAAATCGAGGTTTTCGTTGCTGTTCGAGACCCACCAGTTGTAGCCGCCGAGGGGGGCATCCTCCGGCGACTGCAGGACAGTGACACCAATGACGCCCGGGGATTCGAAGGCGGAGTGGTCGAGTGTGAAGCCATCATTGTCCGCGAGCCAGGCAATATTGACTTCACGTCCATTGAACTCACCGAGGAAACCGGTGATGTCGTCCTGGTGCTGATTTCCCACCGTCCCGCCGACATCGCCGTCGAAAAAGAGCCCGACACAGAGGTCTTGCAAGGCCAGATCGCCGATGTTTTCAATGGTGTACTCGACAATAGCGAACTTGTCATACTGGATTGCGGCGAAGCCCAGTGTCCGTTGGGTAGCCTTGATGTTCAGCGGCACATGGTTACCGTCATTGGGATGCCGCCTCACGACACCCATTTCTGTGACCAGCGACGTGTCTGTGAATTCGGCAATGATCTCCATGGGAGCAATCGCGGAGGGATCTTCCATTTCCGAATCGTCGCAATAGAGTCTGCCAGGCTGGGAGGAGAGCAGACTGAGCGGGCTGAGCGGAACCAACTCAGGCTGGGCCGATGCGAACCAACCCTCCAGAGCGACACTAACACGAGGTATCAATCCCTCCCCCGTATCGACCATAGCGCCGATCCATAACCCACCCTGGAAGAGGTACTGCACTCCTGAGCCGGAGGGGTACTCGAACTGAGGCGCCCAGAGGTCCGTACACGGATCGAAAAACGCACCGATTCTCCCAGGTCCCGCATTCCCGAAATAACCGGCGTTGGTGACCGTCATCTCAAAGGCTCCGATGTTCAGCACGGCGGCTTCAAAGGGTAGGATTTCTTCAAGGTCGTCGAGCCCGCTGATGGCGCCGGGGCGGATAGGCGTGTCATCCATCGCCAGGGCGGAAAATGCCGACCCGAGCAGTGCAACGAGGGTGAAAACGAGTAGCTTGTTCATTCTATGCCTCACAGTTTTTGTCAACTGAAACCCTATGCGGGGAAACACTCCGGTCAACGAAGCCAATAGACGACTGGTTCGCCGACACGGTGTGGTGTGTGCTCCGGACGCTGTTTCCCACTCGACTCTGTCGGGATGTAACGGTGATCGATGGGAAGTGTGAGGCTGTTGCTGTCCGGCAGCCAGTCGGGGTACAGCGATCCCTCAATCGCCACAGTCCAGCCAACGACGAAGCTGATCAGGCTGGGATTGTCGATCTGGTCGAGGGGGATGCTCACGGTCAAGTAGTTGCTGTTTTCGGGGAGGTGGCAGTCTGAGAAGGCTGCTCCGCTGACCCAACGGTTGGATGTGTTGTTCCAAGTGAAGATCGAATCGCCTTCCAGGCCGACAAGCGCGATGTAATCCGCACCAATGTCGCCCGGTGAATAATGGTGGTTGCTTTCCGCGGACAATCCGGTGGTTGCATCGCTATCCGTGTCAAGGAAGATGGCACAGTCAATGCCCCCATCCGAATCATACGGGTTGGCCCACGTGCCATAGGATTCGATGCGAAAGTCAAGGGTGGAGACGTCGCTTCTCGCCAGGACTCGGTAGAGGTTGATCTCACCGCTGTCATCCGGGTCCGTTCCGATGATCTCCCACTCTCGAATCACTGTGATCTCGTCCGTCGCGCGGCTGTTCCCAGCGTCATCGAACGCGATAGCCGTGACTGTCATGCTGCTGCCGATCAGCAGCTCACCCCAGTCGACCATCGCAGTGAAGGGTGGGGATGTGTCGGTGAGATCATTCCGACGGACACCATTGATGTCGAACACCACACGAACCACGCCCTCATTGTCGCTGACTGTCACTGCCGCCTCGAAAGGAGCAGAGACAATCGCCTGATCGAAAAGCGTGGTAAAGCTGATGTTCGGGGGGGTGGAATCGGTTTCTGTGACGGACTCACATGCGGAAAAGAGGAAGAGCGCGGCAAGAAACAGGAAGGAATACTTACTCTTTTTCATACCTCCTCCGGTATCCTGGCGGCACCTGGAACATGTCATTCCAGGTGCGAGCGCCAGCCAGCTGCCTGGGTTGAAGATTGCGGGGAATTGGGGGGCTACATTCTTCGGTCGACATCGACCGTTGAAAAAGTAATGGTGTGAGTGTCGTCAGTCAAGCAAATGGCAAACACACTTTACATAGTTTCATCATTGTGGCTCTCCCGCACCTCATGCGGAATGCATCCGGTCAGATGAAACGATCCACGACTGTCCGGTCTCTCGGTGCGACTTGACAGGTACGAAAGAGACATCTTGAACGAACCTTGTTTTCTTGAAAAGAAATTTGCTGCGCTCATCGGAGCGAAGCCTGCGAGCGACCACACAACAGGCTTGTTCCATGTCATATAAGCATCTTTCTTCTCAATAAAACAAGGGCTTACCACAAGGTGTTTGCTGTCTGGTTGTCAAGACCCCCCTGGAGACCTGCGGCCTCCGGGCGATCCTGACAATCCGATTCACCCAAGAGAGCCACACATTTTTATGAGTAACCGACCGGATTAAGGGTCAGAGTGTTGCGCAATTCCCGGAAAGCACTTGAAGTTTGACGACTACACAAAACAGAGACGCAGTGAGGTGCACTCACCGCGTCTGCTGTCTTGACGTCGGGGTACTACTTACTTCGCTGTCGCCTTGACCCGTTCCTCCTGGCTCATGGCTGCGAGTCGCTTCACTTCTGCCACGTCGAGACCCAGACCCTCGGCGACACGTCTGCCGTACTCCTCGTTCGCCTTGTAGAAGAGCGCGGTCTGCCTGAGCTGGATGCGTTTGACAGCATTGCCGAGGTGGGCGACAAGGTTCCCGACCAGGTTGGTCCGTTCCGCCTCGTTCATTGCCTTGCTGTAGAGCCAACCCGCCTGGACGAAGTCATCGTCGCTCAGTTTCGGTTCGTAACGATCCGCCATCCCCCGGATGTCGATGGCCGGTGGGGCGACACTCGGGTCTGGCGCCGGTCCGTCGAAACTGTTGGGGTAGTAGTTGGGGCCTGTCCCACCACCGTCATCCGTGCGCATGAAGCCGTCACGCTGGTAGCTGGTTTCCGGGTTCGCCTTCGACTGATTGACCGGAATGAGGTGGTAGTTGCCGCCGAGACGGTGACGATGTGTGTCATGGTAGCTGAAGAGGCGCCCCTGCAACATCTTGTCCGGCGAGGCGGCAATCCCCGGGACAAAGTTGCCCGGTGAGAAGGCCGACTGCTCGGTCTCGGCGAAATAGTTTTTGGGGTTACGGTTCAGCACCATCCTGCCAACCGGGATCAGCGGATAGTCGGCATGTGGCCACACCTTGGTGATGTCGAAGGGATTCCAACGATAATTCTCGGCATCCTTCGGCTCCATCACCTGGATGGAGACTGTCCAACTCGGGTAGTCGCTCTTCTCGATGGCGTTGTAAAGGTCTCGTGTCGCAAAATCTGGATCGCTGCCAGCCAGTTCGCCCGCCTCCTGGCGTGTCATGGTCTTGTTGCCCTGGTCACGCTTGAAGTGGATTTTCACCCACCAGTACTCGCCTTTCTCATTGTAGAACATATAGCTGTGGCCGGAGTAACCGTTCATGTGGCGATAGCTGTAGGGTGTTCCACGATCGCTGAAGAGGACAGTCACCTGGTGGATCGATTCCGGAGTGAGGGAGAGAAAATCCCAGAACATGTCCGGATCCTTCAGGTTCGAGACGGGGTTGCGCTTCTGGGTATGGATAAAATCCGGGAACTTGAGGGCGTCACGGATGAAGAAGACCGGCGTGTTGTTGCCGACCATGTCATAGTTGCCTTCTTCGGTATAGAACTTCACCGCGAAACCACGCGGGTCGCGTTCCGTGTCTGCCGACCCCTTCTCCCCGCCAACGGTCGAGAAACGGGCAAAGACCTCTGTTTTCTTGCCGATCTTTGAGAGAAATTTGGCGCGAGTGTACCGTGTCACATCGTGGGTAACCTCGAAATAGCCGTACGCGCCAGCCCCTTTGGCATGCACAACACGTTCCGGAATACGTTCACGGTCAAAATGGGCCAGCTTATCGACAAGGTGGACATCTTCGAGCAGCGATGGACCACGTTCGCCCGCAGTTTTTGACTGAAGATCGTTGTCCACGGGCATGCCGTGACTGGTCGTCAGCCTCTTCTTCTCACTCATCGTTCATCTCCTGGTAAGTTTGCTGCAATTCATCAATTAACCATCGTGGGTTGTGCATTCGGCACAGACCCCCCGTATTTCGACATGCGTGGCGACGATCTCACCAAAGTCGTGCACACTTTCCGGTACGGCGAGGCTGTCGAAATCCTGATGGTAGAAATCGAAAGCCCTCCCGCAACGGGTACAGACAAAGTGATGGTGTGGGTTCGTGTTGGCATCGAACCGAACCCGTTCGTGCCGTGACCCAAGTGTGGTCAGCAGGCCCAGCTCGGTCATCAGCCAAAGCGTGCGGTACACCGTGTCAAGCGAAACAGTGGGAACACGGTCCCGTACCGCCTGGTAGATCGTTTCAGCATCCGGGTGGCCGATGCTGCTGGCGATCTCACGGTAGATCTCCATCCGTTGATGGGTCAGCTTAATCCCGGCGTCACGGCATGCCGCCCGAAATCGATCCATCCTGGCACTCAATTCTGTCGCTTCAATCACTTCAGGCTCCCAGCCTCAAACAAGAATCGTTCTTAATTCGGAGTATAACCTATTTAGGAATGACTGTCAAGAAGCCTCGAGAGCAGAGGGTTTCCGTCTCGCCGTCGGCGCTCGTCTGCCTGCTTCAATTCGCGGTGATCCGGTGGATGGAGACGGCGATCAGGGTGCAGAAATACGGCTCATTGGTGCATGGCTGATGCTCGCTGCTGAGTAGCACGAACGGGTTCAGTCAGGACTCCCGGCCTGATCGAAAATGGGGCAGGACGAAATACCTGCCGCAATGGTTGGGGCACGGCTTGACCGTTAAAGGCCAAACGATCGAAGCGAGCCTGTTGTATTGAAAACAGAGGTACTGGATGGGTTCATACCGGGTCTGCCGATAATTCGCCGGAGACTGTTACTTCATCACTCGGTGCATTTGTTTTCAACAAAACAAGAACTTACCACAAGTTGTTTTCTGTTGGGTTGTCATGACACCCCTGGAGACCTTCACCCCCCAGGCGATCCTGTCGACCTGACTGGGCATGGATCGCCGCACAAATGCCAGGGAGGATTAAAATCTCTGTCAATGGTGATGGTGATCCTTGCAGGCGGATCCGTCCGGGTGGGAGGCAAACGTTCCCTCTGCAAGCATCTGGGTGACACGTTCAATGTCCTTGTCACGCGTGAAGTAGACCTCAATTCCGGCACTCATGAGATCCTGCTCGAGGCGTGGTCCCATGCCGAGCGCCAGCATCGCCTGGCAATCTCCAATCGCCGTCAGGAGGCGATTGTGGGAATGCTGGCCATGCCCATGCTGTCCCTGCCCATGTTGTCCCTGCTGATGTGAACCGGCACCTGAAACGGCTCGTCCCTCGCCCCATCCCATTCCCCCGGCATTGCCACCGGCACCCGGGCCACGCCCTTCACCATCATGGCTGCCATACCCGAGGGCATGCCCGGTGAAACGATTTTCACGGAACTCAACCACACGTGCCTGCCCATTTTCGACTTCAACGATAACGAAGCCTCGGCATCGGCCAGTGTGGGCTGCAATAAACCGTTCGTTGTCGCTGGGAATCGCGATCCGCATCCTGTGTATCTCCTCGTTTGAAAAAACAACATCCCGGGAAAGCGGAAGTCCAAACAGTCTCCTGTGGACCTGCGGCCGCGAAAATCCCGGGATGAAGCTAAGAGAGTAGAATCGGGCACCATCAGCCTGCACGTGCCACCTTCGCCCCCCCAGCAACCGGTGGCGGTAAGCGATCGTGCCCGTTCGGTTTAACTTAAAGCAAGCTGTGTGCCACATTTCACAAAAACAGAATCCGCGACCCCTTGCGAACTTCGCCCTATCAGCGCTGGATCCTATGTTTCAATTCCGCAACTGTTTCATGAAACAGTTGCATTTGTGAAATTGAGTGCGTAGCTTTTTGCGAGGTCGCACAGAAGTCTGGCATCAAGTACTTTGCGGTACCTCCTGAAATTTCGTGCGTGAATTCAGCGGTCAGGTTCGCCAGGAGGCGGAACGAAGTGACGTTTCCTGGCGATCTTGACAACCTGACTCCCGAGAGATGGCTGCACCATTTCTTTAGAGTACACTGTTTTACTGTCACCACCTGATCGGGCAGGGGATTAAGGCCCCTGGTCGCGGCATGGAGTGACGTTCACCGAAAGTTTTGACAGCGACTCAACCCCCTACCGACGAGCATAGCGAGGCGACGGATGAGTTGGAATCTGGATCAGCATAAAATCACACTGAACGCGATCCTGGAGAGTGTCGCCTGCGGAGTGATGATCACCGATGCCCAGATGAACGTGCAACGTCTCAACCCCTCCGCCCAGCAGATCACCGGGTGGAGCGAGAGCGAGGCGAAGGGCCGTTCCTGCCGTGAGATCCTCCACCCCATCCTCGAGGGGAGCGATTGTCCGTTGGCTGCATGTCTGTCTCGAGGTGAGACTCGTGAAGAGGAAACGATCACAATCCTGAATCGCGTTGGCGATCAAATCCCGATACGTGTCGTTTCGTATGTGCTCTATGATGACAAGAAACACGTGCTTGGGGGGATCCAGACTTTTGGGGATATTCGCACGGTCCACGAGCTTCGAACCCGGCTGTCGCGTGACGCATCTTTCGAGGGCATTTTATCACGCAACCACCGTATGCGCGCCCTGTTTGACGTGATGCCGCGTCTCGCGGACAATGCCAGCACCGTGCTGATCCGTGGCGAGAGCGGAACTGGAAAGGAGCTGATCGCCAAGGCACTGCACAATCTTTCCAGTCGTTACGATGCGCCATTTATCTCGGTGAACTGCGCCGCGCTTCCCGACACTCTGCTGGAAGCGGAACTCTTCGGGTATGTGAAGGGCGCATTCACTGACGCTCGGCAGGACAATGAGGGGCGGGTTGCTGCGGCGAACAAGGGGACGCTCTTCGTCGACGAAGTTGGCGACATCAGCCCGGCAATGCAGGTCAAACTCCTGCGTTTCCTGCAGGATCGCAGCTACGAACCGCTCGGCTCCTCACGGACCCGCCACGCCAATGTCCGTGTCATCGCCGCGACAAATCGCAACCTGGAAGAGCTGCTGGCGCGAGGGTTGTACCGAGAGGATTTTTTCTACCGGCTCAATGTGCTGACCATCGACCTGCCACCCTTACGTGACCGACGAGAGGATGTTCCCCTCCTGGTCGATCACTTTTTGCAGACCTGGTCGCTAATGAATAACCGTACCCCCCTGAAAGTAACTCCCCTCGCTATGCGTGCGATGATGGAGTACGAGTACCCGGGCAATGTCCGTGAGTTGGAGAATATCGTGGAACGCGCCGCTGTACTCGCTGAGGATGACAGCATTGATCTGACCAACCTGCCCGATGAGCTGCAGCGATCGGTTCAACGGGGGCGCACCGGCCAAACCGGGCAGGAGATCTTCCCGGCGAGCGCGTTTTCCCCGATGGAACTCGCGGAACGTGAGGCGATTCGTGAGGCGCTTGAAGATCACAACTGGAGTCGGATCGAGACCGCCGCGGCGCTGAGTATCAGCCGTGCGACTCTCTGGAGGAAGATGAAACGCTATCTGCTTGATTGATGGAAATTGTATCCACTCTCACTGCAGATCTTGACCGTCACCGCTTGAAGACAGTCAGTGTCACTCGTTGGACGCTGTCAAGGTCTCCCAGGTCCGCATAGGCGAAATCCGCCGCAACTTTATACTGGTAGAGATCGACCTTCACCCCGATCCCGGTCGCGAATCCCTGGCTGTTATGGCCGAAGGTTTGTCCCCCACGCAGGAAGATGGCGTCCGCGAAACCCGTTTCAGCTCCCAGATGGAGAGTTGTGAAGCCTTCGTTCACATGCCGTGCGTCAGCGACAAAATCGAGGCTGTGGAAACTGTTGCTTCGGTAGGCGTGGTCCTTGCCGAGCAGCCGCCAGGCGACACCCGTCTGGAAGGTGAGCGGCAGCGGCCAGGCGGAGGTTTCATAACGAGTGCTCCCGCCGGAGACTCCTCCCGGTTCACGCAACAAATCGCGTCCGCCGAGCTGCATTTCTCCGCCGAGCTGAGTCATGGCCATCCCGATCGAGAATCCGGGCAGGTCTGTGACAAGATGTGTGCCGACATCGACGGCGAAGGTTGAAGCTGTCTCCTGGAATAGCTCCTGACGAATCACCTTCCCGCTGACACCAACGGTGAAACGATCTGTAAGCTGCGAAACACCCGTCACCGCGACCGCGAGATCCCCATAATCGACCATGATGCCATTCCCCTCCTGCGCGGCAAGGGTGGTTTGCTCAAATTCGTCACCGGAAAAGCTGATCACATGCAGCCCGAAGGCGAGGGTTGGTGTCAGGGGTACCATCAATCCGAGGGACTGGTGACGCAATCCGGCGAACCAATCGACATGAGACGCGCTGACGCCGAGACCGTGCAGGCTCCTCGCAGCGGCCGGGTTCATCGGGAGCATGTCCGGTCCGCCAGTCGCCGCGACTCCTGCACCGCCCATGGCGGGGACACGCGACCCAACGGGAATCTGGAGGAATGTCGCCGCTGTGGTTCCGGTTTTCTGAAACGCGCAGGCTGGAGCCTGCAATCCCAGTACCGCGATCATCACGGCCCACATCCACCATCCGCGTTTGCAAACCGATTTCCTCATGATATCCATCCCCTCCGGCAATCGAATCGATCAGGAATATAGAGCCAAGATTGTTGCTCGGAAACCTGTGAATGTCATGGAACTGCTGACTGCATGGAATGTGCTCCTGGATGTCGAGATGCGAACCCGACTTGTTCGCTCCGCGATTTAATTGTAGAAACTCGTTCGTGCAGTTGGCAGGTTTGGGCTGCAGAATGAATGGCATCGACCTTGGACAGAACTCCGAAAACAGCTGATAACATCATATTTAATCATTGATTTTGACGACTTTGGATGGGGTAGGGATTCACGATTGTTGCTTCGGGGACGTGCGGGAAATCGTACATCCTCCATCTTTCTCTTGCCGATCCTGAGTGAATCACGTAACATCGGGGCAAACGACTGTGACACACCCACCAGAAGCAAAGGCATACACTCATCATGCTGACCCGAGCGATTCGTGCAGTCGGCAGTGGAACAATCAGTAGCCTGACCGCCTTCGGGGGCGCGATGACCCTGTTCGGTCGCGCGCTGGCCTGCCTGCGATACATCCTCAAGGATAGCCATCTCTACCTCCGACAGGCGCGTGACATCGGGGTCGCCTCCCTGCCGCTTGTACTCTTGATCGGAGCTTTCACCGGGATGGTCTCCACCTGGCAGGCGAATTACAGCTTCGGGAATGTGATGCCCCTGAAGTATCTCGGGGTTGCCACGTTCAAAGCGGTAATCGTCGAACTCGGCCCTGTGCTGACGGGGCTTGTGCTTGCGGGACGTGTCGGCTCCTCCCTCTCCGCCGAGCTGGGTACGATGAAGATCACAGAGCAGGTGGACGCTCTCGAAGTGCTGGCGATCGACCCGGTCCGTTACCTGGTGGCGCCGCGTTTGATCGCCGGGCTGATCATGGTGCCGATCCTGGTCATCCTGGCGGTATTTGTCAGCCTTTGGGGCGGGTTCTTTGTCGCCTACTCCGCGATGGGGGTGGGCTTTGACACCTATTTCGGAGAGATCCCGGTATTCTTCAAGATGAAGGACGTGCATGTCATGCTGGTGAAATCCGCGACCTTCGGCTCGATCATCTGCCTGGTTGGCGCATGGGTGGGAATGAACGCCCGCGGAGGTGCGGAAGGGGTGGGTGAGGCAACCATCAAGTCATTTGTCGCAAGTGCGCTGCTTATTTTATTCAGCGATTACTTCATCGCCACCCTGATGTTCTGAGGAAACGGATGATCGAATTACGGAACGTCGCGAAGAGTTTTCATGGGCTGCCTGTCCTGCGGGGTGTGAACCTCACCGTCCACGAGGGCGAGTCGGTCGTGCTGCTCGGCAGGTCTGGAAGCGGGAAATCGGTTACGCTTCGCAATATCCTCGGCATCATCAAGCCGGATGAGGGCGAGGTCTTTGTGGATGGCGTGGAAGTAAGCGCGAAGGAACCCGAAGAGCTGTACCCTCTCAGGAGAAAGATCGGGATGCTCTTCCAGAACGCCGCGCTCTGGGATAGTATGAATGTCTATCAGAATGTCGAGCTTGCCCTGCAGCATCACAAGGTGGTACCGGTCAGGAAAATCCCGGACCGTGTGCGTGAATGCCTGTCACTTGTCGGACTTGGGGACCCTTCGATCGAGTCAAGAATGCCATCGGAGCTTTCCGGCGGGATGAAAAAACGTGTCGGGCTGGCACGCGCAATTGCGGTTTATCCGAAATACATGCTTTACGACGAGCCCACGACCGGGCTGGACCCCATCATGTCGGGGATCATCGATCGCTTGATCCGTGAACTCAACACGACCCTGAAGGTTACTTCGCTGACCATTACGCACGACCTGAACAGCGCATACACCATCGCCGACCGGATCGTAATGCTGCATCGCGGCGAGATTGTCTTCTCAGGCAGCGTACAGGACGCGAAAACCAGCGATCATCCGGTGGTTCATCAGTTCATCCATAGCGATCCAGCCGGACCGATCCAGCCGATTTATACCGACCACTACGAACGTCAGCAAGCGCACCAGAGGTGATGGTCGATCGGCTTAATGTGGGCAGTTGATTCACCTGCATGCAGCCGGATCAGAATGTGATCTTCTTCCACAGCGCCTTGCGGAGCTGGCTGTTGATCGCATCGTCGAGGGAGTGACGGTGCCGCATCCAGTGGAGCGCGACATTCAGGGCAAAGCCGGGACGTCGCCACAGCGCAAGCCTGGCCCGTTTGGCAGCGTCATATCCCGCACGAAACGCATCCATCCCGTTCAACACGACCCTCCTGCCTTCACTGGAAGGGGACAGCATAACCGTTCATTGAGGTGAAAAGCCCCGGCACCGAGGCACGCATGAATACCACCTGATCCTTGTAACGTTCACGGTGGGCGACACCCACCCTGAGCTGCAACGGTCCACCGTAAAACAGCCAACTCCCGAAGCCCAGCTCCGCACCGTAAGAACGATCCGAATCCTTCTCAATCCAGTCCGCGATGGTTCGACCTTCACCGTAGCCACTCATCCAATCGACAAACAGGGAAGCATCGACACGGCTGAGGAACGCCCACCCCATCCCCAGCCCGCGATCGGGAAAGGCAAGGGGGAAGTGGACTTCTCCGGTTACAAGTGTGGCACGACCCGCATGATCGATCGCCGGACGGACTTTCAGCACTCCATAGCCGCGCGGCATGACCGAACTTCGCGAAAAAGCGACCGGGCCATCCTGGTACTGCGCACGGAGACGGAGCGCCAGCACGACAGATTTATGATGCAGCGGATGATGCAGCAGTGCTTCGCTTTCGAGCAGGTTGGAAGCAGCGAATCCGTCAGTGGGGAAATCACGCTCGGCGATGAGGGCAAATCGTCTCAAGTAGCGTACGACAGGGTCCCGGGGCGCTGAGTTCCATTGCAGCAGGTCCACTCCACCGCGTATTCCCTTAAACCAGACGGGGACGATTTCCAGACCCTGGTCGGTTCGCTGCAGGCTGAACCGTTCACGGAGCACAACCCCAGCGAAGGGAGTCACACTTCTGCGCCACGCCGCGCGATCACGTCGGAAATTTTGATGCAGCAGGCCGAAGCCTGTCCAGCGTCGGGACCACTGTGAATGTTCCTCATAAGTTGGAGGTTGAGCCACAGCCGAGGAATCAACCTCGTACCACTCCTGGAAATCGGTTATACCCTGTAGCGTGAGGGTCGCATCGACTGGCCATCCCCGATAGGTCATCGATCCATCCAGCCAGCTCAACTCCGATTGTACGCCACGCAACGCGCGCAGGTGCCAGGTGAGGAGTCCCAACGGATCACGGCCATACGCCAGAGCGCCGAAAAAGCCCTCATCCTCCTCGCCCGCCACTGGAAGCCAGGTGCGGGGTTTTGCTTCGCGCAAAGCGGAGTAGCGTGCCGCTTTCCCGAAGAGCAGGGGTACATCGAGGGTGTCATCGACACGTGTCAACTCCTCGACTGTGACCGGTTTGATGCTGACACGATGCGGTTCGCGCGCCCATCGGGCGCTGTCCAGCAGGGCGAGACTGAACCCCTCCGAGGTGTAATGGCTGTACGCGACTCGCTGACCATCCGGGGAAATCGCTGGCTCGAATGCGCCGGTCAGGCAGCGGGTCCTGCGGAAGGCTTCGCCGGTAACCGGATCGATCTCGAAGAGATCGTAGATGCCATCCACCGCCGAGGAGACCCAGAGGGTGCCGGTCGGTGAGAAAGCTGGATCCCAGGTGTGATCGGCGCGATCCACATCCAGCCATCGCAGATCTCCCGAGGCGAGGTGAAGCAGGTAGACCCTCTCACCCTCCCCCAGGTCAGCGGTGAAAGCGAGGCTTGCGCCATCCGGGCTCCAGGCCGGGTCAGCAAGCAACCCGAGTGCGCTGCGCAGATGGACGGTCGGCTGACCATCGACTCTGCCCTTCCGATTGAGAGGGAAGCTGCGCAGTTCGAGTGCGCCATCGTCTGCCCTTGCGATATAGGCAAGCCGCCCGGCGGCCTGCGAGTATGCCGGAGCCCATCCTCGCAGCGGTTTCTCAGCGAAGTGATGGCTCCTCCCCATTTCATCGACGTACAGGAGAACTGCCTCGCTCGCATCCGGCGACCAGCGGTCCCGGAAGATGGTCGCGGCAATAACACCTTCCCCGAACGCGGTGAGCGCCCGGGCGCCGTATGCCTGAAAATTGAGACCGACCGGGTGGACAGCTTCAGGTGCGAGTGTCACCTCCACCAGACGGGCGGGACGGTCATAGCCGGATTCCCAGGCCACCACTCTCGCCGAGTCGACCCAGACCGGGTGACGCCAACTTGTCCGGTCGCGTGCGAGGATACGTGCCCCGACAGCATAGCCAGCGCGTGAACGGACCGTCATCAATTCGCGCAGCTTGTCACGTTGGCGTCGTTCCAGCCCTGTGTATTCGCCCTGAGCTGTGCGTCCGGAAAAGCTCTTGCGAAAGGCAACACCCTGGAGGCCGGGATATTTCGCCTGATTCTCCATCCAGCGTGTGGTTCGGTTGATTCCGTCCAGTTCGGAACTCAGTTCTCCGACAAGAAACGCGCCACCGACATAGGCGCGGTTCGCGATGGGTGCGACGGTGCCGGGAATGGCCAGTTGATCCAGAGACCACAGTTTGCCCTCAGCGAGGGGAGCACGGAAAAGGAGCCGATGGTAGGGCGAATGGTACCGTCCCCCGCCAGCCCTGCTCTCCACCCAGATCGCCTGGCCTTCAAGGATCCAGCCTGGTGCAACCCCGAGAGGGGCGATGACATCGCCGAAAAGCCGTCTCAGCGGAGTGGTTACGCCTGAGGTTGTGCTCAGTTGGATCACATGGGTCAACTCGTGGGCGGTTACACGGTCCAGGTAGAGACCACGCTGGGGGCGTAATCCCTTGTCCATCGCTGGAACCAGGCTGGTTACCATGCGCAGGGGCAGGACGGTGACATGCGCCATTCCCTGGTCATGCCCGGGATTGAGGATGATTCGTGTCACCGGGGGGCGTGTCCCATACCAACCTTGCAGCGAGTCGAGGTGGACAAGCGCCCGAACCGCAAGGTAGCGGGCGTAGGGTTCGTAACCCTCGGGGTGATGCACTTCCACGTCAATCAGACGTAGCGTCTGCCAGCGATAATCGAGGGGGTACTTGGCGGCGCGAACCGCAGAGGCGCTCAGGGACAGCGAGATCAGCAGGAGAAAGGGTAGCAGCTTCCTGTGGAGATTCACCATCTCGTCAACCCGATCTTTCTGGAAGTCTCAAGGATGCCGCGCGTGTCGTGTTCTGGCCGGAGGCCGCTCAACGGTTCGTTTTCAGGGAGGTCGTGCTCGATTCACGGAAGTAATCCGTTGCCGAAATAGCAGCAAGTACGGCACTGGCGATGATGCCGAGGGCGATCACGTGCATCAGCTCGGGCAGGTCGACACGAAGGGACTCGCGCAGATTCAGCACCAGCAACGCGGCCACCAGCGCAATCATCTGGGTGGTCGTTTTCGCCTTTCCCCACATGGAGGTGACAATCGGGCGCGACTTCTTCACCCGGTAGGAACGGAGGATGGTAACGGCTATTTCTCGTAACACGATCACCAGCACAGAAACCGTCACCCAGGGGGACCAGTCTCCCCAGTGGAGACCCGGACGGGCCAACAGGACAAAAAAGCCGGACAGGACAAGCACCTTGTCCGCAAGCGGGTCGAGAAAACTGCCGAAAGAGGTCACACTTCCCATGCGTCGCGCGAGGTAGCCATCCAGCAGGTCTGTCAACATGCTCAACAGGAAGAAGAGGGTTGCGGCAAGCCGCCAGGCGAGCGAATCATGAAAGGAGCCGTACAGAAACAGCCCTGTAAGAGGAAAACGTAACAGAGTGAGTGTGTTCGGAAGATACCGGTTCATCGACCGCATGTCTTGCTCCCTGGCCCATCCACGCCCGAATATAGTGCATTCCACTCAGCAATGTGAAGGATGAAAACGTACTTGCACATGGAGTGAGGCATGCCTACTTTCAAGCGGTCATGCAAACAGGACTCCATGGCAGCCCGCACGAACAAGAAACGATCCAAGCGTACGGAATCTCGATCCGCCAGCCGCCCCACGACTCCAATCGGCCGTGACATCACAGGTATCGCCTTCCTGGTCATCGCATTGCTGAGTGCTGCGGCGATCGCCTCTTTCAGCCCCCTCGATCCCCCGAATGGATCCTCGACCGAGATCAGCAACAAGCTCGGCACGGGCGGAGCGATTGTCGCACATATTATCGTGCAGTACACCTTCGGTCGCTGGCTCGCGCTGATTGTTCCCCTGCTCATCGCCATTGCCGGGTTTGACCTGCTGCGCGGTCGGGGAATCATCGCACTGCGCCGTTCCTTCATGCCCCTCGCCATGTTCGGCGTACTCGCCTCCAGCACGATTGGCCTTTTCCGCGCAATCCTGGAGCAGTCCCAGCTTATGGAGATCAACGGCTTGATCGGCTGGGGATTGTACACCCTGCTCTCCTCCTACCTTGGCGTACTCGGGACAGGGATCATCCTCGGCGGCTTGATCCTGATCTACCTGACCGCCCTTTTCCGTATCCGATGGCTCGCAGTCGCGGACTGGTTCAGGCAGGGGGTGGTCTACCTGCTCAGCCTGATCGCATCCATCAAGCTGCCACACCGGGAAAAGCGTAAGCCGAAGGTCAGAACGCCGAAAGTTGTGCATGAGAAGAAGGCTTCCCCTGCTCTGCTTGGGAATCACCTGGACGAGGACCCGGTGATCCAGGAAAAGCCTGCGCCGAAGATTGTCAATCCGCCTCGCCTGACACCCGCTCCACCCGTGCCGTCGGCAGCTGTGGACGATACGGAGGAAGATTCGGTTCCCCCCGAATACATCTATCCCCCATCCACCCTCCTCGAGGCCCCGACTGACGAGGAAAAGGTTGAGGTGGATGAACAGGTGCTGCGTGATGTCGCTCATTCACTCGAGCAACGTCTCGCAGAATTTGGCGTGCAGGCAAGTGTTGTCGCGATCCACCCCGGCCCGGTCATCACACGTTACGACCTGAAGCCCGCCCCCGGAGTGAAGGTCAGCAGGATAACGTCACTCGGCGACGACCTGGCCCTCTCCCTCTCTTCGACAGCGGTGAGGATCATCGCGCCGATCCCCGGCGCAGGGGCGGTTGGAGTTGAGGTGCCGAACCCGTCGCAGGGCACAGTCCGTCTCCGTGAAATTGTTGAATCCACCGAATTTGCTGCCGCCAGCTCGCCCCTCGCGATTGCCCTCGGCAAAACCGCTCAAGGGGATGACTTTGTTGTCGACCTCGCGAAAATGCCCCATGTCCTGATCGCAGGAACCACCGGCTCGGGCAAGTCGGTCTGCATCAATACGATCATCGCCAGCATCCTCATGCGGAACCGTCCCCACGAGGTGATGATCGCCATGGTGGACCCGAAAAAAATCGAGCTTTCCGCATATGCCGAGCTGAGGCGTCACCACCTGCTCTACCTGGAAGAGACGGACGAGGTCATCGCCACCGAGCCGAAGAATGCAGTCGCGCTGTTGCAGAGTGTCGTGCAGGAGATGGAGAAGCGTTACGATCGTCTCGCGGAAACGGGTGCACGCAACATTGTCGAGTACAACCGGTATGTTGAGAAGGGGAAGGTGCAGCCGGATGAGGAGGGGAACGAGCCGACACCCCTGCCCTATATCGTGATGATCGTGGATGAGTTGGCTGACCTGATGCTGACCGCGGCACGCGAAGTGGAGGAGCCGATCGCCCGGCTTGCCCAGATGGCACGTGCGGTGGGGATTCACCTGGTTGTCGCCACTCAGCGACCCTCGGTGGATGTGATTACTGGCGTCATCAAGGCGAACTTCCCCGCACGAATCGCCTTTATGGTGGCCACAAAGATTGACAGCCGGACCATCCTTGACCGTCCCGGCGCGGAAGCGCTGCTGGGTCGTGGAGACGGACTGTTCCTCGCGGGAACTTCTCCCCAGCCGATACGTTTCCACTGTGCGTTCGTTTCGACAGATGAGGTGCATTCGCTGATCGCCCATGTACACAATCAGCCCATGTTTGTGAAGCCTGTGACCCTTTCCCTGCCTGACTCCCCCAATGGTGGCGGGGGTGGTGGTGGCGATTTCGAGGAAGAACGTGACCAGCTTTTCGAGGAGGCGGTGCGAATTGTGGCACGCCATCAGCAGGGTTCGGTATCGCTGCTTCAGCGGCGCCTGAAGATCGGCTACAGCCGAGCCGGAAGACTGCTCGACCAGCTGGAGCAAGCCGGGGTGGTTGGTCCCTTCGAGGGGTCGAAAGCTCGCGAAGTGCTGATCGATCCAGAGCAGGTTGACGCCTTCTTCACGAGTGGTTACTCAGAGGACGAACCCTGAGTGGTGTCAAGCTCTCCTGGTGTATCACGGTGATTGAACAGATTCGTCACCGTTTCTATCTTCGCTGAAACCTGGCGTGTTTCGGATCATAAGGGATTGACTGTCATGGGCCGAGTGTCCCCTCTGCTTATACCTGCCTCGATAGCGGCATCCCTGCTGCTGCTGCTATTTCCGGCTTCCTCTTCCGCAAAAACACCTTCGGGCAAAGAGATTATTCGTAATGTCCAATCCTCCTTTCAGAAGCTCGATACCTTCTCCTGCACGTTTCGTCTCGAGTTCACCTGGGCGGTTGTCGAGGAGTCGGACGTTTCGGAAGGCACCATCGAGATGGCTTCGGGCAACCGGTTCCGTTACGAAACCCGTAACCAGGTGACAGTCACCGATGGAACCATCCTCTGGCGTTACAATCCGGTGAGCTCCCAGTGCATTGTTGAGAACCTGAGAAGTGCTGGTGACGCCATCCTGCCCCGTGACCTGCTGTTCGATTACCCGAAAAAGTTCGACATCGAATCGGTCAAGGAGATCAACCTCGACGGCAGGTTGGCGTATGAGCTTCACCTCTCACCCAGGGAGGGCGGACTCGAGGTCGAGCAGGTGGTGGTCTGGATCGATGCTTCCGATTACATAACACGCAGCATGCGCTACTCGGATACATCAGGAAACCGGACTCTCTACACGCTGGATTCCATTCAGATCAATCCCGGATTGCCGGATGAACGCTTCACAGTGACCCTGCCGGAAGAGACACGGGTGTTCGATCTGAGGTAAGGAAAGCGTGAAAAACAAGCTGCGGAACCTGGTAGGCATCCTGTTCAGCACTGTGCTGATATACCTGGTCCTGTTTCAACCACGAATCTCCGAATTCAGCAGGGGCGAGATCGATTTCTTCGCCATGCTGTTTTCGGACGCCCGCATCCATCTGCATGATCTGGTCGAAGCCTGGCGCCTCCTGGATGTCTGGTGTGCACTGGCGGGAGTGCTCTTGCTGATTCTGAGCATTTTCCTGCGCACCTTCCGCTGGAGGTTAATCATCTCCCAGGTCGGGCCGGTGCCTTTCTGGACAGTCTTCCACGCAACGAACATCGGATCGGTGATGAATAACGTCCTGCCCCTGCGTGCAGGAGAATTGTTGCGTGCGATGGTCGTTGCGAGGCGGAGCGGACTGCATTCCGCATCCATTCTCACCACGGTGATTGTCGAACGAGTTTTCGACATGGCCGGGCTGGCCATAGCATTCGGGGTCGTGTTACTCTTTTACCCCTTCCCCGGCTGGGTGCGTGGTGCAGGAGGCATTGTCGCCCTGACGATTGTGCTGATGTTGATTTTTGCGCTGTTTCTCTCCCATTCAACCAATCGTCTACGCAAGTGGCATGCTTCGTTCACCGGAGGTGAACCGACTCTGACCACCCGTCTTCGAGTGAAATTTCTTGAGCTTCTCGATGGTTTAAGTGTGCTTCGTTCGTCGACCTCGATGTTTCACATTTTCTGGTCCACCACGCTGCTCTGGGCGATGTATATCCTGGTGATGCAACTGGTGATGGCCGCCTTTCGGCTCACAGAAGGCAGCTATCCTCTGCTCGCCGACCTCCACTTTATCAAGGCAGGTGTGCTGACCATCATCACCTCGCTTGGCTTCGCCATCCCATCCGCTCCGGGCGCAGTTGGCACCTACCACGCTGCTGTGCTGCTCGGACTTTCCTGGTTTGACGTTCCGGAAGGGCTCGCCGTTATTTTCGCCGCTGTGATGCATGCTGTGAACTACCTGACCCTCAGCGCTTTCGGGGTGATCGGCCTCTGGCGTCTCAAACTGAGGTTCTCAGATGTCCTGCATTCAGGGAAGAAAATCCCTGCGCGTTAGGTACGCGGTGAAGTGTCGCTGTGCTGAAACAACCCTGAAATGAGAACGACCCGGGCAGGGAATCGCCCGGGCTGGTCGTCTTGTGGTACCGCACTGCTGATCGAAGTGGCACTCGCCGATGGAGGTGCCGGGTCAACGGGTGGCGGTATAAATTGCTCCTTCCCGGTGGAATTGACAACATGATCTCGATACCCTGCAAGCAAGCCTTGTTTTTGCGAAATAAGTGCAGCCAAGACTGCTTGCCAAAGACTGACAGCGCACGCCGAGAGTCTACGATCCCCTGCCTCTCGGCAAACTTGACAGCTACTCACAGCTGGGCGCGGCGCCTACTATATCACGTTCAAAATTTCATGATACGACAGGCTTTACTCCGCATTATGGGTCAGATAATGGGTGTGCGTCAGGACATCGAGCCCTGTGTCAACCCAGCCATCGGCAGGATTGGACCATTCCCACCAGTCTTGTTCATCGATGAACGATTGCCAATGATCAAATGGACCTCCGCTGCTTGGACCTTCAAAGTATGCCTCTCCCTGGCTGCCGGTCTGTTCCATATTCTGGAACTCGAGGTTTAAATAGTACTCAACCTCCAGTCCATCAATTGGCTCATCCCAAGGCGTAGAAATTGCCACGACCTTCAATTCGGTTGTATTGGCCGATCCTGCAAGCCAAGCCATTAACATCAGCAATAGCGTCAGCCTCTTCATGCTGCCTCCTTGTTTTGTTCTCCCTCATATGTGTCCGACTTGACACTGCACCCAGAGCATAATTACTATGAGTTACAAGCGCAAGGATTGCAAAAAAAAATTGGCGCTCACATGCTGACTCTCCGAGCCACTATACTTCTGATTCTGGCCTGTTTCTCTTCAGACGCCGTTGCAAACCCCACTCTCCGCCCGGGGTGGCCCTACACACTGCCGACACCGGTCACCTGGAACTTCGTCCGAACCCAACCAATCTCAGCATTCGAGAATCGGCCTGGTGAGAAATTACTTGCGGTCGCCTCAATTCACGACCTCGCACTGCTGAGTCTGGATGGGCAGGTTCTGCCCGGTTGGCCGATCCAGGCGCAATACTGGATAGATGGTCCGGTAGTGGGGGTTACCGATCCGGGAAGCGAGCCCCATATCTATATGACCCGAGGAGATGTATATCATCACCACCGCGAGATAGTAAAACTTGACCTTCAGGGCAATGTGGATCCGGCATTCCATTTTATCTTCGAAAATCAAAGCATCAGTATGGGGATATCAAAGCCTGTCCTTGCGGATATCGACAATGACGGATTATTGGAGGTCTTGTTCACATCCGATTCGTTGCTCTACGTTGCCAATGGCGATGGCTCACTCCTCCCTGGATTCCCCTGGGAACTCGGTGGACAGATACACTGGCTGCTGCCGGTGATTGCGGGTCTGGACCTGCCTGGCGGAGATGATGTCCTTTTGTGGGCGACAACCACTCATCTTCACGCTCGAAGGATCGAGGACGGGCTTGAACTGCCGGGTTGGCCGATCTATGTCAACTGCGTCGCCGACGGCAACCCTATGACACACCTCCTGATTCCACTCCAGCACGAGAACAGTTGGGCACTCTGCGTGGTCGCCCGAACTCTCATCCACCTGTTCGGTGCGGATGGCTCACAGCGTCCCGGGTTTCCCAGACCGCCGGAAGGCAGCCTGAATCGTTCGACAGTTCGTCTCTCCGCCGGGGATGTGGATGGGGATGGGATCCCAGAAATTATCTTCAAACCGAACTCTCCAGATGTGCATGTGTTGAACCTTGAAGCCGAGTACTTGCCTGGCTATCCTTTTCCCTCGACTCCCCCAGGGACTGGAGAGAATGTGGTCAGCATGAGAAAACCAGACGTTGATCAAGCTTATCTGCTGTTCAACTCGCAGTCCACAGTACCCTCCGATGTCTATACTTATGCATTGAACAATCTCAATCCCTTACCCGGCTTTCCACACCTGTTAAGGTTCAGCGATTCACACGCTCATAGTTCCGTACTTGTCACACTTGTCCGGCAAGATGGAATTCACCTGGTGATAAACTCGGGACGAGGCGAAATCATGGTCTGGGATTGGGAGTTCGACACAGAGGGGCTTGTGCTCGAGTATGCGATGCCCAACTCCAACCCCCAGGGCAACGCTGTCTATCAGCCAAGGCGCTGGGATGAACAGCCGAACCGATCCCCCACCCCATTCCACCGTCTCGCACCCGGCGGAAGGCTGCATCTGCCGGGCGACACACTCACATTCCGCTGGGAAGCCTCCCGAGATTCCGAGGGTGCGCCGATAGAGTACACCCTCTCCTTTCAACTGCACGGACTGGATTCGAGCGTGGTGACGGATGATACGTCCCACTTTATCCTGATGGAATCGTTCAACCTCCCTCCGGGCGACTATCCGCTTCGCTGGCTGGTGACCGCAACAGATGGCATCGGCAGGATCAACTGCATTGATGCCTGGGGTGAGGTGATGCTGCGAGTCGGAAACCTCCCCGTTCGGGAAGAGGGGAGCCTGCCCACTCGCTTCAGGATCGAGGGCATCTATCCGAATCCATTTAATCCGGCTTCGACTCTGAGCCTGACCCTGCCGAGAGGCGGTGAGGTGACGATTGAGCTGTTCGACGTCAATGGAAGACTGGTTAGTGCCGAAAGGAATCTATCCCTGTCGGTCGGTCACCACCACATTCCATTGAACAAGTCCGCACAGTTGACTTCCTCGGGACTCTATTTCATCCGTGCTTCGGTTCATTATCGGGATGGATCGACAGAGGTTGGAGTGGTCAAAGGTATCTTGATGAAGTGATAGCTGCCTGCGTTTCCCCTCGGTTTTCATCGTGCGGCAACTTGGATCTCACCCCCGATCCACCAAGCAAGTCCTGTCAACTACTCCCGGTGGATTCCCCATTACACTGTGGAGTAGCCAGCTCCCAGGCCACCCTGCGCCTTCCCCCTGCACGACCACCCAATCACTTTCTGATGCCGTCGAACTCCTGGTTCATGCTTGTCTCCATGAACTTTGTTACATTGCAGGTGGTGCACTTTTCTGTAATCCCCGTAGAGTGGACGCATTTCAGGTGCTGGAGTCGATCATGAACCGATCCTGGGTTGAGGAAAAGCTCGCCATCCCCAAGCTGTTGGCGAAAATGTCCCGTGCGAATCGTGGGATCGAGGCTTCTTACAGCTTTCCGTATGGTAATCACCCCAATCAGTACGTCCAGGTGTTCACACCCTCACCGGATGCTACCCGACGAGATGCGATGGTCTATTTCGTGCATGGGGGTGGATGGAGGAAGGGCAACCCTCGTGACGTGCGGTTCATCGGCAAGTTTTTCGCTGATCGTGGGCTGTATGTCGCCATGCCTGGGTATCGTCACTCACCGCGCCATACCTGGCCGGCGCCACGGGATGACATCTTCACCGGGTTACGTCACACTCTGCGTTTCGCAAAAGAATTGAAAATCAGCACCCGTAAGGTTTTTGTTGTCGGGGTGTCGACCGGCGCTCAGCTTGCGGCTCTGCTCTTTTTGGATCGTGAAGCGCAGAAACTCCACAAACTTGACCCGGGTCAGCTGACAGGATTGGCTTCGATCAGCGGACCGTTGGATTTTTCAGTCTGTTCCGACACGACCATGGCGAAACTCATCACCGGCATGATGGGGAAAAGCGACCTCGCCAAGGCTGACCCGATCCGTCTGCTCGATGAACAGTGGAACTGGCCGGTGATCTGCATTCACGGTGACCAGGACCCATTGGTCAATCCGCGGGCGTCTGTGAATTTCGCAGAAAGAGTGAACCAGTTACGGCTGGGGAAGGCCTCGCTCTACTTCAAGGAGGGGTTGCATCACAGCGATGTGGTCACGCTGTTCCTCGATGATCTGCCAACGACACGGGCCCTGCTGGGGTGGATGGATATGCTGCTGCTGTAGGGGTGGTGGGACTCCAGCGGCGGAACGGAGTGACACTCTTTGGTTTCGGCAGGTCTTCAGCGAAGCGGAGACCTGCCACGCGAGTGATTGTCACTCAGAGCGGGCGATACTGTGCACCGCAAAACACTCCTTGAGTACAAAACCCGGGACCAGAGTCCCGGGTCCGGGTTACCCGATGCAAATCGGGACACACGCCTGACGCTTTACCCCTGCCCCACCTTCGACATCGAGCCCAGGAACTCTTCGTTGTCGCCGCTGTTCCGCACCTTGTCCCTCAGGAATTTCATGGTCTCCATCGGGCTGTAGTCCGCCAGCATGTTCCGCAGAATCCAGACACGATTCAGCACACGTTCGTCGAGGATGCGCTCCTCTTTCCTTGTCCCGGATTTGTTGATGTCGAGAGCCGGGAAGATGCGTGCTTCGGCGAGACGGCGATCCAGGACCAGCTCCATATTGCCGGTTCCCTTGAATTCTTCGAAGATCACCTCGTCCATCCTGCTGCCAGTTTCGACAAGGGCTGTAGCAACAATGGTCAAACTGCCTCCATCCTCGATATTCCTCGCCGCCCCGAAAAACTTCTTGGGTTCGTAAAGGGCAGTGGCATCCACACCACCGGAGAGGATGCGTCCCGAGTGCGGCGCCACACTGTTGTGTGCACGTGCCAAACGGGTGATCGAGTCGAGCAGGATGACCACATCGCGGCCATATTCGACAAGCCGTTTCGCCTTCTCGATGACCATCGTCGAGACCTGGATGTGACGTTCCGGCTTTTCATCGAAGGTCGAGCTGACCACTTCGCTGCGTACGCTCCGCTGGAAGTCTGTTACCTCTTCGGGACGTTCGTCGATCAGCAGGACAATCAGGTAAATCTCGGGATGGTTCGCCTCGATGGCGTGGGCGATCTGCTGGAGCAGGACAGTTTTACCGGTCCGTGGGGGCGCAACAATCAGGCCGCGCTGTCCCTTGCCGATCGGGTCGAACATATCCATAAGACGTGTCGGAACATCCTTCGGATCGAACTCCAGGTTGATCCGCTCGTTCGGGTGAAGGGGAGTCAGGTTTTCGAACAGGATGGAATCACGAACTCTCTCCGGCGATTCCAGGTTCACCGCTTCGACTTTCAGCAGGGCGAAGAAGCGCTCGTTTTCCTTTGGCGGACGAATCTGGCCGGCAACAATATGTCCCTTGCGCAAGCCGAACCGTTTGATCTGCGAGGGTGAGACATAAATGTCGTCCGGTCCGGGCAGGTAGTTGGATGCCGCAGTACGCAGGAAGCCGTAGCCATCGGGCAGGATTTCCAGCACGCCACTGCCGAAGATGTTGCCTTCCTTGACCGCCTGGCGTTCGAGAATTTTGAAGATCAATTCCTTGCGCGGCAAACCGCTATAGCCTTCGACACCCAGGTCGCGGGCCATGTGGTTCAGTTCGTCGATCTTCAGGGTATTGAGTTTGCCAATCTCGAGGGGGGCGCCTGGCTCCCCGTCGAGTCGGGCTGTCGGGGGCTTTGTGATGATGGGGTCGATGATGGTTGGTTCATTGCTGCCGATATCTTCTTCATCAAACAGCTTGGTGGCATCGACAGTTTTCTTGGGGCGTGCGGGCCCGCCGGTTGGCCGGGTTTTCGGGCGCAAACGCCGTTTCGGAGGTGTGGTTTCGCCTGACATAGCTCTGATGTGGTGAGTGAACGGGATGCTTCGCCTTATGACGTGCTCGAGCAACAGAATCCGGGAGGCATGCCCGGAATCCAATCTATGGGGTTATGCTTCACCTGTTGATGTGGTGACAGGTAGTCGACTCACAGTGGTGGACCACCGGCGGCTGTTCGAGTTATTGACCGTGTATCCGTAACCTTGTTCCAATTGGATACCGCGTACAGGATAGCGGGAAGTTCGGGGGAACCGTGAATCAGGCGTCCCCGGCCGGTTGGTTAGAGAAGCTACTTCACATGCTTGCCGAAGTCAAGAGCTGCTCCGGGATTGGCCATCTCCCCCTGCTTTCCGGCATTCTTCGAAAGCGAGTCTTGCAGGAGTCCGGCTGGGAAGGTACCTTTGCATCCATGAGCAAAATGGGCAGAAAGTCAAGCGACAACAGGGATTTCGGACACATTGGCCGTGGTCGGGACAGCGATGATCAGACATCTGTTGATCCCCGTCACAGCCCCTCGGCTGTGCCCGTCTCCGGAGACGAGAGCCTCTCTCCGGAACAGCTGGAAGAGCAGTTGGCAGCCCTGCGTGACCGGTCATCGCCCCCCGAGGCCGGTGAGGAGACGCTTCCCTCCCCCATCGGCTATGTCCGTAAACATGGGGGTCTGCCTGCGACAAAAAAATCACTCGGCCAGAACTGGCTGAATGACAGCGAGGCAATCCGGCGGATTGCCGCATCGCTCCAGGCTGGGCCGGGGGATCTGATCCTTGAGATCGGGCCGGGTGGTGGTGCACTCACCGAAGCTCTGCTCGCCACCGGTGCCCAGATCATCGCTGTTGAGATCGACAGCCGGATGATCGACGTGCTGCAAGAACGCTGGCCGAATGAACCGAGGCTGCGCCTGGTTCATGCCAATATCCTTGAGGAGGATCTTCACCATCTGACCGACGGACGGCCCTGTATGGTCGTCGGGAATCTGCCTTACAACATCACGTCAAGCCTGTTGTTCCAGCTTATGGAGACCGCCCTCGCGCATCCGGGATTGCTGCGACGTATCCTCGTGCTGATGCAGTTGGAGGTAGCGCAACGACTCGCTGCAGAACCCGGCAGCAGTGAATACAGTGTCCTGTCGGTCTTTCTTCGTCTCTGGGGTGAACCGCGTCTGCTCTTCCCGGTCCCGCGAGCTTCCTTCACCCCGCCACCGAAAGTGGACGCTGGAGTCATTGAGTTGGAACTTTCGCCTGAACCCTTGTATCCTGTCCCCCATTGGCCGACCTTCAAGCGGCTTGTGAAGGGGACCTTCCACAAACGCCGCAAGATGCTGAGAAATAGCCTTCCAGGCATCCCGAATCTCGCGCCTTACGAGAGTGTCGATTTTGACTGGACCCGCCGTCCCCAAACCCTGAGCGCCGGGGAGTTCGCCGACCTGGCTGCGCAGTTGATCCCGAAACGTGACCGTAAGGACATCGACCCCCATGGCTGAAACGTCTCCCCAGATTCAGCGTCCACCGCTTGCAGACCTGCAACAGGCGCTGACGACCTACCTGGACGAGGAACGTTTCGACCAGGTGCGTGAACTGCTGGCGAAGATGCATCCCGCCGAGATTGCCGCGCTCATGACTGGCATGAGTGCAGTGCAGCACAATCTTGTCTTCGACCTGACTCCGCATGACTTGCAGCATGAAGTGCTCATCGAGCTGGAGGAGAGTGACCAGGAGAGCCTGCTCGAACGTCTCGCCGAAGAACGCATCGCTGAGATCATGCTGCAACTCGATTCGGATGATGCCACCGACCTCGCCGCACTGCTGGATGAATCCACCCTGAAGACCGTGCTGCAGGCAACCCCCAGGGAGGACCGGGAAGAACTGGTCCAATTGCTTGGCTATGACGAGGAATCCGCCGCCGGTCTGATGGCAACAGAGCTGGTGACGGTGCGTGAGTCGCAAACCGCCAAGGATGCCGTGGATGCCGTCCGCCTGGCCCACAAAGAGGGGATCGACGACATCCACTATGTCTATGTCGTGGACAAGGACGACAAACTGCTCGGCCGGATCACCCTGCTGGACATCATGCTCGCCCCGCGCAGCCAGCCTGTACACGAGCTGTATGACGAGGATACGGTGGTCGTTACCGGGGCAATGGACCAGGAGGAAGTCGCCCAGATCTTCAAACGGTACGACCTCATCTCCGCACCTGTTGTCGACGATGACGAGAAGCTGATCGGACGGATCACCATCGACGACGTTGTCGACGTTATGCAGGACGAGGCGGAGGAGGACATCGGCTACCTTACCGGTACCGGTGTGGAGGAGGTATCGGAGCGTAATCTCTTCATTGCCACCCGGGCACGTTTCCCCTGGCTGCTGCTCGCTTTTATCGGCGAGATGGTGGGTGTCTGGGTGATTTCGCACTTCGAGCAATCCCTGGCGAACTTGATCGTGATTGCGTTTTTTATCCCGGTGACAACTGCGATGGCGGGAAATGTGGGGATTCAGTCCTCGACAATCGTGGTACGCGGGCTTGCCACTGGTGAAATCATGGCGAGCAGGATCCTGCCGAGGGTATTCCGTGAGGTGATTGTCGCACAGCTCAATGCGATCGCCTTGTGCGCGATCCTGATTATCGCAGTATATCTCTGGCGCAGCGAATGGCTGGTGGGATTCGCTGTTTCCATTTCGCTTTTCTGTGTCATCACCATGGCGGCGGTTGTCGGGTCGGTGACGCCCTTTGTTCTCAAACGCTTCGGCCAGGATCCGGCACTTGCGAGCGGGCCCTTCATCACCATGACCAACGACGTTCTTGGAGTCGGACTTTACCTCCTGATAACGAGCAGCATTATGGGTTGATATTCAATGCTATTAGCCAGTCCAATTCATCGCGTAAATCCCAGGATGGATCACCCAACAGGATGAGGTGAGTAACAATGTGGCACTGCAATTTTGTTCTCTGTTCTGGGTTTGCGAGAACACCAAAACAGGATGGAGAACAACAATGCCACGTCACAAACGTACGTTGTACGATCGCAAGACCATATGGGAGCGGGAACGGAACAAAAACCTGAATCGAATGATACGGCGGTGGGTGCCAAAGGGAACGGACTTCCGTGCACTCTACCCAAGTGACGTGCAAGCCATCGAGTGGATGCTCAACCACCGACCCAAAAATCACTCGGATACAGAACGCCAGCAGAGGTCCTGCTCAACTTGAAAACTTGAAGGTGTGCGTTTCATTCTGGATTTTGCGATAGGACGATTTATATTACATTTTCACATCGAACTAAACGTCGGAGCTAGAATGACTCCCGTGGATTTTATTCAATTCACTGATCTTAGAGAGGAAGTACAAGTAATAATTGGGTCGAAACCTTGGATAACTGTATATGAATCAAAGAGAGGTTACCCAGAGAATGGTACCACTTACAGTGCCTTCATTCCTACTTATCAAGAGTCTGCCGTTCTTGAGCATAACTCGTGGGATTTGAGAATTGGAGACCACAGGCCTGGTTTTTCCATTACATACAATGGTGGTGGAGATGTTGTAGAATATGAAAGTTTCTATCAGGGGGACAAGATAGCACCTCTAGTAATACTTCGTGATTTCCATTCTATTAAAGAAAATACTATTGATATTTTAGAAGAGTTTAGATTGTATCATAATTTATATTATGATAGAAATGAAGATATATATTATGCTATATTGGGAGATGGTAGTGAAGAAGAAGTTATTAAAATAAAGAACTCAAAAGTAGAGGTTAGGTTAAAATATATATCAAGTTTTATATCTGCCAAACAGTGTCTTTTTGCAATATATTTTGATCTTAATCACTTTACTGACGAGGAATGTGATGAAATAGGCCTTAAATACTATAAAGGCAAGGATAAGGCAGGATATGGATATATATATGGTTACGTTTTGCGTAGGTCTCGTCATCAGTTTGGTGAGTATAAATATGTGTCCCATATAATGGGGAAGAAAATTATTACGCCTCCTGCTAGAGGGAGCTATGGTGGGTGGCCATTCGAGCATTCAGGCAGCGAGGAGTATGAGAGTTTTGTGATCGGTGAATCTCCTGAAGGAGATGAGATAAAATATACAAGTAATCCAGAAAGTTTGGCCAACTCTTTTGGTGCAAATCCAGATGCACCTCAATACCTCACGCCAGTGTACTTCCGTAATGAAGTAATGAGCAAGTACTACTCTCAGCCAGAAAAATACTCGATCCAAGATGGGTATCTTTCTTGTGGTGAATTATGGGGCTTGAGGCTAGATAACAATCATGATAAATATGTGGTTGTTTTTTTAGGCGATTTGGGAAGAGATTTGCCTGATAAAGAGCAAAAATACTGGAGGAGTTTTAATATAGTTCCTGAAGGTGGATTAAGTGATACGACCTTTAAAAGGGATATGCTTGGGGAGTTTGCGGATCCTACGAGAGAAGATTTACTATTTATAATGAAATACCGCGAACTTCAAGAAAAATGGTTTGTTAAATATAGATGGCGATTGCATGAGATAAGTAATAATAAGGATCAATATGTGATCTATTCGCTAAGAATACCTATGAGCAACGACCAGAGGGAGTTAGATGATTCGATATTATTTCTAACAAAAATTATGATTGATTTTATGAATGAGAAGGAGTTGTTTGAGCATATAGAGGTCGATAGTAAGAATATGAAGGGAATAAAAAAGTTAGAAATGTTTTTAGCTGAACAATCCATTAATGGAGAAGGTCTAATAAGATTACTCAGGAATTTGCAAGAGTTAAGGTCGAAAGGATCCGGACATAAGAAAGGAAGAGGTTATGATAAGTTGATGGTAGAGTTAGGCTATAACAAAATGAAAAATAAAGATATATTTATAGACTTACTTAGGCGTACTATACAAGAAATTGCTTCATTAATTCAAGTATTAGAGACATAGATGAAGCATCCTGGAATAGGCGACTGCTGAAGATGAAATGGATAGAAAATGGCGACATCCATGTGCACTGACACCGTAATCGCCCGACGGTTGCCGCTTCTGATGCTTGTTTTCGGGTGGCGATTGTTTTGTTCTTCTCGGTTGGTTGGTTCTTTCTTTTCCTGGGTCGTACTTCTTTGAACGCTTGCTTGGGTGTTCTGCTGTTCACTGCGGTGACGGGCATCTTGTTGGGGTTGAGCCTGGCTCAGCCGTAGCGGCTGAGGCAGTCGTTGTCCCCATTCGGTGACCCACCCAGACAGGTCTTTTCCACATCCACCGTGCCGATCTTGACTCCAACCTCTACCAGAGGTATACAATCCGCTCACAGCGTTGTTCTTGCTCCTGAAACACTTGGAGCGACGATTCTCAACGGCTATCTTATGCCCCTTGATACGTTTGTCACACACCCTGGACGGGAGAAACTTCGATGATTTCCGACACGATCCGTCAGTTCATCTTGGATGACGTGCGTGAAAGATTCCTGCGTTACGTACAGATCTACACCACCTCGGACGAGACCAACCCGGACACCCCCTCGACTCAACGTCAATGGGACCTGCTGAACCTGCTCAAGCAGGAGTGCGAGGAGCTTGGGCTGAGCGATGTCTCAATCAGCGAGTACGGCTATGTCTATGCGACCCTGCCCGCTACCGCAGGGGTGAGTTCCCCCAGCTTCGGCCTGCTGGCGCATGTCGACACTTCACCGGACCAGCCGGGCGAGAATGTCAAACCCCGCCGAATCGAGAAGTGGGACGGTTCCCCGATCAACTACCCCGATGACGCCGACCTCGTGCTGACGGTCGAGGATTCGCCGGAGTTGGCGCATTTTATTGGGGATACGATCATCACCGCATCCGGCTTGACCCTGCTCGGCGCGGATGACAAGGCGGGTGTGGCTGAGATCATGACCTCGATGGCCGCCTTCAAGAAGTTCCCCGAGCTGAAACACGGCGAAATCCGTGTCTGTTTCACACCGGATGAAGAGATCGGACGCGGGACAGTCAAGATCGACCTCGACAAGCTGCCGAAGTTCTGCTACACCCTTGACGGCGGCTTTCCCGGAGAACTCGAGGACGAGAACTTCGACGCCTGGCGTGTGGATCTGAAAGTGAAAGGGATCGGGGTTCATCCCGGTTACGCCAAGGACAAGATGATCAATGCCGTCGCGGTGACCAGTCGCATCGTTGCGATGCTCCCCGAATGGCAAACCCCGGAGCGCACTGAGAAGCGCGAGGGTTTTTTCCATGTCGCGCAGGTTTCAGGCGACTTCGAGAATGCCTCCATGACCGCGATCATCCGTGACTTCGAAGAGGCGGGCAACCAGCAGAAGATAGAGTATGTCCAGGAACTCGCGAAGCTGTTTGAGAAACGATACCCCGGCCTCGAGATCGAGGTGAAGGTGACCCACCAGTACCAGAACATGCGCGACATCGTGCGTGAAACACCCGAGATCGTCGACATCGCCGAGATGGCGATGCAGGAGGCCGGAGTTGAGGTGATTCGCAAGTCGATCCGGGGTGGGACAGATGGCGCCCGTCTGACACAGCTCGGCCACCCGACTCCGAACATCTTCGCCGGTGGGCTGATGTTCCATTCGCGCCGTGAATGGGTCGCGGAAAGCAGCTTGCGTAAGGCTGTGGAAGTCGTCCTCTACCTCGCCAAGCACTGGGCGGAAAAGTAAGTATCCTGCGATGAGATACACGAGTTGCATGCGGCCCGGGGCTTTCAGCTCCGGGTTTCTTGCTCGTGGCGACGATGGGTTTGAGGAGTGGGTTGTCAACTCCCCGAATCCGGCAGGGGTGGGCAGAGGTGACTGATCGTCCTTCCTCTTCGCATTCGTGCTGTACGACCGGAACGACCACGGCGGATTGTCCCACATCTCACAGCACGGGAGAAGCTACATACTGGACATATGTTCAGTCTGGAGTGTGAGCCATTTCTTTCAGAACTCCAGAGTCGGAGTGGTCAGGTTTAACACAAAACGGTCCTGCTATGAGGAAGGTGAGCGGGCGAACAGCCGGGCAAGTGTTCAAGGAAGTATTACTTGGGAAGGGTAAGACAGAAACGACTTGGAAGAACGAAACGGTCGCTTCTTGAAAACTGGCATCAAAAGCGGCGACGGACAGGCGAATGTTGTGTCAGTACAGCCAGAGGCAGCACATACAATCGACGAATCCATCAACTATCACTCAGTCCAATAATTGGGGTCTCCTCCTTTTCCTCTTATTACTTCGTTAACGTTAGTTTTGACAACCCCATCTTTTTGTTCTGCTTGACACGTATAAAATAAGTTCCACTCGGGAGATCATCCAGCATTAACGATATTAGGTTGCCTTCCCTTACAATTCTATCATACCTTCGCATCTCTTTTCCGAGTGCATTATACAAGACGATATTCATTCTCTTATTATAGTCATAATTCTTAACTGTTAGATTCACAATACTATTAGTTGGATTTGGGTATACACTTAGATCTATTGAAAAAGGTATAACAGTAGATAAATCCGTGACATCACTTGCTGAAACATACGGAAATGCACCTAAATCAGGCATGGAACCATCTGGGTCGAGTCCAATGGGTGAGTTGGGTCCAAGTGTATCACCCGCATCAATACAAGGCGATGCTAAGGAAAGCGTGAAATCGTCCAGGGAAGGATTGTTTAATAGTGGATCTCTATACAAATTAAAACGAAAATCAACCGAATCCGCATTGGCGTTTAACTGGGTGAGTTCTTCGTAAAACCCAACATTAATATTACCAAGACTTCCATCATCTGTCAACAGGTTATGATTGCCGTTATTAAAAATAAGACTGTGGGTTTGAAACATATTCCCATACTCATCAGCATACACCCCACTTGCACCCATATTCATATAAACTATACTATTATACAAGTATGAGTAAGCAACAGCGGACCCATTTTCCACTGCATAATTATCATAAATAGTGCAATGAAAAAAACCAGAATTAAATCCTGCACCTCCTATCGTCGAAGAAGTATTTTCAGTGAACACGGAAAAAAGCGCACCTATATATCCAGCCTCTTCACTACTGTTCAATCCTCCACCCATTTCTCCGCTGTTCCCAACAACTTCGCAGGATACCAGATGAACTCTCCCGAAGACTCCTGTCCTTACACCCGAATTATAATTCCCGGAAACGATGCAACTATCTAAAAATATTTCGCCATCATCCTCTGCAAATGCCCCTGAGCCACTATTGGATTCAAAGATACAATGATTGAAAGACACCTCACCTGATGTTACATATACTCCTGATTCCGTATTATTTGAAAACACACAATTATCAAAATGAAGTATTCTAGCATTAGAGCTAAAAAGACCTGAACCAACATTATTAATTAATGATGTGTAGCTGATATTCATATTCCATACACATTGGTCGTAATGAATTCCTGATCCACCAGTATTAGCATAATTGGATTCTATTACACAATGATTTATTTCTGGTGATGCCAACTCACTGACATATATTCCACTTGTGCTGCTGCCCGATATATAGCAGTACGATAATTCGCTCGTACCGCTGCCATCATGAAGATCAATACCATTCCAAGATTCTGCATCTTCACCCGACACAAAGTAGATCGTATCGTTTTCGGTTCCATTTGCTATTAATAGTGAATTAACGTTAAAGGATATGCCCGTTTGGAATTTTAGTACGACTCCAGCCTCCAGTTGCCAAAGTCCGGTTACAGTAATATCACCATTTACGATGTACGTTCCAGTGGGTAAGAAACCGTTTTGTGGCCCTGATAGATATTCCTGGGAATTCGACACAGAGACCGTGAGTAGCGGAAGGATGGCAACGGAAAGGAAACGGGAAGAGGAATTTACCAAAATGCTTTTCATTAGTGAAGCCTTCTCTGCTCGCTTCATTGTACCGTCCTCGCAAATAGGTCGCATGGTTAGCTCATTAGTAATTTGATCACTGCGGTAAAATTCCGCAAGTGGTATGAATGAGTAGCTCAAATAACACTCGCTCCTCTTTCCCGGGGGGGAGTCTACTCCCACAAAAGGGCGAATCCATCAACTAAGCCACTGCACGAAAAATGGGAGCTTCGAAGTTCAACTCCTTTCCTTTCCGCCTCCCATTGATGACACTCATCACTTGGGGGCTCTCGCCCTTTTCCCTATTTTCTGGCACAAGTTTGTATCCGAATCTCGGAATCCCACAGGAGTAAAGCATGTCCCTGAAAGAACTTGTCGATGAGCTGATAACATTGGGACGCGCCTCGAAATTCACGGCTTGGGAAAAGGTGATGGTGTGCCGTCTCCGTGAACAGATCCCAACCTACTCGTGGGTCGGTTTCTATTGGGTGGTCGGGGAATCGCTGCAGTTGGGAGCCTGGGATGGCCCGGAGGCGACCGAGCATGTGAACATTCCGATTGGAGAGGGCATTTGCGGGCTCGCGGCACGGACCGGCGAGACAGTGATCGTCGATGATGTCAGCGAGCGATCGGAATACCTCGCCTGTTTTCCCCACACACGCAGTGAGATTGTGGTGCCGATACTTCGTGATGGCGAAGCGATCGGGGAGATCGACATCGACGGCGATCAAATTGGCGCGTTCGGTGAAAATGACCGTCGCGAGCTGGAACGTCTCGCCGGGGTAATCGCTGAACTCTTCCCCCACTGACCTCGAAACCAAACATGCCTGAACTGCCCGAAGTCGAAACCATAGTGCGTGCCCTGCGCCCTATCCTGACAGGACGAACCATCGATCATGTCGATCTGCTGCACCCACGTGTCAGCCGTCACGGAAACCCGCCCCTGCTTGAAGCTGCCTGCAGGGGTGCACGCATCCGCGCGGTGAGTCGGCGTGGGAAGTTCATCCTGCTGGAGCTTGAGCATCGGCCAGCTGTGGCACTTCACTTGCGGATGAGTGGCCAGTTGCTGCTCTCGCAAACACCCATTGCCTCCCCGCACCTCAGAGCATTGATGACCCTGCGGGATGGTCCCTACCTCAATTTTGTTGATAGCCGTACCTTCGGCACCATCTTTCTGATCGACGGGAGCGAACCGGAAGGGTATCGCACCCTCGGTGTTGAACCCTTATCTTCCGACTTCACAGTCCCTCGCTTCACCGACCTGCTGTCCGGCAAGAGAACGGCGATTAAAAGCCTGCTCCTGGACCAGCGGATTATCGCAGGAATCGGGAACATTTATGCTTCCGAAGCCTGCTGGCTGGCGAAGATCGACCCGGCGTTGCCTGCTGGAGAACTGACCTTGGAGCAGGTCAAACGGCTGCACCTTGCACTACGCCGTGTGCTGAACGCTGCTGTCGAGCAAATGGGGACAACGTTGTCCGATTTTCGCCGTCCGGATGGTGAGCCGGGCCGTTATGGCAACAAGCTGAACGTGTATGGCCGTGCGGGTGAACCCTGCCCCCGTTGCGGAACGACTCTCGAACGATTGGCGCAACATGGACGCAGCACTTTTTTCTGCCCACGATGTCAACACTGCAAACGCCGCGGTTGAAGGATATCATCGCCTGCCCGATGGCACAGAGCTGCTCTGGGGCTTGTCGCGTGCGGAATTCGGACCCATGTCCTTCCGTAACAGACCGGTCTGGGACGTAGCTCACAACCGGATGCAGTACCTTCGGCTTAACGACCTGAAGCTCGACCACGTTGTCAGCCCAGCCCTTGAACACACGGCCAACGTGCAGGTAGTCACCAAATCGGACCGTGGACGCGGGGCGCGCAACCTGGACGATGCCTTCCCTGCAACCGACGCTCTGCTGACCCGCGACCCAAACCTGATCCTGCTGACCACCCATGCAGACTGTCTGCCCGTCTGGCTCTGTTCGCCCTCGACCGGCTGGATCGGGATGGCGCATGTGGGCTGGCGTGGTCTATTGGCCGGCATGGTCACCAACCTGATCACCGCCCTGCCGGAAGAGGCGCGGACGGACGTGCAGGTCGCCATCGGCCCGGGGATCTGCGTGGAACACTACGAGGTCGGGCAGGAGGTGGGCGGGCTGTTCCGCAATGATCCACTGCTTGCCCCGGCGGTGCGTGAGATCGATGGACGTATCCACTTCGACCTGCTCGAAGGCGCACGTTTGCAGGCACATGCTTTCGGGGCTGTAGTCGAGAGTAACACCTTCGCCTGCACCAGCGAAAACCACTATCTCAGTTCGTTCCGCCGCGATGGGGATGAGTACGCTCCCATGGCGGCTTTTATCGTCAGACGGAGCTGATATGTTCAGCAAATTGTGGACTGTGGCGCTTGAGGGGATCGAGGCCACACTGGTCGAAGTCGAAACCCAGCTTGAGGGCGGGGTTCCGCATTTCATCATTGTGGGATTGGCGGGAACGTCGGTAAAGGAGGCGCGTGACCGTGTCTCGGCCGCCATGAAGAATTCGGGACTGCTCTTCCCGCGACGCAATGTCACCATCAATCTCGCCCCCGCAGATTTGCGCAAGGAGGGTAGCGCGTTCGACCTGCCCCTTGCAGTCGGCCTGCTCGCATCCTCCGGCCAGGTGATCAACGACTCCCTCGATGACTACGTTTTCCTCGGTGAGCTGGCCTTGGATGGCCGCCTTCGGCCAATCAAAGGCGCCCTGCCCAGCGCCCTGTCGCTCCGCGCGATTGGCGGTAAGAAGCTGATTGTTCCCTTCGACAACGCCGATGAAGCCGCTGTCGCCGACGGCGTACAAATCTTCCCGATGGCGACTTTGCGGGATGTGGTGGAGTTTCTCAACGGCGAGACTGCTGTCGCGCCGTATACGGTTGACATCGAGGACCTTTTTCAGCAGAATCGTCACTACGAGGTGGACTTCCGCGAGGTGAAAGGGCAGCAGCGTGCGAAACGTGCGCTTGAGATTGCCGCCGCCGGGAACCACAACATGCTGATGATCGGCCCGCCCGGCTCCGGCAAGACGATGCTCGCCCGCCGAATCCCGACCATCCTCCCCGACCCGACGCTTGAAGAGGCGCTGGAAACCACGCAGATCCACTCGGTGGCGGGGACATTGCCGACACGGACCGCCTTGCTGGCGACACGGCCCTTTCGAGCCCCACACCACACCATCTCCGATGCCGGCTTGATCGGCGGGGGGACAATCCCGGTTCCTGGCGAGGTCAGCCTCGCGCACCGGGGCGTGCTTTTCCTCGACGAGTTGCCGGAGTTCAGGAAGTCGACGCTCGAGGTTTTACGTCAACCGCTTGAGGATGGCGAGGTTGTGATCGCACGTGTCGCGGCGACTACGAGGTTTCCGTCACGTTTCCTGCTGGTCGCAGCGATGAACCCGACCTCAGGGCGTTATCGCGGAAACGAACTCGAGGCGGGGAGTGTCACAGCCTCGCAGGAACGCGCCTACCGCACACGAATTTCCGGGCCTTTGCTGGACAGGATCGACCTGCATGTACCGGTGCCCGCAGTCAAGGCGGAGGAGCTGACACTCAAGGAGGAGGGCGAGCCCTCTTCGGAAATCAGGGCACGGGTGGTGGCGGCACGCGAGAGACAGTTGGCACGTTTCAAACGCACAAAAATCTATTCCAATGCCGAAATGAGCACTCGTCACCTGCGTGAGCTCGCCCACATCACCCCGGAGGCGGAGAAGGCACTGGGTGTCGCTATTCAGCGACTCGGCCTTTCCGCACGCGCCCACAGCCGTGCGCTGAAAGTTGCAAGAACGATCGCCGACCTCGCCGGAGACGAAGTCGTCAGCGATACACACGTACTGGAGGCGATCAGCTTCCGTGAACTGGACCGGGACGGCACGATATGAGCGCCACAATCCAGCACCTCGCTCACCTGCTGCTACAACACGAGGGAAAAAGTGGGGATGATGCCCCCACTATCTATTCCGGCGACACTGCGGTCGGGATTTCCGACCTGGTCGAAAAAATGCGCCGTGTGGCAGGCGCGTACGGTCAACTCGGAATGGTCCCCGGTTACAGGGTTGCACTGTTGCTGCCCGATACCCCCTTCACCATCTGCTGCCAGTATGCGGCCCATTTGATCGGCGCGATTCTGGTCCCGATTGCTGTCAACAGATCGGTTGAGACCGTCAGGCATATTTTGCAGGCGAGCGGGGCGCGTGTGCTGATAACGACACCCGAGCTGTCCGAAAGGTTGCATGAGAATCCGGATAGTGAACCCCTCCTGTCTCAGATCCTGACCGCCGAGTCCGTTGATATGGCGAGTGGCAGACTTCCCGAATGGGCTGAATCCGCCACCATGTACAGAGAAACTCCGGTTGGGGATGGCAATTCGCCAGCCGTACTCTATTTCACGGCGGGGGTGACCGGTCCGCCGCGGGGCGCCGCCCTGACACATCGCAACCTGCTCTACACGATGGGCGCCATTGACCGTGAACTACGCCTGCGCAAGAAGGACCGGTTCTACTGCGGGATTCCCCTCCTTCACCCCATCGGCAATCTCCTGGAACTCCTGCTTGGCCTGTCCGCCGGTGCGGATCTCCTCCTGCCGAATGGCGAAACAGGACCGGCAGATGCCGCTACACTTGAATCCCTTGAACCGACCATCCTTGCCGGACTTCCGGCATTTTACAACTCCCTTCTGACCGGTGATGGAAGCGGGGAATTGCCCACGATGCGGATGGCCTTGCTGGGGGGCGGGGGACTCTCCTCTGCCCGGGTGGAACTTTTCAGCCAGCGTTTTAAGGCGAAGCTGGTCACCGTGTATGGCTCTTGCGAAACCTCGACTGTGACATCGTTGAGCCCGGCGCACCGTGAAGAGACTCCACCGCAGTCCATTGGCAGGGCATTGGCCGGGAGCCTGGTTCGCATTGTCGACAGCGAGGGCAAGGAGGCTAAAACCGGTACGCCTGGACGTATCGCCGTGAAGGGGCCGGGACTATTCGCTGGCTACTGGCAAGAGGGTCAGGTGCACTCGGCAGTGTCCGGTTCGGACGGCTGGTTCCTGACAGACGACACCGGCTATGAAGACCTCGATGGATGGCTGTTTTTGCTGGGAAGGCAGCAGGACCAGGTCGAAAAAGCGGGTTTCACGGTTCACCCGGCGGCAGTTGAGGAGGTGTTGCTCACCCATCCTTCCGTGCAGCATTGTGGTGTTTTCGGGATCCCGGACAGCAGAGTCGGCTCTGAGATCGCAGCTTATGTGGAACCGAATCCCGGGATGATTGTGCTTGAGGACGAGCTGCGCGCGCACTGTGCGGAACACCTTCCACAATACAAGATCCCCAAACACATCCTGACCATCGAGAAGGTCCCACTCTCCCCGGATGGTGAGGTCCTCCGTGGGAAGCTGCGTGAGATCTGGTCAGGGAACCACGCCTGATCCAGGTTTTGGGTACGCCTTTCGCGAACCACGGTTTCACTGCTCCGTGTTGCGGCAGGTGGGATAACAGCTTCGCCGAGACGACTTCAGGGTTGCGGCAGGGTTGCGGCAGGTCTTCAGCGAAGCGGAGACCTGCCGCCAATACCGTTCCGCCAGGTCCGAAAACCTGGCGAAAGCTCCCCTCCATTCAAGACTTGACACAACCGACAAAACTTCCCTCTTGACTCCGCCGTTTCCCGGATGTAGCTTACCAATGACTTCATTACTGTTTTCGTCATTAAGATACTGAGACGATTATGCCGCGAGAGTTCTCGTCCGAGGAACGTGAGCGAATCCGAGCCAGTCTGATCGAGGAGGGACGTGCCCAGTTTATCCGGTACGGTATCCGTAAGGCGCGTGTCGAGGAGATCGCTGAAGCAGTCGGCGTCTCAAAGGGCTCCTTCTACAACTTCTTTCGCTCGAAAGAGGCTCTTTACATCGAGATTCGTGAGCTGGAAGAGGTAGAGATGAAGTCCCGTTTCGTTGAACGTCTCTTCCCCGACGGCAAAGCGGACCGTGACTCGATCCAGCTTTTTCTACGGGGTGTGCTCGAGTTCATGGGTGAGTCCCCCTTCCTTTCCATCCTGATGCGCCCGGGTGAGCTCGAGTACATGTTGCGTAAAGTCCCGCAGGACTGGCTGGAGCAGCACCGTGACGAGGATCAGCAATTCCTCCTCGACCTGATCACCGGATGGCAGCAACAGGGTGTCGTCCGCAAAGATCTCACCCCGGAACAGATTGCCGGAGTTATCACATCCCTCATCGCAATACCGATGCAGAAAGAGGTCCTGGGCATCGCAGATTACGATTCCACTCTCGATCTTCTCTCGGGCATGATAGCCGATGGACTTGTCTACCAGGGAGGCAGGCAATGATTCATGTTGAGCAACTGAGCTACACTTATCCCAACGGGAAATCCCCTGCTATACACGACATGAATTTCAGTGTCCGAGCGGGTGAGATATTCGGCTTCCTTGGCCCTTCCGGGGCGGGTAAGAGCACAACCCAGATGGTGATGATCGGTTTGCTCAAAGGCTACCAGGGCCATGTTTCAGTCGATGGGCACGAACTGGCTGCTCTGAGATCCGACTATTATGAATCCATCGGGGTTGCGTTCGAATTTCCAAACCTCTTTCTCAAGCTGTCCGCACTCGAGAACCTGACTTTCTTCCGTGATTTGTATCGTGGCGAGACTGAAGATCCGATGGCGCTGCTGGAGATTGTCGGCTTGGCCGAGGATGCAAGGCGGAAGGTCGGCGAGTTCTCGAAGGGAATGAAAATGCGTCTGAACTTCGTTCGCGCGTTTCTCAACAAGCCGAAGCTGATCTTTCTCGACGAACCGACCTCAGGCCTCGATCCCGCCAACGCGCGGACGGTTAAGGAGTTCATCCTGAGCAAAAAGGAAGAGGGGGCGACCATCTTCCTCACCACTCACAACATGCACGATGCCGATGATCTCTGTGACCGCGTGGGGTTTATTGTCGATGGCGAACTGCGAGTCGTTGATGCACCGCGTGAACTGAAATTGCGCCACGGACGCAAACGAGTGCATGTGGAATATCGAACCAACGGCCTGGTCGAACAGACCGAATACGACCTCGCTCAGCTCGCGCATGACGAGCATTTTCGATCATTGCTCGACGAAGGCCGGATCGAAACGATCCACACCCTCGAAGCAAGCCTCGAGGATGTCTTCATCAAGGAAACGGGCCGGAGGCTGGCATGAGTCGCTTTCTGACACTCCTGCGCTTTGATGTCTGCCTGCAATGGCGTCACGGCTTCCACGGTGTCTACATCGGTCTGACCGCAATGTACATCCTTGTGCTGCACATGATCCCGGAGGGCATCCGTGACAGTCTTTTTGTGCTCGTTCTCTTCAGCGACCCGGCGATGATCGGCTTCTATTTTGTTGGTGGTTCGGTGCTGCTGGAACGTGACCAACGTACACTCGAGAGCCTCTTCGCGACACCGGTACGTACCGGCGAATACATCGCCTCCAAAGTGGTTTCTCTTAGCCTGATCTCCCTGCTCTCCAGCCTCGTCATTGCTTTGGGCACCTATGGGATTCGTTTCCACGGGGCATCCCTGATTCTCGCGGTCGGGTTAACGTCGGTTGTCTTCACCCTGCTCGGGTTGACCCTTGTCTCGGTAGCGCGCAGCATCAATCACTACTTCCTGCTTTCTGCGGGATATATGCTGATCATCCTTCTGCCGATGCTCAGTTGGTTCGGAGTGACACCCTTCTGGCTCGCATCTCCTTTCCCGACCACCGCTTCTCTCGTTCTGCTCGAATGGATACGTGCGAAACAGAGCCTTGGACTTATCCTCTACGCAACCGGGAATCTGCTTCTCTTCAGCGTTATCGGGTTTCGCTGGGCGTGCGGGTGGTTGGAGACGAAACTGGTGTACAAGATCGGGAGAACCCCATGAGGACCACTCTCGCATTGGCTCGTCTCGAATTGCTGAGTATATCGCGTGACAGTACTCTCGTGATCCTCTCGCTCGCCCCACTGCTGATTGTAGGGATGGTCCGTTTCGGGGTGCCATTCTTGCTTCCCTACCTGCCTGAAACCTTTGTTCTGGCGGACCATGCGCCGTTTACCATCAGTGTGCTGCTGTTATTCGCGCCGATGCTGCTCTCGATGGTTGCCGGGTATATGCTGCTCGATGACCGTGACGCTGGCCTCCTGCTTTACCTCGATGTTACACCGGTGCGACGGTCCGGGTATTTGAGGTTCCGTCTGATCGCCCCGGTCATACTCACTTTCTGCTACGGTTTCCTGATGAGTTACAGCACCGGGTTGATGAAGCCGCCCTTAGGACGGATGGTGGCATTGCAGCTTCTCGCCGGACTCGAAGCGCCGGTCGGTCTGCTGCTGATGGCGGGACTTGCGGGGAACAAGGTGGAAGGATTGGCGGTTGGCAAGTTCCTCTCGCTGATGAGCGCCGCTCCCTTTGCAGTCTACTTCCTGCCGGGGATGTGGGCTTATGTGGGCCTGCTTGTGCCGCAGGGGTGGGTGACATACGCGATGCTCGCCGAGGGATCAGCCGCGTTCGCATTACGTTGGACAGGTGGGCTGATTGTTCACCTGCTCTGGATTTTCCTGACCCTTCGCTGGTTCACAAAAAGAATCGGCTGAGGGGGAGGAAGCCGCCCCCAGCCGATCTCCATTGTTGCCGTGCCCGCCTGATTCTACTATTGAGTCGGGTGGTATTACTTCAGCAGTGTCAGACGTGAGGTTTTCACCTCGCTGCCACGTCGCAACGTCAGGAAGTAGGTCCCGGAGGCAAGCCCGCCGGACGTAAAGTGCTGTTCATGCAAACCGTGATCGTAACGTCCCCGCAGGATAGTGCTCACCTTCCTCCCCTGCACATCGTGGAGTGTGATCTCAACTTCGCCGGGCTGTGCGAGGTGGAAACGGATTCGCGTCTGGTCATTGAAGGGGTTCGGGTAACTGCTGATCATGTCGTGATCGAGGGGGATCGGGGTCAACGGCCCCTCTCCCACCCCCAGCTCCGACACCGGCAGATAACAGAGCCCGATACCTGTCGAAAGCCAGATAAGGTCACGGTAGGGGTCGTACTTCATTGTGCCGAGGAAGGGACGGAACTCCATGCTGGGCAGGAGCAGGGGAATCGACTCCCACGTGCTTCCCATATCTTCGCTGATAATCAATGAAAAATCAAGAGTCTCCGTAACCCGCTTGGCCAGCAGCCTTTCCGGATCGCCAGGGAGCTTGATGATTCTGCCATTGATAAGTACATCGGGATTCTTCAACTCCCAATCCTCGCCATCATAGAGGTACAATTTTCGGTGGTAGTTATCAATAAAGACATCCATGATAAACATGTCATTATCAAGCAGATGTACAAGATTGGGTGTTTCTGGAGGCTCAAGGTCCACCCAGGTTACCCCTTCATCAGCCGATCTGAAGAGGATACGCGATCCCCAGTCCCGAATGATCACATACAGATTGTGCGCATCCTGCAGGTGGGCAGGGAAATTCTGATATGGGCCACCCGGCAATGGAGAGCGCTCGATCCAGGTTCGAGCCGTGTCATAGGAGACCACCGTTCGGCATGCCTCGGATGTCCGACCTGCCCGAAGTGTAAACAGACGCGACATCTCTTCGCCTTGCCAGACTTCATAATATCCAGTGTATTCGTGCTCGACGGGGCCGATCTGCTCCCATGACTGGCCATGATCTGTTGAATACAGGGTTACAGTTGACTCAATTGCAAGTGTATTGAGATTGTATACCGATGCCCCCGACACAAAGACGTTTTCCGCCGAAAATCTGATTGGGTGAACCGACGCGATGTTGGGGGAAAAGGAGGGAAACGTGAGAGTGGTCCAGGAATTCGAGGTAAAATCATAGCGTTGGTGGACATGCCCTGAGTGATACTGATGGATGCAGTCCGGAAACACCTCAATTGAAGCGCGTGTGCCCATCACCGGCATGGGCAATGGATGCCATGATTCGCCACCGTCATCCGTACCGTACACTCCACGCCCGTAGTAAGAGACATAGACCTTGCCGTTGTATTCGTTTCGCGAAAGGTGCTCGATATAGGTCGGACCATCAGGTAAACCGTTGTAGCACTTTGTGAAGTTCAGACCATAATCGGTCGAACGATAGAGTCCCGCAAGGGTACCGCCACTAACATAAACCACACCTGGATGAGAGGGATCCTCTACCATTCGATCCGGAAAGAACCATAGTGGGAGCCCACCATTGTACCGGGTCACTGACACACCTTCATCGGAGCTGATGAAGAGAATATCCAAGCTGTCCAGTACTTGGTTGATACGTTGATACCCTCCGCCGAGAATTGCGCCATTTGACATCTTGATCAGGCACCATGCAAATCCGCTGTAGGACACATCCTGACCTTGCAGGCTGTCGAGTTCCACGGTACTAAACCAGCTTTCGCCATTATCTATGCTTTTCCTGATTAATCTATTCAATCCCTCAGTTTGTCCTTGGCTGTTGTAAAGAAAACCACCAGAAGCCCAGAGGACATTCGGTTGGTCAGGGTCTTGGAAAAATGCGCCTACAGTGTACTCCACCGAGTCGATCAGGGAGGCCGTCCATGCTGTCCCAGCATCCTCGGTCACCATAATAAAAGCTGGTTGGAAATACCAGATACGGGAGTGGTTTTGACGATCATAGTCGAGAATTCTCTTCTGGCCTCCGCTCAGGTAGGGCAGCGAACCATCCGGCCGAAATGTCTGCCATGTCAGCGCGCCATCAGTTGTATAAAGGAAGTGTAAACTCGAGTCATTACGGCTCTCTACACCCATAAAAATGGTATCAGCATTGGCATCGACAGCAATGGCGCAGGAGTAGCTGTTGACCAGATTCGGCAGCAAGGGGTTAAACAACTCCCAACTATTTCCACCGTTTTGTGTGATATGGTACCCACTTTCGCCCGTGCCTACGATCATTCTCTGCTCATCGGCACTGGTGACAAAGGTGGTCGCGTTTACTGTACCTGAAGGCAAAACTTCCCAGCCGTTCACCACCGTTCCGATGGGCGTAAGCAATACGAGAAGTGCGATCGCAAACCTGTAAAGATGATTCGGTTGTTTCATGCCCCCACTCCACTTGATTATCAGCTCTCCGGAATTGGCCCATTGCCAATCCCGGACAGCAGAGCCCTGCACTCGTACTAAGGCAAGATCACCCACGCCTCAGCGAAACATCCCGGTTCGTAAAAATAGACGTTTGGGTTACCTGTACAAAATACAGCTGGCCCATTGTCTGCCGGCGTATTTTATTTGCGCGACTGGCCATTTTGGTCATCGCACCACCATTTTCGCCGAATACATAGTAATGCTCGCCACCCGTGATGCTCAGGTAAATATATCGAGGCCCGCCGTTAAAAAAGGATCCTTCGACGAACTCGAGCGGATATGCGTTGGGCTTGCCATCCGAATGTGCAGTGAGTTTGAGCGTTACCAACAAGCCAGACAAGTCTGTCTGGTGCAGGGATTTGTACTCGTCTACACCAGCCTTCGCGTAATCATACCACTCAGGATCTGGCGGCGGAGGTGCCGCGGATGAGACAACCGGGATCAGTATGAGCAATCCCAGCAGAAAGATGGACAGCACGGTTCTTCTCATGGTCAAGCTACTTATTGTTATACCAATCAGACCCTTATGGTCCGATCATGGCGATTTTAATTGAGAACCCTAAAAACACAAAACCGGATCTCATGCGATGAAAGTAAAAAAATAAATCGACGATATACAAGTATTACGGCTCTCTGACCTGTTGGTTCCCATGTTCAGTATGGTTTTATCCCGTGCTTCACTGGAAGTATTGCAGTTTTATTTTCTGCGAAATCAGTCACCTGCGACGACGCACATTCTGCCTTGTACTGTCCAATTCTGCACGGCTTTCGGGTCTCCCTTCACTTCAGCAGTGTCAGACGTGAAGTTTTCACCTCGCTGCCACGTCGCAACGTCAGGAAGTAGGTCCCGGAGGCAAGCCCGCCGGACGAAAAGTGCTGTTCATGCAAACCGTGTTCGTAACGTCCCCGCAGGATGGTGCTCACCTTCCTCCCCTGCACATCGTGGAGTGTGATCTCAACTTCGCCGGGCTGTGCGAGGTGGAAACGGATTCGTGTCTGGTCATTGAAGGGGTTCGGGTAGCTGCTGATCATGTCGTGATCGAGGGGGATCGGGGTCAACGGCCCCTCTCCCACTCTCAGCTCCGTCACCGGCAGATAACAGAGCCCGATACCCGTTGACAGCCAGATCAGGTCACGGTAGGGGTCGTACTTCAGGGCATCAAGGAAAGGGTTTAACTCTGCATGGGGAATTTCCAGCGGCCGTCGTATCCAGTTCCTTCCAAGATCCTCGCTGATCAACAGCTCCGGTGCTCCTTGAGCGTTCATGTATCTTCCCACAATACGCTCCGGCTCGCCCGGAACGAGAATCAAAACTGCGTTCATAGTAAAGTTATTTTGGCGAAAACTCCAGCTTTCACCATCGAAGTAATAGAGCCTGCGATGGTCATTATCGAGGAAGATATCGACGAAAAGGCGATCGCTATCCAAGACATGAACAAGATTGTGTCGCTCTGGTGGTGAAATGTCTTCCCAGCTGTCGCCCTGGTCACCCGAACGGTACAAACCACCCTCAGCGTGAGTGTTGTAGCTGATGTAGAGATACTCGTCGCTTCCATAAATGAAAGGAAAATAGAGCGGTGGACTTGGGGGAACGGCTTTCTCAACCCATGTCCGGCCTGTATCGCTGGAGACAACCGTATAGTACCCCTCCGGTCCAGCACGTACGGTGAACAATGTAGCTTCCGTCGCACCCTGTTGAACGACAAAATGCGAAGTCTGTTCGTAGACACGTGGATGTAGCTCTTCCCAGCTCTGGCCAGCATCATCGCTGCGCAGGGTGGTGACCGAGAAATTTTCCAGTGAAGAGGGATCGCGGATTAAAGCCCCCGTCACAAGTATGTCGCCATCGGCAAAGTAAATTGGAAACATCAGCGGAATCAGGGGAAGCATGTAGGGCTGGTTCATGGTCGACCAGGATTGACTGGTAAAATCGTAGCGTTGGAATACATAGGATGGGTGCCTCTGGTGAATACCATCCGGGAATATCCTGTAGTATACACGGGTTCCCTGCTGGGGGGTTGGCAAGTGGTTCCAACTCACTCCACCATCCGATGTGGCGTATATACCATAGCCTTCTATGCCGGCATAGATTTTCCTGTTGAAGGGATTGGATGAGAGTGAAAACACCCTGTATGGGAGTGGCGGCAGCCCAGCCAGGCACAAAGTGAACGTCTCGCCGTTGTCAACTGATCGATAGATCCCATACACATCCAAGCCACAGAGGACGATCGTTCCCGGTTGTTCGGAATCTTCGACAATACGGCTGGGCAAATAGTTTTCCGGAAGAGATCCATTGTACCAGTAGCCGGTCGATCCACCGTCTTCGCTGCGAAATAGCTGATTTGAACGGTCCACAACATTGTCAATCAGCACGTATCCACCAAGAAGCAATGAGCCATTGGAGAGCTGTGCCATTCCGAGCGCACCTCCGGTATACATACGGTAGGGGTCTACGAACGATTCCAGGTCGAGTGGACTGAACCAGGTTAACCCGCCATCAACGCTCTTTCTGATTAGTCGATTCAGGATATCAGAATCGTTCGGCCAATTGTAATGAAAAGATTGGCATGCCCACAGCACATCCGGTTCTTCTCGATCCTGGAAGAAACTTTTTGTATTGAAATGCCTCGTGTCGATATCGACTCGCTCCCAGGTCTGCCAGAGATCCTCGGTGATCAGAACATAACCAGGGTGAAAATACCACATTTTCGAATGATTTGTCCTGTCAAAGGTCAGTAAACGTTCATAAGGGACAAAAAACACATCATCATCATAAGGTAGATCAAAAATCGTCCATGTCAACCCGCCATCTGTCGTATACGAAAATCGATGATGATTATTTACGTCACTTGTTGCTCCAAAGAATACGGTATCCGCATCTTCGTCAATTGCAAAACCACAGTCATAACGATTGATGATATCTGGGGCATAGGGGTTGAAAGGCTGCCAGGAATTACCACTGTCGCGAGACTGGTAGTAACCCAGTTCCCCAGCACCGAGGAAGATGCGATTCTCATCCACGCTCACAACCAGAGTCTCAACATTCGCAAGCCCGGAGTTCAAATTCCCCCAGCCGAAGCCGTTGGCTGCGACGACCAGAAAGAAGATGATCACGCTCCAGATTTTTGCAGAGTAAAAGCGCATTGTATACCTCTTCAACGTAAAGAACCCACCCGGGCCGACCCCCACCTCCCGGCCGACCCGGATGTCAATCAACCGATCACTCCCACAGAACTAAGGCTTGTACAACAAGCCGTCGAGGTAGCATCCCTGACCGTCAATGTAATAGCCAAAGTATCCCGATATATTAATGAACGGGCTGTTGTTAGCAGGGACGTTGTTCCAAATGCCGGAAACTTTCAGATCTCCACCACCTAAGCCGACAGCATTTCTAAGTTGAGTATCCGTGATGCTCAGCCCACGGTCAGTACTACCGCCATTAGAATAGACCCCCTCGATTATCTCGACGCCGCGCGGTTCGATCCCAGCATTTGACGCGGCAGTCAACTCCAACCTCAATTTCAACCCGGTCCGTTCGGTTTCGTGGAAGTACTTGGTCCAATCCTGGCTGCTCGCAAGACTCGCTCGCCGGCTGTCTTCATAATTCTCATCAGGTGGGGGCGGTGCTGCCTGAAGGATACCGAAGATAGAGAACACCAACAGCAATGCGAGGGTGACAACTGCCTTCTTCATACATACCTCCTTCTCTTTGACTACCAGATCGCCACGATCTGGCTTCGGCGATTTTAATTGAGAACCCGAAAAACACAAAATCGGATATCATGCGATGAAAGTAAAAAAAATCGACGATATACAAGCATTACGGCTCTCTGACCTGTTGGTTTCCATGTTCAATATGGTTTTATCCCGTGCTTCACTGGAAGTATTGCAGTTTATTTTCTGCGAAATCAGTCACCTGCGACGACGCACATTCTGCCCTGTACTATCCGAATCTGCACGACTTTCGGGGCTCCCTTCACTTCAGCAGTGTCAGACGTGAGGTTTTCACCTCGCTGCCACGTCGCAACGTTCCAGCGTTGCGCAAGTCTTCCGCGCAGCGGAGACCTGCCGCCTGTGCCGTTCCGCCAGGTCCGCAGACCTTGCGGATAATCGGGCAGGTCTTCGGATCTGCCCGGACCTGCCTGGTCTTCAGACCTGCCCGAACGATGTTCCCCGCCTTCAACGCAACAGCACCAGTTTCCTGACAGTCTGGCTCTGCGTGCCTTTCAGGGCAAGCAGGTACATCCCGGAGCCGAGGTGTGAGCCATCCACCGTCCAGCGATGGTCCCCGCGTCCGACCCAACCCTGATGGATTGCCGTGACTTCACGTCCGAGCAAATCGAACAGGGCGAGCCGGTAGTACCCGGCATCGGGAAGGTCCAGGGTGACCGTAGCGGAGCTGTTAAACGGATTCGGGTGACAATCAAGCTGGTGTTGATTCGGCTGCACTGATTCTGTTTCCGCATGAACGAAGGGAAAATCGTAGGTGTAGTACGCCCCGCTGTCGGTGCAGGCTACGACATTGATCGTAGTGACCATCCCGTTAAAACTTAGCCGGTTCACTCGTTGGCAGGGCAGACCCTCGTTCATGGGCAGCCGCAGCGAGGTCTCGGGATCATACGCGACGACCCCCTCACCCTCCGGAGTCATGCCATCCCATGCGCAGATCACGTACTGGTGCGCCTGCGCCAGATCGATCAATCCCGTGGAATAGAAAACCACCTCCCAGGTTGCCCCATGATCGACCGAGGCGTACAGGCCCGAGGAATCGGTTTCATCGCCGAAACTGCCGAATGTTGGCCCGTTGTAGGCTTGCAGGAAGGCATTGAACGGCAGGTCCGGGTCGCTCGGCCCATCCCACATCCACCCGGCATCCATCGAGTAGTAGGCGCCCGCCCCGGTCCCACTTACGGAAACGATAAATTGACTGCCCAGGCTCGACATCGCTGTGACATTGCCATTCTCGAAATAGGGTACATCGGACCAGGTTTCAAGGTCTGCCGAGAACTTGAGGCCGTATTCATACCCCACGTAAAACCCGACTTCGTTCCAATGGACGAAGGCAGGTCGAAGCATCCATTCGAGGAGGGTAAACCCTTCCTGACCATGGACGTAGAGATAGACCCCATCCGACCAGGAGCCGTCACCGAAGCAGACGAGCAGGGAATCATTAAAGAGGTAAATCGCGGAGGTGGCCGGCAGGCCGACATTGTCCTCGATGTGAGTCCACTCGCCTTCAAGCGTACCGAACCAGAGGCCGTTGTCGGTGAGCAGGACGTCGCGGTAGCCGTCGAAATCTGTGGCGACGTAATCGTTCACCTTGAGTGTGTCGGGGCCAATGGTGTGCCACTCAGTGGCTTGGACGAGGTTGACGGACAGGCAGAGCAGGGTTGTCAAAGCCCAGCAGGCAGGTATGCGAGCCGTCCAACGCAGACCGTGCAGCATCGTATTCATGGTACAGTCCCCCCCCCCCAGAAGGGACTCTCTTCCACTCCGAAGTGACTATAATATGAGGGCCAGGAGCCGGGGGTGCAAGTGAAGAATAGAACAAGTTGAAGCTACATGGTTCGCTGTTACTGGTGAAGGAGTCGTTGTCAGGTTGCCCGGAGGCTGGACGAAAGAAGGTTGCCTGGAGTGACTTCATCCACTGTTGCGGCAGGTCTTCAGCGAAGCGGAGACCTGCGGAAACGTGGTAAAACTCACAGTTTTGGAAACTGTCGCTCGCGAAAAACGACTCGCATCCTGTAATGCGAGCCGTCTCGTGTGACCCCAAGGGGAATCGAACCCCTGTTGCCGGGATGAAAACCCGGTGTCCTAACCGCTAGACGATGGGGCCGCCTGACATCAAACGGGGGGCGTACCGCCGCCCCCATCCATGATGCTGGGTCCGCAAAGGGATTTGAACCCTTGGCCTCCTGAGCCACAGTCAGGCGCTCTAACCAACTGAGCTATGCGGACCATTAATCCTGCGAGTACAACAGATGCTTCGCGGGGTATCCCCCCTGTGGTACGCCAGCAGGGACTTGAACCCCGAACCGCCGGCTTAGAAGGCCGGTGCTCTATCCAGTTGAGCTACTGGCGCATATACGAGGAATCGGAAAACGAGGTTTCCATTCCCTCCTGCCCTCGGCGCTGGAACCTGCCGTGGCAGACCTTGTCGGGGCGACTGGATTTGAACCAGCGACCCTCTGCTCCCAAAGCAGATGCGCTACCGGACTGCGCTACGCCCCGTCTGGTGGGGTGCCAGGCCCGCTGAACGTGAGCCCAAAAATACGCGGCAGGGCAATCTCAGTCAAGGGTCCGTGTCTGTGGCACGAGCACCCGGATGACCATACAATTTCGGGGACAGCGGACGGAATACCCTGCAGTACCGACCCACAACGACCTGCCCGGTATTTCGTGCACTGTCCCCGAAATTTTGGAAATGTTATCCCAGCAGCTTGGCTACAACACCGCACCTTTGCCGGCGAAGAAGTTGGCAACCTTGGTGCCGAGTTCACTTCCGACACGTTCCTGCGCCTCGCCAGTCGCCGCCCCGATGTGGGGTGTCACTGACACCTTCGGGTGGTTGACCAGGTCACCATTGGGAGTTGGTTCGTTGTCGAAAGTATCGAGCCCCGCCCCGGCGAGTTTTCCGGAGTTCAATGCATCCAGCAGCGCCGCCTCGTCCACCACACCGCCACGTGCGCAGTTGATGATGTAAGCGCCGTCTTTCATCTTCGCCAGCAACTCGGCATCCACGGTCAGCGCTTTTTTGTTCGGCACATGCAGGCTGACCAGGTCCGCTTCGGCGAGCACCGCATCGAGGGACTTCATCGTCACAGGCAGATCGGTCTTCACGTCGATCACATCAAACGCGACGACACGCATGCCGAGGGCAATAGCCTTACGTGCCAACGCCTGACCGATCCGTCCGAAACCGACCACGCCGAGCGTTTTGCCAGCCAGTTCGAAACCGTTGTACTTCTTCTTGTTCCACTCGCCTTTACGCATGGTCACATTGGCATGGGCAACATGACGAGCCAGGGCAAACATGTGGGCCAGCGCCAACTCCGCCACGCTGTCCGAGGAAGCGGCCGGAGTGTTGACCACTTCGATGCCCTTCGATTTGGCGTAGTCGACATCAATGTTGTCGAGCCCGACCCCACCGCGTCCGATCAGCTTCAGGTTCGGGGCTGCGTCGATGTGTTCCTTACGGACCTGGGTTGCGCTGCGGACAAAGATCGCGTCGTACTTGTTCAGCTCCGCTGCAAGTTCTTCCTGTGGCACCTTGGTCATCTCAAGTTCATGCCCCGCCTCGGAAAGGATCCGTGCACCCGACTCCTCGATGCCGTCATTCACGAGAATCTTCGCCATCTCACTACTCCTTTTTGAAGGAAACCCGGCCCCCGCGGGGACCGGGTTCCACCGGTCAACTCGTGGTACCGAAAGGGTCACCCGTTTCGGTGCATGAAGTCTTTCATGAATTCGACAGTCGCCTCGACCTCCTCGACGCCGTTGGCATTGTACATCGAGATGCGCAATCCACCGACACTGCGGTGTCCTTTCAGGCCGATAAACCCGGCAGCTTTACCCTCGTTGATCAAACGACCCTCCAACTCCTCAGTCGGGAGACGGAAGCAGACGTTCATCCAACTGCGGGATTCCGGGGAGACCGGGCAACGGAAGAACTCGGGATTTTCCTCGAAGAACCCGTAGAGCATTTCCGCTTTGGCCCGGTTCCGCTGCTCCATACCGGCTACGCCGCCCTGCTCCTCGACCCACTTCAGCACTTCACCCATCAAGTAGATGGCGAAAGTTGGCGGGGTGTTGTAGAGGGAGTTGTCGGCGACATGGGTCTGGTAGCTGAGCATGGTGGTCAGCCCTTCACGCGCGACTTTGAGCAGATCGTCACGCAGGATGACAAGTGTCACACCCGAGGGGCCGAGGTTTTTCTGTGCACCGGCATAGATCATCGAGAACTTCGAAGCATCGAAGCTGTGAGAGAGTATGTCGGAAGACATATCGCCGATCAGATGGACATTTCCCACATTGGGGAAGGTGAAAAACTGAGTGCCCTTGATCGTGTTGTTGCTGGTGATGTGCACATAGGCGGCGTCGGGCGTAAGGACCAGCTCCTCCTGTGTCGGAAGGCGCATGAAATCGACAGTTTTGCCGTCAAATGCAACGTTGACATTCCCGAAGAGCTTCGCTTCCTTGATGGCTTTGTTGGACCAGACACCCGTGTTGATGTAGTCTGCTGTCTTGCCTTCCCCGAGGAAGTTCATGGGAATCATGCCAAACTGGGTGCTTGCCCCACCCTGCAGGAAGAGTACATGATACTCCTCGCCCAGATTGAGCAGAGATCGGACGCGGGCCACGGTATCGTTATGGATGGCATCGTACTCTTTGCCACGGTGCGACATCTCCATGACGTTCATCCCTGCGCCCCGGTAGTTGAACCACTGCTCGTGGACACGTTCCAGAACGGTTAAGGGAATCGCCGCGGGTCCGGCGTTGAAGTTGTACACACGATTGTGCTTCAGCTTGCTCATCCTGTCCTCTTCTCTGCGAACACCACTCAGGGGGTTCGCGTTCCGTTCATCCGACTCGAAAACCTTTCCGTTCGGAAAGGCTGTTCTGCCTGAACTCAATCCCCTATTTCATGTACGACCAAACCTGAACGAAGTTTCGGCTCGAACCAGGTCGACTTCGGAGGCATGATCAACCCGGCATCCGCAATCGCCATCAACTGCTCAATCGTGGTGGCGTGCAGGCTGAAAGCAACACTCATTTCACCGCTGTTAACACGTTTCTCCAGTTCGCCCAGGCCGCGAATGCCGCCGACAAAATCGATGCGCTCATCGGTACGCGGGTCGCCGATCCCGAGCAGCGGTGCAAGCAGATTGTTTTGCAGGATGGCCACATCGAGGCTCTCCACGACATCCTTCTCATTGAAGCTGCCCGGCTTCGCCTCCAGCCGATACCAGGCGCCATCGAGATACATCCCGAAGACTTTGGTCGAAGAAGGCTCGAAAGCCTTGTCTGCGGGTGCGACCAGGAACTTTTCGGCGATGCGGTTCAGAAACTCTTCACGTCCAAGCCCGTGCAAATCTTTCACAACACGGTTATACGGCAGGATCATCATCTGGTCGTGGGGGAAGATCACTGTCAGGAAGTAGTTCCAGGGTTCAGCGCCGGAGTAGCCGGGATGTGCCTCACGTCTGCGGTTACAGACAATCTGCGCCGCTGCACTGCGGTGGTGTCCATCCGCCACATAGAGGGTCGAGATATCCGCGAACATCCGCGCGATTGCTTCGATTCGCATGGGTGAACCGACCACCCAAAGTGTGTGCTGGATGCCATCGGGAGTGACAAAATCGTACTCCGGTTCCTTCTCCTGGATTTCATTGAAGAGGTTGTCAATATCCTTCCGCGCCTTGTAGGTCAGGAAAACCGGCCCGACCTGGGCACCGAGGGTGCTGATGTGGTCGACACGGTCCTTTTCCTTCTTGGCACGGGTCAATTCATGCTTTTTGATCTTGTCATCGATGTATTCCTGCACGGAGGCTGCCGCGACAAGCCCCACCTGGCGATGGTCGCCCATCCGCTGCGCGTACAGGTAAAAGCAGGGCTGCTCATCCGCTTTCAGAATGCCTTCGGCCTTGTAACGATCGAGATTGCGCCGACCGGTACGATAGACCTCCATATCATAAGGATCGTGATCCGGCGGCAGGTCGATCTCAGGCTTGTTGATATGCAGAAAGCTGACAGGGTTTCCCTGCGCCATCTGCCGAGCTTCTTCCGTATTCAGAACATCGTAGGGTGGTGCAGCGACCTGGGAAGCGATCTCTTTGCGCGGACGCAGTCCAGGGAAGGGTTTAACTGTCGCCATCTGATAGAGTCTCCTTGCTCCATGTGAGGAGGAAGAAGTGTCTGCACGTACTTCCCCTGCCGGACAACCGTGAAGTCACTCGTTCCACAGATCACAAACTTCAGCGTAAAGGAAGGTGGCATCCAGCGCGGAACGTCGGGAATAATCCGACGAAACACCCCCCGCGAAAGCCACCTTTCACCTGCCTCAAAGGTACGCTATTCCCCCCGGAGTTTCAAGCCTCCCCGAGAAGTGGGTTTTCCCGCGAGGTGGGTGTTTTTGTGGCCCCTACGCCACCAGGCTGAGCAGCCATGCGGTACCGAAGGCTGCCACATTCCCGATCGCGTAGCCGATCAGGGCCATCAGGATGGATACAGGCACAAGACGTTCGTCATGATAGGCCGCGACAATCGGCGCAGACGCTGCCCCACCTATGTTTGCCGCCGAACTGATCGCCGCTGTGTGGATGTCGATACGGAACAAGCGCGCCGCCATCAGGATGAACAGGCCGTGAATGAATATCCAGATGTATGCGCCTGCGACAAAAGGTATCGCCTGCCCTGCAAGCCCCGCGACAACTGTTTTTGCGCCCATCCGGCTGACGAACAGGTAGACCAGCGCCATCGCCAGCTCGTGGCTGCCAGGGATCCGTTTCGCAGGGGTAAAGGAGAGAGCCAGCCCACCGACTGTGACCAGCAGGATTTGGTAGGTTTTCTGGGTGAAGACAGGCGGCATCGGTGTAAGGGATCCCGCAATGACACCGGCGATCCAGGTCACGCCGAAACTGAGGGCGATCAGGTAGAGGAAGTGACGCATTGCGGGGGCGGACTTCTCGACAATCATCTCGTTGGCGAGTCGTTTCATCCGGTCAAGATGCCCCTCTGTGACTCCGGTAAAACGATGGAATACTCCCGCGAGGGATTTGGAGTTCAAGAGAAGCGGCAGCCAGATCAGGTAGACCAGATTGTCCGCAATGACCGCGAGTCCGAAATTGGTGCCGCTTGTACCGATCCCTTCGGCAACAGCCGCCATGTTCCCGGTTCCGCCGATCCAGGAACCGGCGAGGGCGCCATACCCGGTCCAGGCGTCGGGTTCAAGCCAGCCCTTGACAACCAGGTAGCCGATCGGCGCGCCCACCACAACTCCGAGTGTGCCGATCAGCATGACAAAGACACCCCGTCCCATCACCCGGATAGTCGCACGGACATCCACATCGAGCAGGAGCAGCACGAGGAATACCGGCAGGATGATGTCACCCATCCAGTCGTACAACCCGCTGTGATTGGGGATCAATCCGGTGTTGCTGAATATGGCGGGTAACAGGTAGATGAAAATGAGGGGTGGCACATAATTGAACAGCTTCCAGCCTGTCCGTTTCTCGAGAAAAAACCAGAGCGAGGCATTGCCGGCGAGAATCAGGAGAATCCCGGCATCACCGTGAATGAGGGCGTCAGCCATCGGCGTCCTTTCTGTGTCGCATCCATGGATGCAGGGTACGTCATCTTTCCGCGAAAGCGGAACAATCATTGGCTGTCAGGTTCGTGGTAGCTAAACCTGCACGGACTACCGACATGCTGTGACACGCCATTAAAACATGCCATCCAGACAAATGTGAGCGTCACCCTTTGATTGAGGAGCTGTTTCGAGCGGATCAGGGCGCTACCGCCTCGCTCACTCCATCATTGACCCCTGCCAGTCTTGCGATGATTCTCGGGATCGACGTGTTATCAAGAGTACCGGTAAACTCAAGCGCACCCGGCCCGTAAGCATAAACAGGGACGGGAATTGCCGTGTGGCTTCCTGTGCTGAAGGCGGCGTGGAGTGGTCGACCTTGCCGTCCACCACCCACAATACTCAGTCCGCCCGTTTCGTGGTCAGCGGTTACAATGACAAGTGTATTGCCGTCCTGCCGCGCAAATTCGATCCCCTCACGTACCGCAAGGTCGAAATGCAGCGTGTGGAAGACAACACCATTGGGATCCTTGTCGTGCCCCGCCCAGTCGACCTGACTTCCCTCGACCATCAGGAAAAAGCCTGACGGGTTCCTGCTGAGGAGCTGAATCGCTGTGGCGGTCATCTCCCGCAAGGCAGGCTCTTCCTCCGTGTTCTGCAGGGCTTTGTTATGAAATAATCCAACCACCTTCTTGTCATCCACCGCCAGGAGTTCGTCGCGTGTGGAAATGATTGTATACCCTTTCCCGCTCATTTCACCGAGCAGGTTACGTTCATCCTTGCGTCCACTGCCTGATTCCGCTTTCGGCAGGAAGAACTCCCGTCCCCCGCCAAACAGGATGTCGATCCCGGATTCTGCCAGGTCAACCGCGATATTCTGCTCGTCCGAACGACTCTTGCGATGTGCGCCAAAACCGGCAGGTGTGGCGTGAGTGATGGTCGATGTTGCGACAAGTCCGGTAGATTTGCCCACACTCTGCATTTTCTGTACGATCGTGACCAGGGGTTGACCCTCTGAATCAAGCCCGATTACCCGCTTGTCGGTTTTCACTCCTGTTGAGAGGGCAGTGGCGGCGGCGGCGGAATCGGTGATCAGATCATCCGCGGAATGGGTCGAGATGAGGCCGGTGACCGGGAAACGATCGATTGTCAGCCGTCCATCGGGACCGACCGCGTAGAGACGACTGAGTGTAACATGTGCCAGCCCCATTCCGTCCCCAATGAAGAGGATCACATTCCGCACCTCGCCACCCATCGAGTGGTCGAAGGGAGTGGATTCGGTTTCGGGAGTGTAAAACCCGACATCGAGTGAAACACTCTGCGCCTGTGTCATGCCACTCAGGAGCAGGAACAGGCCAAATAACAGGATTCGATTCATGTCACACCGTTGAGCTGTTCGGGTTCTTGGATGAGTATTGGAGAAGATGCTCAGCAGGGGGGCGAGCTGGCAAGCGGCACAGGGTCTCTCAGTGTTTTGCGGATCGGCTCGATTTGATGCTCATACATAGCAGCGAAGCGCCAGCAATCGAATGGAGCGTGTCCAGGAGCTGCACCGATCGCTTAGAGATGGTGTGCGGTGTGCGTCTCGGCTACCTATATTGCTTTTGGCTCCTCACAACAATGTGTTCGGCTGTCATTGGCTGATGAGGTTGTCAAGATCGCCTAATGGCCGCAGGTCTCCAGGGGTCTCTTGACAACCAAACAGCAAAAACATTGCAGTAAGCCCTTGTTTTATTGAAAACAAATGTACCGAGACGATGATATTGAGTGCACCCAGGGAAAATTTGGCGGTTCCACTATAAACTCACCCGGCACATTTGTTTTCAATAAAACGAGGGTTGATTCAAGATGTGGGCTTTGTAGCCGTCAAGTCGCGCCGAGAGACTGCGCTACGCTTGCCTCCCGGCGAATTAGACTGCTGAATGCAGGCACCGATCATCAAGGTGAGCCAATTGTTTTAGACTTCACCAGAGATTGTTGTGGATCCCGGCGGGCAAATCAGCCACTGTGGCAGTCTGTTTATTCTGCACCCCGGGTGCTCAATTTCCTCAGGTGCGGGACGACTCAGGTTAAAGTGGCGGCAGATCACTTGTCGGCATGGCGATTGAGCTTCGATCTGTGTGATTTTCCGTTGTGACGATCGACTGTGATACGGGACAGGCAATGAACGGTTTCTTCAAAAAACGGCGTACCATCTGGATCGCCACAGGCGCAGGCGCAGCCCTCCTCACAGCGATCCTCCTGTTTGTCCTTGGCGGGGCATCCGGAGGAACCGATATCCCAACCTATCCGGTCACACGATCCGATTTTCGCATTTCGCTGACCCAAACCGGTGAGCTGCGGGCTCAGAACTCGGTTGTAATCACAGCCCCGGCGGTACGCGGCAACCTGCAGATTGTCGAAATCGCGCCGAAGGGCCGTGAGGTGAAGGCGGGCGATACGTTAATTGTATTCGACGGTACCGAACTGCAAAAGACGATCGAGGAGAAGCAGAGCGAACTGGACATTGCGCTCGCCAACCTGGACAAGAGCCGCTCTTCACTGGCGAGCGGGATGGCGGACCTGCAGGCGCAGCTCCAGAACTCGACCGCCAGTTACCGTATCGCGGAACTGCGTTTGCAGCAGATGCAGTTTGAGGCGGACGTGGTCCGTGAAGAGCAGCAGCTGTCTCTCGAGCAGTCCCGTATCTCCCTGACACAGGCAGAAGCCCGCATCGAGCAGCAGAAGATCATGAACGCTGCGGAGCTGAAAACCCTCGAACTACGTGTCGTACAAGCTCGGAACGAACTGGAAAAAGCCCGCCGCGACCTCGACAAACTGACCGTCACCGCCCCTCAACCGGGCCTGGTGGTGTACAAGAAGATCTGGAAGGGCGGCGACATGGGTGAGGTGAAGATCGGCGACACCCCCTGGCGTGGCCAGGCGCTGCTCGAACTGCCCGACCTCTCGATCATGGAAGTCGCGACAACCGTAAACGAAGTTGATGTGGCCAAGGTGGGCGAGGGATTGCCCACGGTGGTCACTCCCGATGCCTTCCCCGAGTTGCGTTACCCTGCGACTGTCATCGACGTGGCACGTCTCGCTCGCCTGGACGAAACCGCGCAGGCTGAAGTCAAGGTGTTTGACGTGGTGATTCAGCTCGACAGCACCGATGCCATCCTGAAGCCGGGCATGACAGTCTCGACCACCATCCTCATCAAGGAGATTCCTGATACCCTGTTCATTCCGCTTGACGCGGTGTTTACGATTGATGGCAAGCCGCACGCTTACCGTCTGGGCGCTGGCTTCAAACGGGTAGAAATTGATCTCGGTGAACGAAATGACAACTTTGTCCTGCTCAAATCGGGTCTGAATGTTGGAGCGCGTGTCGCGCTGGTCGATCCCACCCGCCCCTTCGAAGCGGATCAGTGGAGCGGTGCGCCCCGTACTGCAGAACAGGGGAGCGGCGAAGGTGCTTCGACCACGGTAAACGGTTCTGGCGGCAATGGCGGGGGTCGCCGCGGAGGACGTCCGGCACGATGACCCTCACCGAAAGCCTGCAAATCGGTCTGGATGCCCTCCGTGCTCAGAAACTGCGCAGTTTCCTGACCATGCTGGGGATCATCTTTGGGGTCGCAGCGGTAATCGCGATGACTTCGATCAGCGCAGGGGCGCGTCATGAGTTGCTCGAAGCGATCCAGAAGCTCGGTGTGAACAACACCATCATCAAAGCGGTAACCCCCGAAGACAAAGACCTGCTTCGCGAGAACCTGCGAACCAACCCACGCTGGCTGAACGAGCAGGATGTTGAAGCGCTTCGCTCCCTGTTGCCACGGGTCCGGCATGTCGTCCCCTTCCGAAGGGTTGAGAAGAACATCATCCTGCCGGAGGCAATGAAATCAGCGTTGGTCGGTACGCAACCGCAGTTCCTCGATGTGCTGGATTTGCGTCTGAGCGGGGGACGCTTCCTCCAGGAATCGGACATCCTCACGAATGCACCGGTCGCCGTGCTCACCGAACCGCTTCGCCGGAGCCTCTTCCCGCTCTCCGATCCGATTGGGCAGAAGATCAAGGTGGATCGTGCATGGTTTACCGTTGTCGGAGTGGTCGAACCTCCTCTCGGCGGATTGAAGGGTGCAGGACTCGACATGCCGAGCATGCAGTACGACATCTTTCTTCCGCTCACCACTCTTGACGCCAGGTTTGCCGTTGAAAAAGGCAAGGAACCCCTGTCGGCGGTGCTTGTCCAATCATCGGACGCCGATGAGGTGCACACCGACGCCGTCGCAATACGCCGTATCATCGAGCGGCGTCACCGGGGCGCGAAGGATGTCGAAATCATCGTCCCTGTCGAGTTGCTTAAGCAGAGCCAGCAGACTCAAAGGATCTTCAACATCGTGATGGGTGCGATTGCCTCGATCTCCCTGCTGGTTGGCGGGATCGGGATCATGAACATCATGTTGTCGAATGTGCTTGAACGGACACGTGAGATCGGCGTCCGCCGGGCGATGGGTGCGCGGCGAAAGGATGTGGTGCTGCAGTTCCTGCTCGAGGCGGTGCTGCTGAGTATTATCGGCGGCGCTATAGGTGTGCTGCTCGGTGTGGGGATGTCCTGGAGTATCAGCGCCTATGCGGGCTGGCGAACCGCCGTCGGTCCCTGGGCGGTTGCCCTCGCCTTCGGAGTGTCGGCGTCTGTCGGGATCGGGTTCGGCTGGTGGCCGGCGCGAAAAGCGGCGGAAATGGATGTGATCAACGCGTTGCGGTACGAGTGATGAATCCTGGAAGAATGTTACACTGCCTGCCTGTGGTTGTGCTGCTCCTCGCCGGGCATCCCGGGCACACGCAAACCCTGCCTTCCCGGTCGACAACACCGGATACACTGCGGCTGACCATCGAGAATGCGGTGGAGATCGCCCTCTACGGTGCACCCGATGTGATCCGCGCCCAACACGAGGAACAATCAGCACAACTTTCGCTTCGTTCGTCGAACTTTGAGCTTTACTCTCCCCGGATTGACCTCAGCCTGCTTACGCCCTCCTTTCAACAGGCGCAGAACGAACAGCTCATCTTCGATCCGGATTCAGGCAGGACGGTGAGACGCTGGATAACCGTTGAAAACCAGCGTTGGTCCGGGGACCTGAACATCACCCAACCCCTCCCAACAGGCGGCGACATTTCGCTGCAATCCAATGTCTACCGCCGATTCTATCGCAGTGACCTGACCGCCGTCGAGGATGAGATCGAGTTCAGTTCTTCCTGGCGTCTCAACTTCTCGCAGGAACTGCTGAACGGGAATATGCGCCGCTGGACCAGGCGTCGGTCCGAGCTCAACTTCGAACGGGTGGTCCACAGCGGTGTGAGATCAAGACGTCAACTCGCCTTCCGTGTCCTCGAAAGCTACTATTCCCTTGTCGCGGCGCAGCGGGAGTTGACCATCACTGAGGAAGACCTTGCAGCGAGCGAGGAGACAGCCAGCCTTGCCCGCCGAAAGTTTGAAGCTGGGCTGATTCCCGAGGTGGAAGCGCTCCAGCTTGAGGTGGAGGTCGCACAGAAGGAGGCGGAACTCTCGAGCGCCCTTGCCTCTTTCGAAGCTGCCCAAGATCGATTCCGTCTCCAACTCGGCCTCGATCTCGAGCAACCGATTCAACTCGTCGGGGAACCCCAGTTCGATCAAGTCGAGGTCGACCTCGATTCAGCGGTCTCCTCCGCACTGCGTAAACGTGAAGAGGTGCAGCTCAGCGAAATCCAGCTCGAGCAGGCCCAGATGGGCGTGACCGATGCACGGCGACCCTGGCGTCCGAACAGCAGGATCAATGCCTTTTACAATCTCGAGAGGCGGGACTCCGAATTGGAAACCGCTATTTCGACCCAGTACGATGACTACAATGTCAACCGTGGGGTGACCCTTTCCCTGACCATTCCACTATTCAGCGGTGGCCGGAAAAACAGCGACATCCAGCAGGCGCTGCTCTCGCAACGGAGCGCGGCATTTGAAGCGGAGCAGAACGAGAAGTCGATCATTCTTGAGGTCAGGGATGCCGTCCGGCAGCTTGAGGAGACCCGCCGAAGATATGAAATTACACTTCGGTCTTTGGATATTGCCCTGGCGAGCTACGAAATTACCCGAAACCGATTCGAGAATGGACAGGTGACGGCGCGAAGCTGGATCGACGCACAGATCGCGTTAAAACGAAACCGCATCAGTGCGTTGCGTTCCCTGATCGACCACAATCTCGCCGTTGCAAGGTACCGCCTGGCGATCGGCGAGCAGGTGCTGCCGGGGTTGGGCGGATAGGCATTGTCCAGCCTCGCGAGCCGGGTAGCTGCTCCGTGAACTGATCGCCTTTTGTGCAGCCATGTATCTATCTCTCTGGATCGATTACGTGTAACCTGTCATGGTCACACTTTCAATGGTCAGTCGTACCGCATTCAACAGGAAAGAGGGGATTGTGAACCGGGAGCTGAAAGCCGAGCACAAACGAATCAAGCGGCTCGTGAAACAGGAACCCTCTCTCTTCGCACGTCTCGCCTCAATCGAACTCAGCCTCGGGATGCAAAAGGCGGCGAAACGCCGTCTCCTCGCGGGGTTGCGCGATTTCCCCGATCAGATGTCCGCCCGGATTGTGCTGGCGGAATGCCTTTCCCTGCAGGGCGAACACGAAGCCTCCCTCAAGGAGTGGGAGGAAGTGATCCACGCCGAGCCCTTCAATCAGAAGGCACGTGCCGGATATATCCAGGAACTTGCCTTCCTGGAGCGTACCGACGCCTTGAGCGACGCCCTCGCCGAACTCTACCTGGTCGATCCCTTCGACCAGGAGATCGAGGGACGACACAAGGAACTCCTGCTTCAGGCGATTCGGAAACGACACCCTTCGATTCGCGCCTGGCACTCGCAGTGGCATCCGGGTGATTTTACCCAGCTCGGGGCAATCTCACGGGCGGTTGCCTACTTCCGGGAGTTGACCCCGCGTCGGGATGCCCTCCCCGATGGATTCGAACCGCAGTTGGATGATTCTACCGTCGATGCCATTCTTTCCAAGCTGCCCGAAGGAGTGGTGGGCGATGAGCTGGTTGAGTCCATCGAGCACCTCGCCGCCGACAGTCAGGAGTACCCACCCCGATCTCGCGCCGACTATCAGGAATCACTCGATGAGTTCGACCTCGACTCGGAGCATGCACACGAATCAGCTCATGAGTTACTGACTGAGGATGATGGGGAACGCGCCCTCTCCGCATTGACAGGCGAAGCCGATGGATTGTCCGATCCTGACACCGATTGGGAAGTTGTCTCTGAAACTCCTTCTACCGAAGGGATGGAGGATGAGGAGGCTTTCCCTGAACTTCCCGAACTCGAAGCCGAGGAAGTGGAAGAGCCGGCTAAGCCCGATCCGCTCGCCATCGCGCTGCAGGGAGCGGGTGTCGATCCGGAAGGCATGCTGGACATCCAGTCTCTGCTGAATCGTCTCGATTCCTATGACACCCCCCTTGTCCCGGTGCCGGAATTAACTGAAGAAGATTTTGTCAATTATCCGGCGGATTTGCTGGAGGATACAGCTGCAGAGGATACAGCAACTGAAGAACCTGCGGGTCCGGAAGCCTCACCCGCCGCTGAGCCTGCCGTTGAACCTTCCGAGCTAATGGAGAAGGACGACATTCCGGTTGAGGAGCAGGTTTCTGTCCCTGAGGACGAACCTCTCGTAGAGCAGGTAACGACACCTGAGATGGAAGCAGAGCCCGCTGCAGGCTTGGATCAAGAGCTGGCAGGGGCGGAGTCCACGGCCGACGATGAACCGCAGCCACTGCCCGGGTTCCTGTCGCAGGAGGAGATGGATGAGCTGATCAAAGCGCGCAAGGGGTCATCCGTTGACGAGGAGGCGAGGGGAGAAGCAATCGAGCCTGATGCAAGCCCGATTCAGCAGGAAATGACAGAGCCACTCACCGATGCGAAAGAGATGTCTGAACCCCCGACTGATGCAGATCAGCCTGCGGAGCAGGAGTTCGCCTCCCGGGATGCAGCAGATTTGAGCAGGAGCGTCAGCGAAATCACCCCCGCTCCCTCCAAGGATTTTGATATCGACCGTTGGTTCGCCGCGCGGCGTGAAAAACGAGTCCGTGAACAGGCGATGCCTGTGGAAGAACGACAAGCTCAGCCTGAGAACGAGCCGGAATCTGAGCCGGAGCAGGAGACCGGGACGGCGCTGGATCGCTCGGAACCTGAGGTGGATCGAGTTGAACCTGCCCCGGTTGAGTTGAGCGACTCGGAGATCGAGGCGGAATCGATTACGGAACAGGACTGGAGCGAGCCGGAAGAGGTCGTGGAGCTTGAGGCTCCTGCCGGGACAGGTCCTCTACCCGAAACTGAACCGACACATTTTCATGATGAGAGCGACACTCCAGCGAGTCCCCGCGAAGATATCCACGAACCGGAAGAGTTCGAGCCTGCCCGTCCGGTTGCGCCCCTGGAAAATGGCGAGGTGCAACCGCCCGTAGTTCCTCACAGGAAGCGGACGGTGGAAGGCGATGAAATCGCTCCGGAAGAGATTCGCGGCCCGGTGACCAAGACCTTCGCGCGGCTCTACCTGAAACAGGGGAAATTCGAGCACGCAGCCGAGATCGTACGACGTCTGCTGGAGGAATCCCCAGCCGATCCGGAAGTGCTGGCCATACAGGACGAGATCGACTCCACTATCAATCGCTGATTCAGCCAGTCCTGGTCATGACCGCCCCGAGTTTCGGGGCTTTTTCACTCTCCGCCGGATTTGTACAAGCGATCCTTTCTGCTGCACATTGAGCGGAGTTCTGCGCATCGTGCGCGAAGCAATCTCTCTTCAAACACTGGACATCCATGGTTGTCGGTTTAACAGGCAACATCGGGAGCGGGAAAAGCACCGTCGCTTCGGTCTTCGCGGAGCAGGGGGCGATGATCATCGAGGGAGACCAGCTCGGTCGGGATGTAGTCGAGCAATCCCCAAATTTCCGAAATTGGTTGCGGGCTCGTTTCGGAGACCGCATCTTTCCCGGTGGCGAGCTCGATCGTGCCGCACTCGGGCGAATCGTGTTTCGTGACAAGGAAATGCGTGACGATCTCAACCGGGAAATCTGGCCGCACATCCGTGAAAGAATTGTGCAGCAGATTGAAGAGACGGTACGCGCCGGGCTGCTTCCGATCGTGGACGCCGCACTCATCTATGAATGGGGTGACGCCGATCGGTACGATTTGACTGTCGCGGTGCTTTGCGACCCCGAAACCGCCAGTGTCAGAGCGGCGAAGAGGCTGGGACTTACCCGTGAAGAAATCATGGACCGCTATCGGATGCAACTGCCGGTGGAGGTTAAAGCAGCACGGGCAGACATAACCATTTGGAATGCAGGATCGTTAGAGGAGCTTCAGCGCAAGGCGCTGGAGGTATGGAACAATCACATTCTTCCTTTAAAGCGCTGAACCTCTGTGGAGAAAACCAGATGCGGCTCAGACCCCGTCAATCCGCTACCAGGCAAGCTGTTGCATCACTTCTGCTCATCCTGCTGACGGCGTGCTTCGCGTTTGCGCAAAACCAGGCAAGAACGGAGAGTGACGTCGGTCCGCCACCCCAGTTTGCGGGCGAGCTTGAGCTGGAGAAGGGTGTCGCTGAGCGGCTTGAGGCGATGCTGCAGCCGATCGTGGGTCCCGTGGTGGTGGTTGTCGACATCCAGCTTTCCGACCTCTCGGTGGAATTGCAGGGATTCCGCTACAGCCGCGACCAAAGCCTGCCGGGCCTTCCGGTCACCATCAGCGAGGGCGTACGTAAAGTCGGCGGTGAGGGCTGGGATTATAATGAGATCCAGGGGATCAAGATCCGTGTCTTTGTCGCTGAGGGTATGCGGGAATACCAGCTCAATCAGATCACGGAGCTGATTCCCCTCTGGATCAACCTGAACTATTCCCGTGGCGACCAGATCATCGTAGAAAAGGTGCCCTTCGTTCGGCCCTCATTGACCATGGTCGACTTTCTCCTGAGCTGGAAGGGGATTGCCCTGATTGCGGCAGGAGTCCTCCTGCTCGCCCTGCTGATCACGCTGATTCTTCGTTTCCTGACCCGTCCCGCAAGAATAGGAGGCGGCGGAAGCCTCGACGTTCACGCAAGGGGAGGTATCAGCGGACCGATCACTCCCATGTCGATGGCGCAGGCCATCAGTCAGCTCAGCGAGGAGAAAGAATCAAAATCGCATCCTGAGAGCGAAGTCGTGCCCACCGCTGCTCAGAGCGTGCTGACGCTTCCCGAGGGATCGCTTTCGGTGCGACTCGTTCGAGAGGGCGACGGCAGCAATCGCAGCCTGGGTCCCCTCGCGAGAATACGGGACATGGAGGTCACCGAGCTGAATGTGCTGCTGGATGGCGGGAGCCCCAGCCTGGTTGCGGTGACGCTGAATCTGGCTCGTCCCGCGGTTGCGGCGCATCTGCTTGGGGACATGCCCCAGGAACGGCGTACCCTGGTCCTCGCCGCCTGGAAAGAGCTTGACAGTCTGAGCACGGCTGAAGCCCAGGGGTATGCCACCGAGCTGCGCGACCGACTGGATCGGATGAAGACATCGGCGCTGACGGCGTCCGGGCCGGGGCCACTGATTGATCTCATCAACCAGGCACCGGAATCGGCTGGTCGAGCCATTTTCGCGGACCTGGAGAAGCTGGATGCGGAGCTGGCTGGGAACGTGCGGAAGAAGGTGTTCTTCCTCGAGGACCTGCTCAACATCGATTCCGCATCGGTGAAACGTGTGATGATGAGTCTGCCGCGTGACCAGGTTGCACTGCTGGTCAAGGATGCCTCGGAAGCCGTGCGGAAGCGCATCCTTGACAGCCTCTCATCGCGAGCCGCCAACCTGGTCAAGGAAGAATCGGCGATGATCGGGTCAGTGCCTCCCGAAAAAAGCTCGATTGCAAAGCGGTCGTTGATGGATGCCCTGCGCAGGAGTCAGGGAGCATGAAAGGTGAGGATTTGAGATGAAAATCACGTCAATCCTCGGGTTGATTCTCGGTTTCGGACTTGTCTTCCTCGCCATTTCGCAGCGTGGCGATGTCATGATGTTTCTCCAGTGGGAATCCATCGCGATCGTGCTCGGAGGAACCGTCAGCGCAACCCTGCTTTCCTTCAATTCTGACCAGATCGCCATCGCCCTGCGTTCCGTGCGGGTCGTTTTCATCGGCAGAACTCCCGCGCCGGATGAGTTGATCCCGACCATGGTGCAAATGGTCCAGCAGGCGCGTATCCAGGGGGCGAACGGCCTCGATATCGGGAAAGATGTCGGCGGAAGGCTTCGTTTCCTGAAGAAAGCGATCGGGTTGCTGGACGATGGATTCGATCCGGACGATGTGGCGCAGATCCTCAAAGCGGAGTCGGACAGCGAAGCAGCCCGTTACCGGATGTCCGAACGGCTATTCAGCGTGATGGGCAATTACTCGCCTCTGTTCGGCCTGCTCGGCACGCTGATCGGGCTGGTCATCATGCTTTCAAGCATCTCCGATCCGAAAGCGATTCCGGGCGCCATGGCGATCGCCATGTTGACCACCTTCTACGGTGTCATTTTCAGCGCGCTGATCTTCCGTCCCATAGCGACAAAAATCCGCGCCTGGAATTACGATGAAATCCTGCTGCGTGAACTGGTAATCGAGACCCTGCTCTACATCGCGGACGGGGTCAATTCATCCATCGCGCAGGAACGTCTCGAAAGCTATTTCCTGAAGAAGAGGCCGGCCTGATGGCAGCGGGAAAGCGCTACCGTGGTGTGATGAGTGGCCGCGCCCGCAAGCAGGCGGGCGACTCGGGAGAGGAGAACGAGTGGCTCACCACGTATGGTGACCTGATGTCGCTGCTGCTCGTTTTTTTTGTGCTCTTCTACATCTTTTCAGTCACCGGCCAGTTGCCCCTACTCTCAGAGGCGTTGCAGGCGTATCAGTCACGTGACACGAAACGGGCGGAGCAGATCCCCGAAACACGTGAAACGGTGACCCCCACTCCCGGCACCGGGGAGATCACCCTCACCATTCCCTCGGAGATTCTTTTCGATCTCGGCCAGGCGGACCTGCGTTCGGAAGCCCTGCCCTACCTCCATTCTGCTGTGGACAGCATCAAGATGATCATGAGCAGCGACCCGGACGCGCAGATCCGAATCGAAGGGTATACGGACGACATTCCGATCCACAATTGGCGGTTCAGAAACAATTGGGAGCTTTCCGCGGCCCGCGCAATTTCTGTGGTGCGATTCTTTATCGAGGAAGAACAGTTCGCACCCAACAAATTGCAGGCGATGGGCTACGGTGAATACAATCCAGTCGTTCCGAATAACTCCACCCTGAATCGTCAGAAAAACCGCAGGGTCGAAATCAAGGTGGTGAAGTCTCAAGGCGAACGGCCGGTTGCGCCTGCAGAGCCAGAGGTCGATTCGGAGCAGGAGAAGCAGAGGGCTCGCGAACAGGCTGCGGAGGAAGCCGCGTCGAAGCTGCTGGGAGGTGAGAAGAAATGAGAGCTGTGCCAACTCTCTTGCTTCTGCTTCTTGTCGCTTCCCCCCTTACGGCACAGAGCATTGCCGATCTCTCGGTGTGGCAGGGCAATGCATCGTTTGTGGGCAGTGGGCTGGACCGTGTCGGCACCGCACTCGCGACCGGAGATGTGAATGGAGATGGGCGATGGGACCTTGCGATCGGCGCACCGGGTGCGCTCAATAATTCCGGACAAGTCTATCTTTTTTACGGGACCAACTCCCTGCTCGACAGCACCCGTTTCACTGATCTGCCCTCACAGGCGGATCTTGTCATCACCGGAACCCCTGATCTGCAACTGGGGATTACCCTACACCTGGGCGACATCAACGGAGATTCCCGCGAGGATCTGATCATCGGTGCACCACGGGCTGGCAGCAACCGTGGCGAGGTCTGGATCATTTTCGGGGCGGCGGATCTTGGTGGAGAGAGAACTTCACCTGATGTCCGCATTGTGGGTGGGAATGCCGGCGACAGCTTTGGTGCAGCGATCGCCTCTTCGGATGTGGACCCGGGTGATGATATCCAGGACCTGCTGATCGGTGCACCTGGCGCGGATCCTTACGGGCGGGACGCTGCGGGTCGCGTGGATGTCATCCTCGGGCGGAGCGCAGGGTGGCCTGCTCTCATTGAAATCGCGACCACCCCGTCATACGCTACCATCATGGGTCCTGTCACCGGCGCAAAGTTGGGCACAGCCATCGCCCGGGCGGCTTCGTTTCAGGGCATCCTGCTCGGGAACGACATCAATTCTGACGGCATCGGCGATGTTATCATGGGTGCACCGGGCCAGACACTTGGCGGGAGGACCGGTTCAGGGTTCGTCCACCTTTTCCTCTCGAACGATTCCGTGGTTGACACGGTCAACCTGGCGATCATCAACAACCTTGTGAATTACCGCCGCCTCGGGGGTGCCAACTTCCAGGACGGGATCGGGCGCAGCCTTGCCTCCTTCACCACAGCAAATCGTCGCGGCCTGCTTGTCGGCTCCCCGAATGCCCTTGTCCCAACGAATCCCACGGTCCGTGGTGGCGCAGTCTACGAGGTGAATTGGAACACGATCAACACCCAGGAAGGTGTGATTGATCTGGCGAACCTCGCCAATTTTCGCCAGAGGTTGATGTCGAGTGCGGCAGGTGATTCCTTCGGTGTGGCAGTCAGCGCCGTGGGCGGACTCTGGGCGATGGGTGCAACCGGGGCTGATCCCTACAACCGATCCAACGCCGGTTATGGACACCTCTTCCCCGGCCCGCCCAACCTCCAGGGATTTGCTTTTGTCGATTCCCTCTCAAGCAACCACGTTCGTTTCGCCGGGTCGTCCTCCCTCGACAGGATTGCAGGAGCGACAGCCATCGGAGACTTGAATGGCGATGGCGTACTTGACGGGATTTATGGAAGCGGATCAGCTGGGAATTTTTCCGGACGTGTCCATGTTGTCAAGGGTGGAATGCCCTATGCCTGGGAATTCACTCCCTCCCCGGGGCAGAGCAATGTTCCGATCGGGACTTCGATTACCTTCTCTGCTCGTGACGATTCCCCCGGGTTGAATCCGGACCTGAGTTACATGACGATCAACCATATCCGGTACTTCGCATCTGACCCGGAAGTCAGCTGGGAATCCGAGAATGGGCGGTACGACTTCCTGATCCAGCCTTCGCAACCCTTTCCCATCGACGTTCCAATCCCCGTTGTGTACCAGCTTGTGGACAACAGCAGCAGCCGTTCGCCCCTCTATTCCTTCCAGTTTGTCACAGGACGTGACGACCGTGCGCCGGAGGTTGCCGATCTTTCGCCCGCCGAAAACGAAGTGAATGTCGCCACCACTCGCAATGTCGAGTTCACCCTTGTCGACCCCGGCTCAGGTGTGGATACCCTGTCGGTTTCGGTTCGGATCCAGTTCCCGGGCAGCGATGAAACAATCGTCTGGGGCGACCCACGGTTGACTGCGACCGGTCTGCTCACCGAAAAACGGTTCACCTGCGATCCGGGGGATGACCTGCCTGCAGACGAAGTCATCACGATCACCCTGCGTGGACAGGATTTGACGGTCCCACCCAATGTGATGACCCCCTTCACCTATCATTTCAGCACAATTTCCGATACGCTGCCGCCGGTGATCACCCTGATTCATCCCGCGCCGGGGACAGTCATCGACGTTTCAACTTCGATCCTGATCAGGATTCAGGATCAATCCGCCGGCGTAAATGCGGACAGCACACTTCTCCTTCGAGAACAGGGCGGTGAACCGGAACCCGCCAGCCTCGCTTTCAGCTCCATCACAGGCGGATTTAATGCCACTCACACGCCCGGGATCAACCCCTTCCTTCCCGGACCGCTGAACCTGACACTCACTACCAGGGACCTGGCCAATCCACCGAATCTGCTGCCAGACACTTCCTGGAACTATACCGTCATACGCGACACCATCCCACCACGGCTGGCTGGCGCTTCACCGGCGCCCCTCAGCGGAAATGCGGCACGCAACACGCCGGTGATTCTGAATATCCGCGATAACGCCGCCGGGGTTGACAGCACGACCCTGTCGTTGACCATCGCCGGTTCGCCGATCCACCCGAATACGATCCTCTGGCGATCTTCGGACAGACGGAACTTCGACATCGAGTACCGGGTCAACCCCGCCAACCCTTACCCCGACACGGTCTGGGTAAGCATGAGTATCCGGGACAGGGCGATACCGCCCAACAGCCTGGACACGACCTATTATTTCACTACAGAACGGGACACAACTCGTCCGGAAATTCTCCTCATCCAACCCGCGCCAGGTTCCGACGGGGTGTCGGTGAACGAACAGCTCATCTGGGAAGTGACAGACAACATGGCCGGGGTCAACCCCGCCTCACCCTTCCTGATTGTCAATGATGTGGAAGAGACGGCGAATGTGGTCAGTACCACTGCCGTCACCCAACCCGGCGCCGAGTACCGTTTTATCTTTACTCCACAGACTCCCTTTGCTTATGAAGACACACTCTCGATCCGTTTCGATATCTACGATTTCGAAGTACCCGGCAATCGCGCCCGGCTCAATTACGAACTTTTCACCGAACCGGATGAGCATCCCCCCTACCTCGCGGACCGTAGTCCCTATCCCGGCGAGACAAGCGTGTCGCGTGGGGCGGACATCCTCTTCAAGCTGCTTGACCGGGGGCTGGGTGTCGAGCTGGACTCGCTGGTGCTCTTTGTCCAGGAACAGCATATCCAGCACTCGGCGCTTGCCATCGAGCCAGTCGATTCCGGGTATGTGGTGCGTTACAACCCACCTGGTCTGTTCTCGCACCAGGATAGCATTCATGTTCGGGTAGTGGCCTATGACAAGGCGCGCGTGCCGAACCGCATGGACATCCGCTATTGGTTCCTCACCCTGAGCGACGACCGTGAACCACCCTATGTGAGCGACCTCGTACCTGCCGACTCCACCACAAACTGGCCGGTGAGCGCCGGGTTTGAGTTTACGATTCTCGACGACGGCCAGGGGGTCGACAGCGCATTTACGCGTATCCAGCGTGTCGGTGATCCGCTCTGGCGCTTTAACGCGGAAATCACACCTGTCAACCAGGGCCTGCACTACCTCCTCTCCCTGACTGACAACTGGCTTTACAGCGATACGGCAACCATCACAATTCTCGCACGCGACCAGGCTGAGCCCCCCAATGAGATGACCTTTCCCACACGGGTCACGCTGTTCATCGAACGCGACGATCTGCCGCCCATCGCGGTCAACCAGTCGCCGCCGCCCGATTCAGGCATCACCTCAAACCGTTTTATGAGCTTTGATCTGACGGACGATCTGTCGGGGGTGGACACCTCCACGGTTTCCGTCCTCGTAGATGACCTGGAAGTGCGTGACCTGTGCGAGGTAACCCTCACATCACTGGGGTATCACTACCGTTATCGGCCTGCCGCCAACTGGAATCTGGGGGATCGTGTTGCTGTTGCCGTTGCTGCCGGGGACCTGTCGGCGGGCCGAAACCAGGGAGTGACAAGCTGGGAATTCGACATCATCCCCGACCTGGAACCACCTTTTGTCGCTGCCGATTCCCTTTTTCCAGCGCCCGGCGCTTCGGGTGTGGGGCTGCAGGACACCCTGCGGATCATGATCTTCGACGAGGGTGTGGGTATCGACCCCAATCGGTTGGAGGTCACCCTCGCCGGCAAATCGTTGAACGATCTGGCCGCGCCGGATTCGGTCGAGCTGGGTTACGAGTTTAGCCTGCCCCTCTCCCGTCTGAACCTCTTCCAGGGTCAGCTCGTGGAAGTGCGGATCGATGCCTTCGACAAATCCACTCCTGCGAATCGCATGGCCCGGTACAGCTATCAGTTTACGATGGCCCCACCCGCCGATGATTTCGCCATTGTCCCCACAACATTCACGCCCAATGGCGACGGTGTCTGGGATGAAGCTCTGATCTACCATCTCGGCGGATCGGGAGCCTCGGTCGCGATCTTCGACATACGGGGGCGTAAAGTCGCCACCGTACAGGGGTCGCCCGCCCGTTGGAATGGCTTGAGTGACACCGGTGAGCCGGTGCCGGGCGGGCTCTATATCGTCCAGGTGACTTTCGGCGGCAAGGTGCGTCAGGCAACCGTGGCGGTGGCGCGATGAAGAACCGTGGGCGAATGGCCATCCTGGGCGTTTTGCTGCTTGCTTTGCCTCTGCAAGCCGCCTTCGAGGACTTGCCGGGCCTTCGGATCACCGCCCTCGGTGGGGCGGTTGTCGCGGATGGCGGTGACGCCATGGGCTTTTTTGTCAACCCCGCTTCTGTTGCATGGGGCCAGGCCAGCGCAGTCGAAATGGTTTACTCACGTCTCTACTGGGGACTCGAGGGGGATGCGCTGGCACGGAATGCCATCGGCGGGTATTCCTCCCTCGCCGACTGGGGCGCCCTGGGGTTAGGCCATGATCGCTTCGACAGCCCGCTCTACAATGAGCACCAGACCCTGCTCAGCTATGCGCGGCTCTTCGGGGACCGCCTCGCCCTCGGGGCTGGTCTGCGGCTGTTCAGCCGTGGCTATGCGGAAACGCCCTACACTGCGGTCGACCCCCTGTTCCAGCAGTACGGCCACAGCAAATCCAGCTTCGGACTGGACCTGGGGATGCAGTACATCCTCTCGGACCGTCTGACCCTGGGATTAGCCGTGAGACGAATCAACCGTCCGAACCAGGCCATCGAGGAAGGCGCGACCGATCCTTTGCCGCGCCAGTTCCACGTTGGCGCCATTTGGCGGATGGGGAGTTTCCGGTGGTTCGGAGATGTCGAGTACCGTGACCGTGAGTTGAACGGTGCGGATGTCACACCACGGCTTGGTGTTGAGACGGCTTTTTTCGAAGACCGTCTCTTCCTGCGTGGTGGCGGGAATCGTGACGAGGCCAATTTCGGATTTGGAATCAACTTTTTTCACAACACCAGCAGCAGCAGTTACACTCTGCCACGACCGGACGGCAGTACCGAACGGATCCGCGAAAACCGCGATCTGAGGATGCGTGCGGCCTACACGTTGCGTTACCCGATCGGTGGGTTGTCCGGAACCTTCGGCACACATCTGCTCGGAATCACTGTCCTGTTTGACCGAGACCGCGAGAGGCAGGGACCATCTCAGACTCTGAACATCGCCTCCCCCGCACCGCCACGTGAACGTGTGGTGACTCGAATGGATACGGTTTATGTCCCGGAAGTCCATTTTGTCCAGGTCCAAGTGGTCG